>Ga0325400_1003171_pt1 | contig 14740 bp, 10 predicted proteins | sample PopdelMetagenome_2_FD_205662 | JGI IMG/M metagenome (GOLD analysis project Ga0325400, IMG submission 205662) | Populus deltoides microbial communities from Bellville, Georgia, United States - Xylem-PdKOR-R1 | ecosystem: Host-associated > Plants > Phyllosphere > Stem > Wood/Secondary xylem... | reverse complement strand
CTATTTTTGAAGAGACTAAATTATATGGATTAAATCATTATTTCTTATAAGATGTAGAGACTAAATTATAGTTTACTCTTCCTATTTTATGGATGGATATGTTTAAAAAACCTTAGTTTTAATCCATAATGTATTACACCATTACCAGTTAAATTTCAAATCTTTTTATCTTAATAATTTTGCCTCATATGTAATAGACATTAAATAATGTCACCTTTTATTCCATACACTATTAATTATACTTAAATATTGTTAAAACTTAGTTTTTGACCCATCTTGAAAAGAAAATAACCAAAAATAAAAAAAATACTTTAATCAATAAAAAGTAAAATAAAAATATCCTAAAAACCAAATATCTTAAAAAAAATATTTTTTAAAAAAACAATTGCAATTAAGGATGAAATTATGGAGAAAATTGAGAGAGAAAAAAAGGTTAACATTAGCTATATAATTGAAAATTAGAAAGTCAAAAATAAAGTTGGAAGAGGCAGCAAATGCAAGGACCAATTAAATGCAATTAGAGATGAATTTGTGAAGAAAAAATAAGAAAAGAGTTGAAATTAACTAAATTATTGAAAATTGAAAAGTCAATGACCAAATTGAAGTAGGTGACGAAATTAAAGAATTATTCTTAAGGCTACGAAGGAAAAAATTATAAAAGAATTGAGAGAAGAGAGTTGAAATTGAATAAAAATTAAAAACTAGAAAGCTAAAGACTAAATTGGAAAAGACATCACAATTAAGGGACCTATATGTAAGTGTGAAAATTTTATTTACATGAAATAATGTGTTGTGGATAAAATGACGTCGTTGAATGCTTTAATTAAGAAAAAAAAAAAACAAAGAACCAAAACTACATCATTTTGGTTTATGGCAAAAAACAAGGTCATTTTTCTTCCATCTGTTTTTAATTTTGTCTTTCCCTTCTTTTATTATGCATGATTTTTGGCTCGACTGTGGCCTCTCTCTCTCTCTCTCTCTCTCTCTCTCTCTCTCATACATCCTAAACAAGTCATAACTTTGGCTTGACTTTAGCCTTTTTTGGTCCCACAGTGGTAGCTCCTCTAACTCATGACAGTCACGGCAGTAGAGAAACCAACTTCCTTCTTCTTTATTTCCACCTGTGACCCATAAAACTGATGGTGCTTTTCCTCCGACCAACAGACCCAACAAAATTTCTCTCTCTTATTTCTCTTAACCTTGGAAGACAACCAACCATAACAACAGTCATATATAAAGAAGAAGAAAAGGAAACTAATTGAAAAACATAACCACAAGAACGTAATCAAAAGAGAAAATAAAATGAACTCCTTGTGTTGATTCTTTTTTTGCAGGTCACAGTTAGAGTCACCGCCATCACATGAAGGAAGAGAACACAAAGACATTCTAGATCCACCCATTTTTTGTGTCACCCGCGTGAGCCCATGTGCCGCTAGTGTTCCTACACTTCCAGAGTCTTCCAACATTAGTTCTTGAGTTTCCAACAATCTTTCCAATCTTTTTCTAACCCTTGAGAGGATCATTTTGCAAGTTTTAGATATTTAATATGTGTATTTAAATTATTGTTAAAATTTGAGTTTTTGATGGTTTGTAAACATGTGTAATTTTTGGGTGTGTGAGTAAAATATAGTAAAAGCAAAATTGTGTGCGTGTGTGTTTGCATTTTATTTTATTTTATTTTGTGTTGAATGAATAAAAGGAAAAATAATAAAAGATAAAAGTTTTTTTTAACTTTGGCATGTTTTAAAAAAGAAATTGCATGGATTTTACAACAAATTTGTAAATTTTAAAGGATTTTGGCCTATATTACAAAAATATTAAAATTTTATTTTTGAAAAAAAAATATTATTCACTTTTAATATAAGGATAAAAACCTAAAAGGAGTTAATATCCAAAATTTATTATGAATAATAATTTATTATTACTCACTTTAATATAAGGATAAAAAACGGTATGAGATTAATATTCAAAATATTATTAAAATAATATAACTTATTCACTTCTAATATAAAAATAAAAACCACAAGAAATTTTATCTAAAATATTATTTACAATGACGTGATAGGAAAAAATTCCAAGTTCATCATAAAAAAGCCTTAATGATAAATGAAGATTTTTCACCATTTCAAATCAAGTCCTTGACCTAGAAAACCAGGGTTTATTTATTGTAACAAAACCGCCACAGTAGGCTAATAAAACATCATCAAATCATAGCAAATAAAGAGAAACAACAATGCAGTATACCTCAGGTAAGACATATTAAAGGTGCTAATACTTTTACTTTATGCAATTAGTCTTTTACCTAGAATCTCTAAAAGACCAATTAGAGTTCCTAATAACCATAATATTAGATGGCAATTCCCTTATCCAACCAAAAGACCATTCCAGGATATTGTCTGTGAAATTTCTTCGTGACGCCGCGAAAAGGGCACGACACTAACCATCTAGTATTTTTTCATGAACACCAATCAATCTAGCAAACCTGTTATGGTTTCCAGTCAATCTAGCATTCTCAATTGGAAGCCAACCATTTGGTATTCCTTCATGAACACCAATCAATTCGGCAAACCCATTATGCTTGTCAATCAATTTGACATTTTCAATTAGAAGCCAACCATACGATATTTCTTCATGGACACTAATCAATTTAGCAAACCTATTATGATTGCTAATCAATCTAGCATTTCTAATTGAAAGCCACCTATCCGGTATTCTCACTTGAATATCAATCAATCCTTACAATATACAATTATTTTCTCTCCAATTAAACTATCAAATATTACAATTCTACATTTTATAAACTATTAATTCACCATTACAAATAACAAGGAGTATATAAAGGAAAGTTTACAGCAAGGTGCCGAATACCTACTTGCAGTTTGACTATGTCTAGCTCCTTCAACTCGCTGAACCAGCAGGGTACCAATTACCTACTTGCAGTCTGGCTATGTCCATCTCCTTCAACTCGCTAAACCATTCCAATGGTATCCCTTGTATTGACAGGTTTTTAACCAATTATTATTGTATCCAAAATACTCCTCATTCATCATAACATCTATTATAATTCCACTAAGTTATTCATCCACAACTAAATTTTTTTTTTCTGTTTCAATTTATTTGATACAAATCCTATTATCATATTATTCATCCACAACTAAATTTTTTTTTTCTGTTTCAATTTATTTGATACAAATCCTATTATCATATAATTATTTAACATCTAATTCTTTTTTAGTTATAATGTTAACCATATTATTCCTGGAAAAAAGAAAAAAAGGTATATTTTCTTTTCTAAATTATCATCAATATATATTAAATTATTAGTTAAATAAAAATCAACTTAGTTACAAGGTAACTCATAATTTTTTCAATTCTTCACTTAATTTCTACAATATTCTCATTTAATTCATATAAAGGTTTTTATTACTTAAAAACTATAGACTCTTCTAAATTCCAAAACCTCCCCTAATGTTTCTTTACATATTATTCACATACAACTTATCAATGAATTCATAAAACATTAAAAATTCATATTCATCATATAAAAATAGAATCGTTCATCAAAATCATTATCCATATACTGAATTATCACAATTACAATAAAATTTACAAGAATAACACAAATGCATTAAATCTTTCTTTTTGTCTCTCAATAGATGGCTTCACCATCCATCAAAATTTATTTTTATTTCAACATAATTTCACTCCCATCACTCCCTACAATAGTCTTAAAAGTTAAATTTCAAAGAACTTCATCTTTTTCTCAAATTTGTATTATGAACCCTAATCTAATTTTCTTTTAAGTTTGCGTAAAACTACTTCAATTCTTCTCAAACTTGAATAAATAGGGTTCTAAATACCTTACCTGGTGATAATTTGAATTTCAAAATGCAACGAGTTGAGATTCCTAGCACTCTTCTTCTTTCTCTTTAAAATTCTTACTACTCCTTCTTTAAAAACCCTTTTCTCTCTCTCTAAATACCTTTCCCAAATCCTTAGCTTAAATGTTTACTCTCTTTTTAATCTTCTTTGCACCCTCCTCACACTTGATTTCATGGAACTTTTTCTAAAAAAGAAGCATAAAAAAAAACAAAAGAAGAATGGAGGAAACTATGGTTTACTATTATTGATGGTTTCCTTTAAGGAGAGAGGAGCAAATTTTCTTTTTCTTTTATTTCCTTCATGCCCTTTTCTCATGCCTTTTAGTTTATCTCAGGTAATTCCTCCGATTATCGATATAACTTGGCACTAAATTTAACTAAATTTGTTAATATTCTTCTTTTATCCTCTTAAACTTTTCTTTTCCATTTTATTCTATTCATTTTCTTATTTTATTTTATTATACTATAATTTATATCACTCATAATTGTTCCATGAATTTATATCAAAGCACCTTTATTCTCTTCATCTTTTATTCATATTCATTTGAACATATGATAATCATCGTTTATCTCATTTTTTTAAGATTTATTTCATTCTTCATGTATTTCTATTTTTTTTCAATTTATCTTGGAGTTAACATTTTTCCCTCCTAACAAAAATTTTATCCTCAAAATTTAATTCATACTCATACCTGTGAATAATTATGTATATATTTTTTTATAATTTTCAACTCTCATTCCCACATTATCTCTTTAATTAGGAATTTTTCAAAATATCTATACCATGAAAATCCTTTTATTTCTGAGCACTTTCTCACTTCTATCTAATATCTGAATTGGACATACTTCTAAAGTCAAGTTTTCTTTTATTTCCAGCGAAACTTGAGACAACACTTGAGTGAGATCCATCTTAACCTTCTGAAGTAATGATATATGAAATACATCATGTATCTTTAACAAGTACGATGGTAAGGCTAATATATATGTAAGCGGGCTTATCTATTGGACCATCTTAAAAGGATAAATATACCTTAAGGCTAACTTTCTTTTCATTTCAAACCCTATAAAATGCTTCCAAGGTGAAATCTTTATGAACATTTGATCCCCTACCTCAAACTCAAGGGGCTTTTTTCTCTTATCTATATAACTTTTTGTTTATTTTGAGTTACTTTCATTCTATTTTTTATGACTTTCACCTTCTCCATGGTAATCTGGACCAACTTTAGGCTGATCAATTTCATATCTCTCACTTTTTCCTAACATATTGGAGTTCGACACCTTCTCCTATACAAGGCTTTAAGGGAGTCACTCTCATGATAGCTTGATAACTATTATTATAAGTAAAATCTACTAATGGTAGATGATCTTCATAATTCCCTCCAAACTCCAGTACACATGATCTTAATAAATCCTCCAAGGTCTAAATGGTTTTTTAGATTGCATATCCATTTGAGGATGAAATTCAGTACTCAAATTTAACTTTATCTTAGAGCATGCTGGATACCTGGCCACAACCAAGATTTAAACCTAGGATCTTGATTGGACACTATTGATACTGGCACTCCATGTAACCTCACTACTTCGTTCACATATAATTTTGTCAATTTATCAACTGAAGCTATCATCTTTATAAGAAGGAATAAAGTAGATTTTGTTAACTGGTCCACAATAATAAATATTGCATTATTAACCTTTTTACCTCTAGGTAATCTAGAAACAAAATCCATAGTGATATCCTCTCATTTCCACTAAGGTATTATGAGTGGTTGCAACTGTCCAATAAACTTTGATGCTATACTTTCACTTGTTGGCATGTCTCACACTTAGCCATATATTTCACAATTTATTTCTTCATGTCTGGCCACTAATAAAACTCTTTCAAGCTATGGTACGTAATACTACCAAGATGTACTATAAGTTTGGATTCATGAGCCTCGCTCAACTTTTCATGCTGCAGGTTTTTAACATCAGGCAAATACACTCGTCTTTCCATTGCTACTAATCCATCCTCCAAAATCTTAAAAGAAGTTTTTGCCTCCAACCTTATCTTATCTACTATTTTCCCACCTCAACATCCTTTAATTGAGCTTCTAAGATGTTATCTTTGAGCACTGACTTTACCTTAAGTTGAGCCAATAATGATCCTTTAGGTCTTACACCCGATTAGATACTTATCCCTCTTAACCCTGCAACTTTTCTTTCATCCTAAACAATCAGGTCATTTTCAGCAACCTTATTCATAGAACTAATTGCATCTGCAACTACATTGGCCTTTCCTAGATGATAATCTATCATGTAATTATAATCATGTATCATTCTTTTTGTGACGTTAAATACTTTAAACTCTTATGATCGATGAAAATTTGAACTTACGATCCATAATGTCTTTATACCCTTAATACATATATTACAGCGGCAAGTTCTAGATTATACACCAGATAATTAGCTTTATTACTTTTCAATTATCTTTAAGCATAGCCAATCAATTTTCCAATTTGCATCAAAACACATCCAAGTCCCCTCTTATATGCATCGCTTTAGACTACAAACCCTTCTGATATTGATGAAAGTGTCAAAACAAAAACAATAATAAACTTTCATTTTAACTCTTAGAAGCTCTTTCACAATCTTTAATCCACTCGAGTTTCACTTCCTTCCTAGTCAACCAAGTTAAAGCAATTACAATCATAAAAAACCCTTCTATAATATCTTGCCAAACCATAAAACTACGAATCTTTATAACATTAATGGGTCTTTCCCATTTCATTATAGCTTCCATTTTTTTTAGATCTACGAGTATTTTTTTCTTTCAATATCTCATGTTCCACAAACACCATTTTTTTTATCAGTTTAGCATATAACAGGTGATCCCTCAAAGTTTGTAGTACACTTTTTAGATGTTGTTCATGCTCTAAATAAGATCAATGCACCAGTATATCGTTTACGAATACCATCACATACTTATCTAAACAGGGTTGAAAGATCTGGTTCATCAAGTCCATGAATATTGTTAGAGAATTTGTTAATCTGAATGACATCACTAAGAAGTCATAATGTCCATAACAAGTCCTAAAAGCAGTTTTCAGGACATCTTGCCCCTTAATCTTCAATTGATAATACACCAATCTTATATCTATTTTCGAGAATATGTGTGCCCTCTTCAATTGGTCAAACAAATCATCAATCTTTGGAAGTGGATACTTGTTCTTTATTGTCACTCTATCTAATTGTCTATAATCAATGCAGAGTCAGAAGGTACAATCCTTTTTCTTCATGAATAGCACTGAAGCTCCCAAAAAAATAATATCAAATAAACCCTTTATCCAACAACTCTTGAAGTTAAATCTTCAACTCAACCATTTCTAATGGTGTCGTTCTGTAAGGCAATTGGGTTATAAAGGTAGTTCCAAGAATTTAGAAAATTCCCTTTATAGGAACTTCAACTTTTTTTATCTAGTGGCATTCAGGTAACTCTTGGAAAAAAAATTTAGAAAATTCCCTCACTATAGGAATCTTTGTTAACTCTACCTTTTCATTTCTTGAATCTATATCATAGTCTAAATAAGATGTACATCCATTTCTTAATCATTTTTTAGTAGTCATGACTGAAATCACACAATTATGAATAACTTTTCTCTCCCCTAAACACTACCTAATCACCTTTCGTCCCCCGTAATGTCATAGTTCTTAAAAACAATCCACTTGAGCTCAATATAAGCTCAACTAATCCATTCCTAATATTAAATCAAAGTCATGCAATTCTAATGGTATCAACTTTATTTCCATATCCTGGCCCCTAATAGTAACCTTAACACACTTATACGCGCACGCGCACGCGCACACACAATATCCCTTAAAGGTGTGCTAATAATGAAACCTTTCTATACTCTAAAAGGTTATACACTTAGTTTATTCTCAAATTTCTATGCCACAAATGAATTTGTGGCTTCATGATCAATCAATGTATTAACCAATTGAGAAAATAATAATAGTGCATTTGCTACAACATTAGTGACAACTCTTGCTTCCTCTTGAGTCATGTGGAAAAAGCTTCTCTGAGTACTCTTTCTTTGTCCTCTAGACCACCCTTAATTAACACTAGCTCTAGACTGAGCTGGTTTACCAGGTCTATTCATAATCACTAATCATTTTTGACTTTATGTTGACTTCTTGTGGCCCTAACTTTGCTCAGCAATCCTATTAAGGCATTTATTGTTGCGATGCCAAGTCTCCTCAAAATGATAACAAGGAGAATTTAGGTATGGACACTCCCTCCAACAATGTCCTTCCTATCTAAATATATAGCATTGTCCTAGAGAAGTTGGTTAATCTCTTGGATGATTCAACATATACCTCACACATCAAGGATGAGTGTCAGTCCTCTATCCTTGAGTATGAGACCCCGTTGTACCTCTAATTCCAGGACATATCTGTCCTCCCATCAGTCCATTTTAGATGAACTAAGGAGCCCCACTCGTTACACTTTTTGATCCCCAATTTCCTCTTTTATTTTGAACTGGTTATATTGTGTTACTCATTACACTTATTTTTCTCAACCAATACCCAACTATTTTAATATCTTATTCCTTCATGTAGGGTTCGCAACCCATCTCTCTTATATTTTTCATCACCCTCACAGGAGTAACACCCTCTTGAGAGGCCATGTCTGCTACTCCTCCCATTCTTGTATTTGTAGCTCGCACTATTTATTCTAAATATGGAAGGTTTATAGGTGCCACTGGTGTTACTGCTGGCACTATAGGTGGGTCTCCAGTAGCTTTACCCTTTCTTTCAATCTATTTGGGCTATACATTCCTAGCTCTTTATAAAGAAGTCTCACCTCTAAGTCTTATAAACTCGTCCTTTTCTTTATTGCAAGGATGTAACGAGTACTTTATGAAGCAGTATCATTCAAAGGATCCCCCTTTGAACTCTCGCTCCTATAATCCATTTAAAACTCGTTTCCTAACTGAAGACGGATCAATACTCATATCATGTTTTGTGTGAACTATTTTGTAATCAAACTATTGCTCATTAGTCATTATAATCTCATTTTAAATCTGTTGAATCAAAGTCATAACTATGATACCAAATATAACATTTCTAAAATCTAGCACACATCATGCACAACATCATTTAAGGTTTTTAGGAAATATCTAGATTTTTTTAATATACTCAAATGAAAAGTATCAATATTTTCTAATTCATTAAGATTTTGTTAAAATTTTAGCAAAATCTCCTTTGTATTTTGAACATCCCAAGTGTTGACATCAAATAAAATTTACTTCTTATCCATAAAACCACACAAGAATCATTCCTCTACCTCTGATCCAGTCATTTTGGATCATATCCAACATTTCTTTGTTCATTCTTAATATCCACAACACTATTAGCATTTATTAGTTTCATATTAAGCATAATACTAAGACATCCAGACATGAAATCAAACTCTATAATAAATTATCATTTACTATATAAGTTAATTAATATATTATTCCTAAATAAGATACTACAACATACATTATATAAATTTAAAACTTTAGATTTACTAGGTCCCAAAACATCAACATACATCATTACATCACCATAACTAGTAATTAATATTAGATAATTAAATCTTGTTACATATCAAAATAAAATGTCTATAAATTACAACCCTAAAATATTGATTATACAACTTTTTAATCCATAACCATTGTCGCATTTATGCGGCGTCACGTTGATCATCCTCTCGAATCGGGATTTTCTGGTGATAGGTGGAAAGAATAAGAAATTCTTGTTTCTTATCAGTAAAAAAAAAGGATGGAGTTACCACCTAGTGTTTCCTAACTGGTCTCAGAGTCTGGATAAGAGGATTGGTTGTGTATAAGGATGACATATCACCCCTAGTACACCTTACCTAAAGTAATCTGCATTATTTATTTGTCTCATATAAATTAAGACATTGTTGCTTTTTCTAACCTTTGGTCTATTTAATGGTTAACATCAATCCACTCCAATAAAATGGACCACAACTTTAGGGGTCAAGCCTAACCATTCTAGAGTCAAAACATAAAAAAAAAGACTTTTTATTTAATATCAAGAATATATCTTATGTATAAGTTTATAATCTCGTATATTAGAAGAAACAAAATAATTTTTTAGTATTTTTGAAATGTAAACCAAGTTCTTATAGCTTTAATAAACTAGTTACTAAATCTAAAAATACATGCAAAGATATCAACAAAAATGTTTTTCTTGAATTTTGGTATTTAAAGATGTTAAATCATGTCATGCTAAATATTTAATTTTTCAAGGTGTGAGAAGGTTGAAATTAATACCTTACAATGAGGTTGAAAGGATGAGTTGCAATACGATTATCCAAGATGTAATAGTTTGACCTTGGTGTGAAAATTTTATGTGTGGATGTGTATGTTTATTTTTTGTAAAAGTTGTGTCGTGATAAATATTTTCTATTATTTTTTTACAAAATAAATGGCAGGGATATATATAAGATTTCTGTTGTATGATTGTTTAGGTTGATTGTTTTTTTTTCTATTAAAGAATAAACACATGAATGCTAAGATCCTCAAAACAGGTCTTGTCCCTTAGATGTTGAGAATTTATTGTATATATATGAAGGATTTTTGCCTTTTCTTTTCTTTATATGCTCGTTTGTGTGTATTGATTATTTTTTCCATCTAAAAATCAACTTGGGGATGACATGATCCTTAAACGAGCCTTGTCTTTCGTTGAAATATCCTCTACAACAAGAATTGCCCACAGAAATTTATGACTACTTTATTTTAAGCGTGTAGACTATCAATTTAAGTTTTATAGTCTGTTATTTGCATTCCAATAAGTAAAAAACATGCATTAAAATATTTTGAGTTTTTTTTTCCTATCGAAGTCATTTATTGTGGTCTAGAAAACACTTTCTTATTCATTTTTAATAATTTGATGGTTATTTAAAGTATATAGTGAATTTTCAACCATGTAATTAAGGTCGCTTGTTGGATTTGAATTAAGAGTATATGACTATGATCTTTTAGCTCTTTAACCTTCTTTGTGAGTGTTGAATTTATCCTTTGACTCTATATCTTGGAAGTGATGAGTTCATTGATATCCTTAGAGTTGTGGGGTACTTTCATTTGTATCCTTTTGATGTTGTGCATCGTAGTGGTGAGAAATTACTCTATCTATAGTGTCAATCCCCTCTCTTGATTTCTTGAGTTAAAATTTTAGAGCAAATACCAGAAAAAAAATTATAAATTTCTCTTAATCTATCAGGTTAATGTGAAAGATGCATTTTTAAAATCATCAATAAATAAAAAATAATTTTAATTAATGCACAACCTAGTTTAAAAATATCTTGACTTGTGATGGAATTACATGCAATTCACAAGCTTTTAGATATGTAACAAATTATCACATTTATAGTGCATCCAAATTTGTATTTTTTTTAGGAATGAGAAGTGATTTTGCATAAATAAATTATTTTTCTGCTTCAAACTACTTTTTTTCCCTTATATTATGATGGGAAAAAAAAACAAATTGCCGTAGAAAACAGCTAAAATAAAATAAAATATGCATATTGATATGACCAGAGAAAAAGATCATCATCTCTCAATAATATTCCAAACCTGTCTTATCTTTTCCACCATCATCAAACTGAGTAGAAAACCTTTGTATTATCTTGTCAGCCATTATCAGACAGGATAGATTCTATAATGTTGTTCTATCAAACACTACTTAAGATAATGCATTCATAAATATTCCAGTTGAAAGCGTAATCAGTTAAGACAAAAAATGGATAATAACCTGATCACTTGAGCATGAAAAATTTGCAAAAGGAAATAATTCTCTTCTTTGTTTTTGACAGTGGCAAAAGGAAACATCTCAGCTTGAGTTAGTGGCTCTCTATAGGAACGCGAGTCCCACACCTTGATTAATCGTAACACAGGAGAGCTTTATTTTAATGGCCTCAAACTCGGCTGTCTGCCTCTCCTCAGTTGTTAACCACAATGATAAGCAACGATCAATCAAGTCCTTCCCACAACTCATTGGGGAATTTCCCTTTAAAATCTTTGTTCCCCCAAACTTTGTTATCCTTGCTAGATTCGAATCAGAGGGCTCCTCAGCATATCTCTCGAAAATATCTTTTATGGCACCATACCAGATTGGGCGTGCTACCTTCAGGAAGTCGTGCAAAGCAATTGCTGGGAGGTTAACACTTCCTAGTTCAGATTCACTGTTCCCACCTCTTCCGTGATAATCAGACCCTCCTAGCTTCAAAAGACCATAAGCATCTGCTAGGTCGCTGTATACTGTTCAAAAGAGAACAAAATGAAGACAAAATTAGGAAACGCGAAAGCAGTAATCTATAGCAAGCATTCTTGTGCAGCAAAAAGGTCAGAGATGAAAAATGCATATTCTCATTTATACCAACAATTTTGGAATTAACTTCATCCCAAAATTAAGAGAATTCAGCTTTTCCATAAATAATAATAGTACAATTTCAATCTTAAGCGATCCACAATGCACTCTAGTCTCTATATTCTAAACAAAACAGGAAAATGTGTTTTCACTACTAGTGGCATGATTCACGATGAATTTTCAGATTTTTTATATAGAAAGGAAACTATTCTAAGTTTAAACCAATTTTAAAATGACTAAAAACTCATTGATCATATTTTCTCAGTACATCAAGATTAATGATACCAAAACATAGCTCATCTCTCCCAGTTAACAGTTACGACTATTGTGGTTGGAGAAACATTAAAAAGGAAGGGTAGCTTATTATGTATGATTCGTTACCAGTACATACCCATTACAGTGCACATTTTTGAAATCCAGTATAAAATTTCAGTAAGAAATCATTAAGGGTCATTTCAAGAAGACAATTGCATAATCTCTAGATTAACATGCAGTTAAGTTATTCACTCTAGAATCAAGATTATTACATCCATTCTATTTAAAGTTCAGGGGCGGGGGATGCTGCACAGCTCTAAAGCATTCAATGCCCACCATACCCCTCCTCAAAAGGAAAAAAGAAAAACCTTAATTTAAGATATGAGGATAGAAAGAAGGGGGGTTGTTGGGGACGGTGCAAAAACAACATACCAGCCAGTTTGCCATCACTTCTGTAAACCTCCATCCCATGAAGACCTGCATCTTTCAACCTTTGTATTATTGCAACAGGGTTTTTCAATGCCCAAGGATGAGCTAGCACAGCAACACCCCCCGTTTCACATATCAATTGTACTGCCTCCTCTACAAGAGGCTCATTTCCTCTGTTCAACAGCACAAAAATAATTTACACCCATCAACTCTCTGAATAAGAAATGTGCTCAGAATAGCCAATTAACTAAAAAAGAACTGGATTATTACGTGGAATAAGCAGGTCCACCATCATACAGATATCTGGCAAAAGCTTGTTTCAGGTTCTCTACGTAGCCTGCTTCAACCATAGCTCGAGCCACATGCAGTCTTCCAGGAGCAACTCCTTTTCCTGTAATTCTAGTAACGTGCTCCCACTTAAGAGGCAACTTGAGTTTATTGAGTTTCAAGACCATGTCCTTTGCACGAAGGTAACGACCATCTCTTATGTTAGCCAAGAACTTTTCCAGTTCATCAGACCTAGTTGGCCCACCGCTGCTGTAATATGCCAGGATGTGCACTGGCTCCTCTGCTTCAGGATTTCTGCATTATGATCAATTGACCAAATTACAAAGATGGAAATGGAATTTATTTTTTAAAATTTTCTTTTTCATCAGTTCTCGTAACAATATGACCACCCACTACCGCAGTAAATCCTGAACTTGATGAAAGCAGATACCTTGGAGAGAACATCGTGCTTATTTCAACACCTGGGATTATCTTGATGCCAAATCTGCGAGCTGCTTCTGTAGCTTCAGGTATACCAGACATTGTGTCATGATCAGTGAGAGCAAGAACTTTCACCTGTTCTGAACAAATTTTACTAATTAAGATATTGGCACTAAAACCAGAAAGAATGGATAAATCAAAACATAGCAATCACCAAAAAAAAAGTAAGTTTATACGCCTTGCAAGGGCATCATCCATTACATAAACTCCATAAGAAAACAAAATCATTGTTATATAACTGATAAACACTCCTCCAAGACCTAATAATGCAATCTCGACCGAATAACTTACACTATAATTAATGAACTGAGTTTCCTGACTGTAATAATTAACAATTTTGATAATTCAACATCTATGTAATAATTAAAAACCCCAAACTACTTGCATTTTAATCCAAGACAACATGTGAAAGGATCAAACCCAGACAAGATTGGCGCTTGCTTTAAGCTGAAGCTAGATTGAACAAAACCAGGCCGCGTGATATAAAAAAAAATTATTTAATCTGATGAGTTTGAATGCTTACAACTACTAACATGCTAAAGAGATTTGCCTTTTTATAAAGGCATTAATCAAGAAAAAAAACAATTGAGAAATTTATTCAGTACATGTCATTCTAACACCATCACAAAAGCATTAAACACTCAGCATGTCGAGCCAGTATAAAAAAAAATAAAGACGGACCCCATTTCCATGAGCTCGCTCCACAAGCTTGGAAGGAGACAAGAAGCCATCACTGAACTTGGAATGAGTATGCAATTCAAAGACAACCTTGTCCTCTCTCCTCATCATCACAGTCTTGTGCACTCCGAAATCGAAATCATCGGCAACCAATTTCCGATCCAAGTAAACCCATTCGCTGACAGATTTGGAAGCCAAGGTCTGCTCAACAGTCATCTTCTTCTTGCTCCCGCCACGCTTCTTCTTCTTCTTCTTCTTATTAATATCTTTTGTTTTTCTTGGGCTCTCTTGGTTGCCGTTGCCGTTGCCGTTGC
>Ga0325400_1003162_pt1 | contig 14759 bp, 7 predicted proteins | sample PopdelMetagenome_2_FD_205662 | JGI IMG/M metagenome (GOLD analysis project Ga0325400, IMG submission 205662) | Populus deltoides microbial communities from Bellville, Georgia, United States - Xylem-PdKOR-R1 | ecosystem: Host-associated > Plants > Phyllosphere > Stem > Wood/Secondary xylem... | reverse complement strand
TTGTCAGCGTTGAAACATAGTGCCTGCTTTTTTTAATATTAAAAATATTTTTAAAAAATTAAATTAATATATTTTTAAATTAAAAATAAAGACATACCATAATTCTTTTTAGCAATATGCCATGCATGAACTTGTACTGTCGTCTTCAATTATTAGTCCAAATACCATCAATCGTTAAAGAAATTATTTGATCCAATCTATCGCTAAATAAATTTAGGGATTTACTAAGTTCACAAATTATGTTAATTAAAACTAATTCATGTTTGTTTTTATATTTTAAAAGAGTTTTTAAAAAAATATAATTTTTTTTATTTCAAATTAATATTTTTTGTATTTTCAAATTATTTTGATGTGTTGATATCAAAAATAATTTAAAAAAAATATTTTTTAATATATTTTTGAATGAAAATCACTTTAAAAAACAACAACAACTATACTTTCAAATACATTATAAATTTTTATTAAATTAAAGTTCGTTGAATAATTAATATGAAACCATTCCAAAAATATTACCCTATATTTTAAGTTTATTTTTTAATATAATACCAAGGTTTTAATAACAATATTAATATAATACAATTTCAAAAATCTCATCCATCCTTTTAAGTTTTTAAATTAACATGGTTTTTTAATAAAATTCATATATATATATATATATATATATATATATATATAATAAACATTTGACTTAGTTTTTATACAAAGACGTGATTAAATCCCAAATTTATTTAGAAACTAATTGCATCAAAGCTTAAGTCATTAACTTAACTGGATCCAATAAAATTGATTAATATAACTGTTTAATTCAAACCATAAACAATAATAACAAACGAAACATACAAAAAATATTTGGTAACAATTAATAAAAACAAATAAGCCACAAATATCATATCTAGAATGAGATTGAAGAAACATACAAAGAATATTTGGTAACAATTAATAAAAACAAATAAGCCATAAATATCATATATGGAATGAGATTGAAGAAAAGATTGTTGGATACTTACCATCATTTCAATGTGGACAATGCCCTTTACCAAAAGACCTTGTTGAGGCAATCCAAACCCCACTACAAAATAGTGTATGACGACATTAAAAGAAGTTGTTAGATCGCTAGAGAAACATCGCGAAAAAAAAGAGCGAGCATCCGTCTATATTTAATCAATCAATTCTATTTAACTCAAGAATAAAATGTCATAATTTATTTAAAATAAAGCAAGAGAAGTTTAATTGCTAATCTAAGAAATTGTATGGCAGGTGAAAAGATAGAGGAATAGAGAGGAAAGAAAAGAGAAGAAAAATGAAATGATCGTCGGCGACAAACCGACAAACTTATCTATATACTCGCAGCTTTTTAATGCAAAACACGTCAAGACGCACCGGAAGCAACCTCGGAACTATACTTTGGGCCTTTTAAATCACCTGCACAGCACGTGGTTGACGCGTGCCCAGCACGTCAATGTATTTTTTTTAATTCTTTTTTCATTTATTGAATACTTAAATGATCTCACCCCAACTCATTAATTACAAAAAAAAAATCAATAAAATGACACAAATACTCTTTAACAGTTCAATTATTTGAGATCAAGGACGCCAAGGTCTTTTTACTATGCAAAAAAATTACAATTACAGAAATTTATTGTTCAACTAAAACACAAAATACCCATCTTGTCCCCAATCAATTTTAGAACATCAAAATTATCGTAATAAAAAGATTATTTTACCCTTAAACATTTAGCTAAGAGTTTTTTTAAGCCAATAAAAAAAACTATATTCTTGTGTAACTATATTCTTGTTTATAATGAACTATGTCTAGATAAATAGTATTTTTTTTCTTCTTCTTTTTTAAGCTAAAAAAAGTCAAGCCTGGGCTATGTTTGTTTTCTGGAATTCATTTTCCGGGAAACCACTTTCCAAACTTTCCTGTGTTTGTTTGATATTAGGAAAGTTAGTCAACGGAAAACACTTTCCAGTCAAAGAAAAATTTAGCTTGGTTTCCAGAAAAGTGTTTTTCTGAAAAATTTAGGCAGAAAACACTTTCTGAAAGTTGTGAAAAATTTAGAAATGTCATATTATTTGTTGATTATATCAAATTTAGTCCTCAAACTTTTGATTGTTATATATATTTTGTTTTGAATATTTACTTTTCAATTTCATCTCTTAAAATTTAATTTTTATATTAACTTTAGTCCTTATTCTTATAATTGTTATTTGTTTTTCCCTTATCATTTTTTTATTTAAATGTTTTATCTATCAAATTTGATCCTAATTCTTTTTATTGTTACTTTTTTTAAAATAATTTATGAAATGTTAATTATTATTATTTTAATTTCTTCATCTTTCATTTTATTTTTTTTTAGATTTAATCTCTATTATTTTGATTATTATTTATTTTATTTGAGATAATGTATGAATTATATTTTTTTTAATTTCATTCTCATTCAACTTTTTAATTTGTAAGATTTGTTCCTCATTATTTTAATAAAATTGAGAAAAATAAAACATTAATAAGTTATTTTCCAGCTCATTTTTCATGACATAATCAAACATTTGAAAGTGTTTTCCAACTTATTTTTCATTACGTTATCAAACATCAGAAAATAATTCATTTTCCTGGAATTCACTTTCCAAAAGAAAACTACTTTTCAACAAATAAACGGGGCCTTGGATTTCAAAATAATTGGATGTTCTTAGAAGGGTCTTTTCTTGTTGGTCAATTTCATTTTAATAAACTTGAGAACTTGTTGGTTGCAACGTGATATAAAGAATGTTTGGAAACGAGATGCAAACCGTGTTTCTAAAAATTTTGATTTTTTTTTGCTTAAAATGAAATTTTTTTTATGTTTTCATAATGTTTTAATGTGCTGATGTCAAAAATAATTTTTAAAAAATGAAAAAAACTTCATTTTGATGTATTTCTAAGCGAAAAACACTTTAAACCATCACCACTACCACAATCTCAAACAAGCCTTAGAAGAAACTAAATAGGTGGCCAATTCTACTTTGCAAGCTGCAATATTTCTTTCTAACGCGAAAGAATGAAGAAAAGGCATAGCATGTTTTAAAAAAAGTACAAAAAATACATGGTTCTTGTCTTAATCTTTAATGTGTTTAATAAATTTATTTTATTTAATTATATAATAAAAAAATAACAATAAATAGACTGAATTTTAAAAAGAATGCTTACTTAGAAAAGAAATTACAAAGCTTAATTTCCAGACAACTCAACACTGAATAACAAAATGTTTTTAAAAAATTAAAAAAACAACAATAAAAGCAACCCGATTTAACATAGGAAACTCATGACGTGGGTCATGAGACCAAGATAACCTCATAAAAAATCAAAAAAAAAATATTATGATGCCTATTCCTAAATGTAAAAGGGCAAAATAAATAAATAAATAAAAATAAGCCAAATAAACCCGAGGAAATCTGTGAAACCCTATGAGTCAAATCATGTGAACAAGAAAACCTAATAGAAGGCAAAATGACATAAATTTTAAACACTAGTTCTTAAACTAACAAAATATTGAAGGACGAAACCAAACAAATATTCAAGCTTCAAAAAAAAAGACTCGAGTCAACCCTAGTTACCCTGTCAAACTCGCAACTTAAGTTATGAGATCAGAATAACCTCATAGAAAGGAAAGCAAAGAAAATCATAAAGCTTAATTTCAATAAATCCAATGTTGAAGGATGAAAAAAAAAATTAGTGTCAAAAAATGATATAAAAAAAGACCAGTTTCAACCCGGGTTAACTTCTCAAAGTAGTGACCATAGTTATGAGAACGAGATAATCCCATCAAAAAAAAAATTATGAAGCTCCATCCCTATCAAACCCAATGTTGAAAGATAAAATTAAAAAAAAAATGACATAAAGCAAAAAAAAAAAGCAATCAAAAGAATAAGAATCAAATTTGAAACACAAATAAAATGACAAGACACATTTCTTTTTATTTTTTTGCAAATCAGTGCAAATCCTGAGAAATGGAGAGAGAGAAAAAAGAGGAGAAGGAAAAAAAAATAAAAAAGGATGTTCACGCGACTCTACCTACGACATGCACTGCACAACTTGACAATTATTGGCTTACTGCTTCCAAAGCCACTAAGGAAGTCATCATTTGGTCTTTTGAGCAAGCTACATGCGCCACTAGAACACGACAGCTTGCATCCACATGCCAGCAAAGTTGTCTTACTTATCTACCTTAATCCACCATATTTGTTTTAGGTTCAATTTTAGTCATTTAAGCTTTGATTTTTTTTACCTTAATATAAGTTTATTTTATTTTTTCAAACTAAGCATCAACTAAGTATCAAAATTTTATCTTGATATTGCGAGAACCCAATATATAAGTAACCAAAACAAATCCAAATAAATGCAATGTGAAAGGCTCAAATTAAAAAAAAAAAAAAAAGAAGTTAAGTGAGCGAAAAAAATAAAGACATGAACTCTTCCCTTAACCATGCAAATTAGTCTGTGATTTTAGACAAACAAAAGGGATTGAACAATTATTTAAGATTCAAATTTGTTCTCTAAAGCTCTAATTCTTTTAAATCAATAAAATTTAATTTTGTTTATCCAAACCAAGTAGCAGAACATTTCCTTGACAATGCGAGATTGTCATATGCTTACATAAAAAATAAATCACCGAGACAAATCCTAAGCCAATGTAACGTTTAAGGCTGAATAAAAAGAAAACAAAATTGAGGAACCAAAATGGAAAAAATCCATGGGACAAAAAAAAAGGCAAATCCATAATGAATCACTACTCCTTTTTAGTTTTTTTTTTCTATTAACTAGTTTTGTTTTCCTGTGCATCACTACAGGTACATATTTGAGGTATTAGTAATGTTCTTGTGAATATTTGTTTTGTAAAACAACAACCTTAAACTCATAACATACCAAGTTATTCCAGTTGAAACCTGATCAAACTAAAAAGAAATGTAAAATGATGTTTTAGGAAATTTTTTAAAGAAAAACAATTAAGCAATAATAGGCTATATGGGAGTCTTTGATAGTGTCATCAGACCCAGCATAACGGGCCAATGTCAAAATCTCTCAACCTGATTGCTTGTCTTACCCGAGTTTCAAATTAAACTGTATGAAAGTTTTTACGACATAACCTAATGAGTTTGGTGGGTCCAGAGACAACATGGATGGCCATTAAAAATATGGGTTGGCTTAAAAAATCACGATGACAACCTTTTTTGTAACATTAAGCCGATTATTTATTGGAATGACTCTAGTTAACCCAAGTTAACTGCAAAATTATGAAAGGAATGAGTTTTTTGTTCCGATCAGAATTAGCTAAGGGCATCAGATCGAGTTTATCTTCTTGTCGGCTTAGCGTCATTGGCCTTTGCTTGACTTCTTGTAATTGTAAGAGCTGACTCAGCAACAAATCATTTGTTCCTTCCTTTCTTAATGAAGTGACTGGCCTTTCTTTAAGTATCAGAATGAAAATCCTTCTGTAAAAATTCAAAGTCTCTTTCTTTTCCCTTAACTTTTTATCTCTATATTTGGCCTTTATTTGGCTCGTGTTGGATGCAATTCGAGACTACATTAAGGAATTATTAAGAATTAGAGACTAAATTTAAAGAAGAAACCATAAACTTAGGGGGGATAAAATTCAAGACTCAATTTAAGTGTTATCATAGAATCAAGGACCAAACCATGTGGGAGTTCTCATAACGTACCTAGTCAAATTGGCAAGTCAAAATGAAACTCGGATGATTAAAAGAAATGTGAATTGGCTTTAACAAATTTTTCAGAATGACATCCTTTTTCTTTAATATTGAGATGATAACCTATTGGACCGACCTTGATCAACCTAGGTAAACCTTCATTGTAACACCCTGAACCGTTTACACAATTATTATTTTACTAATTGTCTTGAACATGAAGAATGGGATAATGTTTTTCCTTATTCAAAATCATTTTTCATTTTTATTTATGATGTAACCCTATCATTGCATATTATCCATCTTACAAAAGAGTTTTACAACTCTTTGGTATAATCAAATTGTATCCACAACACATCATCAACTAATTTATACAAAGGTTTTTATAATACAAAAACTAAATAAATAATTATTGGGGTGTCAAAAGGATGTACTTGCAAAAATCCACAATAGATAGCACACATAATAAACATTCATGCATTCATTTATTTCAATAATTTTTTCTCGGTTGTATAAATAAACATATCAATATAAAACTATACACATACATAATTGTTACTGCAATACAACTACGACTATATGTACAATCTCAAATATTGGCAATCCTTTTTCGAGTGTATTCACATTATATTTTGTTTACATAAGATTTCCTCCTCATTTTCTACCATAGTATCCTCTGGTGGACCTTATAATATTATCTCACTATGTTAGTCTCGTTGATACTTGTATCAATGTTAACTTTTTTAGATTACAATATAATATATCCTTACTATTCTTTATTCTAAGAATCTTACCTCAAATCAGCAATATCTCACATTTGTCTAAAACATTTTTCTTAATATTTGAAACATACATTACCACAATTATTTATTTACTCCAATGATCATACTTCATACTTAAAGTGACCAATATTATTTATCCAATTTAATACCTAATCTTTGTGTTTTATTATGAGTTTGGACTTATTACTCTGAATTGATACTCATGGCTCGTGCTTAATTTATATTTCTAGATTCAATAATTTCATGCATACACTTAACTAATGTGTGAATTTGCTTTTGGATTCATTAAACCTATTGTTTGCTAATGTCATACCTTAGTCACATTCATTGGTTCATTCGATCCATTTTCGTAATCAAAACTTGTATTCTACATCATTCATATTCACTAATTTATTTTGGTACTCATAGTACAGGCTTTATATCAATTATATGTTGAACGTGTGCATTTCCGTGATATTTACATAAATTATGTTCATTTACTCATTTTTATCTTCACACCTGGTGATTTATTCCAATTATAAATTTCTTATTCCATTTCAACAGTTATAAGTGCTCATTTAATCAATATAAATACTCAAATCCCTCCATCCCAAATTTCATATCCATAATTTATATTTCTAATCAACAATATTCAATTATTCATTTGAATACTTGAAGCCTCACTTTGTAGTAAATAACATTCATTAATTTAACCTCATATTTATAGCTTGTATTATTCATCAACTCCATACTCATCAGTTTATTTCAATAATTTATATTTGGTATACTGTCATTTATATTCACCACTTAATTTAAAATACTTATAACTCAGACTACAAAACATAATAATCTCATTGTTATGATCCTTTTAGAATTTTACATGTATATTCCACCGTTATGGTCGATTTAATTTCCACGTATTAATCCTATTGTTATGATTAATTTGAATTTTACTTATTAATTATGTCATTATGGTCAATTCAAATCTCATATTTTAATTCCATCATTGCGGTCAATTATAATTTGATGTATTTACTCCACCGTTGTGGTCCATTTGAGTTTCACTTATTACTTTCGTTGTTACAGTCAATTCAAATCTTACTTATTGAATTTGTTTTGGTTGTCTATTCAAATCTCACACATCAATATTCTTGTCATCAAAACATGTTCCCTTTATATCAATTTTCATTTTTCGTTGGTATGTTTTCACTTAATAATATTTTCCTACCCTGTAGGAAATATTCATATATTGTATTTTCTTATATGAACAGTTATACATAACTATAAATTTTCTTAGCATTCATTACACAAAAAATTAATTAATTAAAGAGATAATAGAGCAATTCTTACCATAATCCTCATATTCCGCCTATTATCTCACCCCGAAAGCAATTTATTCTTGGAATCTTATTATCCCACCCTAAAGGAACTCCATTCTTGGGATTTTATCATCTCACCCGGAAGGCAATCCATTCTTGGAATTCTATTATCCCACCCCGAAGGTAATATGATTTGATATCATTCGCACCATGAGGCATAATTCATTTGATATCATTTCCTACCCCGAAGATATAATTCATTCTCCCATTCAAGAAACATAATCCAATCATTCTCATTCAATGTCATGATTACAACATGATATGAAGTTCTCAAAATTATAATTAAAGTTGTACTAAATTTAAAAGGACAGGGTGTCAGACACCTACATGACACTCCTGCTAACCGAGCTCTTCTTGCTGCAAGTCCAACTCCTTTTATTGCCTTTCATGTTCACATAAGCATATTTCCTTAACTAAGTATATTATTTACTTTTCCTCAAGAATTTTCTTTCATGTCTATAAGATTTTCCCTTTATAACCATTCCAAAATATCCATTGTTCCTATAAATCTCGACATATGAAGTTTCACACTTTTATTTTGGTTATTTCCCTCTTTTATTAAATATTTAGCCTAAATTTCTATATGTTTCATAAAACACAACGCTTTATATTTTCCTTTAAATCCATTTTGATAATCATTAAAATTTCTCATTATACAACTAACTTCACATATTCTTTTATTTCTCTTATCAACTTATAAAATTTAGAACATCATATGTTAATTAAGTATTTAAGTTCATTCTATCTCATTTATTATTTCTCCTTACTTCCATTCTCAAGCACAATTGTTTCAACACTAACACAACATACAAGTACAACTAGTTAATTTATACATAATTTAATCCATGTTTTCTTCCTACCTATAGTCGGTCCTTAGTAAGCAAATATTTCATGTTTTATTTTTTTATTTTTTTCATTTGTTCTATCTCATTAATTTTTTTTTCACACCACCAACCCACAATATTTATTTGATTTTCTACATATTAATATGTTAAATCCTCTTACTTTATCATAAACTTTCATTTCTTACCACATACAAAGCATACATTATTTCTATTTAGCTTAAAGCTTGTTCCTTTATAATTTTATCATACATAGACATTAAATAACCATACTTTTCTACAATATTAACCCAACTCCTAACCTTTATACATATAAATCTTATTCCCCAACAAAGATTTTTTCTTAGCACAATATCTTAACTTCTCATATTAGTTTCTAAATACCAACATCATAAAATTAAGAAACATCTCTCATCTCCTATGTTTTCTTCACATGGTCACCCTACACCCTTCAAAAATCCATTGTTCCCATTCAAAATTTTACATCTATTTGTTGTTATCCTACCTATTGTTATGCAAATAAACCTATATTCCTAAAAAACAATCATTCTCCCAAAATTTATTATGAATCCTAGAATTGTTAACAATTAGAGGTTTCCTCTTATTCACCAAAACATAAATAATACATAATTAACTTATAAGGGTCACCTTATCCACTATATTTTGAAACCATTTGTTATGTTGTTTTGAAAGTTCTCTCCAATTCCTCATCCTCTTTCACTTGGATGTTTGTTTTTCTTCATAATTTGTTGTCAAACGCGTTATCTATAACCCCTTTTAAAAGGAAAGAGTTGCTTTCTTTTAATGAATTTTGCCTTTACACGCTTTCAAAGTCCTAAATTTTAAGAGAATCACCAAGTTTTTATGAAGAATTATGAAGAATGAAGCTCTCCCTTTAGGTTTTTCTTCTCTGCACATCGACCAACTCAATTAAAAGGGAGAGGGGTTGTTTACTTTTATTATTATTACAAAACTACCACTATTTTCTATAGAATTACAAAACTGCCACTCCTTGTTATCTTGTGTGACCATTGGCACTCTTACAAGACCTTTCCAAACTTCAATGGACTTGAAATTTTAAACTAATATATAAAAATATGTCAAGAGGCTTATCATATAATCTCATCCCAATCTAATGGTTAGACTAAGATTTATGCTTGATATTGTAAAACTAGATAATTTATAATTTTTCGTTAAAAATTTGAATTTGTATACTATTTTATTTAATTAAATCATAAATATTTTCAAACTAATTCATTAGGTAATTTTATCCTTGTTCATAATAAAAATCCTTCTTTAAGATTTTCTCCTCTTTCGGTTAGAAACTGTGTGATTGTACTTAGAGCTTATACCTGCGGTTAACATTATTTACGTGTAAAGTCATACATTAATTTATTTGGAATCCCCTTCTATTTTTATAAATGGTTTCATGCTAAATTTACAAGAATTATTCCATTATAATAATTATTGCATCCGATCGGGAAGTTTACATAATTTATCACTAACTAACATCTCATGTAGTGATTTTTATCACTTTATTTCAACCAAAATTAAAATCAAATTACTAAGATTTTTTATCCTCATTTATAACAATCTTTTTCTTTAATTATCATTTCTCAATTGAAAATTATCATATCTAGTGTTGGTTCCCCAATGTTTTTGGATCGGGGGTTTACAATCAGATTCACGACGTGAATCATGGACACAACCATAACATGATAACTCGATTGGTTAGTTGTTGTTATGTTCTTTATTAGGCCTTTATTAGGCTCACGTGTGATGAAATTCAAGACTCAATTAAAGATTTATTATAGAATCATGGACTCAATTAAATGAAGTGGGGAAACAATATGTAACATGCGTAACACACGCATCAGGGTGTGAGAGGAGCCGCCGTATTAGGGAGGTGAATATGGCATCATCCAAACTCTAAAGATGGCCTTCCTTGATGACTTTAGAATTGTCTTATAATAGTCTCGACTGTTCTATTCTATAAATGCTAAAAGATCCTGACATATGCTTTTAATGTGAGGTTGAAAAATTTTTTATATATAAAGAATTATGCTGAAATTTCAGCAAAGTTTTCTTTGTATATAGAACGTCCCGAGTTATCAACTACTTCCAATTTACCTGTTCAATCCATCACAACATAGTCCAAAGGTTTTGGACTTTATTTCCATCATCAATACTCAACACTACACACACACACACACACACACAAGTATATTTAAAGTTTCAAAAGGTTTAATTACAAGATAACTAAAGAGTTCTAGTTCAAACAAAATCAAAGTTTACATAACTAGCATACTACATGCTGAGCTAAGATTTTTATATACATCAAAGTTTACACCAAAAAAAACATATTGTATGATCTAGGTAATGCTATTATGCTTAAGATAATTTTTTTTACATAAGCTTAGCAAAGCAGAATCCTAAAATCTAATGAGCTCTCTAGGTGGTAGATGGACCTGTTACAAAAACAACTTAATTAGCATACAATTATATTGATAGTATAGTTATAAATGATCATGTAAAGAATACAAATAAAGCACAAGTTTTCTATTAGTGTCCTAAGAATTCTAATAACCAACTTGTAAATTTCTTTGGAAACATTTAAAGACCAATTAAACATCATTTATTTATTCTTAATTTATTACTCTTATCTTCTTACATGAACTTAGTAACTTTATTTAATTGGTTTGTTAGATCTTCAACTTTGCATAGTCCAACCTGGATATTTTTAGACAATTATACTTATCAAATTTTCCAGGTCATCCAAATATGGATACCCTTTACGAATCAAGCCTTATCGATCATTCTCAGGTGTTCCAACATTGATGCCATTAGCGGAAGCTACCCTTATAATTCATTTCCCGGCAACCCTATCATGGATGCCATTAGCCGAAGCTAATCTTGTAATTCATTTCCCGGCATCCCTATCACGGATGCCATTAGCTGAAGCTAATCTCATTAATACACCAGACTTTATTTATATTGAACATAATATTATTGTAATTGTATTCATCAAAGAGATTTTAAATTGCATAAGCGTTAAGGAGAGGGAAACCATGCATTTGCTCCGCCTGTCTCGTGACTTCCTCCAATAGAAGATCCAATCCTGGTCGCTCCTTCTAATTCACAAAGAAGTTTTTGGTCATGATTCCTTCAAGCCCAAAGTTATAGGCAATCCATATTCACTTATTATACATATGCTACTTTCTATGCATGTTCATTTCCTCATCGTAATGTACATATACATATCAAGTGTATTTCTTTAGAGTTAATATATCATGTTCAAGTGTTCGCATGACTCAGTTTTGCATCAACGAGATTTCAGTATCTATGACTTGGGTTTGCATCAACGAAATTCAGCATCTATTTTTGTCTAAACCCTTTCATATATTTGTTTTGAATGTTGGCATATACATATCCCATGATTCGGAAGAATTAATTTCAACATGAATCATTAGCATGCCCAAAATCACTTATCTTCTACACACATATAAATATGCCCATCAATTCACAACATGGTCAGCCTGTAATTTTTAGTCTGTACATCGAATTCTAGAGCTTCAATTCAGATGGGGCCAAATCCAAGTGAAATTTAACATCCTTAAGTACAACTTTCATGTATAAAGCTGCCTAAAATTCTATTGTTCATCTATTCTAAAATTAATTGGAAGTAAGGTAGTGAAATCTATCCTATTACAAACAGCTTGTCCACTCAATGGTATTTTACCTATACATGAAGTTCTATAATTCCAATTGAGGCAATACCAGTGCCCAATGTTATCTAACTCATTTCTCTACAACTTTTATATGAAACGTTACAAAAATTTCTATCACCTTCTATGTCAAAGCGTAGTTTTAATTCTAAGAACCAAACTATCCTGTTACGGAAAATATGACCTCTTAATGGTATTTTGCCCATGTCTAGAGTTATACAACTCCAATTAAGGCAAGATCAGTGCCAAATGTTAGCTAATGCATTCCTCTACAACTTTCATATAAAACGTTACAGCAATTTCTATCATCTTCTATGTCCATTTTATGTTGGGATTTCCATTACCAAACTGCCCAGACTTGAATTCATGAATTTAAACACTAATCAAACATTTTCTATGCATCTTTTTAACATCATAGGATTTCATTACGTATAAACTATATTAGGAACCAGCAATTAAAGTTCACTTTTATCAAGACATCAAATCTTTCTTCTTCTTCTTCTGTTTTTTTTATTATTATTATTTTCATGATAACATGATTCACACAACTTCAAGCACCATCATAAAGCATATAAGTGCAAATCAAGAGATATGAAAAGAAGTTAAAAATGATTTCACTTATTGCACACTTCATCGTCATTATATTAGTATAATACCATTGAGGACCCCCCTCCCTTCAATTTTTTTTTTCTTTTGGCCGAATGGTGGGGGTTTCTAACAACTCCCACCTTCATCAACCCTTAGTTAAAAATGTTGTGTTCCTAGACTATTTATGCTCTAGAGTATGTATTTGCATTGATTTTTTTATTTACCCTAATTAAATTCAAGCATCCTAAATCACTTCATTTTGGGCTTTCTTCTCATATAATCTAACACCTCCCATAACAAGTTCCAAGGGTAAAGGATTACTCTTACCTCATGAATTTGGAAGAATTTTGAGGGAGTACTTGGGTGATATTCTCCTACTCCCTTTCGATTTTCCTTCTTCTCTTTATTTTTTTTTTGTTTCTGCCGGTTCACTCTCTCTTTCTTTACTTCAAATTCTTGATTTTTCACCTTACAATTATTCTTCTTTCACTTTTGTGCTTGGTAAAGGGAACATACAGAGGATTTATGGTTTGAAATTGAAACGGGGAAAGGTTGTTCTTTATGGTTTCCACCAGCTTTATAGAGAAGAAAAGTCTCAATCTTACTCTCTCACACATGTTTATACCCCTTCCTAATTGGGACTAGGCTTTGTTTGGCTATTGTCCTATTAATTCCTAGTATTTCTTCCACTCTTTTTATACACTTTAATCCTCTATCTTGTAATTTTTTTCATTCCCACACTTTAATAGTTAGATTGACTTCCTAATTTATTTACTTATTCTGAACTTACTCCATAAATATTTATTTTTTTCTGTAATTAATTCTAACTTGGGGTTTACATGTCTCATATGGGTCTTACTTCCAAGGCAGCACATAACAGTTATTGATCTTCGGTGTGGCTAAGGCGACTAATTCCTCTTCTCTTTCTTTTTCTTATTTTTCCTTTCTTATCTCCTTGGATTTCGCACAAGTTAGATCGCTTCGCTTGATTCGGAATCGAGCATCGTGGAAGGGAAGGAGAACTCAGGCAACCAATTCCTCTTCTCCTTCTTCCTAAGTTAGATCCCCTTTTACACCATGTTTGAGAAAGAAAAAAGTGATTCTCTTTAGTTAGAAAGAAAAGACACTTAACATTATACTTGTTTTCTTCAAGCGGTTCCAAAATACCTTGAAAGAATAAATACTCCTTGAATTTCAAACTCCTATGAAAGCCTTATTAACTATTGATAGACTGCTCCTCCTTCAGCTTGATCAAAGTCTTAGTTTTTTAAGGATAGAAAGGGCTTTGATTTTTCCTAATTTCCAATTATAGTCCCTCAAGTCTTAATCATGGAAATGGAAAATCCAAATAAGTTTTTACAAAATCGAGTGCAACCTAACAACATGATGGTTTTTTTTACTCTACGAGAAACTCACATCGAGCTAATTGGAACAAACCATCAAAAACAATCTTGAATGAAATCAATATATGATGATCAAACTAGAAAAAAATACTTCATGGATGAAAAATAAAGGCATTATGTGAATCTATTACAGATGAAGAGCTACAACAATTGAATTAATGAGTTGCCAAGCTACTTTAGTGTTTTTTAATATTCTTAATTCTTTAAAGAATCAATAAGAAGTTGGCTCACCTAATTTTATATGTTTTATGTTTTTTTTTTCAAGAAACAATCAAGTTCCAGAATTAAGAAAAAAAGCTTGAATATATGGAAAAATCACTTTGCATGATTTTTTGTTAAATTTCTCACTTGATTATTTTGTTACTCTAAATTAACAAAA
>Ga0325400_1003161_pt1 | contig 14760 bp, 11 predicted proteins | sample PopdelMetagenome_2_FD_205662 | JGI IMG/M metagenome (GOLD analysis project Ga0325400, IMG submission 205662) | Populus deltoides microbial communities from Bellville, Georgia, United States - Xylem-PdKOR-R1 | ecosystem: Host-associated > Plants > Phyllosphere > Stem > Wood/Secondary xylem... | reverse complement strand
GATCGGGATACCGGTGCCGGCACCGACGCCCACGCCGACCGGGATCGCGACTTGGCCGAGCGAGAAGCGGCCCGAGGCCAAACCGACGACACCGCCCGCCAGCGACATCACGGTGATGATCTTGCCGCCGGATCCCTGAAGGAAGCCTTCGAACATATTCAGCGCTGTGTTGAACGTGGCGTCCGCACCGGCCAGCGCCGGGGTGGCAAGGACGGCGGCCGCGGCTGCGGCGCCGATGACCGCCAGGGCGGCAGTCTCGGCACGACGGCCGATCTTGAGCATGGTCTTCATGGTAGGAGTCTCCTTCGATCGAGCGCTGTTCAGCACGCCCAAGAGGAGACTGACCGGTGCGTTTCTCCGGCCGCAATCAACATTCGTCGGAACCAAGCCGAAGCTTATGGTTTTTTTAGCATTCCGATCCGATTCTGTCGTTTGCGAATCACCGTGCCCGGCCGCGGCGGGCAGCCGCCCGGGAAATCCGGGCATCCGCCCTGAAAACGCGGGCAGGCTGCCCGGAAAATCCGGGCATCCAATTTGGCATCTGGATCGTAACTGGTTTAGCCCTTGAGTCGAAGGATGCAGCTCGACGCTTTTAGGAGTATGCGGGGTAAGCCGAAGTCCGGAGCGGGCTCGATATTGAAGGTTAGCAACAGTGGCGGCTGAAAAGGCGTATCATATTTCAGTTTCGGATCACTATTTTCGCCTAACCACCGAGAGTATTAGGCTCCTGTCTAATAAGCACCGCTCCTATTATTCTTTGCCGATGGTAATTAACGAGCGTGCCAACCGCACGCCAGACCTCGCGGATAGCTATGATGCTGAGGATATGCGAAACCACCTTCGCATCATCTCAAGCGAAGGTAAGGTAAAGGTCGACTTCACTATCCTGGAAACGAGTGCCGGTATGATCGAGGCGGCTGCAGTCGCCCTCGGAGAGGCACTTGGCCAAACAGTTCTACTACCGGATGCGGTCTCGTTGATGCTTTTCGACCTAGTGGTCGAGCGCAATGCAACAGAGGTCCTAACCAAATTAGGCCTTTCCGCCTCTGAAGCGGAAAGTTATCGCGTTTCATTGAAAAAGAAAGACACCAACGTCATTCGGTTGCGGCCGAAGCGTCCATAAAGATTTGTTTCGGGCCGGCTTAGGGTTGCTTTTTGCGATTCCGTGCGTCTACCCACGAGATGTACCGGGGAGACGGGCATGGGCGAAGCGACGCGAAGTTGGGCGGAAAAGCCAGAGGGGGCGATTCCAAGCTTCGATTTAGAAGATTACATCCTAGCCAGGATGGACCTCAAAGGGATGAGCGTCAGGGAGCTGGCGTACATGACCAAAATCGGTCGGAGCCGTCTCCACGAGGGGCTCCACCGCGAGGTCGACAAGCGCGTCGCCCTCAGAATGCCGGAGCTGGTAGCGATCCTCGAAGCTCTGTCCATCAGCAAGATTGAGGCGATGTACGCCCAGGAAGTGCTGCAGAAAAACGAGGGTATCGAATTAAAGGATCTCCTGAAGGTCATACCGATGTGCCTTGGTATTGTGACCGGCCTTCCCGAACAGATTATTACCGTCGTGCAGCATGTCGATGGGCTTGGCTTCGACGATATCAGGCCTGAACATGGAGAGGCGGCCCAAAACCTTTTGGTGCGCGCGATCGAGGTTGAATATAAAAAGCTTGGCCGGCGCCGGTCCCGACGATTTGACGAATTTGGCGAAGAATAACTTATACTGGTTGCGCAGCTCTCCTGACCTAGCGACCGCCCCCTGAGGCCCAAATTGCTCGGTCGGTAGATAGGGTAACTGAAAGCACGAGTGGAACCCCGGCTTTCGAGGGCGGGCGTCGCGTTGCGCCACGCCTCCTCGTGCTTTCAGTTACCCTATCGCGTAGCCCCGCTATCCGGCCGGGGGACATACGGTAACTGAAAGCACGAGGTTTTCCTCGATAAGGTAACTGAAAGCACGAGCCAGCGGGCACGACATCGCACACATCTGATGTTTAGGCTGTCCATATCGCCGTTTCCGGAATCACGGGAGGCGATCTCGGGGTCGTCTGGCTTCGCGAAACCTAATTGAGGGAATGCCGTGCAGAAAAGAAAAGCCCGGCGGTAGGTTGGGATTTTCGGAACTTCGGTGGTGCTGCTCAATAGCAGCGGCATAGCTGAATTACGATGATGCAGTAGGATTATGCGCTTCAGGCGCCACGGACTTCTGCGTCCGCACGGAAATCCAAAAGGGGATTCTCCGAATGAGTGTTTGTGTCTTCGCTCCGGGGGCTGGGCATCGGCGAGTAGACGAACGTACAGCATCGACTGAACGTCTCGCTGACAGCTTTTCCGGTTTGCCTGAGAACATCAGCCATCGGCATGTCCTGACGGCGCTAAAGCGCGCGGCGCCTTACATCGGGATACCCCCGCGCCTCGTGCATGCCGTCGACACACTGATGAGTTGGTCGCGAGAGGTAGATTGGGCCGAGGGGCAACGTCCGATTGTCTTTCCGTCTAATGAGAAGCTCAGCCAGAAGTTGGGTATCGGGGTTAGGCAGCTTCAGAAGCTGCTTGCCAGTGCAACCCGCTGGGGCCTCATTGCCCATCGTGACAGCGCCAACGGCAAACGTGTCGGCGCCAGGGGCAGAGATGGTCGCCTGATCTACGCTTATGGCATAGACCTTAGCCCACTCGGCGTGCGCTATGCTGACTTCATCAGCATAGTGGCCGAAGGTACAGCGACGGATTTGCGGTTAGAAGTATTACGCAAACGCCTCACGTCTGCACGCCGTCGCATCCGTAGCCTGGCTCAATTCGCGCTCGATGAGGCGATTGGCGGGATCGATACTGACGGTATCATCGAAATTACCCAACTCGCAGTCCACCAGATGAGGAAGGTTCGGGACGAAGGGCTGCTGCAGGCTTGTGTAGCAGAGCTGGAAAGCCACGCCGCTGCGCTAGCGGACAGCATCAAGACAGCCGTCGAGGTTGCGGATGCGCCTCCTAAAGCTCCGAAAGATTCACCCAAGGGCGTCGAGAATGACACGCGCTATACAACTACAATTCAACCATCCATTGCTAAAGCAACTATCTGTAGAGGCTTGGCGGTGAAACGGAGTGATGCGGGCTATGACGTCCGAAGCAACGAGCCGCAGAGCGACGTCGAGATGGATCTCGCTCATCACGGTGTCGATCCGAGCTTCATCGCGGCCGTGGCACCAGAGTTGGTATCTCGACCCAGTGACCAAATGACATGGGGTCTTGTGATCGGTGACGCCGAGAGGCTGGTCGCCCAGGCCTCGATCCCCGTGAACGTTTGGCGTGAAGCCTGCCGACTGATGGGGCAAAAGGGGGCCGCAGCATCGGTGTTCGCGACGGCGCACAAACATGTTCGAGGCGACGTCGACCGTCCTGGAGCTTACCTTCGTGGCATGAATAAGAATGCCGCAGCAGGTAAGCTAAACCTCGGCCGGACGTTTCACGGACTGAAGGACCACATTAAAAGGCAGCCGATACGATCGCTGTCGAGTGGCACCGACACACGATCCATCGGCCAGCTTTTGGCAACCGCGCTGCGGTCGACAGCCCGTGGTGCCCCCGCGCCGCGGTGAATGGAGATAGGGTAACTGAAAGCACGAGGCCTAGCACCCTGAGCCCGGGGAGCCACGGAGGAATACGAGGGAAAAGATGCCGTTCGGCCCTTAAAGCTCGTGCTTTCAGTTACCCTATGTCCGGCCGGGGATGATTTGAGAGGAGGGGGTGGTAAGAAGGGGTGTTTGCAAAGGGGATCGACGATGGCGAAATCACCTGCGGAAGCGCGGCAGATTTCACTGTTCGATATGGACAGCCCGCTTCATGGTAAGGTCCGCGGCGAGCGGAGCATCATGGATTACCCGTTCTTCGTGCTGTCGAAGAATGCGCATCTCGAGCCAATCGAGTACAAGCATGACCAGGTGACCATCGAAATCCGGCCAAGCGCAACCGGCGTCGCGACGATGTGGGACAAGGAAATCCTCCTGTATGTGGCCTCCCTCGTCGCGCAGGCGATCAGTGATGGTCAGGTTGCCGACGAAGACGTGACATTCGCCGCTCATGATTTCTTCCGCATCACTGGCGTGGAGCGGCCCTCGGTCCGCGATTATCGGCGCTTTGCTGAGGCATTGGAACGTCTCCAGGGCACGCAAATCAAGACTAATATCGAAACTGGTTCCGTAATCGATAGAGGCTGGTTCTCTTGGCTGTCAGAAGCACAGGTCCGGTACGAGAAGATGACGAACGGAGACGAAGTCCTTCGATACGTCCGCGTTCGTCCGTGCAACTGGCTGTACCGTGCTATCCAGCGGGACCAGCGGATTTACCACTACCACCACGATTATTTCCGCTTAGGCGCGATCGAACGGCGGTTGTACGAGATCGCGCATTGTTACTGTGAAGCTGGACCGATCGACATAGCTATCGAGGAACTTCACCATAAGATTGGCTCGATGGGCCCCGTGAAACGACTCAAGCAAATCCTGAAGAGTATCGAGGCGGAAAACCGGTTGCCTGAGTACGACTTGATTCTTGTTGAGGTCGTTTCGGGTGAGAGAACCGATGCTCTTGGACGTCGACGCAAATTGGTCAACACAGCGGTTCGCATGAGGCCCAAGCAAAAGGTGCTCACCGCTTAGAAGTACTGCATGGCGGCGATCCTCGTGTATCCAATCGGTCGATTATATATCGATGAGGGGGATCTGGCACGAGCCGTTAGCATCGACCAATTGGCGATGATGTTTGATACGTAGGCCTGCGTTTCGGTGATCCGCGGAACCACGCCACCACGAACACGGCTCGGTCCTGCGTTGTAAGCCGCCAGTGCCAAGTGGACTTGGCCAAAGCGATCGAGCTGCTGCCGGAGATATCGGGCGCCGCCACGCAGATTCTCCATGGGATCGTATCGGTCGACGCCAAGGCCCATCGCGGTGCCCGGCATCAATTGTGCGAGACCATAGGCGTTCGCCCGAGACGTAGCGCTTGGGTTGTAACCGCTTTCCCGGATAATCATCGCGTCGAACAGACCCGTGGGGATGCCCTGCTCGCAGGCGACTGCGCTCATCATCCTGTAATAGGCCGCCCGGCGTGCCTCCGCACTGCGGCTGAGGAAGCCCGAGGGCTGATATGCCAGCGGCGCGCAACCGGGTTTGAAGGGCACCTGCTGAATGGGACCAATGCCGCCACGCAGCCACCCCGGCACCGGGATCGAGGAGAAGGCCGCGACGATCGCTGGCTCCCTGGTGACCGCAACCGGCGACGCTGCCGCTGCCGCCATCTCCTGCTGCATGCGAAACTGCACATACCGGCGACTGAGATCATGAACCGCGAAGGACGCCGGCAGGGGCGGGGCATCGACTGCCGGCAGGGTTGCTGCACTGTCTGGCCCTGCCGCCTCTCCCTCGATCGGAGCGGTGCCCGTCATGAAGATAAGCTGCACCTTGCGGACATTGCCACGTTTCGGCGCGGCAAGCGCCTGCGAGCCGAGGATAAGACCGGCGCAAAGGCCAACAACAGCGACTGGATAACGCACGGAAAACCCCCAAACGACGTGGTATCCAAGAGTTGAGGTCCGGTAGTTTGCGCTTGTCAAGACCACCGGACCTGCTGAAACTGGCCCAAATCAGCGTTTCAAGGTCACTCCAACATGTGGTTGATCCACCGCGATACCGATGGAAACAGCCGGGACAGGATTCGGCTACCGCCACCTTTGCGCGAGGCGCTGGTGCGCTGGTACGTCGGCGAGGGCTCCTATCACGACGAACAGGCCGGGGTGACGCTGGTCCAGAATGCCCGGATCGGCGAGCGCTGGATCGCCTGTGATTGCCTTGGCACCGACGAGGCCCCGCCGATCCTGACCCCGGCCTACCTCTCCGAGGCCGAGACCTATTACCTCCGTCGGCTGACCAGCACCAAGCGTCCCGAGCATCGTCCCGACTGCCCGTTCTTCCGCGATCAGGCCACCAACCGCCTCACCGAGGTCCGCACGCGCAACACGCCGACCGATCCGCCTGCGGGGTTCTTTGAGGTGCTGCGGCCGGCGCCGGAGAAGCTTGCGCAACGTCCCGAGGACGATGACCTCGACGACCGTACCCGCAACGCCTCGACGCCGCGGCTTGCCCGCCTGCTTTGGCGGCTGCTGGACAATGCCGGCTGCAATCAGATCGCGCCGCTCATGCTCGGTCAGGAATGGTCGATCAAAGAGGAGTTTGCTGCGCTCGGTCGTGCGGCTGCCAAGATCGAGATCGCACCGGGCATCGAGCTCGCCCGCGCCTTCTGGACACATGCGCGACCGCTCGAGACGAACGTGGTCTATGGCACGCTGCGCGTGCTGGCCCCCAGATGGCCAAAGACCCATGCGCCGCAGGCTTTCGTGGCGCTCTACGCCAAGACGATCAAAGGCAACGAGATACATGTCCCTGACGGTGACCCGATCCGGATCGCCACGCGTGTCCAGTCACCCTCGATCCGGGGCAACCGCATTGCCGGCCCCTTCATCGTCCTGGTCGTTGCCGGTGAGTATCCGGAGGCGCGTGGCTATGCGCCGCTGCGCGCCTATGCCCAGCCGATCCACAACGGCCGGATGTTCGTACCGGTCGAATCCGACTTCGAACGCAAGACCTTGCGCGCCATTCTCGCCGCCCAGCGCGAACTTCACGTCCAGGGCGTTGATGTCGCGATCGGCAAGCCGCTGTTCGATACGATGACGCCGAATGGTCCCTGTCGACCGGACTTCATGCTGGAGGCAAGGTCGCGGATGACCGGTGAGGTGAAGACGTTGGTAGTGGAGGCGATGGGGTTCGATAGCGACGACTATGAGGCGGCAAAGGCGGTCACCCATCCCCGCATGAAGACGCTTGGCGACCTAATGATCCTTGATCCATCCGAAGTGGAGCAGAATCTTGCCGTCCGGAAGATCCTGCGAACGCTCGATATCTAATTGATCGTTTCCAGTTTCCTCCTTCCATTTCCAATTTTTCACTTATCAGAAAGCGGTCAGGCCCAAGTCATTGTCGCGGCGAAATAGCTTACAATACCAAGAGTCACCGGTGTTGACAGCAGATAGAGCTTCTGCCAGCGCCACCACGCCTTCGGCAGAAACAGAACCGCGCCACGGACGGTGCGAACGTCTTGCCATGCCTTGTCCTGCCACAGGCCATGTACCGTCACGCTGACCGACATCACCATTGCGATCGCGCAGCACATGCCCGCCGCCAGATAGATGGCGATCCAGTTGGCAATCTCGATTTGCGAAAACTGGTTCACGGACACCTATTCTTAAGGAGCACTGGCCAGAAACCAGCGCAGAATGGTTGTAGTTCCCCGACAGATTAACAGGCACGCTTTAGCGCCCGGTAAACGACCGGCGCGCACCGTTGGTCCGTCAAAATGGAGTGGAGAGGGAGGGTGAGAGAAGGGTCGTGAAGAACGGCCTCAACCCTTCAATCCCGGGCGGGCCGGTAAAGTCAGCCCTCGGTACGAGGCCACCAGCCATGAACAAGTTCGTCCTCTTCATCAGGGACCACGGTGCCAAGGATATCCTCGACTTCCATCCCGACGAAGCATCTGCGCATAAAGCGCTTGCGGCTTACGTCACGCAAAAAACCGGTCAGGATCTGCCATCGGATGCGGATGCGGCAGCAGAGGCGATCGCCGCCTACTTCGATCCCGAACGGACCTTCTACACCATCGCCGGCATCCCTGCCGGCATGCGCTGAGGGTATGGATCATGACACTCATCGCCAACCGGCCATCCCAGCACATGGTCGATCTGGTCGGCGCGCTTGGTGGCACCTGGCACGGCAACAGCGCGACGTGCAGGTGCTCCGCCCATGCCGACGGCACGCCGAGCCTGTCGATCCGGCAAGGCGACCGCGGGCTGCTGGTGACCTGCTTTGCCGGCTGCGACGCCGCTGATATCCTCCGCGAGCTCGACCGCATCCCGCTCGGGCGTCGCTACGAAGCACCCGCCCCGGGCAAGGCGACCGGCACCGCCAATATCGATCGGCTGTGGAACAAGGCGGGCGCGGTGTCCGGCAACCTCGCGGAGCGCTATCTGGCATCGCGGTGCCTGCTGCCGGCGCCGACCGACGTCCGATTCCATCCACGCTGCCCGCTTGGTCCGAAGCCCACGACCGTGTTCAAGCCGGCGCTGCTGGTCGGGGTGCGTGAAGGTCAGCGGCTGGTCGCCTTTCAACGCATCTTCCTGGGTCCCGCCGGTGGTTACAGCCAGAAGGCAACGCTCGGGACGCTTGGCACCGGCGCATGGCGGGGCGGCGGGCTTGGGCCGACGATCGGCCTCGCCGAGGGCTTCGAGACGGCGCGGGCCTGGTCACAGATCCGCGGACTGCCCTGTTGGGCAACGCTCGGCTCGCGCCGGCTTGATATCATCACGATCCCTGACAGCGTCACCAGGCTGATCCTCGCCGGCGACAACGACCTGGCCGGACGCCGAGCGGTATCGCGGAGCATCGCCCGCTACGCGACCGACAACCGAGTGATCGAAGTCGACTTCCCCGTGGGTCACAAGGACTGGGCCGGGGCACTCGAGGCCAGGGAGAGGGGAGGGGGAAGGGGGCGGTGAGCTGTCGGATTGGCAGCGAAACCCGAGGAACCCTGCCATGTTCGACTTTCTCGATCTCCCGCCCGTCACCGATCGCAGCGCCGCGGCAAAAATTGCCGGGTTGCTCGCAGCTGGCACGGCCGTAGCGCGCCGTGACCTCAACGAGGCGATGACCGCGGCGTTCGGTGGATCGGATGCCGATGGCCGCTGGACGCAGCGCGACAGCTTCGAGATGCTCGAACACGCGGTTGCGCTGCACCTGGCAGCGAAGCCCTACCAGATCGCCAACCTCGCTGACGTCCATGCCGCGTCCGCGGTCATGCAGCTGCTGCCGACCCAGACGGTGCGCAGCGAGGAGCAGATCAACCTCCAGCAATTCTCGACGCCGGTCGATATCGCGGCGATCGCGGTGCTGATGGCGGCGATCGGCGCCGACGACATCGTCCTTGAGCCCAGCGCCGGCAACGGCCTGCTGATCGTCCAGGCCCCGGCGTGCGCCGCTTTGCAGCTGAACGAGATCGACGCGAAGCGTCGCGAGCGCCTCGCCGGCACTTTCCCCAACGCTGTGGTCACCGGCCATGACGGCGCAGCGCTGGTGAGCCTGCACGCACGCTTGCCCCGGCCGACGGTGGTGGTGATGAACCCGCCGTTTTCGCGCAGCGTCGGCCGCGGCGAAGATGACCTCGCCGCGCTCCGGCATCTGCAGGCGGCGATCCGCCGTGTCGCCAAGGGTGGTCGGGTGGTCGCGGTCATGCCCGACTGGTTCACGCCGAACGCGCGGTTGAAGGCAGCGTATGAGGCGGTGCTGACCGGCTGCACGGTGCGCACCTCGCTGCGTCTGGAGCATTGCTATAGGAAGCACGGCACGGACATCGCGGTGCGGCTCTACGTCATCGACAAGGTGGCGGGCGGGACCTCGCATGTCGTCATGCAGCGCAGCTCCATCGCCGAGTTCCTCGACGTCATCACCGTGCCCCCGCGGGCCGACCTGGTGGGCGAAACCACGATAGCGCCACTGCCGGTGGCCAAGCCCAGCCTGTTCGTCGCCGCGCGCGAAGCCAAGGCGACGGTCGCACGGACCTATCACGCGCCGGTGCGCAACAACGTCCTGCCGGTCGGCTACCGGACGCTGGCGACACCGGCACCGCTCGCCGAGCAGATTGGCTGCTATCTGCCCTACCGGCCGAGCCGGATCGTCTTTGACACCGCCGGCGACCATCCCACCGCGCTGGTCGAGTCCGTGGCGATGGGCTCGATCCCCGCCCCGATCCCGGCGCATATCGCCCACCTGCCCGAGCGCACCGTCTCCGAACGCCTGCTGTCGTCGTCGCAGCTCGAGACGGTGGTCTATGCCGGCCACGCCTGGAGCCAGCTGCTGCCCGGCACCTTCAAGCCCGCCGAGAACGGCGTGGGCCTCAGCTTCGACGAGGCGGGCAGCCGCTACCGCAAGGGGTTCTTCCTTGGCGACGGCACCGGCGCCGGCAAGGGCCGGCAGGTTGCCGCCTGCATCCTCGACCAATGGATGCAAGGCCGACGCCGGCACATCTGGGTGTCGAAGAACGAGCCGCTGCTCGAAGACGCGCGCCGCGACTGGACGGCGCTTGGTGGCATGGCCGGCGACGTGCAGCCGCTCTCCAACTGGAAGATCGACGAGCCGATCCGCCTCGCCGAGGGCGTCCTGTTCGTGACCTATCCGATGCTGCGTTCGATGCGCTCGGACAACAGCCGCCTGCAGCAGATCCTCGCCTGGGCCGACAGCGACTTCGACGGGGTCATCGCCTTTGACGAAGCCCACGAGATGGGTGGCGTCGCTGGCGGCGAGGGCGCGATGGGCAAGAAGGAAGGGTCGCAGCAGGGCATCTGCGGCGTCCTCCTCCAGAACAACTTGCCCGGCGCCCGCGTCCTCTACGCATCCGCGACCGGGGCATCCGACGTCAACAACCTCGCCTATGCTGTACGGCTCGGCCTGTGGGGTCCGGAAACCGCCTTTGCCGACCGCGAAGCGTTCATTGCCGAGATCCGCAAGGGCGGCATCGCCGCAATGGAGCTGGTTGCCCGCGACCTCAAGGCGCTGGGGCTCTACACCTCGCGCGCGCTCAGCTTCGCCGGCGTCGAGTATGACGTGCTGCGCCACGCCCTGACGCCTGCGCAGATTGAGATTTACGACACCTATGCCAATGCCTGGAGCGTGATTCACCAGAACATGGAAGCCGCGCTGGAGTTGACCGGCGTCGTCGACGGGCTGCAGAATGAGACGCTAAACAGCGGTGCCAAGGCGTCGGCGCGGTCGCGGCTGGAATCGACCAAGCAGCGCTTCTTCGGGCAGGTCCTCCTCTCGATGAAGCTGCCCACCGTCATCGCCGCGGTCGAACAGCATCTGAAAGCCGGTCAGTCGGTGGTGCTGCAGCTGGTGACCACCGCCGAGGCGATCCTCGATCGACGCCTCTCGCAGATGTCGGCGGAGGAGCGCGCTGATCCAGAAATCGAGCTTTCTCCGGTCGAGTATGTTGCTGACTACCTGATGCGCGCCTTCCCGACCCGGCAGATGCAGACCTACACCGACGACACCGACACCGTGCGCTCGGCGCCGATGAGCGACATTCATGGCAATCCGGTCCACAACCCCGACGCGATCGCCGCGCGCGACCAGCTGCTCGAACACCTCTGCGCGCTGCCCCCGATCAAGTCCGCGCTCGACGCGCTGATCGAGCATTTCGGCACCGACATGGTCGCCGAGGTGACCGGCCGCTCGCGGCGTCTGGTGCCGACCTCGGACGGTCGCCAGAAGCTCGAGACCCGCTCCGGCCGGTCATCACAGGTCGAAGCCGCGGCGTTCATGGCTGGGACCAAGCGGGTGCTGGTCTTCTCCGACGCGGGTGGCACCGGCCGCTCCTACCACGCCAGCCTCGACGCCAGGAACCAGCAACAGCGCGTCCACTTCCTGTTGGAGCCCGGCTGGCGTGCCGATCGTGCGATCCAGGGGCTGGGGCGCACCCACCGCACCCATCAGGCATCGACACCGCTGTTCCGGCCGGTGACCACCGACTGCAAGGGCGAGCTGCGCTTCACCTCGACGATCGCGCGGCGCCTCGACAGCTTGGGTGCGCTCACCCGCGGCCAGCGCCAGACCGGCGGGCAGAACCTGTTCGACCCCGCCGACAACCTGGAGAGCGAATACGCCAAGGACGCGCTCCTGACCTGGTTCGCGCTGCTCGATGCCGGCAAACTGACCAGCACCACCATGGAGGACTTCTGTTCGCGCACCGGGCTGGAGCTGTACGACAATGACGGCGTCCTGAAGGAGGACCTGCCGCCCATCCAGCGTTGGCTGAACCGCTTGCTGGCGCTGCCGATCGGCATCCAGAACCTGATCTTCGACGAGTTCCTGGCGCTGGTCGAAACCCGCGTCGCTGCGGCACGCGAGGCCGGCACGCTCGATGTCGGGGTCGAGACGATCATCGCGGATACCGCCACGGTGATCGATGACACGCTGCTGCGCACCGATCCGCTGTCGGGGGCTACGTCGCATCTGCTGACGATCGAGATCGCCCGCCGTCGCAATCCCATCTCGCTGGAGCGCATCCTCGACATGGCGACATGGCAGCGTGACGCCGCTTTCGTGGTCAATGCCCGTTCCGGCCGGGTGGCGCTCAGGAGCAAGGCGCCGTCGTGGATGGACAACGAGGGCCAGCCGATCGCACGCATCGAGCTGCAGCGTCCCTGCCGGCGTGAGTACATGCACGCGGCCGACCTGCTCGAGAGCGCATGGGACGTCGTCGACGAGGCGACCTTCACCGCCAAGTGGACCGAGGAGGTCACCGAGGCGGCGGGGCAGCTCGATACCGAGACGATCCGGCTGGCGACGGGCCTGCTACTGCCGATCTGGTCGGCGCTGCCGTCGGACCATCTCGCGGTGAACCGGATCGCCGATGCCAACGGCAATTCGTGGCTCGGCCGCCTGGTCTTCGACAAGCATGTCGTCCAGCTCTACACCAAGCTGGGGATTACGAAGACCGAGGACCTGCCGATCGACGCCATCGCCAGTTCGGTCCTGTCGGGCCGTGCCGTCGACGTAGTCCGGCCGTTCCCGATGACGATCCGGCGGGCGATCGTGAACGGCAAGCAGCGGGTCGAGATCGTCGATGCGCCGCAGCCGCAACACGCATGGCTGAAGTCGATCGGCTGCTTTGCCGAAATCATCGCCTACAAGACACGCATCTTCGTACCCGTCACCGAGGCCCAGATGGTTTTGGGGCGGCTCCTGAAGGGTCGATGACCGAATACCGGCTCTGCCGCAGGTCCGGATGGTCGACACCAGTGCCTGAGGCGCTGGTGTCGACCATCGGCGCCATCAATCCGCGTCGCTCGGCGTTGCCACCTTCAACTTACGACGCGGCTTTGGTGCGGCCTGCTCCGAGGCCGTATTGGGCTCGACCGGCGTGGTGAGCTCTGCTTCGACGTTCCCTGACTGACCGGGCTTGCGGCCGAGGCCGATCTTCTTGGCCATCTCGCGCCGGCTCTCGCTGTAGGACGCCGCGACCATCGGATAGTCCTTCCTGAGGCCGTAGCGCTCACGGTACTCCTCCGGGGTCAGGCCGTTGGTGGCGAGGTGACGACGCAAGGTCTTGTACGGCTTGCCGTCGATCATGCTGATGATGTGATCCTTGCTCGCCAGCGACTTCCGCGACGTCACTGCCGGCGTGTACTCTACCGGGGCAGCTTCAGCCGGGGCCGCTTCTACGTCGCCACCAAGAGCCGCAACCGCATTGTGCATCGACTGCAGGAATGCCGGGACGTCATCAGCAGATGTCCGGGTGTTGGGGTTACTCAACCATGCGATGGTCAGCTCGGTCGCGAGTTCGATCGTGTCAGTTTCGGTGTTCATCTGTGGTCCGCACATCAGAGTCTGCCGTTCGCCGGCCACGCGAAGATAGCCCGCTTTGCTTCGCCGACAATACTGGAGCGACAGAACATCCGAACAAATCCGGGACCCCTGAAATGACAAGGAGGGAAGGGGGAAGGGGATGAGTGTCCGAAAATTGGTCGGATGCTGAAGATAAGAAGGGTGATTTTCCCATGATCCAGTCCGTCAAGCTGTCGAAGCTCCGTCTCTCCGCCAGCAACGTCCGCACCGCCCCTGACGCAGCCTTGCTGATCGAGCCGTTCGCAGCCGACCTCGAGGCGCGAGGCGTCCTGCAGAACCTGCTGGTGACCCCCGTCGCGCGCTCGCGTGGCATGTTCGAGGTGTTCGATGGCGGCCGGCGCTGGCGGGCGCTCAATCTGCTGGTCGAGCGCGGGGTCATCGATCCCGACAAGTACGACGTGCCGGTACGCGTCCTGAAGGGCGACAATGCCGAGCTGACCGAAACCTCGCTGGCGGTCAGCTTCCATCACCTGAAGCTCAGCCCGACCGAGGAATGCCGCGCCTTCCAGCACTTCCTCGCGGGCAGCACCGACATCGACGCGGTCGCCAAGCGTTTCGGCGTCACCCGGCGCTTCATCGACGGTCGCCTGCGCCTGGCGGACCTCGCCGAGCCGATCTTCACCGCGCTGGCCGAGAACCGGATCACCCTCGACATGGCCAAGGCCTATGCGTCGACCGCCAGCCATGAGGCCCAGCTGAGCGCCTGGACCACCTATGGTTCGAGCAGCTACCACAACGCGGACTCGATCCGTCGCGTCATCGCCACCGACATGATGCGCGCCGATGATCCGATCGCACTGCTGGTCGGGGCCGAAGCCTATGAGGCCGCCGGCGGTGTCATCGACCGTGACCTGTTCAGCGACGCCCGCGAGAAGTGGCGCAACCCCGAGATCGCGCGGAACCTCGCGGCTGCGCTGATGGAAGCCGAGGCCACCCGGATTGGTGAGGAACGCGGCCTCGCCTGGATCAGGCCGATCGCGAGCCACAGCATCTGGGACGCGACACGCGGCCTCCACAAGGTCAACCTGCCAGAGCAGCCGATGACGCTGGAGGAAGCCGAGCGTGCCGAGCAGATCGAGCGGCGCATGGACCTCGCCTACGCGCTCAACATGCACATGGCGCAGGGCATCACCGTCAACAAAGCCATCACGGTGATGCAGAGCTGGGAACGTAACCTGTCGAACCAGCGGCTGTTCAACGTCGGCGTCACCCGCATCCGCTTCGACCTGACCATGGTCGTCGACAACCAGCAGAAGCTGGAGAT
>Ga0325400_1003160_pt1 | contig 14760 bp, 13 predicted proteins | sample PopdelMetagenome_2_FD_205662 | JGI IMG/M metagenome (GOLD analysis project Ga0325400, IMG submission 205662) | Populus deltoides microbial communities from Bellville, Georgia, United States - Xylem-PdKOR-R1 | ecosystem: Host-associated > Plants > Phyllosphere > Stem > Wood/Secondary xylem... | reverse complement strand
TTGGGTCCCTGAGATCACTCGTTGAGAGAAGGTCTCGAACATTGATTGCGTCGAAGAGAGCGTCCATCTTGAAACGATCAGAGGATTTTGTTTTTGTGACTGAAGGAAAGGAAAGTTGATGGCGGGGGAGAACGGAGGAGAGGAGCAGCGTGCGCTAGTCTGGTAGCTGTCGCGACGTGACATGAACGGTTATGGGCTTTGAGATTTCTAGTAATGAGCAAGAAAGGAGGCCCGCGTAATCCCGCGGACTTGTGACATGTGAGTTTTCACAGGTTTATGGAAAAAATTATAAAAAAATAAAAAATATATATATAAAAAAATTATTGCAATCTATAATTATAAAGTTAAAATTCTCCACCAACTTAATATTAAAAACATAAAACCGACAAAGATAATTTAAAAAAAATCATAAAAAAACAAAAAAAAAAAAACCATACAGGAAAACACTTTAGCAATCTATAGTGCTTCATGAGAAAATCTGCAATTGTAATTCTCAATCAACTCAATATTAAAAATAATAAAATTAACAAAGATAATTTTGAAAAAAATCATAACAAAAAAATTATATAGGAAAACACTATAGCAATCTACAGTGTTTTAAGGAAAAAAAACTACGAAGCTAAATTCTCAATCAGCTGAATATGAAAAAAAAAATCTACCAAGACAATTCTAGAAAAAAAAATCATAAAAAAACCATGTGGGGAAACACTGTAGCAATTCACAATGTTATAAAGAAAAAAAACTACAAAGCTAAATTTTCAAGCAGTTCAATAATAAAAAATTAAAATCGACAAAAACAATTCTGAAAAAAAACAAAAAAAAAAGAAGAAGACAATTTTGGGGAAAAAAAGCAAAAACAAAATGAAAAAAAGGGGAATAAAGCTAAATTCTCAACTAGTTCAATATTAAAAAAAAACAGTTCAATATTAAAAAAAATATTTGACAAAGATAATTTTGACAAAAAAAACATGTGGGGAAACATTGTAACAAAACAAAAACCACGTGGAGAAACATTATAGTAATCCACAGTGTTTTTTTATAAAAAAACTACCAAGCAAAATTTTTAACCAGCTCAATATGAAAAAAAATAAAATCGATAAAGATCATTTAAAAAAAAATCATTAAAAAAAAGAAAAAGAACATGTAGAGAAACATTATAACAATTCATAATGAAAAAAATTAGATGATTAAATTTTCAACCAGTTCAATATTACAAAAATTGATAAAGATAATTTTTTAAAAAAATATAAAAAAAAGAATAAAAACAAATAAGAAAACAATCTTGGTAGGAAAAAAAAAACATGTAAAACAAAAATAAATGGAAAAAAAAAACAAAACGAAACGAAAAAAAAAAAACTCTGCTGGATTGGAATAGTATCACTGTCATGGGATCCTAATAAAATACTCTTAAGCATCTGATCTGGTTCGTCCAGGTGTTGTCTTCAAGGACAACTCATCTTAACAACTGAACAAAGCAAATCAAAAAGCAGTGCTAGACCGACAACGCCAAAAACAAATTGGAGTTTGGCAGGTTAGAGAGATTGGGGCCTATGATGTTACAGCTTAGATTAGTAGACGCCTTCTAATGAAGGATAAAAAAAATATGGGGAACTAACAGTAATTTTTCCACGCGTTCTAAAATATTATTTAATTTAATAATTAGTGAGCAAGAAAGGAAGTTTCAGCCTCGTTAGAGTTTGAAATTTACTAAAAGGTTGTTTGTAACAATTTCATTTAATTTAATTTATAAACAAATTTAAATTAATTTGATAATTTATTATAGTTTTTATGTTAGATATTGATTAGTACTTAAAAGTACATTTTTATCAAGGTTTTATATCATCATTTTGTACTTGAAATATCAATAACTTCTTAACTAAAGTATGTTTTATAATAACAAGTTTGATACCATAAAATATCTTTAATTTATGGTAAATATTCATCTTAAATGCAAGCCTATCACATAAATAAAAGGATTGATTGATGAGTTTAAGTACGGAAATTGAAAGGACAAAGAGAGGACCAAACTTAGAAAAAAGATGTTGGTTCAGTCCAAACTGGAACACTGTTCGGTCATTGGGTCATAACTGGAGCTGTAGATCTTGGATTTAGGTCTGCTTTATATGGATGAAAAGCTAAGACATAGGCCTAAAACTTTCATGAGGAGTACAAGATTTAAAAAGGCCGTTTTCAAGTCTAAATTGTAGCAACAACAGAGAAGTTCGAATCTGTCCTATAGCCCAGACACTGTTCAATGTTTAGCCCATATCTCGAGTTCTCGAAGTCCAAATGACCTCAACTTTTTTTTCTGGAAAGCTGAGACAATTTCCTAGAACTTTCATGATTTAAGTCTGTTCAAATTATGATGTTATCAATGATGTTTTTGGCAGACAAGAAGATAAGGATTGTCACCAAGTCAAGATGTGGCCATCCACTCAACAATTAGTGAACAAATCAATAGTTCCGAATTTTGGCCTATAAAAGGAGGCATTTGCCATGTATTTAGGCATCTTGGTTTTCAGATCAAGATCATGCTCTTGTTCTCTCTTTATATTTTGTAATGCTTAAGTTTTGCTTATATTAATCTCTTGCTTATGCTTTTCATTTCCTTTCCTTGTTTATTTATGTTTCTCTATTTTATTATGTTTAGCTAAGTTTATCATGTCAAGGTAAAAAGGTTACACTAATGATGTAAGAATAAGTATAATATAAACTCAACATGGACCTTAATGTTTGATACTAATATGTTTTATATTTGTTATCTTATTCACTTTTAATACTTTGCTTGTTAAATGGTTAATCTAGATTTATGTTGTATAACCCTTGGTACAACAAATACTTGGCACTTTCATAGCCCAATCATATGGTATAACCGACACCTGTGCTATGAAAGGAACTTGATTTGTTGTTAACATAAGTTATAATTATGAATGCCTGACAACATTTACAAGTATTAACATTATTCGAATAAGATAGCTAATGTAATCATGTTTACAATTTATAATCCGATTGAAACCTCCTTTGTGTGTGGTTTCCAGTTGAATAATAAGAGTTTACACTATACTTGTTTGAAATACCATTAGTGGATCCTCTAACCTTGACAATTGTGTTTTATCATTGTTTAATCCTTATATCAATATCACATCTCAAAGCTCTCTTTATTATTACTATTGTTGTTGTTGTTGTTGTTGTTGTTGTTGTTTATAATTTAGACAATTAACCTCCATGTGGTTCTACCCCGGTCTTGCCAGGTTATTTATTACTTCGACACTCCTACATTTGGGAGAAGACATCAATCTTTTGGTCGTGTCAGATATATTGCCCGCACCTCATCACAGATGGAACAATAATTTTTATATGTAAAAACAATAATAGGTTAAAAAACAAAATTCAAGTTCCAAATCATTAGTTAAAGTGACAATTTAAATAATATGAAAAAAAACAATAATAATAAATAAATTGATAAAAATAATAATAAACAAAAGATAGAAATAACCACATCCGAGCCTATATAGATTATCAAACAATACGATGCTAACCTAACTGAAGGAAAACCAAAAAGAAAAGAAAAGAAAAGAAAAAACCAGCTTTAAAAAAGAGGGGAAAAAACAAAGCAATCCCAAAGTGAACTTCCTAAACCTAATTTAATCTAAAAAAACTTGAAACTTGTTAAATCATGACTCGAGTTCATTAAAAAGTTTAAATGTCATCCAATTTAATTTTGAATGATAGAATCATTAAAAAAACTATTAATAAAAAAAACTTGCGAGAGAAAAGGAGAAGCAAAAAAAAAAAAGAATGGGCCTAAAATCTGACAGGAAAAAACCCAATAAGGATGAAATTTGAATTTTTTTTAAAATTATCCCAAAAAATTACAATTAAAAAAATGAGGACCAAACTTAAAAAATTAAAAAATCATAGGGGGTGAAATTGAAAATCATTTGTAATATGATAGATTATTTATAGATTAAAAAATGATAAGAGGTGAAATAGAAAAAATAATTGTTGAAAGCAAACTGAAATTTTTTATTCAGATTCAATCCAGAAGCATAACTCTCAACTAATTTAATTTCAAAAGATGAGATCACTAGAAAAATATTATTTAAAACCTTGTAAAAGCAACAAAATATTTGAGAAAAAAATCAAACACTTAGGAAATGAGACTAGGATGACACTATAAATAGGAAAGCTTAAAAAATAGTGGTAAAAAAAATTAAAAAATACTTTAAAAACATAAGAAAGTCAACTCGAGTTAATCTTTTAGATATATGACTCAGGTCATGACACTAGTGTGACCCCATCAAAAGCAAACTCAAAAAAATAAAGAAGCTAGATTTTTAACCAAACAAACATTGAATGATGAAATTGAGAAAAAAAATCAATATAAAAAACAATGCAAAACAAAAAAAATAGCAATTAAAAGAATTAGAACTAAATTCGACATAAAAATCAAATGAAATTAAATATTCAGGGATGGAATTGTAAAAAACCAACCCTTTAAGAAAATGATTTAAAAATAGCAATTAAAAAAAGCAGAACCAAATTTGACACAAAAATTAAATAAAACTAAATGCCTAGGGGTGGAATTGTAAAAAAATAATTCAATCAAGAAACTGATTCAAAACAAAACAAATAGCAATTAAAAGAATAAGAACCAAATTTAAAAATAAATTTCAAAAATCAAATGACTAGGTATGAAATTAAAAATAAAATCCAATTAGAAATAATTAATGTAAATTAAAAAAATTGCAAATAAGAGAAGAGGGACTGAATCTAAAGAAAAAATAAATTGAAGGGTTGGTATGATTTTTTTGCATGGCCAACGCGTAATCCCGAGAAGAAAGAGAAGTAAAAGAAAAAAAAATAAAAGAAAAGTTATTTCCGACCAAACCTCACCGAACCATCATACATGCATCATCTAGGGAGAAAGAGGACCCTGGGACTAATCAAATGATACGGTAGAAGCACCATTACATCCACTGGTGTTAGCTGCATGTGCCACCATAAGTTGGCGGAGTGACCGGTGCGTAATTTGCACCAGCTAACAACTTTTTTGTTTTTGTTGTACAAAATTGAAAATACCCTCAAGACCAATCAACAATAACAAACAAACCATGAGGAAATTGCTACGAAGCTCTTAAATCCAAGGCTAAAAAATTGGAATGACATGAGTAATGTAATAATTTTACTGTTTTAGCGAACATGAAAAATACAAAAAGGCCCTTGTATATAAGGCATTAGATTATTATTCTAGGGTTACATTAGTTATTTTACTATGCATTTTAAAATGCAATTACCAAAATAACCTCACTCGATTATCTAAAGACATTTATATCACGAGGAAAAGACCACCCTACCCCCAAAGCAAAGGTAAAAGAGAAAATGAACAAGGGACACTATAGTAATTATGCTATCATAATGAATAGTAAATGGCACCTTGGAGCACAGTAATATCACCATGAATTTTAGCCTTCTTGTTAATTTAAACTTATTATAATTTTTATATTTAAAATAAAATTTCAAATTATATAATTGAATTCAATTATACTATTTAGAATATCATTGAAACAAATTGAATTAACAATCTTTACTATTTTATCTTTAATTTAAAAATCATTTATTTTTATTACAAGGGTCATTATATTTATTTAAAATGATATAAAATATAACTATTTAAAAAAAATATAAATAGATTGATCTCATATTAGTTCTTTATTAAACATTCATTAAAAAAGGTTTTCAATCAAATTAATCTTAAGTGGTAAAGGTTTTCTTTTTCAAAAAGCTTTGAAACACATCTTTCCATCTCACATTTTAGAAGGTATTTAGGATTATAGTAAATGTTGTTTTTTAAAATGTTTTTTCTTAAAAATGTATCAAAATAATTTTTTGTTTTTAATTTATAATGTGTGGCATAGATCATGTCAGCTGTCATGGCTATTATTGGAATATGGCATAGGCCTTTTCTAGTACTTTCTTCTACCATGAATTCATCATTCATCTTCTTATTTACCATAAAATTTAGAGTTGGTAATATTAGTGGCAAGAAGGATCATCTGAGAAAACTTAAACACCTATTAACAAAATTCTAAAACGCATGAGTTTTCTATTAGACATGAATACACTGTGAACTGAGAGACAATTCATTGTGGACTTACTGTACATGCATGCACTGTGGACCAAGATACAATTAACTATGAACTTGCACAATTGCTTTGCTATGTATTAAAACGTATATGGATTTTCTACTGTATATGCACTGTGTACCAAGATACAATTAACTATAGATGACACCGTAGCACCTTGGGGGACGTTCCTTGCCTGTGTTTTTAGTCAAGAATTGCAGCTCAGCAGCAGAGGCGACAATTAATTAGATCAGGTTGTCGACACTTGGCGCTTAGGCTGCCAAGCCAGGGCGTAGGGGCCGACCACACGCCCCTGGTCGCAGCTCCAAGCAACAGACACCTGGCTCTATGGCTGGCCGAGGCCATAACATGCAAACACCTGACACAGGGTGTGGCCAGCCTTGGGCGCTAGGGGCGGACCCGCGCACTTGGCTGCAGCCCCAGGGCGCTTGATTATTTGTTATAATAATATTTATAATACAAATAATTATATTAACAAACCGTATGGAAAAACATATGGAAAAAACACAAATAATATTTATTAACAAACCGCTTGGCTACATAGTTGTTTTACTATATATTAAAACATATTGAAAAAATATTGTAGAAACACTATAGATTTACTGTGGATACAGACACATTGCCCTGTGGATGACATTGTGGCCATAGAGTATTTGCACTGTGGACAACATTGTAGCACCCTAGGGGGTGTTCATTTCCTGTGTTTTGAGTCAAGAATTGCGGTTCGGGGCGTGGCCTTCTTTGCCCCAAGCCGTTAGGTCTGGCTTTGGTAGCCGGACCCAACGTTGTTGGGTTTGGTTGACAAGCCAGACCCAAAACACTTTCAAAAGTGTAAATAGCGTTGAGCCTTGCTTCACTAGGACCTAACAACGTTTGAGCCTCCTTCCCACTGGGACCCAACAGCTTTGGGACCTCCCTCCCACCATGACCCAACAACATTGGGCCCTCTTTTCATTAGGACCCTTAGCAAATCTTAGTATTCTGTAAGCAAGCAAGCGATACCACTGGTTGACTATAAGCAAACTTTTAAACGAAAGAAGAGGATGAGAATCACGACGGAGGGTTACTACCACTGGAAGAAGAAAGCCTTTAGTATTTTATAGTAGAAAGAGCTTTTTTAAATAGTCATCTAGTATAGAAAAAAAATAAAGTGTCCCAAGTTAAGTATTCTGAATGTTTCTTCACAATAATTATGATGATAATTATGACGGAGAAAATACCAATTCAATTTGAATGGATTCAAAATGTTGTTACTGTATGGATCTTGATTAACAATTTACTGTTTTCATCAATTAAATAATATTTTAGTGTTTCCTCTTAAAATGTTTTTTTCTTTTCTTTTATTGATGTTTTTTTTCATACTGTAAAGACGAGATAAATTGACGTGACCTTTTTTTTATTGTACAAAAGTTAGGGGTGATGATGATTTTTTTTGTTTGAGGTTGGGTTGAATTTTCTAATTAAAATATATTTGATTTTGCATTTCAAAAATTCTATGAAAAACAATTTGACGAATTTGAAAATTTTAAATTTTTTTCTTTACTTCAAATTAATATTTTGATGTGATTATATAAAAAATAAATTTCAAAAAATAAAAAAATATTATCTTAATATATTTTTTAAAAAATATTTTAAGATATTTCCAATTTTAATTTTTTTCCTCTTGATTTTTTTTTCTTCTCTCTTATTGATTTTTCTTTTCATTATGTAAAGAGGATATAATTAACGTGACCTTTTTTATATTATATAAAAGTTGAGTGATGATAGTTGTTTTTCTCATTTCAGGTTGGGTTGAATTTCCTTATTAAAACATTTTTATTTTTGCGTTTCAAAAATGCTCTGAAAAAAATTTGAATTTTTTTATTGTTTTCTTTACTTTAAATTAATATTTTTGTATATTTTTTAAATATAAAGATTGGGTCTGGCCGGGCTGCTAGACCTAAGGAGAATATATTAAGTTGGATTCGGCTAAGCAGCACCCAGTCGAGTTGGCTCCTACCTTAGAAAGACCCAAATTAGCTTCGAGTCCTGCTGCAGCTGGACCCATCAGCCTTGGCTCCTGCTCCAGAAAGACCCAAAATAGCTTTGGGTCCTGCTGCTGCTGGACCCATCAACCTTGGCTCGTCCCGCGAGCAAGACCCATCAATGTGGGTCCTGTCAAGCTGTTGAGTTTGGCTTTGTTAGCCGGACCTAACGCTGCTGGGTCTGGTTGACAAGCTAGACCCAAAACACTTTCAAAAGTGTAAATAGCGTTGGACCCTGCTTCACTAGAACCCAACAGCGTTGGGGCCTCCCTCCCACCATGACCCAACAACGTTAGGCCCTCCCTCCACTAGGACCCTTAGCCAATCTTATTATTCTGTGAGCAAGTAAGCAAGCGATACTACTAGATGATTGTAACGGACCCGACTGTATGACATGATCAATGTTAAAAGATCCCAACATATTTCTTAGCCTGAGGATAATTTTTTTTATCTACCAAAAATTCAGTAGAGTTTTGTTTTTATTTAGGACATCTCAAGTTATCGACCACTATCAATTTACTCAATCAACCTATCATCACAAGGTCCCAAAAATCCGGACCTTACATTAATCATTATAATTCAACAACTCACCCAATCCACATTATATATCCTACGAGTAAGTTCAATATCAATATAGCCCACATATCATATCATAAAATTTAAAAGAAAAAGAAATGCTAACATGCAAAGAAAGCATTACAACATAGCAAGTGTTCTTAACCATTTCAAAAGGGTTAATTACAAGATAAACTACAGTACTACATGCTAAGCTGAACTTTTATAAATACATCAATGTTTCACAAAAGCATACTACATAAACGCGTTAATTCCTTTTTGTTTAAGTTAAATATTTACATAAGCTTGACAAAGTAGAGTCCTAAACTAGTGATCTCCTTCGATATTTGATGGACCTATTACATAAATAAACATATCATTATGTTGATAAAAGAAATATATATATATATATATATATATATATATATATATATATATATATATATATATATATATATATGCTCATGTAATGTATCTGAATGAAGTATTAATTTTCTATCGGATCCATAAGGATTCTAACAGACATTTTATATTTTACTTGTAAATCTTTTAAACCAAATTAACACTCATTTGCATATTCTTAATTTGAATGCCCTTATTTACTTGTATGAACCGGGTGACCTTGCAAAATCTATTCTTGTGATCCATTTCCCGGCAATCAGATCACGGATACCATTAGCCGAAGCTAATCTTAAGATTCATTTCCTGGCACTCCTATCACGGATGCCATTAGCCGAAGCTAATCTTATAATTCATCTCCCGACAATCCTATCACGGATGCCATTAGCCGAAGCTAATCTTATAATTCGTTTCCTAGCAATCCTATCACGAATGCCATTAGCCGAAGCTAATCTTAAGATTCATTTCCCAACACTCCTATCACGGATGCCATTAGCCGAAGCTAATCTTATAATTCATCTCCCGGCAATCCTATCACGGATGCCATTAGCCAAAGCTAATCTTGTAATTCATTTCCTGGCACTCCTATCACGGATGCCATTAGTCGAAGCTAATCTTAAGATTCATTTCCTGGCAATCCTATCACGGATGCCATTAGCCGAAGATATTCTTATAAATACACTAGAGTTTATTTAGAATACCCCTAGGTCAATCTTTGAGAAACACTAAAATACCCCTAGATTTAAGTGATTTTGATATAATTCTAGGTATGAATTGGTTAGGCAAAAATAAGGCTCGTCTAGACTGCTTTACAAAAATAGTAACCTTCCAAGGGGCTAAGGGTGAAACAATGGTCTTTAAGAGGGAGAGAATTTCCAACTTTACAAATATAATCTCGGTTATGAATGCGAGAAAACTGCTAAAGAAAGGTTGTACAACATACCTTGCCTGTGTGATAAATTCGAAAAAGGGTAAAATAGGACTATCTGACATTCCAATTGTGAGGGAATTTCCGGACGTATTTCCGGAAGAATTGCCAGGACTACCCCCAAAAAGAGAAGTTGAAGTCACCATCGACATATTGCTTGAGGTGTCTCCTATAGCCCAACCACTGTATAGAATGGCCCCAAAAGAATTGGATGAGTTGAAAATTCAATTGCAGAAGCTCTTAAACAAAGGGTTCACACGACCAAGCAACTCACCTTGGGGGGCACCTGTATTATTTGTGAAGAAGAAAGATGGAACGTTGAGGCTTTGCATAGATTACTGTATTATTTGTGAAGAATAAAGTGACGGTAAAGAACAGATATCCGCTTTCGTGGATAGATGGTTTGTTCGATCAGTTGAAGGGTGCTAAAGTATTTTCAAAGATTGATTTAAGATAAGGATACTACCATATGCGAATCAAAGGGCAAGATGTGGCGAAAACTACTTTCAGAACTCGCTACGGACACTTTGAGTTCTTGGTGCTACCTTTTGGATTAACTAATGCTCCAACACTTTTTTATGGATTTAATGAACTGAGTATTCCAACCATACCTTGATAAGTTTGTTGTTGTATTCATCGATGGCATCTTGGTTTAATCCAAATCCTATGAGGAGCATGAACAACACCTAAGATAGACACTACAGACTCTAAGGAGCCGCCAATTGTATGCCAAGTTGGATAAATATGACTTCTGGTTAAAAAAAGTTACCTTTTTAGGGTATGTAGTGTCTTCAGAAGGCATTTTTGTAGACCCTCAGTAGGTGGAAGCAGTTTTGAGATGGGAAAGGCTTACTACAATAACTAAAATTCATAGTTTTCTCGGCTTGGCAGGGTATTATAGAAGGTTTATCGAAGGGTTTTCAACCATAGCAACTCCATTGACATGACTCACCAGGAAGAACATAAGATGGGAGTGGTCAAAGGAGTGCGATGAGAGCTTTCAAGAATTGAAGAAAAGGCTTACTATTGCCCCCGTACTAACCCTTCCATCCGGAACAGAAGACTTTGTAGTCTACAGTGATGCCTCAAGAAAAAGGACTGGGTTGTGTCCTAATGCAGCATGGAAAAGTAGTTGCCTATGCATCGAGACAATTGAAGACTCATGAAATCAACTACCCAGTTCATGACTTAGAATTGGCAGCAATAGTTTTTGCCTTACGAGTATGGAGGCACTACTTATACGGATCCCAAGTTCAAATTTTCATGGATCAGAAGAGCCTTAAGACAGGAGGGAATGTCAGTACTTGAGTACGAGAGACGATTTTATGACCTCTCACTATTCGCACCACATTATGTCCCATCAGAACAACACATGATAGAAAAGTTAAGGGATGACTTTAGACAAGAATTGAACCAGGGGTTGATTGTTTTACAATTCAAGACAGTAAAGGAACTGATTGAAGCATTATAGGCTTTGAAGGCTTGTATGGAAGAAGGCCAACAGAGTCATGGGGGTGCAGGAAAATGAAAGGATATGGAATTTTTAGGCAGGCCATCGTTTCCAAAGAAAGGTAGAGGTGAATAGTTCCTTTAATTAAAAAAGAAAGGGGGGACGTCAACTAGCTTCCGACAGGATATCGGTGGGAGGTTGGGAAGTGGTTAGACCCGCTCCAGGGCTATAATTGTGAGGGGGCATAATGATCAGAAGGAAATTGTCTACCCTCGATGTGCTCAGTGTGAACAAAGACACCCCGGGAGTTGTATGTTCTCCTAGACCATGCTATATATGTTGAGAAGAAGGTTATAAGTGGAAAACCTGTTAGTACTTAGGAAGAAGATGTCACCACCGTGGTGAGAAGGGTCACTTTAAAAGGGAATGCCCCTAGTTAAACATTGAACAGTCTCAGAGACGTAGGGAGCAAAGTCAGAGTTATCAGCAGTCCATCATAGTAAATAGACCGGAAAGGTCGACTCAGTCAGGAGCTAACTCAAATAGGGGACGACCTAGAGTGCAAAATGAAAGGGATCAAGGAAGGGTTTTTCATATAACCCAGGAGGATGTTAGACCAACATCAGATGTGGTGGCATGTATGCTGCAAATGAATGACTATTAAATGCATGTTTTGTTTGATTCTGGTGCTGCTCACTCCTTTATAGCAAATAAAAATGTAATCAAATTGAGTAAGGAAATAAAAAGGGTAGAAAAAGGATTTATTATTGGGACATCTTTTGGTGAAACAGTGGAAACAAATGTTGTTCAATTTCTTGGTAATCCCTTACTCTCAAGTGTTTATCCCATCAATGAACTCTTAATCCTGGTTGGGTTCTTGAAATTTTAGTGTTTCTCTCTTAATTTCGCAAGAATGGGTATAAAACTCTCTATTTTCTCCACTACCAGAAATTCGCTCAATAGCAACGGATTTACCAACGGAATATTTCTATTGGTAATTTGAGATTGAAATTACCGATTGAAACTTTTCCGTCCGTAATTCAGTCGGTAACTACCGATGGCAAGTGTCCGTAAAAATATGAAGTTGGTTTATGATGAGTCACGAGTCGCAAAACCAAAAAACCAAGAGCAAGCTTCGTGTTAGAGAAAAATACACAACTGCTAGTCTACAAATGACTTAAGAGTCTGCGTTTTTCGGATGGACATGCATCGAACATATCAAGGCTAGTTAATATAGAGGACTGCAGATTGTATGGAATGAAGAGTCATGACTGCCATTATCAATAATGACATTCAAAGCCCGACCATTATGCTCCAGACGAGTGTGAAAAATATTAGTGCGCAACTACTCAGGATTAGCTTGAAGTTCCTTCCTCGTTCCTGTCAACACTCGATGGATAACATAGCTGGGTAGGTCTGATGCACCCAAGTGTTCTTCTTCATTGTGCCCACTTCCATCGATTTCTTCCCCCTTTATGTCTTCAACAATGTCCTCTGCTATTAATTCTTTTTCACAAATGAATGCTAATTTTTTCTCTCGTAGGACACACCACAGCATAGTGTCCGAAACCTTTACACTTATAACATTGTGGTCCTTCATTTGTAGCTTTGGCTTTTCCCTTATAATCCCCACTTATCCCTCCTCTAGCCTGGTCTTTCAGCAATTGAGGCCTTTGGTTTGCAGATGCTAGGGTATATTTTACCCTTGAATCAAAAGATGTCACTCTCCTTCCAACTGACGATCCCATTTATTTCTCAATACGGAGTGCCAATTGATATGCTTCTTCCATATTGATTAAGCGTGCAGTCCACATTTCTTTACGCAGCTCGCTGCGTAGTCCCATGCGATATCGAGCTAAGGTCTGTTGCTCAGTCTCCACAACCTTACTGCGAATAGTTAATTCGTGGAAGCGATCCGTAAATTGATCAACGCTTAATGACCCTTACCTGTGTTGCAACATCTCCTCGAACATCATTTGCTCATAGTCAATGGGCAAATATTTTTCTTTTAGTCGTTCTTTCATCTCTGCCCAATTAGAAACTGTCGGTCTGTGTGTTCGGCGTAATTGTTCTTCCACGCTACCCCACCACGCTCGTGCATGCCCCTTCAATTTCATCCAAACGTAACGAACCTTCCTATCCTCTGAAATGGAAAACCAGTCAAAATAATCCTCAATAGCCGTTAACCAGTCTTCAAAAGCATTGGGTTCTAATTTTCCAAGAAAATCTGGCACATCAACCTTCATTCTTTTGGTTAGTTCATCAAGAGGATGATAGCCTGCACCATGATCCGCATGCCCTCGATGCGTGTTTTGCCTATGATGTCGGACTCGAGGCTCACGATTTTCAAACTCCTGGTTTCCATCTTCTCCTTCATACGCGTCTCCATCGCTGTCACCCAACCCTTCTCTACAAACTGTTCTAAGCCTTCGTCGATTGAAGGGTCCATTCTCCTCTCGAGCATAACGCTCCTCCATTACATCCAGTCGATGAATGAGCTGTTCCATTATTATGGAGATCTGATCAACTTGGTATTGCAGTTGAGGTTGGTCTGTGCCTTGGGTGTTTGGGTTTCGGTTGTTTGGGTTCTGGTTGTTTGGGTTCTGGTTGGAAGAGTTTGGGTTGTTTGCCATGGCGTATGAAGTATCACTGCGGGTTACATGCATGGGTGTTGAATACTGCAATTAAGGGAACCGGGTAACCACACAGAAGCTTTGATACCAAGTTGGTGCAATCCTTGAATCAACCTCACGTTAAAGCCAATGACAGGGTAAGACACAAAATCTCTCTGTGTTTGTTGGAATAACTCCAATGAAAACTTTATTCAAAGTCATTATTTAGCCAAAAATTGATATCCTCTGTTCGTTTCATTCAGCCTTTAAATATTAATCTAAACATCCAATTTCAACTAGGAAACTAGAAAAGCAATAAAAGACTAAATCTGTAACTCTAACTAGGAAAATAATAAACTAGGAAAATACTATCAGGAAAGAAATAGAATTGCAGCACCTCCTAATGTTTGTGGAGGCTTTTGGTCACGGCACTATAGGGGTCCCTTTTCCAGATTTGCATCATTTATACTATAGATTCAAACAGTGTTTATAGCTAAAAATATTTTGTTGATCTTGCATTTAATAGAAAAAACTAAAAGAGATAAAGATAAGCATTATGGATTGTAAGGTATTTTACTAAGGACTGAAGCAGTGTTGATCGCTAAAACTTTTGTTGATCTTACAATAATTTTGTTCAACTTCTTCT
>Ga0325400_1003159_pt1 | contig 14761 bp, 6 predicted proteins | sample PopdelMetagenome_2_FD_205662 | JGI IMG/M metagenome (GOLD analysis project Ga0325400, IMG submission 205662) | Populus deltoides microbial communities from Bellville, Georgia, United States - Xylem-PdKOR-R1 | ecosystem: Host-associated > Plants > Phyllosphere > Stem > Wood/Secondary xylem... | reverse complement strand
GTTAAAGATCTATTTAATCTTGACCATTTAGAAATATTTTAAAATTTGAAATTATATTTGTTTGGCATTGTGTTTGTATTGCATAATTTATAATTAATTTATCTTGAATTTGAATTATGTTTGTTGAATTTATATATATACATATATATATATATGAACAGTACAAACCTGAAACGGCACGCCAAAACACTCCAAAACTAAAAACAAAACACCTACCGAAACGAAATTGACAACCTTGGTATTTACAGGTGATAGTGAACTTTATCGCTAGTGTAAGAAGAAAGAGGAGAAGGAGTCACTTCAGACCCACCTAATTTCTTTCTTCAATCGGCAATCGCACGTGAGCCCATGCGTTGGCAATGATGGTGGCGTGCGGAACTCACACGCCACTACGTTTTTGGAAAATCGAACACCATTCCAAAAGGCTCAGTAGCTATTAAAGGTCAACACAAACATCAAATGTTATTTCAAAATACCATTTAGCATGAGTTTAATTTGAGTTAACAATTATGATGAATTATTGATTTATTGTAATTAATTTTGAATTATTTGATTTCTTGTGATTAATTTTATGATTAATTAATAATTTAATGGTAATGGAGTAGTTTATTTGCTTGAATATATTTGTGAAAAAATGGTTGTGTTGGTTTGTTCTAATTTGTGATTTGTTGCAAAAATTTAAGATTTTAGGAGTTTTTAGAATGCATAGGATTGCATGTTGATAATTGTGAAATTTTAAATTGTTGACATTGTTAATTTGTTTTGATTTGGAGTGATTAATGTTGTGGATTTGAATGTTTGAAAACATTATCTTGAAGTAATATTGTTTATGATCATGATAATGTTATCAGATTTTTAGATCTATAAAGATGTTGGCTAGATTGATAAATCTAAAATATTTGAATATATTGTGAGTGTTGTAACATGTATGACGTCGAATCGCGGAGCCACCTCCTGGAAATTAATGGGGGTTTTAGGTTTAGTCATAAAGTTATGATTGTGGGGGTTAGGAGTCGCCACCTGGTATTATGGTCACTAAAAAACCTAATGATCTACGAGAGTTCAAGTAAGAGGACTAATTATGTAAGGGGAAGACGAATCACCCTCAGTAAACCTTACCTAAGATAAGCTACATTGCTTGTTGATTGTTTTTTCTAGGTCATGTTTTTATCTGTCGGTCTCGTCTAAAGGTTCAGGTAAATCTTTCTTCATGAGGAATTCTCTATCTTATTGGATTATGTCCTAACTATTCTAAGGTTCATATCTAACATCACATTTATTTCTTAGATATAGTTTGTTTGTAACGTTCCAAATAACAAACTAATTATTATGAGATTTTTGATATTTGTGCCAAAACCTAATGGATAATCATAAACTTGTTACGATATCTATTTCACATTTAAAACATGATAGAAATGTGATTTTTATCCTTTTTAGTAATTATGCATGAAAAAACTTTAAGATTTAGTCATATGCATGAAAACAAAACTTCTCTTCTTTTGTTTTTGAAATAAAGAGTTTTTGGATTTTTTTTGGTAAAAATCAGATATTTTGATTTCGGGTCCGCATCTTATATGTAAGTCTATGGTCCGATATTAGACAAAATTATTAGAAAAACACACAACAAACCCACAAATAATTTTGAAATGGTCTTTGAAAAATTTAAAAATTTTCCTTAATTTTATTTAATGTTATATATATATATATAATTGGGCTGGATCCGACTTAAGGCCCACGTCTAGCCTGGTCGGATTGGGTTGGGTGGACTACAGGCCCAACAATCCTTTCTTTTTTAAAAAAAATAGGCTGGGCTAAAACGGGTCCAGCTCAGTTTACATCTGCTGGCGAAAGTCAACAGTTGTAAGACATGAATTAATTCACGTCCTGCATGTAGGCAAGAAAGAAAATCCAGGCGGAGGAAAGATGAAGAAGCTTACCTAGGCTGGATGGGGTGGTGCTGACGGCTCACAGTGGAGTTGTTGACGGAGAAGTTGGCGACGAAGAGGCTTGTTTGAAGTGTTTAGCGTTGTTAGAAGAAGAGGTTTGCATCAGGAACATTATTTCTGTTACCGGTGAGATGATGAAGTGGTAAAGGTGTTGAGATTCACAGCGAAGAAGATGATTGCAGTGACAACAGAAAGAAAAAAAACAATGTTGAAAATGCTAAAAAAAGATGGTTTTTTTTCTCACTTCGCAATCTCCTCTCTGGCCCTTTAATGCCTGAAATCAACTTCTATTTATAAGGGGAAAAAGGGACATCTTGTCTTTATTAGGGACCAATCTTGGCCCTTGATTCAATCAAGGAGGATCTCAACCATTGACTCAAAGTCATCATCATGAGTTGGTAAATTCGGCTGTTAAAGGTTGATCAAGTTAGCATCTTTGGGGCGGCGTCAGATCGGCTGTAAGGACAGTTAGCCGTCAAGAATTATGTTGGGGTGTAGTACAATGTAAGGTCATCATAGTGGTGTATGGTTTGTCTAGTTTGGTTAAGAGACGAAGCATTAAATACTCTGGACAAGTGGCCCCCCTGAGTAGTTTTTTGGGTATGAAAGGTTAAGGATGATGAACAATAGCTAGTTAGACGACAAGTCATCCGACATCTCTATGTTTTTTTTTTTTGTGTTGGTCAAAACAACATCATTTTATACCAAAATAAATCATTTTGGTCAAAACACAGTTTCATTTAAGTGAAACAGCGCTGTTTTGATTTTTATAGGGTTTTAACTAGGGATTTGAGTAAAATTCAATTTATTCCTTCGACTTTTGATTTCTTTTAATTGCATCCCTAATTGATCTTGAACTTTTAATTTTATGTGATTTTATCCTTGCCAAACTCCAATACCAACACTGAATTTCAGTGTCTTTTTCTTAGTTTTGGATTTATGCAAATTAACCCTCGATGGACCATTAAACTTCAAATTTACTTCAATTTGACCCCTGTTTTTAAACAATTTGATTCCTTGAAGTTTAGCATTTTTTTCAAAAGGTTCTTGGCTATATATCTCTTCAATTTAACCTTTAATTGACCCTAAACTTTTATTTTCTTGCAATTTTGTTCATAATTTCAATCAATTGACTTCGTAAAAATTAAGTTTGGTCCTTTAAAATTCAAATCTTCTCGATTAAGCCCAAATTGAGCTTTCAAACTTAAGTTTTCACCAATTAAGTCCCTAATAAAATTAACTTGACCAATTAAAAGTATAATTAAGTCCTTACACCTAATTAAATCTTTTAATTTGACCCAAATTAATTCTTAAAAATAATTAAACTTCTAATTTGGCCCATGATTAAATCAAATTGGCCTATTAAAAATCTAATTAAGTCTATGGACTTAAATTTTTTATGCAGATTCGTCGAATAATCATTTAATTTGATATTGAATCTGAATTGTCTACTTATTCTTGAGTACAATGGGGTATGATTAGGCTCATAATTATATCCAAAATTTGAGCTTGATTTTTCTACATATCTAAAACCTTCTTTAAGGTGTTTTTTTTGTCAAGTTATCAGTCTTCTTGTTATTATTGCTTTTAATTTTTTTTAAAGGAAAAAGATAAATTTAGGGGAAGAACCTAAGAATGGGTAATCATAGTGCGTTTGAAATTAATAGTCAAATTATGATTTTCAAAATGGGAGGTGGATGATCTTGTATATTTTTTTATTGAAAATTCTAGGTCTAACACCCATCCTTTAAATGCACAAAAAAAAAAATTTGTTTATTTTTAATAACATGATTTACGAACTTACACGTAAGATGTATCTCCAATGTTGAAAAAGGAATATTAAACCCATAATAAAAATCCCATCATCTCCTTTCTTTTTGTTTATTTTTAATATCATAAATTATAAACTTACACATAAGATGTATTTCAAATATTGAGAAAAGCAAGATAAATCCATAATTAAGTATGAATCTCATTTCTCTATATCTATTTTTTATTTAATATTGAGATTGTGACCTTATATATAAGGTGCTTTCTCAAGATTAAATAGACTAGTTTTTTTTAAATATATATATATATATATATATAAACAAAAAAATAATTATTCTATCAAAATTACATTTATGATTTAAATTGCACTTACCAAGTTTGTCCAAAAAATCATTTTGCATTTTAATACAAAAAACTCAAAAGAAAAAAAAACATTTAATGATTTAACATTACTTGGAAAAAAAATAAAAATACTTTTTTATATTTTGCATTCATCGTATATTTGATAACAAGTTTAGTAAAGTCACGAGGACTTGATCTAAATTTCAACAACACAAAAAAAAAAATTTATTTCAATATTAACTTATACGTAAGATGTATTCCCGGTATTAAAAGAACAAAATATAAAAAATATGTTGTGGCTCTACAATAGCCAGGTTTAACCCATAAAGATATGATCTACTCTACTGAGGTGAACTGACTTTAACCAATAAACGGTGTATCAGTTAGAAAAAAAAAACAATAATACCTTAGTAATATTCAAACAAATATACAATGTAATTTATCTTAGATAAGGTGTACCAGGGATGATATTGTTCTTTTCATATACACTCAATACTAGTTGGAGACTCTATTTTTTTAACTAATAAAAAAAACTAGAATTCTTTGTTTTTTTTATCTACACAAGAAAATTTTAATTCAAAAAATAATCATCATTTACCGCACGCATTCAATAATATACGTGTGTAGAAAAGTATATTACAAGAAAAAGAAAAGAAAAGAAAAAGGAAAGAATTATAGAGAGAGAACTCAAAGGAAGGAGTGGGAAAGGGTGTACGTATGGGTCTTATGGCGAGTACAAGGAAAGAAAGAACAATCAAAGATTCTACAAGGGAAAAAAAAACACCCGTACTTATTCGATGCCGTAATCCTGTCCTGCAATTGGGTAAATTAAATGGTTGTTCAAGTGGGACCCTTCGGAAGAAATTCGCCATTAGTATATAGATTTCAGAACATTTTAATAAGGGTTGTTTACCAAATGCTTCACTTTGAACAGAATCTGTGAGCATCTCTATCTTTGATATTTTATGCTGTAATTAATTTCAAAATAATCACGGTTTCTCTATCCTTTTGTAATATTTATTTTCTCCCTGTGAAGTCAAAATTACAAACATTGTTAAAACTATAATTTTAAGACCCGGCCCTGTTTAAGGTCTGGGTTCCGGATTTTGATCAGGTCACCGGGTTTTAACTCGGTCACCAGGTCAATTCTTTTTTTTTAAATCAAAAAAACGTTATTTTAGTATAAAAAAAGTCAACTAGTTGCAACTTGGTTTTTGATCGAGTCAACCGGGTTAACCAGGCCGGGTTTGAAAACTATGGTTTTCAGACCAGGTCACACCGGTTTTTCCTTAACCTATTTTTTTCAACCCGACCCGGTTCCAGCCTCGGGTCGGCTGGATTCTAGGTCAACCTGCCGGGCCGGATTTCAAAACTATGGTTAAAACCTCAATTGATTTTACTACTAATATTCCATTTTGTTTATAGAAATGGTTGTATGATCTGCTCTATACGGAAAATTGTTGAATTAAGTTATAATTGCATCCGTTTCAATTGTATGTGGATGCATATATGCAAAACAAAATTTAACAAATACTATGACCTATAAAGTGTATATATATTTTAATTCTTAAAAATAAAATAATAATTACATATGAATTTCCAAATACAAACTAAACACAATAAAAATATATTGCTAAAAAATTATTTTAATTGAACTTAAATATTAACATTCTAACAATGACATATAACCAAACACCAATATAATTTAAAAAAACTCGAAAAACTTTTATCTAATAAATTGAAGTATACTCTAGGTTCATTTGGAAAAGTTATGGCTTTTAACTATTATTATGACTTTTGAAAAATTACAAATTATAATTTATGAAAGTAACACATAGGGCTATGATATTAATTTTTAAAGTACTATCAAATACTTAAAAGTCATGGCCACAATTATGGCTAAATGGTTATTCCCAAACACGCACTATGATTACTCAAAAAGAGAGAGTGTAAATAAGAAATCATAAATCATTTTAGAGCCAATTAACACAAAAGAGTAAGGACATAGATATTTAATTTTCTTTAGAGTGTGTTTAGTATTGTGGTAATTTTTGCAGTTACAGTTTGAAAAAAATTGGTTTAGAAAAATTACTTTTAGTTAAGGTTGATTGGATTAAAATATATGTTTGATTAAAATTATGGCTGAAATTATTATGGAATAAAAAGTTGTTCAAAAGTGTTTGGTCAAAACTGGAGTTAAAAGTGATGTTAGTAGTAAAATGACTAAAAATGACATGTATTAATTTCTTAGCTTGCAATTACATTATTAATAAATTATAAATATAATAGTGAAACATTACAGTCCTACTTTTATTGTCTCTTTAAACTAGTTGTAATCTCATCACGAACATAATTTATTTGAGAAGGCCTCTAATATCCATGGCTTTAGGAATGTGGAATGAAATTAGTTAAAAAATCATTCAGAACAAAATTAAGATGACGATCAAATTTTACAAATGCCACATCTTCCTGTGACTTTCTTATAAAATAGTTATTTAGTGTCATTAATGCCACTACAATCTGAACTTACATTTTGAAAGGATACACAAGTATGTTATGCAAAGTTCTCCACCTCTTTTTTCATACTTTAAATGTACGTTTTATCACACAACGTATCGATGAGTGTGCATCACTGAATACTTTATCCTGACCTTTTGGTTGTCCCTACCCACAAAAATTTGGCAAGTGATATCTCTCATTTTTATATGGACTTAAATTTTCATACTCATTTAGATATCTAGAATCTACTAAATATATTTACCATGATAATGAATTTGTAAGTTATTTCCCATTGAAAGATTAGTCATAATAATGGTTACAAAAACATTAAAATTTCCTCATAAAATAACATGGATTTTTTTTTTAATGATATTACCTTTCGATGGCTTTAGAAGTTTGATAATGGGATTGCCAATTACCTCAAGAAAAAAAACATGTGTCATGAGTATTATCTTCCCATCCAGCACAAACAAATGTGAATTGTATGTCTAAGCTACACATAACCATTATGTTTTGAGTCGATACATCTTTTCTATTGATAAATGGAATTTAATTTTTTTTTCAGATACACAAGCAAACAAATATGTGTCATTGACAGCTTCTACACAATTCTATATGAAAAAAAAAAGATACATCACTTTTTCAATGATTGAAAAAAAGATCCAAATAATTTATATTTACCATTAATAATAAACAAGTATATTAGTGTTACCTTGAAATTAGGCATAAATCTTGAATTCATTGTAATTTTTCATGGTGTATTTTTTTTTAGGGTCTTTTGATTTTATAATATTTACTGCAAGTGAATAAATTATTCTCATAACTTCATTAAAGTATATATTAATAGTTTTCACCCGAATGCTAAAATCTTTCTTGAACCTCCATATTTGAAGCACCTAATGCTAATGTATACAGAAACATTGTCGTCTTTTTAATAACACATATCCTTCTTAAAGCTTTTAATCCATGTTGTATTTTTAAATCATAACACAAGCTTTGCAATGTTGTTGCTTTCATCCTAAACATCTTCACACATCGTTTCCAATGTCTTTGTGAAATTTCATTCAACCATATCATACTTGTGTTGTACGAAACCATACAAGGGTTGTTTTACATATAATTATTATAATACTTGGAGAGTGCTCAATTGTGCATAATACTAGTTTATGACAATCAAACTCTCATCTCTAGAATGATTCACTATCCTCATCACTATTATTGTTTATATCATCATTATCATCATCATTCCTATCGCCAACATCACTAACACCGTCATTGCCACCCCTCCACCACCACCACCAGTAACATAATCAACAATACAATTCATTACATCATTATAGTCCCAATCAAAGGTATTTTTCAATAGAGAATTAAATCATTCAACCTTCATATCTATAATGACAGATAAATATTATAAGGACATCCATTCACATGAATAAATAAATAAATAATGGAAAAGATAGTATTAAATGGGCTAGGTTTTCATCTAATTTTAGTTTTGTCACTCACAATTCACTTAATAAATCCACTTAATAAAAGATTTAAATTTACTTCCAATTGAACATAGACACATACACTATTTGTTTCATATGAGATACAAAGATTTTACATACTTGATCCAAAACTTATTACTCGAACCATTACTTTAAATTAAAAATATAAATTTTTACTTTAAGATTTCTTATTATTTTGGGTGGATTTAATCACATAAATCATGAATGTTTTGATAAGAAGTGTATTTAACAAGGCTTCTTCATTATGTACAAAAACAATTGGAATCCAAAGTCATTAAAAAAAAGGGAAAAATATATAAAAGAGTCCTCTACTTTCATTTTGTATTAGCCTTTGCTAGAAAAAGCTTAAAAAAAGTCCAACATATTGCAATTTTATAACATCTCGTGGCCTCCCACAATAGGAGTTCAAACACGATTTCAAACTATGGTTAAATATGTAGTTTTCCAAATGAGAAAATAAAATGTAAAACTTATATCATAATCTGGTTGGATATATTTTAACACTAATAAATATATTCTAGCATTTACACAGAGTTTGAAATTGTAAAATTATTGTTTAACTATAATAATAACACGTTAACTTAAGAAAACACACACACACACACTATTTTATAACTATGCTTTGTTAATGTTGAAAGTGACATTATATTCACCAATACACAATATTTATATAGGAAAAGATGCAAGTATAGTTAATATTTCAAATGTTAAACATTGGTTAGTTAATTTTCCCAAACCTATTCTTCTAACCTAAAGGTCTCACCTATTTTTCGTCGTACAAAATTAGATAAAGTTGTATTATAATGATAATACAAACATAATGCACACACAAAAGGTTTCCATACAATCACATAACAATATAAGTTAAATGTCTTTGAAAATAATAGCATTAATGACAATCAAAGTACAAATATTTTTGACAATCAAAGTACAACATATAAAGTATGCAATGTGCAAAGAATAGCTAAACATAACTCTATTTTTTTCCATGTAAATATAATATAACCTGGAAAACCATAATATGAATTTAAGAAAACCTCAACTGAAATTTCAATGGATTAAATCCATTACACCTTACACAATCCAAACTCATTTAATTTATTCATTCACAATCCAATACAAAAAAAAAAACATGCACATATAGAAAACACAATAACAACACATTACACAGTGTATCTCAAATGTAAAATTTTTAATGAAACACAAACATGGAATAACTTATCAAAATTGCAACGCGTCTCTTGGTCTAAGGCTTTGGAACTCGATCATACATGTGTTTTCGTCAGTGAAGCTTTCTATCAATATCTTCTATTGTTGGCCACATCTCTCTCTTGCTTCTTAAGCGAGACAACATAATAGTAAACATATATAAGTCATTATCAAAGGTAATTCCATGAATATAATGAAGCTTTTTCATCACCTTGACAATGTTGCATTCTTTCTTATCCTACTATTGGTAGTGCTACCACAATTGGTCAAAACACAATTAACAAGCTTATCCAAATGTGAAAATAATTATGCTCCCATTTAGAACCCTTTTCTTTTTTGTTTGCACATTGATGTGTAGATTGTTGTCTAGCTTTTATCTTGTCACTACTCACTACTACGTGTATTACTACTATTAACAACATTACATTCAACAACCATGTTACTCACAATATCTTTAAAATTATAAATGGAATCCTCATCAGAATCAACCTTTCCTTCTAAATTGACATCACAATCAACATTGGTGTTTTTCAAGCCGCCATCCCTACCGTCATCACCATACAACATTCCTGACAAGGGAGCCCAAGCATACTGTCTAGTAGCGACTAAGTTGTTGAACATCATATCAAGTTCTCCATGTAAACTTGGCTCAATTCTAGCATGCCTAAACTTTTTTGGCTCCTCTGTTTTTTTATACATAAAATATTTAATATAATTAATGAAACTTAATCAATTTATGTACTACAAAAATTAGACGAATAAAAGAGAAAAGATAAAGTTCTTAAAAAATAATCTGGATTTTAGCCTTCCAACACCCACCATTAGTTAAAATAGTTTTCAATTCAGTACTCCAACCAACACCATTTTCTGAAATTAATTTTTTCCATGTCCTCCAATTCTTTTTGCAATCACCCCATTTGTTCTTAAGTTGTGCCTTGATGAAAGCATGATCAGTCTACTCTTGGAAGACAATCATAAAAAATTCCCAACCAACTTTATCTTAATGAGTATTAGGTCTCATTCTCATATAAATAACTTTAATACAAAATCACAAAAAAAATATAACATTTTCTTAGTCCAATAAGCTTTATCTTGACTTTCAAAACCTTTCAAGGCTAAGACTATTTAAAAAGATGTCAGACATGCTTTGGGCCTGGAAAGATAGGTCGTGCCTGACCAAAAATAAAAAGATAAGGAGTATGTGAGCCTAGAAAGCCAAGGCCACGTGCCTAGATTTCTTTTCTTTTCTTTTTTCTAAATGGGTAGAGGATATACTGTCCACTCTAAATTTTTTTATGGATTGGATGACAAGTCATCTGCCCTATGTAGACAATATGTCATCTTTTAGTCCATTTTACAACCACCTTTGGTGGTTGAAAAGTCAATATTTGAGTTTTTGGACTCTAAAAATCTTTTCTTTTTCCATCTTGTTTTGACCTGAAAATACCTAAAAAATTATCTTAGGGATCTCATTAAACTCATTTTTAACCGCAAAACTATCATAACCTATATCACAGGTCCATAACCAGCAACGTAAGAGTAGCATCATAAGGACACCACTACTACGCTAAGTCTCAGAACATACATATCATAATATATACGCAATATTTTGTAATCTATCAAATATTCCTCAAAACTAATAAAATAATTCAAAATTCAAAATACTTATTCCATTGAACAAAATCCAATCTTTGAAATAAAAATCTAAACTTGATGAAAACAATGTAATAGTGGAGCATCTAAGACATCGAGTCAAAGACTAAAAGGAAAGCCTCGTAGAACAAACAAGATATATTGACCAAAAATGAAGAAGTTGGAACACTTAACAAAGTCCACCTATTAACAAAACTAAGAACCTAAAATAATATTAAAATTGAGGGATGAGTTTAACTAACTCAGTAAGAGAATAATATTTAACATATATATTAGATATTAATAGTTTGTAAGTTGATATCTCTTGATATAAATATACATACTAAGCATATTAATATAATGTAGTGGAGTACATGTCAAAGATCAGATAATACCAAAAGTGACTAGATGACACTTGTAGGTGACCAGATAACACCCAAAGATGACTACTGTGAGAAGATCAGTTGCCACAGACTGACACCTCTTTCTCACCAGCTAGGTATACAGAATATCATATGTACATAGACTAACTACTCTCCATTGTTACTGACAAGTATATCGATATCAAGATATAATAGATACACGTATAATTATCAATTATTGTATATCATATCGAATAGAATTTAGTTCAATAGAATATCAGTGCAAATTCAAGAATGGATGAGTACTCGAAAAATAAAGCAACATATGTAAATTTTCAAGAAATTTAGTAGTTATACTCATCATCTAATCAACATACATATTTATTTATATTACATGCATATTAAAGATTATCTTACTCATCCAGAGAACAAAAGCAAAAGACAAACGAATGCAGAATCGGAGAGTACTGAAGATCGTTAAAAGGAACATTAGCAGAACCTATAATGGATATAAAAACACTAAAAAATGACTTAAAGCAAAGTATCATAAGAGATTAAAAAATATAAGCGTGAAGACCACAACAAAAATATAAAGCCGAACTAATTCACCCGATCAATCATGAACATAACCCAAACTGATCGAACTTAACAGACCTGATAAAAATCTATTATCGGGTCAACCAGTTAACTGGAATGATCAAACGGTCAATCATTATCACAGGCCAACTGATCAACCATTTTAGACCAACCGGTCGACCGTCAGCAATCAGCCAACCAGTCAGCCAGTTTAAAACAACCAGTAAACTAGTAGTAACCAGTCAGCCAGTTTAAAACAACCAGTAAACCGGTAGTAATCAGCCAATCAGTCAACCGGTTTAAAACAACAAGTTGACGAGCAGCAACCAATCGACCGGTCAACTGGTTTAGCCAATCGATCAATCAGTTAATCGTGATTTTTAAAATCCCGATCTACCAATCTTCAAAACTCCAGATTACACAATAACACAATCTGTTCTTTAACAACCCATAATTCTAGTCATCTAATTAGTTCGTTTAAGGCCAACTAACACCATAAAACATCAATTCAATCCCCTAAATCACTCTATCATCAAAACAATATAAAAACCCTAAACACATCTTAAAACCTTCCACAATTAATTCTTAATCGAAAATAACTAGTTAAAGAGGGAAATTACTTACTTGTTTTTTCAACATTTCTTAAACCAAAAAATTAAATTCAAAACTAAAATCCCTTATAAACAGGAGAGAAAAGTCACAACAGGGGGGACGAAAAGAGGAAAAAAGAGAATAATTTTCTTATAAACTTTTTCTTTAAATACCTAGGTTAATTGTGTTGGGTTTGGGTTGAACCTTGAGTTTGAGTTGGGCTAATTAAGAATATGACTCTTACAAAAACACCCTCCAACTCATCTTTTAAAGACAAATATATTGACACCAAGATACATCTTTTTCATGATTAGAGTTTGTCAGACCGACCTCTTTCTTTGTTCTTTTATTTTCAGCGACTCTCTCTCTTCTCTCTCAACATTTAGAAACCAAAACGTGAAAAGAAAAAAAGCTTAGGACTAAAATGTAAAATTCATAAACTTGAGAGACCAAAATAAAGTTTTCCATGCATTTTCAAGATTGATCTCATTTTTTTTATTCTTGTTTTCTTAATTTGTTTTCTAACCAAAAACTAAAATTTTATTTTACAAAATTAATATTTGATTCAACGTCAAAATATTTTTCGACCCTCGCATTAGTAATGACGACTGATTGTGGAAAAACATGATTATATATTCATGCTCCATTCAATTCAAACATTTTGGTCTTCGTTTAATCATTTACCATCCAACCATTGCGATTGAAACAATAATTGCTAGGCACTCCACAGACTAGCTAGTCACGAATTATTACTGTTTACATACGCAAATTTCCCCGATTAGGCAACTCACGCATCCCACTCGATGAAGGTGGTACCATTGTGAAAATGATGTGGGAATCTTCTTCAAAATCAATACCATCCCACTCGATGTTACCACCATTCACATACGCACATAAACCTACATATGATATACTGTATATAATTATGACATTAATGATATTTGAGAAAAGAAAAGCTTTTGAATCTGCAACTTTCTTCCATTACTAGCAAAACAAAACAAAATAAAAGGCGATAGAAAAACCAGAAAAAAAAAAAAAAAAAAAAACTAGGAAGGAGTACGACAACACTCATTAATTCTAGCTTGCTGACTTAATTGTAGGCGCAGTGGATCCACGTAAATTAGAAGAGCTTCAAAACTTGCCCATGTGCATACAAAATATACGCCTGCATCAAAACCCACATTCATATAGACTTAGGTTATATTTATATATAAGCGAGTGTTTTTTTTCGAAGGACCGCAAGTAATTAACTCTACAAGGCGGCAACGGTCTCGCCTTTAGCGGAAACTTCTGTTGCGGTGGTGGAGGATACAGCCTCTTTCTTGGATGCTAATGAGCATTTCTCTTTTCGCTCATCTAAGCTCATTTGTTGTTGCCTGCATTCTTGACTGCAAAAAGCACTATCACCCCTACAAGATGCCAAATTAACTTCGTTAAAAACAAAGTTGATGCTATATGACTATTACACAGTATGGATTCATAGTAATTAATTGGAAAATAAATAATCTAAGGAAGAGTCGTTTTTTTTTTCCTCTGACAAGACAGGATGTTGAGATTAAACTAAGGTTAGATCCCTCAAGAAAAATTATTTCATGGCATGTGTTGGATTAATTTGAGTCCTGATTTCTTACAAAACAAATGAATTCTCATAAATAAACCAAGCTTTTTACCATGTATGTTAATGAAATAAGGTTAATTCTCTTATCTCTTTTCTTGTGTACTATAACCGAAAATCCCAAGAAACCAGCAAAAATATCTCCAGAGATAAATGAAGGGTTTGAAAGTGATAAACACCAACAATCAACAAGAACTCTATAAAACGATAGAGTAATTTGATTGTTGGTATAAGATTGTCAAAAAAAATAAAAATAAATAAATAGTAGTATAGTCTACACAGCTTAACATAAGGGGGGGAAATTACTTGTACATATAGATGTCACGGCCAGGGATCAACCGGCGCTTGCAAAGAGAGCAAGCCCTCAAGAAGTTGGGAGTCTCCAAGAAATCAGCAGAAGCCCTTCTATGGCTGGTTCTTGGTGATCCAGTTGCAACCGAGGACCGTTGATCTATCATTCCACCATATCCCACCTGTTTTTGAGGATGATCTGACGGTGGGGCTGCCTCACTACTAGCAGTGTTTAGATCAAATTTGATCTCTGTCAAGCTTGTCGTCCTTTTCATTGGATTACGAGGTCTCTTGCCCAGCAACATCTTTGTTATACTCTAAGCACTTCTTTAAAAACTGCAAGATATCATGCTTTTGGGTTTCCTCTCGCTGAGGGAAATATAGATAGGAAGGGTGAGAGAGAGAGAGAGAGAG
>Ga0325400_1003155_pt1 | contig 14769 bp, 6 predicted proteins | sample PopdelMetagenome_2_FD_205662 | JGI IMG/M metagenome (GOLD analysis project Ga0325400, IMG submission 205662) | Populus deltoides microbial communities from Bellville, Georgia, United States - Xylem-PdKOR-R1 | ecosystem: Host-associated > Plants > Phyllosphere > Stem > Wood/Secondary xylem... | reverse complement strand
GGATTCGGCTCTGGCTCCATATGCTCAGAGAAGTCTTGTATGATGCAGAGGACGTGCTGGACGAAATCGAGTGCGAAACTTTGCAAAGGCAGGTGGTGAAAACTAAAGGGAGCACCAGCAGAAAGGTACGGCGCTTCTTTTCAAGCTCTAATAAGATTGCACTCCGTTTAAGAATGGGTCATAAGATAAAGAGCATCATAGAAAGACTAGCTGAGATTTCATCTCTTAAGTCTGACTTCAACCTCAGCGAGCAGACTATTGATTGTAGTCATGTCTTGCATGATGAAACAGAGATGAACCGATCCTTTGAGAGCTTTTCCGGTCTTATCGGAAGAGATGAAGACAAAGAACGCATCATCAACCTTTTAGTAGCACCTTTTAAGGTAGGTGATGCACATCCCCTTGTCCTTCCGATAGTTGGAATGGGAGGACTGGGGAAGACATCTCTTGCCAAATCGGTGTGTGATGCTGAAAATGTAAAAAGTTATTTTGAACGGAAGATGGAGGTATGTGTTTCAGATGATTTTTCCTTAAAACAAGTGATACAAAAGATTATTAAATCTGCAACCGGGGAAAGATGTGCGGATTTGGATGGGGGTGAACTAATACAAAAACTTGAAGCAATTCTGAATGGTAGGAAATACTTGCTTCTTTTGGATGATGTTTGGAATGAAGATGCTCAAAAATGGTTGTTGTTGAAGCCTCTGTTATCAAAAGGTGCTGATGGAAGTAAGATTATAGTGACTACCCGTAGCCAACGTGTTGCTGAGATTATGGGTACTGTCAATACTGCATACAACCTAAGTCTTCTTGGTCAAGAGGACTGTCTGTCGTTGTTTTACAAGTGTGCATTCAAGGAAGGGCAAATGGAGTTGTATCCAAATTTGGTTGGAATTGGGAAAGAAATAGTGGCAAAATGCAAGCAAGTTCCTCTGGCAGTGATTAACATGGGGACTCAACTGTATGGTAAAACTGATGAAACAGAGTGGAAATCGGTGAGAGATAGTGAGAAGTGGGAAGAAGAGGGAGATGGTATTTTACCTGCCTTGAAAATAAGTTATCAACGACTGCCGACTCACTTGAAAAGATGCTTTCTTTATTGATCGGTTTTTCCAAAAGATTACCTATTCGCAGATCTCTTGTTGGTGCAATTTTGGATGGCACATGGGCTCATTCTTCAACCATCAAATCCAAATGAGAAGTTGGAAGATGTTGGCTTGCGTTATGTGCGCGAGTTGATCTCAAGATGTTTCTTCCAAGATTATGAGGATAGGATAGTTATAGCTTACTTTAAAATGCATGATTTAATGCATGATCTTGCATCATCATTAGCTCAAAATGAGTTTTCAATCATAAGCTCTCAAAACCACCGATTTTCCAAAACGACCCGTCATTTGTCAGTCATCGACTCTAATTCTTTTTTTCATCGAATTCTCCCCAAGTTTTCGAATGAGTTCGACCATGTGCGGTCAATCCTCTTTGCAGATATTATAGTGGGGCCTACATGCAAAACAGACTTTGAGAAATGTTTGTCAGGATTTAAGCATTTGCGGTCTTTGGAATTAATGGATGATTCTGAATTTAAGGGTTTTCCGGAGAGGATTGGCGCCATGAAACATTTGAGATATCTCCATTTTTTTTGGAACACAGAAATGACAAGACTCCCGAAATCTCTTTTCAAATTGCAAAATTTGCAAGCTCTGGTTGCGGGTGCAAAAGGATTAGAAGAGTTGCCCAAAGATGTGAGGTACATGATCAACCTTAGATTTTTATTTCTAGTTACTCAGCAGAAGCGGTTGCCAGAAGGTGGGATTGGGTGCTTGAAATTTCTTCAAACTTTATACATTTTTCTATGTCAAAATCTCGAAACTTTGTGCGAAGATATGCATGGTCTTAAATGTCTTCGAAAATTGTTTATTGTTGGATGTGATAGCTTGATTTCTTTGCCACGAAGCATACAATGCTTAACTACTCTGGAAGAATTTTGTATTCTTGACTGTGAAAAGCTTGATTTGATGACAATAGAAAAAGAAAAGGAGAAAAAAATTCAACCATTTTCCCCTCCTCTTTGTATTGTAATATTTGACAACTTACCAGAAACTCTTACCTTACCAGAACAGCTTCTTCAAGGATCTGCAGAATCCTTACAAACATTCATCATAAAAAACAGTCCAAACATTAGAGAAATGCCAGAATGTATCAGCAATTTAAATAAACTTCAAAATCTTGAGATCACTCGTTGTCCAAGGTTGAGCAAAAGGTGCCGAAGAGGAACAGGAGAAGATTGGCCCAAGATCAAACATATCCGTAAAATCGATTACAGAACTGGCTGATAACAGATTTAACTGGCTGATAACAGAATTCAGAGGGACTATTTCTTCAGAACTTGGTCCGTGTATTCCTTTGGTTATTTTACGTGTTTTTGATCTCCTTGATAGATACATGAAGAACTCGTGTAACTTCTTCATTGCATGCATTCTCTATATTTCAGTTACTTTTTTTTATTATTATTAATGTGAGTGTCCGGTCAGCTTGCACGCACCTTGACTAATCTCACGGGTCCTGAAATTAATGACTATGTAAGCTTTCAGTGACCCTGAAGTTTATGGGGCTTGAACTAGTGATCTTTAGAGAACAAATCTAGAACCTGACCAGTTAAACTACATCCTTCAAGGTTATATATTTCAGTTACTATTATTTCTTCAAGTGAGATACATCGGAGAAATTGCCAGCAACAAAGTGTAGAAGCACATGCGTTATGATGGAGGTGGCCATTGAAGTCTTCTAAATGATGTAGAATGGTACAGGGACTGATGGTCTGGAGTTGTATCCTTTTCTTTATTCTCCGGTGCTTGTTTGAGAAGTTGCTACAGTATAACACCATATATCTAAGCATTTCCATAATTAACCAGGGAACTGAGGTTTTATGATTAGTATCAATTTCTTTTTTTTTATTAGCAGGTGTTTGGGCCAGTATACACGCAGCTCGACTAATTCCACGGATCCTGAAGTTAATGATCATAGAAGTCTCTAGTATTTTTAAGATTTATAAAACTCAAACCGGTAATCTTTAAAGAACAAATCTAAAACCAAATCAATTAAATTACACTTCTCACAGTCAGTCATGTATATAAAATTCTTACCTGACAGGGTTCTAACAATAACTCTTAATTCTCTCATCACCACGCACCTGTTACTTGAATTCCATGAGCGAGAGCACATCCTCACAAATAAATTTCTAATTCTAAACAGTCGAAGTTATCTGGAAATTGGGAGGAGAAGGAGCCTTTAGGCTTTTGAAAATCTAAATTTTTATTTAGCATAACCCTTTTTTTTTTTTCATGCTCAAAAGAAATTATCTAGGGGCTGGTTTTCTTCATACTGGATTTTATAGCTAAAATATTAAAGGAAACCAGGAGATTGTTTTGGAAATTTTTTATGAACTTTAATTGTTTTAGGTTTCTTGATTTATCTTTGTTTATTCATGTATATATATCTTTGAGTGCAATGGAAGACATGGAAACCCAGCTCAATGCGAGTGATGAAGACCAAAAACAAATATTCAGGCATAGGAAGAGATGTTTGTTGCAAATGATTTTTTTTCCCACTAAGTAAATATAGTTTTTTTCTTATAAATACATCATGAAAATACAACTTACATATCTAAAATTTAATGGAAAGGGAATTTAAAGATAAATTACAATATTCACTTTGAGATATTATGAAATTATAGAAATTAACAATCTAAAAGATTAATATTTGATATTTTTTAAAAAACGTTTAACTAGAAAATTTAAAAATAAAAAAGAGGATATTAATTATACATCATTTGTGTAATTTTTTGTTTTTTACTATAACATCATAATATTCTTTGGTAATTTCCATATGCGAGGGAATGCAAATTTAAGAAAATCTCAACATATAAAAATTGTGAGGAAAAAATTGAAATAAATAAAGTATCATAATCGAATCGAAAAACAAATTGGGGACCTAAAAGATAAAAAAGACTATGAACAATAGAGTGAACAATTTTTTCTCAAACTTTTTTCCTTTTTTAAAAAAACAATTCTACCTTTCAATTTGTTTTTTTCAATTCTAACCTTTAATATTTTATTAATTTTGAATTAGTCATCATAATTTGTTCTAGTTTTTTTTTTTACAAGGTTATCTTACTCTCAAACAAACATTCCGATATTTGGATGGTACTTAATTTTGACAAACATTTATTTTTGTTATTATATCATTAAATAAAAGATAGTTTTATTTTTTCTTAAAACCTATTAGAGTTCATAATCCGAGTCATCAATTTTGCAAGTTAAATCACAAAACCTGAGTTGATCTAATATGTCTTCGTTTTAATATTAACAAAAAAATATTAATTTAAATTTCTTTTTAAAGTTAAACTATACTTTTACTAGTCGTCTAATTACCTTTGAACCGTTTTCTTTCTTTTATTGCATGAAATGGAAGTGTTGCCTTGGACTTCAAGTCTCAAGCGCACCTGGGTTTTTTTTCAGGCCTAGTGTGCGAGCTTGACCTATTAAGCCAAGTAACACATGACCTTTTTTTTTTTGTTTAAGTTTACTTTTTAATTAATATCTTCTATTTTATTTTTAATTTTTTATTTGAACTTCTTTTTAAATAGAAATTAGTCTTTCGAATTGTTTCTATAATTTTCTAATATCTCAAAAAGATTATTTTAGTTCATCTTTAATTTTTTTTCTTGTTAGATTTTATATAGTTAAGTTGTGTTTGTATGATGTATTTACATATATAAAAATTGTTTCGTTGGTTGTACCCAAAGTAACCATGACTGCAAATCTGAAGTTTTCTTCGCATATTAAAGGTTGTTGGTACGTTTTCTTATAGATTTACTTTACTATTCTATTATATATTCCAATAAGATTTCTACCTTTCCTTTAAATTACGTTAATCATGTGACATGTTTTAAAAATTTATATATTGACTAATAAGATTAATATTATATGAAAAATAAAAATACATAAATATATAAAAATGAATTAGGAAACCCGAACATATAAAAATTTATTAGCAAGTAAAATAAAGTGAATTAACATCTAACCAAATTTTTGTAGGGGAGTTAACTTAAGAGATTCAATAACGATGTGTTGTTACTAACTCACATTGAATAAATATATACTTTAACTTCATTTAATGAATAATTAAATGAATAAAAACTGAAAAAATGTTATGAATCATTGAAAATTCTTACCTCCTCTCTAGGTCTATATATTAACCTTGCATAATCCTCATTTTAAAAAATATCTTTAAAATATTTTCCCACATCTAACATCCATTGTCATGGCAGCTGCAAATAACCTTTTCATTTTTATGGCCACGCTCTTCGCAGTTGGAGTAATGCTAAATTCTCCAACACACACAAATGCTTTTTGGAACCCGTCAAAGTATCCCGAACCAGTTCCGGGATATTTTAAGGTTTTGGATCGATGTGAAAAGCCTCTAGCAACAAAATTTCCATCTTGTAGTAACGCAACCTTGGCAGCGATATTCAAGAAAAAACGTATTCCCAACAAGTGTTGTCCCGAAGTCACCAAGTTTTCAAAATTTTGCTACCATGCTCTAGGGTTGTTTGTTGCCACTACACCGAATTTTGTATTGACCGTGCCAGAGTTTTTTGAACGGACTCAAAAGGTTTATGATCATTGTCTTCGAGTAGTTCCATCACCTTCGAAGCCTCATCGTAGTCGTAAGAGAAGAACTCAATAGGGATGCATTTGTATTCAATGTTCCTCACATACAATTATGTATTTTTTACCGACCATCAACACATGAATAAAATAAATAGTTGATTATAAATACCTCAAGCTTTTTTTATATCGTCAATTTTAATTCATTTTAAATGGTTAAGTTATGAGCAATTGGTTTCTGTTGTTTATATGAGCAATTTGTTTCTATTGTTTATAAGACAGTTGTTGATAGGAATACACTTAAATACCTTATGTCCGGTGAGGATTGTGGAGTTAAATTGGCCACATTTAAAATTGGTTTTGGAAACTTGCACTTTTGTATTTGTGTTTGTAATTTGCACCGAGAAAGTTGGCATGCTAATTGGCTAAGATTGAATCTGGCCTTATGCAATCACATCACAATATATTTATGTGAGTATTTAACCTAGCCATGAGCTTTTTTTGTTAGACTACTTTGAGATTAGGGTCTTGTTGTGATTTTATGGGTAAACAAAAAAATGTATGCTTTGGAGTAATTACTATTATTGAGAAGTCCATAGAGCTGAATTGTGTTGATTGTCTAGTCCTATAAAAAAATAATAGAAGTTAAATAATAGTAATAAGTCATAATAAATAAGAATGTTCATACCATGAATCCATAAAGATAGCAAATTTTTATTTTTGTTATAATGGTTAAGGCATCCCTCCACAACAATCCTTTCTAATAATATTAAGAGCACAATTAGTAGAGTGTTGCTAATAGATGTCTTTTTAAGAATTATTTAACACAATATTAATAGGGTGTCGTTGTTGGCAATAGACTCATGTTTATGAATTATTTAAATTTATTAGGCTCAATCATTGGATAGTCTCGAGATTGACTCATTTGAATTGTTTAGTAAATATATAAACAAGCTAGTCTTAAACTTTGACATTTGTATAATATTATAAACTAATCCCTTTTTCATATAATATAAAAAGATTGAACATGATAAAATAAATATAAAACATGTTTATTTTTCTTCATTATAAATTCTATGATATGTTTCAACTTAAAAAAAAATTGATAAATAACTCTATTATATCTAATAAACCAAAACACATTATTGTTTTACCATGCAAAATAAATTATTCCAAACATTGTTGTATCCGTCGTAGCCATGGCTGTAAATTTAGAATTTCCGTTACATATTAAAGGTTGTTGGCACCTTTACCCCAATACCTTTAATAATTTTTCTTCCTCTCATGGATTTTGCCTTATATAATTTTTATTTATTTATTTATTTATTTATTTATTTTATCATTTTATTATATATTTTGATAATATTTCCATTACAAGACACATGCTCAAAATTTGAATGTTGACTAACAAGATCAATATTATCTGAAAAATAAAAAGACAAAAAAATAAAAAATGAATTAGGAAACCCGAACCTATAAAAATTTATTAGCAAGTAAAATAAAGTGAATTAACATCCAATCAAAGTTTTATAAGAGAGTTAACTTACGAGATTCAATAATGATATGTTGTTACTAACTCACATTGAATAAATATATATTTTAACTTCATTTAATGAATAATTAAATGAATAAAAACTGAAAAAATGTTATGAATCATTGAAAATTCTTATCTCCTCTCTAGGTCTATATATTAACCTTGCACAATTCTCATTTTAAAAAATATCTTTAAAACATTTATCCACATCTGACATCCATTGTCATGGCAGCTGCAAATAACCCTTTTATTTTTATGGCCACGCTCTTCGCAGTTGGAGTAATGCTAAATTCTCCAACACACACAAATGCTTTTTGGAACCCGTCAAAGTATCCCGAACCAGTTCCGGGATATTTTAAGGTTTTGGATCGATGTGAAAAGCCTCTAGCAACAAAATTTCCATCTTGTAGTAACGCAACCTTGGCAGCGATATTCAAGAAAAAACGTATTCCCAACAAGTGTTGTCCCGAAGTCACCAAGTTTTCAAACTTTTGCTACCATGCTCTAGGGTTGTTTGTTGCCACTACACCGAATTTTGTATTGACTGTGCCAGAGTTTTTTGAACGAACTCAAAAGGTTTATGATCATTGTCTTCGAGTAGTTCCATCACCTTTGAAGCCTCGTCGTAGTCGCAAGAGAAGAACTCAATAGAGATGCATTTATATTCAATATTCCTCACATACAATTATATATTTTTTACCGACCATCAACGCATGAATAAAATATATAGTTGATTATAAATACCTCAAGCTTTTTTTATATCGTCAATTTTAATTCATTTTAGATGGTTAAGTTATGAGCAATTGGTTTCTGTTGTTTATAAGACAGTTGTTGATAGAAATACACTTAAATACCTTATGTCCGGTGAGGAAGGAATGTTTCTATAATTTTATAATATCTCAAAGAGATTATTCTAGTTTATCTTTAATTTTTTTTTCTTTTAAAATTTTATATATTAGCACGATGCATTTATAAGAACAAAAATCATAAATACGCAGTGAATAAAAATCATATGCAACAAACATCTCTTCCTCTGCCAGAATTTAGGTTTTTTTGTCTTCTTCTTTTGCACCAAGCTGGATTTCCATGTCTTGTTTGCACCCAAAGATACAGATGAATAAAAATAACTTTCTTTATAAGAGCAAGAATTTGTTGTATCTATAGCTAACCATGGTTGCAAATATGGAAGGTTGCTGGCACCTTTTGGCTTTATGCCCTTGAATGTTTTTTTTTTTTTTTTTTTTATGTGTTCTGATCTTGTATAATATTTTTTTTATATGTATTTCACGATTTTACAATATATTCCTTTAAGGTTTCTACATTGTCATTAAATATTTATGCACTACATTACATGACAAATGTTAAAAAATCTGTAAATTAACTTATAAGATCAATATTACCTAGAAAGTAAAAATATTTTATAAATAAACAAAAGAAACTTGAACCAATGAAAATTTATTAAAAAGTAAAAACAATGAATTAGTGCCTACCAAAATTCTATGGGAGAGTTTAACATAAGAGATTCATTAATAATTATGATGTTACTAATTTACATGGAATAAATAGCTATTTTAGCTTCAATTAATGAAATGTTATAAGTCATTGAAATCATTTCCTCCTCTCTAGCTAGGTCTATATATTAACCTTACCTAATTTCCATTAAATTATGTAACATGTATCACAAATTTATATATTGATTGATAAGATTAATATTATCTGAAAAATAAAAAGAACTTAGAAAATAAATTAAAAAACCCAAACCAATGAAAATTTACGAGGAAAAAAAAAGTGAATTTGAATCTAGGAGGGTTTAATATAAGAGATTCAATATGTCATTACTTATAAGACAGTTAGAATAAATAGCTAATTTAACTTCAATTAATGAAGAGCTGAATGAATATATAATCAAAACCTCAAAAAAAAATATTATGAATAATTGAAAATTCTATGGGAGAGTTTAACATAAGAGATTCAAAAGAAAGTGGAGAAGTACTTGAAGATGGTAACTGAAAGAGAATAATTATTTGAAGCAATTGCATATATACAAGAGATGGTGAATTCTTGAGCAATAGGTTTGTTCTTGTTGACAATATAATTATTAAAATAAATATGATCGGACGCGTTCATACTCAATTTTTTATTAGGGATGCAAACGACCACATCTACTTTCTTGTTGGACTTGGACGCATCCACGCCTAATGCCATGTCGGTTTTTTTAATATAATAATGTGTGTTATAAATATTATTATTTCTTTTATAATTCAAAATATTCATATCAAAAATATTATTATTTATGTTATAAATATTATTGTTTTTATTATAACTCAAAGTATTGATATAAAAAATATTATTATTTGTGTTATAATCATCCTTGGAATTCTTAATATAATTATTTATGTGATAAATGTTATTATGATTATTATAATTCTAAATATTCATATAAAAAATATTATTATTTTTATTATAATTAATAGTATGAATATTAAAAATATTATCATTTGTGTTATAAATATTATTATTTTTATTATAATTAATATTATTAATAAAATAAATAATAAATTTGAAAAACAATATGGTTAATATTAAAAGTATATATTTTTTGTATTATAAAATTTTACAATATTTTTTATGAAAATAAAAAGTAAGCTCCCCATTCAACTAGTATATCCAAAGTCTAATGAGGATTGTAGGGACAAAATTGTCCATAACTGAAAAGATGATAGAAACTTCTACCTATGTATTTGTTTTTGTAATTTGCACTAAAAAAATTGGTATACCACAATATATTTATGTGAGAATTTGGTATGTATAGTGGTATTTTTCTATTACTGATAGGTTTTAATTTGTGATTTTATGATTAAATATAAAAATGCAATTTTTTTGAATGATTTCCTCTTTTGAATTGAATTGTGTTGATTTTCTAAATCTGAAACAAAATAATAGAAGTTCAATAATATTAATGAGTCATAAGAAATAAAAGTGTTAATATATTCAATAAAGATAGTTTTATTTTTACCTTATATAAATTTTCTAATAGACTTTACAATTCTAATATATATTATGATAAGATATCTACTTTTTCAATTGAATTTTATTAAGTCAAGTGTGAAAAATATGTATATTGATTGATTGAAAAAAAAAAGAGAAGCTTTTATATATATATATATATATATATATATATATATATATATATATAAACTTGAATTAAGAAACCTGAATCAATGAAAATTTATTAAAAATAATAAAAAATTAACTTAGAATCTAAAAAACAATTTATATAAAAGTTTAACATAAAAGATCCAGAAACAGTATGTTGTTACTAACTCATTCAAAATAAATAACTACTTCGGGTGTGTTTGAAAATGTGATAGTGGTGGCGGTTCAAAGTCTTTTTCGCTTAGAAATGCAATAAAATAAAGTTTTTATTTTTTTAAAATTATTTTTAATATCAGTACATCAAAACGATCTAAAAATATAAATTTTTTTCATTTTAAACAAAAACAAAATTTAAAATTTAAAGGAATATCGGTTTGCACTGTGTTCCAAAACACATCCAACTTTAATTAATGAAAAATTAATTAAATATAAGAACTGATTGAATAATAAAAACTAAAAAAAAAAGTTATGGGTCATTAAAAACCTTATATAATCCTTACATAATCCTTATTTTATTCTATTAAAAAATTTCTTTACGAAATATATCTATATATGAGATCCATTATCATGGCAACTAGAAATAATCTTTTTATTTTCATGCTACATTCTTTGCAAATGGAGTAATCCTTACATAATCCTTGTTGTCTTGAAGTCATCAAATTTTTAAAATTTTGCTATCATGGCATAGGATTATTTATTGTCCACCAAAATTTTTTATAAAGGGCGGAATTAAAAAGTTTATAATTATTATTTTTAAGTAGTTTTATAATTTTTAAAGCCTTTGTCATAGACGTAAGAGAAGAACTTATTAGAAAAGTATTTATATTATTTGTTTTTTACATAGAATTATTTATTTATTTATTTACAAACAATACATGAATAAAAAATATAATTAATTATAAATACCTCAAACTTTTGTTGATATTGTTAGTTTTAATTCATTTTAGATGGTTAAGTCAGGAGCAATTAGTTACTTTTTTGGACGCGACAATTTCATCACTATTTTTTTTTTGTGCATATAGGATGGACAATAAATCATTCGTCTCTTCTAATTTTTTTTTTAAATAAAAACAAAGATAACATTTTATATATCACATAATAGAAAATATTAGCTCTCCCAACTCTCAAACTCATAACCTTCAACCAGGATACCTGCACTAAGTAAGTTACAACACAAAAATATTATAAAATGATTAAGGAAATATATTAACCTATTCAATAATTAAGCCAATCTCATTTCATTTAGTTATTTTGTTAATATATGAATTGTTAAATCAATCTAGATTTTTTGTTAATTTCAGGGATAACCAATAATTTGACTAACATCATTTGCAATTTATTTATTAATAATTCTCAAGTTCGAATCAAGTGGAAATTTTAATCTTTATTTATATACGAGAGAGTTTATATACATACCAAACGTGTTTTAAATAATAAAACTAGATGTCATGCTCACGCAATGCCGCGGGCTTATGATATATTTGTACGTTGTCGTGGGTTTGTGGAAAAATAATAAAAAATATATGGATAAAAATTATTGCAATCCATAATGTTTTCAAGGAAAAAACTACAAAGCTAATTCCTTAACCAATTTAATATTAAAAAAATAAAATCAACAAAGAAAATTTTAGAAAAAATCATAACAAAAAAAAACAAAAGGAAAAAAAAACCATGCAGGGAAACACTGTAGCAATTTATAGTGTTTCATAAGGAAATCTATAGTTGTAATTCTCAGTCAGCCCAATATTAAAAATAATAAAAAAATTAAAGATAATTTTAAAAAAAATCATAACAAAAAAAATAATGTGGAGGAACACTGTAGCAATCAACAGTGTTTTAAAGAAAAAAACTACAAAACTAAATTCTCAACCAGCTCAATATGAAAAAATAAAAAAAAAACAATTTCAAAAAAAATCATAAAAAAGGAAAAAAAAACCCATGTAGGGAAACACTAGCAATCCATAATGTTTTAAAGAAAAAAAACTACAAAATTAAATTTTCAACCAGCTCTATATTAAAAAAAATAAAATCAACAAAAACAATTCTAAAAAAAACACAAAAAAATGAAAAAGAAGAAGAAGACAATTTTGGAAACAAATTGAAAAAAAATAAAAAAAATATATGGGGAAAGTTAAAACTAAATTCTCAACCAGCTTAATATGAAAAAAAATAAAATCAACAAAGACTATTTTGAAAAAAAAATCACGAAAAAAAGAAAAAAAGTCATGTAGTAAACATTGTAGTAATTCATAATGTTTTAAAGAAAAAAATTATAGAACTAAATTTTCAACTTGTTCAATATTAAAAATAAATTGACAAAGATAATTTTTAAAAAATATATAAAAACAAAAAAGAATAAAAAAACAAAAAAAAGAAGAAGATAGGAAACAAAGAAAAACAAACATGTAAAACCTAAAAAAAAAATCAAACGTGGGGAAAAAAAGACAAAAGACAAAAACAAAAATAAATGAACAAACAAAACAAAAAAAATAAAAAACAATATAAGGGAAGCTATAATATTTTCTTCCCGCGTTTTAGATTATTAATTAACAATACAATTTATGATATAAAAAATATGAACATTTTAAGTTTATAATCATTGGAAATAGTTTTTTTTTATAATTCAAGTATTGATTTTCTCTTCTTTAAATCAATAAAGCAGAGAAAATCAATAGTTGAATTATAAAAAAAAAACTATTTTCTTAAAAATATTCACTTCATAAACTGAAATATATTTAAGAAGTGAAGTGAATATATTTAAAAATTTTAAAAATTTATACAATTTATGAAGTGAATATATTTAAGAATTTTTAATTATTTATTTGTTACAAAGTGAAATATTATTTATTTTTTAAAGATAACTAGGTATTGAGTTGTAATTATATAATAATTTAAATAACTAAAATACTTGTAAAAAAATATTAAGTTGTAAGATAAATTATTAAAATATAATAAATAGAAATAGGGATGAGCAAAAAAACCGAGAAGATCGAAAAAAATAACCGAAAAAATCGAACCGTGAAAAAAAACTAATTAAAATTTTGAAAAAACCAACCGGTTGGTTCGGTTTTGGTTTTATAAGCCTAAAACTAAAAAAACCGAACCAAATCCAAAAAAACCGAGCCAAACCGAAAAAAACCGAATCAAACCTGTTTGAACTGATTTTTAACTTAAAAAACTGATCAAACCGAAACCGGTCAATTTAAACTGGTTTGATTAGATTTTTTTAATTTTAATTTAATTATATTTTTTTAATAAAAACTAAACCCAATTAAAAATTTTCACCTCTATATAGAAATATTTTATTTTCTAAGAGAGAGAGAGGCCGAAACTGCAAAACGATAGTAGAAAAAGGCAGTGACGTGTGAAACACCAAACACAAACAGAACTCTTCACCCTGAAGTCTGAACCTCAGCTGCCTGCCGCCATAGAGCTCTCAGCTTCCGTCCCAGAAGCCCTGGACATTAACTCACCAAAATAAAACCAAACACAACATCCTCCTCAAAATCCTTACCAAAAGAGGCACACAGAGAAATCTTTGTAAAAAAGGTTGCTTTCTTTGCTGTCTAAGAGAAGCTAAAATGGAAAGCAGCAGCAGTAGTAGTGGAGGAGTACCAGAATCAACCATCGAAGCAGTAGAAAGAACCGTGGCAAATCTAAAACTAGTGGAGACCCATTTGCTTGAATTCTTGTCTCTTGCGAACCCTGATGTCCTTGATGAAATGCCACCTCTTCAAAGGGCTCAATCTCTCTTTATGCTTGCTAAGGCTACTTCTACTATCTTTGCATGTATGTATATATGAACAGTCTATCAATACCAGTTTTTTTTACCAATAATTTAGTTTGTTTCAGTTTGACCGGTGTTGATTTTGGTGATTTCTTGATTGTTTTTGTTTAATTTCATGATTTTTTCAGTGAGATTGAGAACTACTGGAATTCACCCTGATGAGCATCCTATTAAGACAGAGCTTGTATGTGTTCTTGTATCCGATAATTTTTCCTTAAGTCTCTGAATTTAGGCATCTGGGTTTGTTTTGATGTTTAATTTGATGGGTTCTGTGTAATTTACTTGGTTTTTGGATCAGGACAGGGTTACTGTATGATGTCTCTGATTTGTTTATTTTTGGTTCCGAGGTTAAAATCTGTGGGTTTTTTCTTATGGAGTTTTTATTTTTTTCTTCTTCATTGTGTTGGTTTATTAATTTATTTGACAGAAAGCTTATGACTTCAAGATGATGTTCATGAGTTTTACCTGATATTTGCAATTTGATGATTTGTGATTCTTAGGAGAGGTTGAGCTTGTATCAAGACAAACTAGAGCAGTTCATCAATATAAGTAAAGGTACTTATTTTTTCCTCTGATCACACTATAATTGATGCATGCCAAGTCGAAACTGTCATTGCCTATGA
>Ga0325400_1003151_pt1 | contig 14779 bp, 11 predicted proteins | sample PopdelMetagenome_2_FD_205662 | JGI IMG/M metagenome (GOLD analysis project Ga0325400, IMG submission 205662) | Populus deltoides microbial communities from Bellville, Georgia, United States - Xylem-PdKOR-R1 | ecosystem: Host-associated > Plants > Phyllosphere > Stem > Wood/Secondary xylem... | reverse complement strand
GTCCGCTACCCCGACGGGGTCGACTGGGGCAACGGCACCGCCCACGTGGTCATCGGCATCGCCGCGCTGGGCGACGGGCACCTGCCGGTGCTCGCCGCGCTGGCCGACGTGCTGGTGGACCCCGACCGTGCGGCCCGGCTGCGCGGGGCGACCGGCGTCGAGGACGTGCTGGACCTGCTCACCGCGGACCCGGAGGCCTGAGTGCACCCGCAGAACCCCTACCCGCAGCACCCGTACGCGCCGCCGGCCCCGCCGCCGGGGCTGGTCGCGCCGCTCGGCCCGCCCGCCCGGGTGCCGGCGGCGGTGCGCACCACGGCGGTGGTGGTGCTCGGTGCCGCCCTGCTCGGGCTGGCGCTGTTCGGCGGGTACGAGGTGGCGCTGCACGACGCCGGCCGCTTCCAGGCCGTGCTGTGGTTCCTGCCGGCGATCGCGGTGCTGGTGGCGATGGGCCTGGTGCAGGGCGACTCGGTGTTCTCGCCGCGCACCGACGGCTGGGTGCTGGAGGGCACCGGACTGCTCGGCCGGCAGGGCGTGGACCTGACCCGGCTGACCTCGGTGACGGCGGCGGCGAACAAGCGCACGGTGACCCTGCTGCTGCGCGACCCCGAGGGCGCCCTCGGCGTCAGCGCCAAGGCGTTGGCCGATGCCGGCCCGGCTGCGCTCGACGTCGTCGGCCGTGCCGTGTGGGCCGGCCAGGAGCAGGGCCGCTACGTCGTCCCGCGCGCCGCGGCGGCGGTCTGGGGCATGCCGCCCCGCCCGGGCGCCCCGGCCCACGGGAGCAGCGGGGCCACCGGCAAGGCACTGGTCGCCGTCGGCCTGCTGGTGGTCGGCCTGGTCGTGGGCATGGTGCTCGGCTTCCGCTGACCTACAGCCGGCCCACCCACGAGTTCTCCGTGGCGGCCTCCTCGTAGTCCAGCTCCTGCAGCACCGCCCGCATGACCTCCTCGTCGAGGTGGCCCTTGTCCCGCTCCTCCATGAGCACCCGCCGCTGCACCTGGATGATCTCCTGCCGCACCCGGTGGAAGGTGCGGGCCCGGCGGCGGCTGCGGTCGGCGTCCTCGCTCTCCTCGGCGCGCACCGCGGCCGACATCGACCGCGCCCGGGCCAGCAGCGGGCCGCGGATCCGGTCGGCCACGGCGTGCGCCCGCTCGGGACCGACCCGCTCGACCAGCTCCTGCTCGACCTCGGCCACCCGCTCCAGCGCCGCGGCCGTGGCCCGCTCGGCCAGGTGCACCTCGGCCTCGGCGTCGCGGCGGGCCTGGTCCGGGTCGGTGACGCCCAGGGTGGAGATGAGCCACGGCAGCGACAGCCCCTGCAGCAGCAGCGTGCCGATGGTCACGGCGTAGGCCAGCAGCTGCAGCACGTCGCGGTCGGGGAAGTCCGCCGGCACCGCGGCCGCCGCGGCCAGAGTGACCACCCCGCGCATGCCGGTCCAGGAGATCACCGTCTGCTGCCGCCAGCTGGGCCGGTGCGACCGGGACCGCCGCCGGCGCCACGGGCGCGGCACCCCGCGCAGGCCCTCGACGGCGAAGACGAACACCGGCCGGACGGCGACGGCGGTGGCCAGCACCAGCAGGGCGGCACCGGCCAGCGACCAGTTCGACCGCGCCGAGGCCTCGGCCGCCTCGGCGACGTAGCGCAGCTGCAGCCCGATGAGGGCGAACACCACCGCCTGCAGCAGCAGGTCCAGCGAGCTCCACAGCGGGCGCTCCTGCAGCCGGCTGGCGTAGCCGGCCTCGGGGGAGCGGTGGCCCAGGTAGAGCCCGGCGGCCACCACCGCCAGCACCCCGGACCCGGACAGCTCCTCGGCGAGCAGGTAGGCCGCGAACGGGACGACGACACCCATGACCGAGGTGACCACGGGGTCGTCCAGCCGCACCCGGACCAGGTGCACGAGGAAGCCGATGGCCAGCCCGAGCGCGACGCCCACCGCGACGGCCAGGCCGAAGGTGCTCGCCGCGTCGGTGGCGTCCAGGCCGAGCAGGGTCCCGCCGGCGCCGAAGACCGCGGCCAGGGCGACCTTGTAGAAGGTCAGCGAGGCGGCGTCGTTGATCAGGCTCTCCCCGGACAGCACCGTCATCACCGGGCGGGGCAGGCCGAGCTGCCGCCCGATCGCCGCGGCCGAGACCGCGTCCGGCGGGGCGACCACCGCGCCGAGGACCAGCGCCGCCGGCAGGCTCAACCCGGGGACGACGGCGTGCGCCACCAGCGCGACCACCACCGCGGTGACGACGACGAGGCCCACGCCCAGCTGCACGATGGGCCGCAGCAGGGCGCGGAGGTCGGCGTAGGAGACCTCCAGCGAGGCCGAGTACAGCAGCGGCGGCAGCACGACGGCCAGCAGCAGGTCGCCGTCGATGGCGAACTCGGGGACCCCGGGCACGAAGCTGACCCCGAACCCGACGAGGACCAGCAGCAGGGGCGCCTGCCAGCCCAGCCGGCGGGCCGCCGCGGCCACCGCCACCGCCCCGGCGGCCAGGGCGAGCAGCGGTGCGACGTCCACGGGCGGTCCCCTCGAGCGGTGGGTGTACCCGGCAACCATGCCCGAGCCGGGGACTGTCGTACCCCGCACCTACTGTGCCCTCCATGAGCGATCGGCGGACCGGGGTCCTGGCGGGCCTGGCCGCGTACGTGCTGTGGGGCCTGTTCCCGCTGTACTTCCCGCTGCTCGAGCCGGCCGGCGGGGTCGAGATCGTCGCCCACCGCATCGTCTGGTCGCTGCTGTTCATCGCGCTGCTGCTCAGCGTGCTGCGCGGGTGGCCGCAGGTCCGCCGGGCGCTGGCCGACCGGCGCACGCTCGGCGTGCTGGCCGGCGCCGCGGTGCTCATCACCGGCAACTGGCTGACCTTCGTCATCGCGGTCAACTCCGACCACGTCGTCGACACCTCGCTGGGCTACTTCATCAACCCGCTGGTCAGCGTGCTGCTGGGCGTGGCTGTGCTGGGGGAGCGGCTGCGCGGGCTGCAGTGGGCCGCGGTGGTCAGCGCCGCGGTGGCGGTGCTGGTGCTCACCGTCGACTCCGGCCGGCCGCCGTGGATCGCGCTGCTGCTGGCCGGCACGTTCGGCGCCTACGGCCTGCTGAAGAAGCTGGTGCGCGTCGAGGCGGCCCCGGGCCTGTTCGTCGAGACGCTGCTCCTGGTGGTGCCCGCGCTGGTGGTGCTGGCCGTGCTGCAGCTGCGCGGGGCCAGCTCGCTGGGCGAGGCCGGGGCCGGGCACGTGGTGCTGCTGGCCACCTCGGGCATCGCCACCGCGGTCCCGCTGCTGCTGTTCGCCGCCTCCACCCGGCGCATCCCGCTGAGCACCGTCGGGCTGCTGCAGTACGTCACCCCGCTCATGCACCTGGCCATCGGGGTGTTCGTCAACGGCGAGCCGATGCCGCCGGCCCGGCTGGTCGGCTTCGCCGTGGTCTGGGTGGCCCTGGTGCTGTTCACCGTCGACAGCCTCCGGGCCGGCCGCGCCGCCCGCCGCGCCGTCGGCGCACCCGCCCCGGCGGGGCTGTGACCCCGCAGCCGGCGCCGTCCCCGTCCCGTCCCTCCCGAGAGGTCCCCGTGAGCGCCGTCCCTGTCCCCCGTCCCGACCAGCCCGCCGACCTCCCCGCCGACCAGGACCCCGCCGCGGCTGCGGCCGCGGGGACCGGTGCCGCCCTGCCGCGCCGCGAGCGCGACGTGCTGGCCTTCGAGCGGCAGTGGTGGCGGCACGCCGGGGCGAAGGAGGCGGCCATCAAGGAGCGCTTCGGGCTGTCGGCCACCCGCTACTACCAGGTCCTCAACGGGGTCATCGACCGGCCCGAGGCCCTCGCGGTCGACCCGCTGCTGGTCCGCCGCCTGCGCCGGATGCGCGCGACGCGCCAGCGGCAGCGGGCGGCCCGGACCCTGGGCACCGGGGATGAGGCCTACTAGTCTCGATCACCGTGGGGAGGCATGGGGTACCGGACGGTGAGTCGACCCCCGTGCCCGACGACCCGCCCGCCGGTCGCCGCCGCGCCCCCGAACCCGACCTGCCGGCCGACCCGCCGCCCTGGCCGGACGACGACGAGCTGACCACGCTGGGCCGGCGCACCCGTGCCGAGCGCCGCCGCGACGGCCTGCTGCCCCGCAGCGAGGACCCCATCGCCGGGCGCGGACCCGGTGCCGACCCGTCCGGGCAGCCCGACCCCCGGCCCCCCGCCCAGGCCGGACCCCGCACCTACGTGACCGGGATCCCCGCCGTGGGCCCGCGGGACACCGCACCCCCGGTCAGCCGGGGGCCCTCCGGCCCGCCGCCCCCGCTCCGGCCGGCCTCGCCGCCGACCGCCCAGCAGCCCGGCGCCGGCCCGGCCACCCCGTCCGCCGACCGCAGTCCGGACGGCGCGCCGGCCACCCGCGGGCTGCCCACCCCGCCCCCGCCGGCCCGCGAGCAGGGCGCGCCACCGGTCACCCGCGGGCTGCCCACGCCTGCGCCCCCGGTCGGCCCGGGGACCGACGGCGGGCCCCGCACGGGTGGCCCGTCGACGGGGGGACCCAGCACCACCGTCGACCCGCTCCCGGGTCACCGGCCCCCGGCCGGGCGCGCCCCCGGGGCCCCGGCCGACCGCACACCCGGGACCACGGGCCTGCCGTCCTGGGCCACCGCTCCCGGGCCGCCCACCCCGGCCCCCGGCCCGACGTCCGGCCCCGGCCCGGGGGCGACCCGGTCCGGCCGCGGCACGCCCCCGCCGCCGCTGCCCACCTACGACGGCCCGGAGCGGCGCAGCGCCGAGCGGCCCGGTGCCGTCCCGGCCGCCGGCGACCGCCGGGCCGCCCCGCCGCTGCCGAGCTACGACGGGCCCGAACGGCGGGTCGCCGACCGGCCCGACGCCGTCCCCGCCGAGGGCGACCGCCGCGGCGCCCGCACCCACTCCATCCCCGAGCGCCCGCCGCTGTCGGGTCCCGCCCGCCCCGCGGGCGCCCCGGCGGCGACCGCGGGGCCGGGCACCGGTCCGCAGGGCCGCTCCGCCGAGCCCGGCAGCGGCGAGACCGGGGTCATCGGCGGGCGGGCCGCCAGCCGCGCCGAGCGCCAGGCCGTCGACGCGGCCCTCCGCCGCGAGGAGCGCCGGCAGGGCATCAGCACCATCCCGCCGCTGCCCGAGGATGGCCGCCGCGGGTCCCGCGGGCTCGTCGCCGCCCTGGTGGCGGTCGTGGTCATCGCCCTGGTGCTGCTCGGGTTCTGGTCCTTCCAGCGCCCCGGCGAGGAGTCCGCCGCGGCCACCCCGACACCGACCTCGAGCAGCGCCGCCGCGACCAGCACCCCGGCCGAGCAGACCACGGCCGCGCCGACCACCACCGCGCCGGCCGGCCCGGTCTTCGCCCCGGTCACCGTGCTCAACGCCACCGACGTCGACGGCCTGGCCGGCGACATCGGCAGCACGTTGTCCGCCGGTGGCTGGGAGGTGCGCGGCGAGGGCGCCTACCCCGCCCAGGACGTCGCGGTCACCACCGTCTTCTACACCGCCGGCGACGCCACCCAGCAGGCCGCCGCGGCAACCCTGCAGGAGCAGTTCCCCGACATCGTTGGCGGGCCGTCGGAGCGGTTCTTCGAGGTCGACGGCGAGCCCGACCCCGGCGTCGTCGTCGTCGCCACCGGCAGCTGGCAGCCCTGAGCCGGGGCGGCCCTCGACGGCCGCAGGTCACCGGGAGGTCACGGCCGGAACACCGGCCCGCCGCCGTCCGTTCTGCCGACGTGCGTCCCCCCGCCGGGCTCGTGCACCACAGCCCGCGCCTGCGCGCACGCCGTGGTGTCGCCGCCCTCACCACCGCCCTCGCCGCCGCCGCGGTGCTCGCCCTGCCGGTGCTCGGCTCCCCGGTCGACCGGGCGCAGGCCGCCGAGGACGTCGCCACCGAGGACGCCACCGTCCCCTCCGGCAGCGGCGCCGACGCCGTCGAGCTCGACACCACCACCTTCGTGCCGGCCTCGGCCACCGCGGAGGACCCGGCCCCCGCCGTCGTCCTGGCCCACGGGTTCGGCGGCAGCAAGCAGTCGGTGGCCGACGACGCCCGCGACCTCGCCGGCCGCGGCTACGTGGTGCTCACCTACTCCGCCCGCGGGTTCGGGGCCTCGACCGGGCAGATCGGCCTGGACGACCCGCGCTACGAGGTCGCCGACCTGTCCACCCTGCTCGACGTGCTCGCCGAGCGGGACGACGTGCAGCTCGACGGCCCCGGCGACCCGCGGGTCGGCGTGGCCGGGGCCAGCTACGGCGGCGCGCTCGCGCTGCTCGGCGCGGCCTACGACGACCGCGTCGACGCCATCGCGCCGCAGATCACCTGGAACTCCCTGACCACGGCGCTGTTCCCCTCCCAGGCCGGCCCCGTCTCCGACGCCACCCCGGCGGCCACCCCCGACACCGGCGACAGCGGGGTGTTCAAGCGGCTGTGGTCGGGCCTGTTCTTCGGTGCGGGCTCGGTGCCCACCGGGGACGGCCTGCTCGCCTCGCTGACCGGCGGGTCGGCCTCCGCCGGCGACGGCCTGCCGCAGATCGACCCCGGCTCGCTGGACTCCGCCGAGGTGGAGCAGGCCCTGACCTGCGGCCGGTTCCGCGCCGACGTCTGCGCGGCCTACCAGCAGGCGGCCAGCACGGGCACGCTGACCCCGGAGATCGCCGAGGTCCTCGACCGGTCCTCCCCGGCCGGGGTGCTGGACCGCATCACCGCGCCCACCCTGCTGCTGCAGGGCACCCAGGACTCGCTGTTCGGGCTGGGCCAGGCCGACGCCAACGCCCGCGGCATCGCCGCGAACGGCACCCCGGTCAAGGTCGTCTGGTACGACGGCGGGCACGACGCCAGCGCCTCCGAGCGGGACACCGAGGACCTGCGCGGGCTGGTCGCCGGCTGGTTCGACTTCCACCTGCGCGACCAGGGCACCGACCCCGGCACCGGGTTCACCTTCCCGGTGCCCACCGGCGTCGGCGCCGCCGTCGGCAACGTGCAGGGGGGCAACCAGAGCGAGACCGCCGCCGACTACCCGGGCCTGACCGGCGACGCGGTGCAGCGCACCGACGTCCCGCTGTCGGGCACCACCTTCCCGGTGGTCACCCCGCCCGGCGGCAACCCCGCGGCGATCACCACCGTCCCCGGCCTGGGCGCGGTCACCGCCGCCCTCGGCGGGACGACCGTGGAGATCCCCGGCCAGTTCGCCGCCTTCGACTCCCGCCCCCTCGACGCCGCGGTCGACGTCGTCGGCGCCTCGACGGTGACGCTCACGGTGTCCTCGCCCACGGGGACGGCGACGCTGTTCGCCAAGCTCTACGACGTCTCCGCCGACGGCGCGCAGACCCTGCCCTCGGGCCTGGTCGCGCCGCTGTCGCTGACCGGGCTGTCCACCGACCCGACCGCGCCCACCGAGGTCGAGGTGACCCTGCCGGGCATCGTGCACCGGTTCGAGGCCGGCCACACGATGCGGGTCCTGGTGTCCTCGACCGACCAGGCCTTCGCCGCGCCCGCCGAGGCCGGCGTGTACGCGGTCGGGCTGGCCGACGGGGCGTCGCTGGCCGCCCCGTCGGTGAGCGGCACCGTGCAGGGCGAGTCCGGCGCCACCCGCTGGTGGGTGCTGCTGGCGGTGCTGGTCGCCCTCGGCGTGGCCGGCGTCGTCGTCGCCAAGCTGTGGGGTGCGCGCCGCCGCCGGCAGCTGTCGGTCTCCGAGCCCGACGGGGAGGACGTGCCGCTGCGGTTCAGCGGGGTCACCAAGAGCTACAAGGACGGGTTCACCGCCGTCCGGGACCTGTCCTTCGAGGTGCGCCGCGGCCAGGTGCTCGGGCTGCTGGGCCCCAACGGCGCCGGCAAGACCACGTCCCTGCGGATGCTCATGGGCCTGATCCGGCCCACCGAGGGCACCATCTCGGTGTTCGGGCACCCGGCCACCCCCGGCGCCCCCGTGCTGTCGCGGCTGGGCTCCTTCGTCGAGGGCACCGGCCTGCAGCCGCACCTGTCGGGCCGGGACAACCTCGAGCTGTACTGGGCGGCGACCGGCCGCCCGCTCGCCGACGCGCACCTGGACGAGGCGGTCGGGATCGCCGGCCTGGGCACCGCGCTGGACAAGCGGGTGCGGTCCTACTCCCAGGGCATGCGGCAGCGGGTGGCCATCGCCCAGGCGATGCTCGGCCTGCCCGACCTGCTGGTGCTCGACGAGCCGACCAACGGGCTGGACCCGCCGCAGATCCACGCGATGCGGCAGGTGCTGCAGGACTACGCGGCCACCGGCCGCACGGTCATCGTCTCCAGCCACCTGCTGGCCGAGATCGAGCAGACCTGCTCGCACGTCGTCGTGATGGCCAGGGGCCAGAAGGTCGCCGAGGGCACGGTCGAGGAGATCATCGGCACCGGGGGAGCGGTGCTGCTGGTCGTGCAGGGCGACCCGGCCCGCGCCGAGCAGGTGCTCACCGGTCTGGGCGCCTCCGTGGAGCGCTCCGACGAGGGCCTGGTCGTCGAGCTCGGCGACCTGAGCCGGGCGCAGGCGGTGTCCGCGCTGGTGGAGGCCGGCGTCGGCGTCGACCAGGTCACCCCGCGTCGCCGCCTGGAGGACGCGTTCCTGTCGCTGGTGGGGGAGTCATGAGCAGTTCCGTGCAGTCGACCGGGGCGGTGGCCGGGTACCGGCCCGAGCGGACGTTGCGGCTGTCGGTCGAGCTGCGCCGGCAGTTCAAGCGGCGGCGCACGATCGGCGTCTTCGCCCTGATGGTCGCCCTGCCGCTGGTGCTCATCGCCGCGCTGCAGCTGGGGGCCTCGGAGGACGCGCAGGCCAACAGCCGGCTCAACCTGGTCGACGTCGCCACCGCGTCGGGGCTGAACTTCACCCTGTTCGTGCTGTTCGCCACCACGTCGTTCTTCCTGGTGGTGGTCTACGCGCTGTTCTTCGGCGACACCATCGCCAGCGAGGCCCAGTGGGGGTCGCTGCGCTACGCGCTGGCCACCCCGGTGCCCCGGATGCGGCTGCTGCGGCAGAAGTGGGCCGCGGCCCTGGTGCTCAGCGTCGCCGCGCTGCTGACCGTCACCGTCGTCGCGCTGGTGGCCGGCGGGATCGCCTTCGGGTTCGCCGACATCACCACCCCGATCGGGATCAGCATCGGCCAGGGCAGCGGGCTGCTGCGGCTGGCCGGGATGGTCGGCTACCTCGCCGTCCACCTGCTGGTCGTCGGCACCCTGGCGTTCTGGTTGTCCACCGTCACCGACGCGCCGCTGGCCGCGGTCGGCGGCGGGGTGTTCACGATGTTCGTCTTCGCGATCCTCGACCAGGTCGAGCAGCTCGGCAGCATCCGGGACTACTTCCCCACGGCGAACGAGTTCGCCTGGACCGACCTGCTGCAGACCCCGGTCGACAGCGGCGACCTCTACCGCGGGGTCATCCAGTCCCTGGTCTACGCGGCGGTGTTCACCGCGCTGGCGTTCCGGCACTTCGCCCGGCGCGACGTCACCAGCTGAGCGCGGCGCGCACGGCCTCGGCCCAGCCCAGGCCCATCGCGCCCGCGGTGGTGGTGACCTCGGGCAGGGCGGCGACGGCCTCGGCCACCCCGGGGACGGCCGCGCCGTTGGCGGTGATGAACAGCCGGCCGACGGCGGGGGCCATCTCGAGGTCGCTGACGGAGTCCCCGACGGCGACCGCGTCGGCGGGGTCGATCCCGCGGCGGGCGAGGTCCCACGTGATGGCCAGGCCCTTGCCGATGCCGCGCGGCATCAGGTGGTAGACGTGCGGGTCGCCCTCGACGGCGAGGGTGACCCGCGAGGTGCGCGGCACCCGGCCGTTGTCCTTGAGCGTCAGCCAGCCCCAGCCGCGGTCGGCGAGCCACGCGTCGACCTCGGCGGTGTCGAGCCGTCCGCGCAGCATCGCGTCACCGGTGTGCGTGGCCGACCAGGGGGCGTGCCACTCGACCCGGCCCGGCCACGCGGCGACCAGGGCGTCGACCACGCCGAGCTCGGCCATCACCTCCACCGGGGCACGGCCGGCGAACTCCGCGGGCAGCTCGCCGGTGAGCAGGTGGTTCTCCCGGCCGCCGGACCAGCTGACCGTGGACCCCAGCTCGCCGACCCAGCCGTCGGCGGCGAACACCCGGCCCGCCTCCTGCAGCTGGGCGGACGTGCGGCCCGAGACCAGCACCAGCGGCACGCCGGCGCGGTGCAGCTCCAGCAGCGCCGTCCAGGGCTCGGCGGTGAGCTCGCCGTCGGCGGTGTGCACGAAGGACCCGCGCGGGCCGACCATCGTGCCGTCGAGGTCGGTGTAGACGATCGAGGCGGGCACGGGCCCATCCTGCAGTAGTCTCGACGCGTTCCACTCATCCAGAGGGGCAGAGGGACACGGCCCGACGAAGCCCCGGCAACCACTGCGCGAGCAGCAGGTGCCCCATCCGTCCTGCGCGGTCGACGACCCGACGCAGGGAAGATGAGGAGGTAGTCGTCGTATGACCCTGACCGCACCCGCCCCCGGGGCCCTCGCGGTGAACCCCGCGCGTGGCCTGGTCTGCCGCAACTGCGGTGCCACCTTCGGCCTGATCGCCGAGCACGCCTGCGCCGAGTGCTTCGGCCCGCTGGAGGTCGACTACGACCCCGAGCTCATGCAGGCGGTGACCCGCGAGCAGATCGAGGCCGGCCCGCAGAACATCTGGCGCTACGCCCCGCTGCTGCCCACCGGCCAGGACCCCGCGCAGCGGGTCAGCCTGGACCCGGGCATGACCCCGCTGGTGCGCGCCCAGCGGCTGGGCGACGAGCTGGGCTTCACCGCACCGCTGTGGGTCAAGGACGACTCGGCCAACCCCACGCACTCCTTCAAGGACCGGGTGGTGAGCCTGGCGGCCACCGCGGCCAAGGGTTTCGGCTACACCTCGATCGCCTGCGCCTCGACCGGCAACCTGGCCAACTCCGTCGCCGCGCACGCCGCGCGCGCCGGCCTGCCCTCCTTCGTGTTCGTGCCCAGCGACCTGGAGCCGGGCAAGATCGTGCAGTCGGCGGTCTACGGCCAGGCACTCGTGGCCGTGGACGGGTCCTACGACGAGGTCAACCGGCTGACCAGCGAGCTCGCCGAGACCGACGAGTTCGAGAACGCCGCGTTCGTCAACCAGAACGTGCGGCCCTACTACGCCGAGGGCTCCAAGACCGTCGGCTACGAGATCGCCGAGCAGCTGGGCTGGCGCATCCCCGCCCAGGTCGTCATCCCGATGGCGTCGGGCTCGCTGCTGACCAAGGTCGACAAGGCCTGGAAGGAGCTGGTGGCCGCCGGCATCGTCGAGGACACCCCGTGGACGGTCTTCGGGGCGCAGTCGGCCGGCTGCGACCCGATCGCCACCGCGTTCGACAACGGCTGGGACGTCGTGAAGCCGGTCAAGCCGACCGGGATCGCGAAGTCGCTGAACATCGGCAACCCCGCCGACGGCCCGTACGCCCTGGACGCCATCCGCCGCACCGGCGGGTCGGTGGGCCGGGTGGGCGACGAGGAGATCGTCGCCGGGATCCGGGACCTGGCCCGCACGACCGGCGTCTTCGCCGAGACCGCCGGCGGGGTCACCACCGCGGTGCTGCGCCAGCTGGTGTACAGGGGCCTGCTCGACCCCGCGCAGGAGACCGTCGTGCTCAACACCGGGGAGGGCCTGAAGACCCTCGACCCGCTGGCCCCCGTCGTCGGCCCGACCCACCGGGTCGAGCCGTCCCTGCGCTCCCTGCGGCAGGCCGGCCTCATCGCCTGACCCCGCGGCCTGCCCCACCCGCAGGGGTGGGGCAGGTCCAGGCGTGGTGGCGCGCAGGACGCCCCGCGGCGGATCGGTGCGGTGCGACCGGGTTGACCCCGATGAGGTCCGATCCCGTCTCGGACTGCCGATAGGTGACATGAAGATCCGGAACACGTCCAGATCAGTTCACCAGGAGTCATCGTGGCGAGGCAGGCGCAGTCGCTCTCCCCGGCGGCCGGGACCTGGGACGAGGAGCTCGTCGTGGCCCCGTCCGTGCAGGTGCTGGACACCCGGACCGCTGTCCCGGCGGCCCCCGGACCGGCACCGGTCCGGACCCGGGGCGCCCTGCCCGGTGCCCAGGCCGCGCTGAGCCTGCTCGGCAGCCTGGGCGGGGTCGACGCCTGGACGGTCACCCGGATCACCGAGGACACCTGGACCGGCCTCGCGGTGCAGACCACCGCGCAGGCCCACGCCGCGGACTCGCGCTGGCCGCACAGCCGGGCGGCGCGGTACGAGGCCGGCACGCCGGTCTCGCGCGGGCGCTCGCTGTGCCACCACCTGCTGACCGGGCAGCAGCCGACCGTGGTCACCGACCTGGCCCGCAGCGCCGCGCCCGAGCTGCGCCGCATCTCCGAGGGCTGGGGCCTGCACGGCTACCTGGGCGTCGCGCTGCTGGCGCCCGACGGCCACCAGCTGGGCTCCCTCGCCGGGTTCAGCGCAGCCCCGCTGCAGGTCGCCGACCGCAACTGGACGGAGCTGCTCGCCGTCCAGGCCGGTGCGCTGCAGGCGTCGCTCAGCGCCGACGTCGCCGCCCTGCACGGCCAGCGCCGGGACGCCCTGGAGCGCAGCCTGGAGCACCACGACGACGTCACCCGGCTGCCCAACCGCCGCGGCTGGGCGTCGCTGCTGGCCACCGAGGAGCGGCTGGCCACCCCCGTCGGCGACCCGGTGGGCATGGTCCTGGTCGACCTGGGGGTCATCCGCACCGTCCGCTCGCTGCGCAAGGCCGTCGCCGTGGTGCGGGAGTGCGCCGGCGACGTCCAGCTCGCCCGGGTCGGCCCGCGCCAGCTCGGCCTGCTGGGCGGCGGCCGCCAGACCTCGCAGGTCGCGCGGGTGGCCAACCTGGTGCAGGCGCGGCTGGAGGGCGCGGGCCACCGCACCGCCACCGCGCACACGATGCGGGCCGGCGTCGAGCCGCTGGCCACCACCTGGGCCCGCGTGGAGCACGCCCTCGTGCAGGCCCGGCGCGAGCAGGCACTGGACCGGCGCCGGTGACCTCCGGGGCCATCGAGCCCTGGGCGTTGCGGGGCGACACCGACCGCACCGCGGACGTGGGCCTGGTGCGCCCCGGCATGGTCGCCGGCGGCATCTCCACGTTGCTGGTGATGCTCTGGTGCGCCGACCTGCTGCAGGCCCTGGAGGCCGCGGTCACGGCGTGGAGCGCCCGGATGATCGGGCTCGACGACGCCTACCAGGTCGGCCGCTCGGTGCTGTTCACCGTCGACGGCCAGGCCACCGGCATCGACATCACGGTCGGGTGCACCGCGGCGTTCCTGCTGCTGCCCTTCGTCGCCGCCACCACGGTCCTGCTCGCCGTCCGCCGCATCCCCGCCGTCCGCGCCGTCACCTCCCTGGCCACCGCCGTCGTGCTCATCCTGGCGGTCAACCAGGCGCGGATGCTGGCCATCGCCGCCGGCATGGCCCACTGGGGACCCGAGGTCGGCTACGCCCGCACCCACGTGCTGGTCGGCACCGCGGTCAGCACCGTCGGCGTCGTCCTGGCCGGCACCGCCTACCTGCTGGTCCTGCTGCGCGGCACCTACCAGACCCCCGCGCTGGACCCCTGGGACGTCGAGGAGGCCCACCGGTGAACGCCGACGATCTCGCGCTGGCCACGCTGAACACCACGGCGTTCCTGCTGTGCGTGGGCTTCCTGCTCTACGTCGTGTTCATCATGCGGCCATTCCTGCGCCGCACCGACGGCGTCCCCGGCAGCCGCGAGGGCCACGACTTCCACTTCGTCGTGCCGTGCCTGGACGAGGAGCTGGCCGTCGGCGGGACGGTGCGGCACCTGCTGGGCACCTTCCCCGAGGCCACCGTCTGGGTCGTCGACGACGCCTCCTCCGACCGCACCCCCGACGTCCTGGCCGACCTGCAGCTGCAGTTCCCCCGGCTGCGGGTGGTCACCCGCACCCTGCCCGACGCCCGGCGCGGCAAGGGCGCCGCGCTCAACGCAGCCTGGCGCGCCATCTCCGCGTCGCTGCCCGACGACGCCGACCGGCACCGCGTCGTGGTCGGCGTGCTGGACGCCGACGCCCGGCTCGAGCGGCTGGCCCCCGACGTCATCTGCGGCTACCTGGTCGACCCGCGGGTGGCCGCGGTGCAGGTCCAGGTGCGCGTCACCGACGACGTCGACGGCCTCGCCGCCGCGGACCTGGACTCCCTCGTCGACCCCGACGACCGGCGCCCGGTCCGCCGGGACCCCCTGCTCGTGCAGCTGCAGGACCTGGAGTTCACCGGCCCCATCGCGGCCATGCAGAGCCTGCGCCGGCGCACCGGCAGCGTCGGGATGGGCGGCAACGGCCAGTTCACCCGGATGACGGCGCTGAACCGCATCGCCGACGAGTTCGGCACCCCGTGGCACGGCGCCCTGCTGGAGGACTTCGAGCTCGGCCTGCACGTGCTGCTCACCGGCGGTCGCACCGAGTACTGCGACGAGACCTTCGTGGCCCAGACCGGGCTGCCCCGGATCGCGCCGCTGCTGCGCCAGCGCAGCCGGTGGGCCCAGGGCGGCATGCAGTGCCTGCGCTACCTCTGGGCGATCATCTGCTCCCCGCAGGTCAGCCTGCCCGGGGCGCTGGAGATCGCCTACTACCTGTGGGTGCCGTGGTCCCAGCTGCTGGGCTCGGTGGTCTTCCCGGCCGCCGTCGCCGTGCAGGTCTGGTTCATGACGCACACCGGCGACGGCGTCGTCGACTGGTGGACCCAGGGCGCCTGGGGGCTGGTCCCGCTGGCCGCGCTGTTCGGCGTCCTGCCGCACGTCGTCTGGGGCCCGGTCTACCGGTCCCGCAGCGGCGGCGCGGTCACCCGGCGCCGGGCGTTCGTGCTCGGTCTGGC
>Ga0325400_1003150_pt1 | contig 14780 bp, 11 predicted proteins | sample PopdelMetagenome_2_FD_205662 | JGI IMG/M metagenome (GOLD analysis project Ga0325400, IMG submission 205662) | Populus deltoides microbial communities from Bellville, Georgia, United States - Xylem-PdKOR-R1 | ecosystem: Host-associated > Plants > Phyllosphere > Stem > Wood/Secondary xylem... | reverse complement strand
GCGTCCGCGCGATCATGCACTTCGCGGGTTCGGTGGTGGTGCCCGAGAGCGTGGCCGACCCGCTCAAATACTACCGCAACAACACCGCCGCCTCGCGCAGCCTGATCGAGAGCGCGGTGGCCGAGGACGTCGCCCACTTCATCTTCTCGTCCACCGCCGCGACCTACGGCACGCCGGACCGCGTACCCTGTTCGGAGAACGACCCGACCAGCCCGATCAACCCCTATGGCTGGTCCAAGCTGATGACGGAACGGATGCTGACCGACGTGTCCGCCGCCCACCCGATGAACCATTGCGCGCTTCGCTACTTCAACGTGGCCGGCGCCGACCCGCGGGGCCGGTCGGGCCAGTCGACCGCCGGCGCCACCCACCTCATCAAGGTGGCCGTGGAGGCCGCGACGGGCCGGCGCGAGGCTGTATCGGTGTTCGGCACCGATTTCGACACGCCCGACGGCACGGGCGTGCGCGACTATATCCACGTGTCGGACCTGGCGGCCGCGCACGTCCACGCGCTGGAACGGCTGGTGGCGCGGCCGGGTGAGAGCCTGACGATGAACTGCGGCTACGGGCGCGGCTTCTCGGTCAACGAGGTACTGGACGCGGTCGACCGCGTCACCAACCGGACGATCCAGCGCCGCTACGAAGGGCGGCGCGCGGGCGACCCGGCGGAACTGGTGGCGGACAACCGCGCCATCCTGGCCACCCTGCCCTGGCGACCGGAACGTGACGATCTGGAGGTGATCGTCGCCGACGCGCTGGCCTGGGAACGTCGCCTGGCGGAGCGGGGCTGACGGACGAGGTTCGGGCGCTTCAGCGCCAAGTGCGGCGGCTGCGGGTCGCGATATTGGCCTTGGCGGCGCTGGGCGTGGCGGCTGCCGCCGCGGGCCGGATACGCTTCGCCTGCGGCGACTGGTCATCGAGGACGCGGCCGGGCGCGATCGCATCGTGCTGATCGCCGACGACGCGGCTGCCCGGCCCATTATCGACTTTCGTTCCGCCGAAAAGCGGACGCGCGTCACGATCGGGCAGGAAGCGGACCCGGTGGTGGGCGGCCGCCGCTATCCCCGCATCTTCCCGGCCTGGGGTATGTTGATCTTCGCACCCGACGGCGACGAGCGGGGCGGCTTCACCTATCTGGACCAAGGGCGTTCCGTACTGGCCTTGGACCGTCGTCACGGCGAGGGCGTGTACCTGACCGTCAACGAACGGAGCGGCTTCGCCGGACTGGTCGCAAACTACGAGGGGCGCGGCGTCAGCGATCACGTCGAGGCGTTCCGGCTGGGCACTTCGGGTCGGGATGGTTTCGCTCAGGCGCGAAATCACGACGGGAGCTTTGCGGGGGCTCTCGCGGCCGGCGGCGGCGGACGCGTGCGATCGACGGATGCCCCCATACAATAATGAAGCAAGCGACGGGCTGGACAATCGCCGGCCGCATGGCCAACGGCGGGCGCGGCCGGCCTGCCCCGGCATACCGGGACCAAGCGCCTCTTGTTTCAAGCGTTCGATCGAGTCGCGCGACGGCTGACGACCCGGGATAGCGAGGCGCGGCGGCGGCTGGGCGGGATCGCGCTGGCGATCCTGGCGGAACTGCTGCTGGCGCTGTTGCTGCTGACGCTGGCTCCGACGCCCCGCGGGACGCCCGAAGGGGACGATCGCCCGCTCGCCACTTTCGACTTGGCGCCCGACGCCCCCGCACCGGCACCGGAGCCGACGCCCCAGCCCCCTGCGCCCGCCCAGGCGCGCCCGACGGCGGCGCCCTTGCCGGATGCGCCCCAACCGGTTCCGGCGCCTCGCCCCGCGACGCCCGCCGTCGACGCGCCGCCGCCCGCCTATATCTACCTGCCGCCCCAGCAGATGGCGGCGGCCGACGTGGCGCGCCGCTCGCCGCCGGCCGCCGCACCCGCCGCCCCGCGCCGGGGCGTCGCCGGGCCGCCCGACATACGGTCGGGCCCGCGGGATACGCCGCGCGTCGAGGGGACGGGGCCCAATGGCGAGCCGCTCTACGCCGCCGCCTGGTATCGCGAGCCCTATCCGGAGGAACTGCGCGGCTACCTGTCCACGGCGCGCGGGCCGGGCTGGGCGCTGATCGCGTGCCGGACGGTGAAGGACTGGCGCGTCGAGGATTGCGTGCCCATCGCCGAATATCCGCAAGGGTCGCAGATGCTGCGCGCGGTGCTGGCGGCGGCGTGGCAGTTCAAGGTGCGGCCGCCGATGCTGGGCGGCCAGTATCGCGTCGGCGAATGGGTGCGCATCCGCATCGACTATCTGGAGGCGGCCCGACCCCGTCCTTGAGGCCCCGCCCCTAGCGCCCGTCCCTCAGAACGGCGCGCGCTCCCGCCCCCAACCGCCACCAGCCCAGGGCCCATAGCGCTCCGAAACACCAGCCCGCCAGCACGTCCGACGGCCAATGCACCCCCAGATAGACGCGGCTGAACCCGATCAACCCCGTCAACAACATGGCGCATACGATGACATAGGTGCGCGCCGCCCGGTCGCGAATCACCTGCGATGCCAGCCCCGCCATCGTCAGGTACATCACCGCGCTCGACGTGGCGTGGCCGGACGGGAAGCTGCGCTCCTGCACCTCGATCAGGTGGGGCACCACGTCCGGGCGGGCGCGGGCGACATGGTTCTTCAACAGGTCGACCATCAGCGAGCCCGTGATCGACGCCGCCGCCGTCAGCACGGCCGTCAGCCGGTGGCGCTGCACCAACAGCAGCCCCGTGACGCCCGTCACGACCAGCGTGACGAGCGGACCACCGCCCAACGCGGTCACGTCCGTCAGGAAACGCCGTCCCCAGGCCGGACCGATCGGCACGGCGATGTTTCCCGGTTCCCGCAGCGCGAGCAGGATCGCCCGGTCCCAGGCCAGGGTCCAGCGCCCCAGCGCCCAGCCGGCGACGAGCAGCACCAGCAGGCCGGCGGCGCCGAAGGCCGCCGCCTCCAACGCGGGCGGCCAGCGGCGGCGCGTCGATGCCAGGGTCACGCAGCTCAGGTAGGCTGCCCCTCGCTCTCGTCGGCGTCGGGGCCGTCCTCGGTGGGGACGGGATCGTCGACGGGGTGAGTTTCGGGGTCCATTTGCTCGCACTCCCATGTCTGCCGCGCGACCGAACGCGCGAACCGCGGGATTGGGACCGGCACCCCGGCACCCCACATATGATCAGATGCGCCCGCTCCTCGCCGCCCTGCTGCTGTCCGCTTGCGGCCCCGCCGCACGATCGGAGCCCGCGGATCAGCGGGCGGCGGTCCAGCCCGCCGCCCGCACCACGGGCCTGGACCAGGCGCTGATGGCCCGGACCGCCGCCGCCGCCCAGCGGCTGCCCCGGCTACGGTCGCTGCTGATCCTGCGCGACGGGCGCGCGCTGGCCGAGCATCGGTTCAACGGCGGGCCGCCGCTGGACCGCCCGGTGAACATCAAGTCCGCGTCGAAGTCGGTGATGTCGGCGCTGGTCGGCGTCGCGATCGCGCGCGGCGTGCTGAAGGGGACGGACCAGCCGGTCCTGCCGCTGCTGCGCGCCGACGCGCCCGCGAACCCCGATCCGCGGCTGGCGCGCGTGACGGTGGGCAACCTGCTGTCGATGCAGGCCGGGCTGGAGCGGACGTCGGGCGAATATTACGGCCGCTGGGTGTCGAGCCCGAACTGGGTGCGCTACGCTCTGTCGCGGTCCTTCGCGTCCGACCCGGGCGGGGCGATGCTGTATTCGACGGGCAGCACGCACCTGTTGTCGGCGATGCTGACGCGCGCGTCGGGCCGCTCTACCCTGGCGCTCGCGCGCGAATGGCTGGGCGAGCCGCTTGGTCTGACGATCCCGTCCTGGCCGGCCGATCCCCAGGGCGTCTATTTCGGGGGCAACGAGATGCGGCTCGGTCCGCGCGCGCTGGCGCGGTTCGGCGAGCTGTATCGCAACGACGGCGTCGCGGACGGACGCCGCGTGCTGCCCGCCGGATGGGTGGCGGAAAGCTGGACGCCGCGCACCGTCTCGCCCTGGAGCGGGGAGCGATACGGTTATGGCTGGTTCCTGTCCGACGTGCGCGGCCACCCGGTGCGCTTCGCTTGGGGCTATGGCGGGCAGATGGTGTACGTCGTGCCGGACCTGGGGTTGACGGTGGTGATGACCTCGGCGGCGGACGGCCCGCGCGACACGGGCCACGTCCGGGCGTTGCACCGATTGCTCGCGGACGGCATCGTCCCCGCCGCCGAGAAGGGGGCGACCTAGTCGGCCAGCGCGTTCAGTTCGCGGTCGACTATGGCGGCCAGCTGAATGCGCACCGCGTCGGTGCGCAGCTGGTCGTCCACCGCGCGGCCGGCCATCAACCCGATGCTGAGCGCCATCAGCAGGTCGGCCACGCCGTCGCGCCGCCCGGTTTCCGCGTCCGGGGCCAGGGCCCCGATCGCCAGGCGCAGCGCTCGGCGCACGCGGGCGTTGGTCGAGCGGTTAATCTCGCCGATGCGCGGGTTGCGGCCGGCTTCGGCGAAGATCTCGGTCATCATGCGGCAATCCTCGATCGTGCCCTCGAACCCGCCGCACCGTCGTATCCATCGGCGCAACGCGTCGCGGTCCCCCGCCCCGGCCGCCCGATTCAGTTCGCCCTCGTCCAGGTACGTCTCGAGGTCTTCCTGGACGATGGCGGCGATAACCCCCTCCTTGCTGCCGAAGTCGCGATAGATCTGCTGCACGCGGACGCCGGAGGCCGTTTCGATCTGCGCCACGCCGGTACGGTGGAACCCTTGGCCCACGAACAGCGTTCGCGCGGCGTCGACCACTCGACGACGGCGATAGTCTCGACCGGGGACGGCGGCGGCTGCGCAGGGGACCAAGGGATTTCCTCTCGTCATCGCCCGCAGCTATTTTTATACCATGCTTTACATTATTTGGCGGGATCGTTAGTGATCGGTCACTAACACCGTCGGGGCATTCGGAAAAGCATATGATCGGCAACACGCGGACCACCGCCGCGACGCTGGTGCTGGGCGGCCTTCTGGTCGCCTGTGGAAAGGCACCGGAGCAGCAGGGCCCGCCGCCGACGCCGCGCGTGTCGGTGATGGAGGTCGTCCCCGAGTCGGTGACGCTGACCACCGAACTGCCCGGCCGCGTCGCCGCCTTCGAAACGTCGGAAGTCCGGCCCCAGGTCAACGGACTGATCCTCGCCCGCCTGTTCGACGAAGGCGACCAGGTCCGCCAGGGTCAGCCGCTTTATCGCATCGATCCCACGCCCTATCAGGCACAGGTCGCCAGCGCGCGCGCCGCGCTGACCCGCGCGCGCGCTGCCACCGGTTCGACCGCGGCACTGGCGCGCCGGTACAACCAGCTGGTCGGTATCAACGCCATTTCCCGCCAGGAGGCGGAAAACGCGCGTACGGGCGCCGACCAGGCGGTGGCCGACGTCAGCGCGCAACAGGCGGCGCTGCGGTCGGCGCAGGTGGACCTGGGCCGCACCACCGTGCGCGCGCCGATCTCGGGGCGGATCGGGCGGTCGCTGTCGACGACCGGCGCGCTCGCCACCGCCGGACAGACGACGGCGCTCACCACCATTCAGCGGCTGGACCCGGTGTTCGTCGACATCCAGCAGTCGAGTGCCGACGTGCTGGCGCTGCGCCAGCGGCTGCTGGCGGGCGAGCTGTCGCGCGGCGGCGGCGCAGCCCGCGTCCGCCTGCGGCTGGAGGACGGCAGCGTGTACCCCGTGGAGGGGCAGCTGAAGTTCGCCGACGTCACGGTCGATCCCGCCACCGGCAGCCAGGTGATCCGCGCCGTGTTCCCCAACCCCCGCGGCCTGTTGCTGCCCGGCATGTTCGCGCGCGCCGAACTGGTGGAGGGGACGCAGGCCCGGGCGCTGCTGGTGCCGCAGCGCGCGGTGAAGCGCGACGAGCGGGGCCAGGCGACCGTCACCGTGGTCGGCCCCGACAGCAAGCTCGCCACCCGCACGCTTCAGACGTCGCGCACGTCGGGCCAGAACTGGGTCGTCACCGGCGGCCTGAAGCCCGGCGACCGGGTGGTGGTGGAAGGCGGCGCGATGCTGCAACCCGGCGCGCAGGTTCAGGCCGTGCCGTATCGCCAGAACCAGGCGCCCGCACAGGGTCAGGCTCAGGGCCAGGCCCAGACCCAGGCCCAGGCGAAGTAGGACCAGTCCCATGTCCCGCTATTTCATCGATCGACCCATCTTCGCGTGGGTCATCGCCGCCGTGCTCATGCTGGCGGGGCTGCTGGCGATCCGCACGCTGCCGGTGGCGCAGTTCCCCGAGATCGCGCCGCCCGCCGTCCAGATCACCGCCAGCTATCCCGGCGCGGACGCCAGCACGCTGGAACGCACCACCGCCCAGGTGATCGAGCAGCAGCTGAAAGGGATCGACAACCTCCGCTACTTCTCGTCCTCGTCCACCAGCCAGGGCACGCTCCAGATCACGCTGACGTTCGAGCAGGGGACGGACCCGGACATCGCCCAGGTCCAGGTCCAGAACAAGCTTCAGGCCGCGACCCCCCTGCTGCCGCAGGAGGTCCAGCGCCAGGGCCTGCGCGTCGAGAAGTCGTCGGCCGCGTTCCTGATGTTCGTCGGCCTGTATTCGGCGGACGGATCGCATTCGGCGGTCGATCTGGCCGACATGGCGGCGTCCAGGCTGGACGACCCGATCAGCCGCATCACCGGCGTCGGCCAGACCCAGGTGTTCGGGTCGCAATACGCGATGCGCATCTGGGTCGATCCGGTGAAGCTGACCAGCTATCAGCTGACGATAGCCGACGTGACGGCGGCGGTGCAGGCACAGAACGCGCAGGTGTCGGCCGGCCAGATCGGCGCGCAGCCCGCCCCGCGCGAACAGATGCTGAACGCCACCGTCTCGGTTCAGTCGAGCCTCCAGACCGCGCCTGAGTTCGCCGCGATCCGCCTGAAGACGACGGCCGGCGGCGCGGTGGTGCGGTTGGGCGACGTGGCCCGCGTCGAAATCGGCGCCGAGAATTACAGCTTCAAGGGCGAGTATAACGGCCGCCCCGCGTCGGGCCTGGGCATCCGGCTGGCGTCGGGCGCCAACGCGTTGCAGACGGTGGACGCGGTCAAGCAACGCGCGGCCGAGATCGCCCGCGAGTTTCCCCCCGACGTCAAGGTGATCTTCCCTTACGACACCTCGCCCTTCGTCCGGTTGTCGGTGGAACAGGTGGTGCACACGCTGATCGAGGCGGTGTTCCTGGTGTTCGCGGTAATGTTCCTGTTCCTCCAGAACTGGCGCGCCACCGTGATCCCCACCATCGCCGTACCCGTGGTGCTGCTGGGCACGTTCGCCGTCATGTCGGTTGCAGGGTTCACCATCAACACGCTGACCCTGTTCGGCATGGTGCTGGCGATCGGCCTGCTCGTCGACGACGCCATCGTGGTGGTCGAGAACGTCGAGCGGCTTATCCAGACCGAGGGGCTCAGCCCCAAGGACGCCGCGCGCAAGTCGATGGACGAGATCACCGGCGCGCTGGTCGGCATCGCGCTGGTGCTGTCGGCGGTGTTCCTGCCCATGGCGTTCTTCGGTGGGTCGACGGGCGTCATCTTTCGCCAGTTCTCGATCACGATCGTGTCGGCGATGGTGCTGTCGATCCTGGTGGCGCTGATCCTGACCCCCGCATTGTGCGCGACCCTGTTGAAGCCCCACGACCCCGAGCGGCAGGAGGGCAACGGCCCGGTTTCGCAGTTCTTCCGTTGGTTCAACGATCGGTTCGACCGCGGCACCGACAGGTACGAGGGCGGCGTGCGTAGCGTGGCCACCGGCTGGAAGCGGGCGGGGATCGCCTATCTGATCGTGGTCGGTCTGCTGGGCGTGATGTTCTGGCGCCTGCCGTCTGGCTTCCTGCCCGACGAGGACCAGGGCGTGCTGTTCGTGCTGGTCCAGGGGCCGGCGGGGGCGTCCACGGAACGCACCGACCAGGCGCTGGCCACCGTGCGCGACCATTTCCTGAAAAACGAGTCCGCCGCGGTCGAGGGCGTTTACACGGTCAGCGGCTTCTCCTTCACCGGCGGCGGCCAGAACGCCGGCCTGGCCTTCGTCAAGCTCAAGGACTGGGACAAGCGCGACGGCAAGGAGAACCGCGCACCGGCGCTGGTCCAGCGGTCGTTCGGGGCGTTCGGCGGATACCAGGACGCGATGATCTTCGCCCTCCAGCCGCCGGCCGTGCAGGAACTGGGCAACGCCACGGGCTTCGACCTTCAGCTGGTCGACACCGGCGGCATCGGTCACGAGCGGCTGGTGGCCGCGCAGGGCCAGTTGCTGGGGATGGCGGCGGGCGACAAGCGGGTGGCCCAGGTACGCCCCGCCTCGCTGGCCGACGCGCCCCAGCTCGACGTGCGCGTCGACCAGGACAAGGCGCGCGCGCTCGGCCTCGACCTGTCGGCGGTCAACAACACCATCTCCACCGCCTGGGGCGGCGGCTACGTCAACGACTTCATCGATCGCGACCGGGTGAAGCGCGTCTACGTCCAGGCGGACGCGCCCTATCGCTTGGCGCCCGACGACGTGGGCAAGCTGTTCGTGCGCTCCGAAGACGGCGGCATGGCCCCCTTCAACGCCTTCTCCACTCAGTCGTGGAGCAACGCGCCCGTCCAGCTGACACGATACAATGGCCAGCCCGCGCTCAACATTCAGGGCGCGCCGGGCCAGGGGGTCAGCACCGGCCAGGCGCTGGCGGCGATGACCGAGCTGCAAAGCAAGCTGCCGCCCGGCACCACGTTGGAACCGACCGGCCTCAGCTACGAGGAACGGCTTTCGGGCGGCCAGACGCCGCTCCTCTACGGCCTGTCGATGCTGATCGTGTTCCTGTGCCTCGCGGCACTCTACGAGAGCTGGTCGGTGCCGATCGCGGTGATATTGGTCGTGCCGCTGGGCGTGGTCGGCGCGCTGGCCGCCGCCGCGCTGACGGGGCTCAACAACGACATATACCTCCAGGTCGGCCTCATCACCACGATCGGCGTGTCGGCCAAGAACGCCATCCTGATCGTCGAGTTCGCCGAGGAACGGTTGCGCGACGGCATGAACGCCTTCGACGCGGCCGTGGAGGCGGCGCGGCTTCGCCTCCGACCCATCCTGATGACGTCGCTGGCGTTCATCTTCGGCGTGCTGCCGTTGGCGGTCGCCACGGGGGCGGGGGCCGGCGGTCAGAACGCGATCGGGCGCGCGGTGGTGGGCGGCATGCTGACCGCGACCGCGCTGGCGATCTTCTTCGTGCCGATGTTCTTTATCGTCGTCAGTCGCCTGTTCGGGCACGGCAAGACCGACAAGCCGTCCGCCAACAGCGACGCCGAGCCCGATGGCGGCAATCGTTCGTCCGACGGCGGCGAGCCCGGCCACGGCCGCCCGCAAGTCGAGGGAGCATAAAGCGTTGCGCGGTTCGATCCTCCTGGCGCTCGCCGCGACGACGGCGCTGTCGGCGTGCAACATGGCGCCACGCCACGTCCGGCCCGCGGGCGCGGTGCCCGTCACCCTGCCCGAAGGCGGCGCCTATCCCCCCGCCGCCACCGACGCGCCCGATGTGACGCGGATCGGCTGGCGCGACTTCTTCCTGGACGCTCGCCTACGCAGCGTGATCGAACAGGGGCTGGCCAACAACCGCGACCTGCGCGTGGCGGCGGCCAACGTCCTCCAGGCGCGCGCACAGTTCCGCGTCCAGCGCTCGTCGCTGGTGCCGGCGACCAGCGTCAACGGATCGGCGACCTATACCAACAACATCTTCGGCGCGGCCGGCGCCGCGGGGGGTACGGGGGCCGGCACGGGCACGGGCACGGGCACGGGTGGGACCGGAACGGGCGGTGCCGGTGCGGGCGGCGGCACCGGCGTGGGCGCCGGGGCCGGCATCGGCACGGGCGGCTCCAACATCGAGTTCTACTCGGTCAACGCCGGCTTCTCGAACTTTGAACTCGACCTGTTCGGCCGCGTCCGCAACCTGACGCGCGCCGCCCAGGAACAGTATTTCGCCAGCGAGGAGGCGCAGCGCTCGACGCGGATCACGCTGATCGCGGAGATCGCGACCGCCTGGCTGACCATGGCGTCCGACCAGGAACAGCTTCGCCTGTCGCGCGAAACGCTGCGCGCGTTCCGCCAGACGCTGGACCTGACGACCGCGCAGTTCCGCGTCGGCGTAGGGTCGGAACTGGAGGTCCGTCAGGCGGAGACGAATTACCAAACCGCGCGCGCCAACATCGCCGTCCAGGAGACGCAGGTCGCGCAGGATCAGAACGCCCTAAACCTTCTGGTGGGCGGCACGGTGCCGGCCGACCGGCTGCCGGGCGAACTGGGCACGGTCGTCGTGACGCGCGACGCCCTGCCCGCCGGGCTGTCGTCGGCGGTACTGCTGCGACGGCCCGACGTGCTCCGCGCCGAGCATCTGCTGGTGGCGGAAAATGCGAACATCGGCGCGGCGCGCGCGGCCTTCTTCCCCACCATCTCGCTGACGGCGACGTTGGGCACCATCTCGACGGCGCTGGGCTCGCTCTTCTCGGGCGGCAGCTTCACCTACACGGGCACGCCGGCGGCCGCGCTGCCGCTGTTCGACGGCGGGCGCCGCGCGGGCAATCTCGACTATGCCAAGGCATCGCGCGACGTCGCGGTCGCGACTTACGAACGTGCGGTCCAGGTCGCGTTTCGCGAAGTCGCCGACGCCCTGGCGCAACGCGGCCGGATCGGCGAGCAGGTGTCCGCCCAGCAGTCGCGGGCGGAAGCGGCGCGGGTCGCGGCGCGGTTGTCGGACGCGCGGTTCCGGGCGGGCGTCGACTCGTTCCTCAACACGCTCGACGCGCAGCGAACCAGCTACGCGGCGCAACAGCAGCTGGTGACCACACGCCTGACCCGCGCGAGCAACCTGGTGGAGCTTTACCGCGCGTTGGGCGGCGGACTGGCGGGCGACGCTGCCGACCCCGCCCCGGTGCCGGTCGAGGGTCGGCGATAAGGCTCAGGCGTCGCGCAACGCCTGGGCCGGCCGGACGCGCAGCACGGGCAGGCTGCCCGCGACGCCGACCGCGACGGTGACGGCCGCCGACGCCAGCAGCGTCCCCGCCACCGCCCAACCGTCCGGCCGGAACGGCAGCTCGAACACCTGCACCACCGCGTACCACGCCGCGCCCAGGCCGGCGGCGGCCGCGATCGCGGCGATCACGGCGCTCAACAGCAGATATTCGATCGCCTGCGCGCCCAACAGCTGCGCCCGCGTCGCCCCCACCAGCCGCAGCACCACGGCGTCGGCGCGCCGCGCGCGACCGGACGCGGCGACCGCGCCCGCCAGCACGGCGATGCCGGCCGCCACCGTCGCGCCCGCCGCCACGCGCACGGCCAGCGCCACTTGGGCCAGCACCTCGCCCAGCCGTCCGATCACGTCGCCCACCCGGATCATCGTCGCTGACGGTACCGCCGCCGCAACGCTCCGCGCCACCACCCCGTCACGCCCCCCCGCCGAATAGACGCCCGCCAGCAGCGCGTGCGGCGCTTCCTCGATCAGTCCGGGCGAGAAGACGATGGCGAAGTTCAACCCCAGCCCGCCCCAGTCGATCCGCCGGAGCGCCGCGACCCTCGCGTCCACGTCGACGCCCAGCACCGACACGGTGACGCGGTCGCCGATCTTAAGCCCCAGGGCCTCGGCCGCGCGGTCCTCGATCGAGACGAGCGGAGGTCCGCGATAGTCGCGCGGCCACCAGCGGCCGGCCACCACCTCGTTGCGCGGCGGCACGGTCGGCGCCCAGGTGACGGTGCGGTCGCCGCGCAGCACCCAGGCACCGGGCGGCAGATCCTTCATGTCGGCGACCCGTCGGCCGTTCAGCGCCACGACGCTGCCGCGCAGCGACGGCGTCGCCTCGATCCGCGCGCCGGGCGACACTCGGCGGACGGCGCGGGCGAAGGCCGGGTAGTCGTCGGGCTGGAGATCGATCGCGAAGAAGCGCGGGGCCTTGGTAGGCGCGGTCTGCTCTATCGCAGCGGAAAGGCTGGTATCAATCGCCGCCAGCGCAGCGAATAGGGAGAAGCCCAGCCCCAACGCCACCACCAGCCGGTCGGTCTGCGCGCCGGGCCGGTGAAGGTTTGCGACCGCCAGACGGATGAGAGGCCGCCGGCTGTGCGGCAGGCGCGCCACCGTCCGGCGGACGCCGATCCCCAACAGCCACAGCACGCCCAACAGCGCGGCCGTCGCCCCCGCGAAGCTCGCTGCCAGCCCCCGGTCGTTCGCGGTCCATATCGCCAGCGCGACCAGCAGCGCCGCCAGCCCCACCACCGCCAGCGTCACGCGAACCGATCGTTCCGCCGGCGCCAGCGCGTCGCGCAGCATCGCCGCCGCCGGCACCGCCCGCGCCCGGGCGAGCGCCGGCAGCGAAAAGGCGAGCGCCGCGATCACCGACAGCGCGGCCGCCAGCAGCAGCGGCCGGGGATAGAGCGCCAGCCGCGGCACGATGGGCAGCGCGTCGCCGGCCACCGCTGCCACGATCCAGGGCACCGCCGCGCCGAGCGCCAGCCCTGCCAGCGTGCCGGCCCCCGCCACGACGGCCAGCTGAGCCAGGAAGACGCCCGCTACGAAACCGGCCCTTGCGCCCAGCACCTTGAGTACGGCGATGGTGCGCGTCTTAGCAGCTAGATAGGCGGCGACCCCACTGCCTACGCCCACACCCGCCACCGCCAGCGCCGCCAGCCCCATCAGCAACAGGAACTGGCCCAGCTGGCCGATGCCGCGGCGCAGGCCCCGGCCCGCTTCCTCGGCCGGGGTGGCAGACCAGCCCGCATCGCGAAACCGCGCGACCCAGCGCTCACCCGCCGCCTTGCCGTCCGCCCCGCGCGGCAGGATCAGGTGATAGCGCACCTCGTACAGGCTGCCCGGCTGGACCAGCCCCGCCCGGTCGAGCGTGTCGGCCGACACCAGGACGCGGGGGCCGAGCGCGAAGCCCTCGCCTAGCTGGTCGGGCTCGTCGGCGACGATGCCGGATACGCGGAGCGTCGCGGCGCCCAGGCGAAGGGGATCGCCGACCTTGAGGCCCAACCGATCGGCCAGGACCGTCGCCACCGCCGCTTGATCCCGGCCCGGGCGGGGCGCGGCGGCGCCGGCCGCCTGGACGTAGCGGCCGACCAGCGGCCAGGCGGCGTCGACCGCTTTCAGGCTCACCAGCACGGGCTCGCCCGACGTTCCGCGCGCCATGGTGCGCATCGTGACCGTCTCGGACCCGGGCCCCAGCCGGGCCATGGCATAGCGTTCGGCGGGCGTGGCGCGACGCTGCGACACACGCAGTTCCAGGTCGCCGCCCAGGATGCGCCGCCCGTCCGCCTCCAGCCCCGCCAGCATCGCCGCCGACAGGCTGGCGATCCCGGCCAGCGCTGCCGTACCCAAGAATAGGCAGAGCGCGAGCAGCGCCAGCCCCCGCCCGCCGCGCCGCAGGTCGCGCAGAGCCAGCCGCAGCGCGAGGTTCACGCGACTTGGTCCGAGACGATCCGCCCGTCCGCCAGCCGCACTACGCGGCCACAACGCCGGGCCAGCTCCTCGTCGTGCGTTATCAGGAACAGCGTGGCGCCCGCGCGCGCCGCGCGGTCGAACAGCAGGTCGGCGACCACCGCGCCGGTGGCGGCGTCCAGGTTGCCGGTCGGCTCGTCGGCGAACAACAGCGCGGGCGCGGGGGCCAGCGCACGGGCGACGGCGGTGCGCTGCTGCTCGCCGCCGGACAATTGCGAGGGATAATGGTGCAGCCGGTGCGACAGACCGACGGCGGCGAGTTCCGCCTCGGCGCGGCCCCACGGGTCGGGTGCGCCGGCCAGTTCGAGCGGCACGGCCACGTTCTCCAGCGCGGTCATCGTCGGCAGCAAGTGGAACGCCTGCAACACCACCCCTACCCGCCCCCGCCGCGCGACGGCCAGCGCGTCCTCAGTGAGTGTTCCGAAATCGAGGCCGGCGACCAGGACCCGGCCCGCGGTGGCGCGTTCCAGACCGGACAGCACCGCCATCAGCGACGACTTGCCTGATCCCGACGGTCCCAGCAGCGCCACCGTCTCCGCCGCCAGCACCGAAAGCGACACGTCGCGCAGCACGTGAACCGCAGCGTCGCCGGTTCCGTACGTCAGGCGGACGTTGCGCGCATCGATGACGGTGGTAGCGGCGGGGGATGAGCTGGTCACTATTCGCGCGTTACGGGCTGGCGGCCCTGCTTGTCCACGCGGCACCGGCGGCGGCCTCAGGCGAGCGACCGTTGATCTGGGGTTTCGGCGATAGCCTGACCGCAGGCTACGGCCTGTCACCCGCACAGGGCTTCACCGCGCAGCTGCAGGCGGCATTGCGGCGGGCAGGTGTGCCGGCGACGGTGCGCAACGGCGGCGTGTCGGGGGATACCGCGCGCCAGGGGCGGGCGCGGTTGCTCTGGGGCCTGCGCGGCCTGAAGGCAGTGCCCGACTTGGTGATCGTGGAGTTGGGGGCCAACGACATGCTTCGCGGCCTGCCCCCTCAGCAGGCGGAGGCGGAACTGGACCGCATCCTGGTCGAACTGCGCCGACGCCGGATACCGGTTCTGCTGACGGGGATGCGCGCAGCGCCGAATCTAGGGGCGGATTATGCGCACGCGTTCGAGGGCATGTATCCCCGGCTGGCCCGGAAACACGACGTGCCGCTCTACCTGTTCTTCCTCGACGGGTCGGCGGGCGACCGGCGGCTGACGCAGGGGGACGGGCTGCATCCCAATGCGCGCGGGGTGGCGGCGATCGTCGGGCGAATGCTGCCCGCCGTGCGCGCCGCCCTCAGACGGCGACCGGCGCACTGATCGCCGGGTGGGGGTCGTAGCCCTCGACCGCGAAATCCTCG
>Ga0325400_1003148_pt1 | contig 14781 bp, 10 predicted proteins | sample PopdelMetagenome_2_FD_205662 | JGI IMG/M metagenome (GOLD analysis project Ga0325400, IMG submission 205662) | Populus deltoides microbial communities from Bellville, Georgia, United States - Xylem-PdKOR-R1 | ecosystem: Host-associated > Plants > Phyllosphere > Stem > Wood/Secondary xylem... | reverse complement strand
CCGTATTTGTTATACGGATTTTTGAATCCATCTAACTGCTTGTATGGCTCATAGCCAACCGGTTCATACATATTAGGTGCGTATTCCACCCCAGTATCATCATGGCCTCTTTTGCAGGAGGTCATTGTTAGTATGGCGGCTGCCATCACCAGAAGGGAGCGGTTCAATCGCGTAAGCTTCATGTGTTGTCAGTCGAATTAAAATTGTTTTACGTTTACTTCCGCAGCGCCTGATTGCCGTAACACCGAAGTGATGTCTGTTTCTGAGAGCTTGTTTTTACTCAGATCAATCGCCATCACAAACTTATTATCCGTACTACGCAGGTCAAACATTAACGGCTTAACCGTTGGGCCCAAGCCATTGGATACTAAGAAAGTACCCACCATACCAAGTGCTGTGAATAACACCGTAAACTCGAACATTACCGGAATGTAAGCCGGGTAGGCGTAAGGATCTTTACCACCAATGATCATTGGCCAGTCATACCCCATCGTATAGTAGGTTAATGCTACCATACAAAGGAAACCCGTTAAACCAAAGAGGAAGGCCGCAATCCCAATTTTCGTACGGGGATGCCCTAAGGCTACATCCAGTCCGTGAATCGGGAATGGTGAATAAACTTCATGAATCCGTACGCCCGCGTTCTTTACTTCTTTAACCGCTTTTAGAACAACATCGTCGTCGTCGTAGATGCCGACTAAAAACTTAGCATTATCACTATGATGAGTAGCCATATTACTGTACTATTCTAAATTACGCTCTTAATCAGCGTTTTTGTTAAAGGTTGGATTCGTAACGTTTTCGCCTTTAGCCACACCAGAGATTGAAGCCGGCAGCCGCTCGGATGATGACCGAATGATTGCTTTTACTTCAAACATGTTGATAACGGGTAAGAACTTCGCAAACAGCAGGAACAACGTGAAGAATAAGCCAAACGAGAAGATGTAGTCACTGATGTCAAAGATAGTCGGTGAGAACATAGCCCAGCTTGACGGCAGGTAATCACGGTGCAGTGAAGAAACGATAATTACGAAACGCTCGAACCACATCCCGATATTCACAACAACGGACAGAACGAAAGTCCAGACAATGCTACGGCGGATCTTACGCGACCAGAACAACTGCGGAGAGATAACGTTACAAGTCATCATCATCCAGTAGGCCCACCAGTAAGGACCAAACGCCCGGTTAAGGAAGATGTAGCTTTCAAATTCATTACCTGAATACCAAGCGATGAAGAACTCCGTAATGTAGGCCACCCCAACGATTGAACCCGTCAGCGTGATAATCTTGTTCATTGACTCAATGTGCTCGTACGTGATGTAATCTTCCAATTTGAAAACTACCCGCGTGATCAACATTAGGTTCTGCACCATGGCGAAACCTGAGAAGATAGCACCCGCAACGAAGTAAGGTGGGAAGATGGTGGTGTGCCAGCCCGGAATTACAGAGGTTGCAAAGTCAAAGGATACAATAGTGTGTACTGATAATACGAGAGGAGTCGAAATACCAGCCAGAATCAAGCTGATGTATTCGTAACGAGCCCAGGTTTTAGCACCACCGTTCCAGCCCAGAGAGAAAGCACCGTAGATATAACGGGATACTTTACTCGTTGCGCGGTCGCGGATGGTTGCCAGATCCGGCACTAACCCCATATACCAGAACACCAGCGATACCGTAAAGTAAGTACTGATGGCGAATACGTCCCAAACGAGTGGCGAGTTGAAGTTAACCCACAACGAGCCCAGTGTATTTGGGAAGGGGATAGCCCAGTAAGCCAACCAAGGCCGACCGGCGTGCATCATGATGAACATGGCAGCACAGATAACGGCGAAGATCGTCATGGCTTCGGCAGCCCGGTTGATTGACGTACGGTACTTCATCCGGAACAACAAAAGAATGGCGGAGATCAGCGTACCGGCGTGACCGATACCAACCCACCAAACGAAGTTGGTAATATCCCAAGCCCAACCAATCGTTTTATTCAAGCCCCATACACCAAGACCTTCCCACCAAGTCCAGAATACACAGGCAGTACCGTAGATCAGGACAATGAAGGAAATAGTAAAGGCAATGATCCATTCACGAGTCGGTTTGCCTTCGACCTGCCGGCAGATATCGTCGGTCACGTCGGCGTATGTTTTGCCCCCGGTTACCAAAGGGGTTCTCACGGGTGATGTAACGTGCATGGGTTATAAAATTTGAAGACTGTTGATTATTACAGGAAAGAAATCCATTTAGAATTAGCTTATAAGACTTGATGTTTAGGCTGGCGAGACTCTTGCTCCGGATTTTCGTCCTTGTTCCGAATCTTCGTCAGATAAGAAATCTGTGGTCTTACGTTGATATCTTCTAATACCTGGAATGCACGACCTTTCTGTTCTTCCCGCAGGATTTGCGAAATAGTACTATCCTGATCGTTCATATCTCCAAAGATGATGGCATCTGTTGGACAAGCCTGAGCACATGCCGACTGGATTTCGTCCGGATACGGTCTTCTGCGCTCTTTCTTAGCGTTTAGTTTTCCTTCCTGGATGCGTTGCACGCAGAAAGAACACTTCTCAATTACCCCACGTGAACGGACAGTGACATCTGGGTTAATAACCATTTTGCCAAGGTCGTTGTTGAAGTGGTAGTCGAAATTGTCGTTGTTGAAATACTTGAACCAGTTGAAGCGACGTACTTTATACGGACAGTTGTTCGAGCAGTAACGAGTACCGATACAACGGTTATACGTCATCTGGTTCAACCCTTCCGTGCTGTGTGACGTTGCGATAACGGGACAAACGGTTTCACAAGGTGCGTTTGTACAGTGCTGGCAAAGCATTGGCTGGAACACGACTTCCGGATTCTCAGAAGCCATTTCCATTCCTTTCAGGTTGCCTTCTTCTGCATCGCTGCTATAATACCGGTCGATGCGAATCCAGTGCATCTCACGCCGGTTGATAACTTCCTGACGACCGACCACCGGAATGTTGTTTTCCGAGACACAGCTAACTACGCAGGCGTTGCAACCAATGCAGGAGTTCAGGTCAATTACCATACCCCAAGAGTGGTTCGGTTTGCCGTAACCATTCCACAAGGTAATATCATTTGCCGCAACGGGTCCTTCCGAAGTTTGAACTTTGGGAAAGAAACGACCCGCCTTAGGATCCTTCTGGTAAGCCGCTAAACGAGCTTCCTGAATTACAGAACGACGGCCCATCACTGTATGGTGCGTCTGCGTCTGCGCAATCTCGCGGTTACCGCTCGTCTTACTTACTTTAACGCTGTAGTTAGCAAACGATACATTACCGTTTGTAACTGAAGCTAACGGATAAACGTTTTTACCAACGCCATCCGCTGATTTACCGGCCCGCTCCCGACCATAACCGATAGCAATGGCTACCGTGTTATCTGTCTGACCTGGTTGCACTAAAGCCGGAAGTTCAATAGCGGGCTTTCCGCTTACTTCAACGGATACCATGTCGCCCTGTGAAACACCCAGTTCTTTGGCTGTTTTAGACGAGATCATGGCGTAGTTATCCCAGCAGGCTTTAGTCACCGGATCGGGCATCTCCTGTAGCCAGGGGTTGTTAGCCATAGCACCCGTTCCAATGCTAACTTTCTCGTATAAAGCTAACTCCATAGTAGACGGAGTCGACTTATAACGCTGAGCGATACCTGATGCAGCAGCCACTACGTTACCGGCGAAAGCAGCTCCACCAGCTGCCGGAGCAGCACCAGCGGTTTCAACAACACCGTCGTGCAGTGACTGAATCCAGAATTGCTCGAAGGGCTGACCTTTGCCGGCCTGCGGGTAAACGTTCGTCCGCCAGTAGTTTTTAACGTAGGCTTCATAATTCGTATTAAGTCCCGCCCACTTCAACAGCGTTACCTGCGGCTGACGCGTCTTGAAGATAAAGTTGATCGTCGGCTGAGTAAGGCTGTAAAAACCGGGTTTCGGTTCAGCATCATTCCACGACTCCAGGTAATGCGGAGCCGGACAGATGTATTTACAGACCGCTGCGGTTTCATCCGAACGGTCTGAGAAAGACACGGACAAAGCAGCCCGCGACAGACCTTCTTTCAGTTCAGCACCACGGGGGTGATCATAAACCGGGTTCGCATTATAGAAGATAACGCCCTGTACGCTTCCACCTTTCAGTTCACTGATGAACGCATTCATGGCAGCATCATTACCTTGCCGGGTGTTCAGCGGACGGTTGATATCAATCGTTGAGCCATAGCTTCCCAGCAGGTTGTTGATTGCGTTAACCAATACCTGTACATTCGGATCGTTTGAACCCGATACCACAAGCGCGGCTCCCCGGGCAGCAACCAGATCATTAGCCGCCTTATCCAGATTCGAGAGAGAAAGGTTCGCGGTAGTTACCGGTGTACCACCCAGCTTAGCGGCTACTTTATTGTATAAGCTAGCTACAACTAACCCTTCCTGAGAAGGTTTGATGGGTGTACGGTAATCAGCATTGGCCCCCGACATAGAGAAGTAAGGCTCAAACTGATAGTGGCGAGACATTGTCTTCTTACCACCGCCAATCGCACCGATCTTCCGGGTTTTCCCGTACTGTACTGAGAATTCAAGCGGAGCAATCCAGGTACCTAAAAAGTCGGCGCCAACGCTGACAATGGTTCTGGCTTTGCTAAAATCGTAAGATGGCACAACCGCTCTACCAAATGAAGTCTGGTTGGCCTGCGTAATACCCGATACCGAGTTGGCATCGTACTGAATAAACCGAGCAGTTGGGTATTTGGCAATGAAATCGCCAATCACAGCCTTAGTTGATGGGCTGATAATTGTTGATGAAACGATTCGAATGGCACCACCACGAGATGCAACGCCCTGTAGCTGGCTCAGAATCTCTTTATCAGCCGTAGCCCAATCGATGTCCGCTTCACCCCGTTTAGGCCCCTTCAGTTTGTCAATGTCATACAAGGACAAAATAGAAGCCTGTACTCGGGCGGTAGTTCCCCCAGCCGTGAGGCTTGAGAGCGTATTACCTTCTATTTTAATGGGTCGACCTTCCCGCGTTTCTACCAGAACTGGCGCATAATCTCCGCCTTCAAAGTAAGTCGATGCGTAGTAGTCAGAAATAGTTGGGAAGATGGTTTCCGGCTTATTCAAGTAAGGAATAGCGCGGTGAACAGGAGTATCGCACGCTGCCAGTGAGACAGCCGCCATACCAAAGCCCAATACCTTTAAGAAATCACGACGGTCAGAACCGACACCGTCAACGATACTTTCCGGCTCAGTTGTATTCTCAATATTGGCGTCTGAAAATTCTTTGTATGCGTTTTTTACAAAAGACTCATCATTACGCAATTCTTCCAGTCCCCTCCAATACCGTTTATTTGTACTACTTTCCATACAATGCTGATGGTTCGTATAACTGTTTTAGAGTAATAATCCGATTAATAGTGGCATTTTGAACACTCCAGACCACCGATATTAGCCACTCTCAATGGTTCTTTACTGTCTTTATTATGGAGGGCAACTAACTTGTCATAGTAGGCATTGTCCTTGGTAGCAACTTCTGTCTTACGGTGACAGTCGATACACCAGCCCATAGTAAGCGATGAACGATGTTCCATTACTTCCATTTTTTCAACCTGTCCGTGACAGGTCTGGCACTGAACTTGTCCAACGTTAACGTGCTGAGCGTGATTGAAGTACGCTAAATCAGGCAGGTTGTGAACGCGCACCCATTCAACCGGACGATCCTGTTCGATTGCCGTGTAAATCTTCTGAATTTCCGGCGACTCTTTTTTGATAACGCCGTGGCAGTTCATACAGATGTTAGCTGAGGGAATGTGTGCCGACTTTCCTTTATTTACACCCGTGTGGCAGTAGTTACAGTTAATCTGATACTGACCAGCGTGTAATTTGTGCGAGAAAGCAATCGGTTGCTTAGGGGCGTAACCCTGCATGATACCGACGCTGTACAGACCATCGATTGTTTGTTTAAATACAACAAAAACAAACAACCACAATACAATCGAACGCAGCGTACTGTTACCCGCTGCGGCAGATAGGTTTGCTTTTAACCGTTGAGCGAAAGTCGTTGCGACCGGGCCTTCCGTTGTGCCGGGCGCTGGTGCGCTAACAGCTTTAGAGAGGATGGTAACAATAACCAGCAGAACACCTAATACCAGTAACATCACAACCAGTAATGCAACCAGCACCGTTGTAAACAATCCAGAAGGACTTTCTGAAGTACCACCACCTGCTGCCGGTTGGCCTCCACCGTCAGCCGTAGCTTGGCTTCCTCCACCCGCTGGAGCAGCTGGCGCGCCTGCTGATTCAACGTAAGAGATAATACCTTTAATGTCGTCGTCCGAGAGGTTCGGAAAACTTTGCATCACCGTTGGCTGAAACTTATTATACAGCGCAACTGCATAAGCGTCACCGCTTGAGATAACCGCCTGTGGATTTTTCACCCATTTTAACAACCAAGCTTCATCCCGACGTTGTTTGATCCCCTTCAAACCGGGACCAACCACAACCTCATCAGTTACCGAGTGGCATTGCTGACAATAGTTGGTAAATAATTCCTGGCCTTTGCCTGCATCTCCTCCCGCTGCATTTGTCGCAGTCGCGTTGTCAGACGGAGCGCCGGTGGCTGCAGGAGCTCCTCCACCTTGAGCGGTGTTGTCCTGGGCTACAACTTGTGTGCCTCCAAACCACAATACTAGCGCAACAAGTAGTGCACTATTTGTTCTTTTAAAACGTCTGTAAATCAATGAGAAACGAAGCAAATCAGTATGCATACGTACTAATAATTTTCCACTAATGCACAAAAGTAGTACAGGAACGGTTCTAATCAAACATTTGCGGTTTGATATTTTGAGACGCTATTTTTATTTATAATTCTTCTAATCAGGCCTTTTTTGGGCCAAAAATGAAGGTTTCGTAGTGAGTTAGGAGCGATAGTGGATAAAACAATAATGCCATTCAACAGGCTCTCTAAGCGCTTGTTGAATGGCATTATTGTTTGGTATTAATCTGACTTAATTTGGAGGTCCCGAGCGGATTCGAACCGCTGTAAAAGGTTTTGCAGACCTCTGCCTAGCCACTCGGCCACAGGACCATTTCAGCTTGCGATTTGAAGTACCGGAGTGTCTCTGATGTCTTCAAATCGCAAGCGTTTCAGAAACGTGGGGCAAACATAATACAAAAATTAGTTTATCCGACACGTTCCCTTATTTTTTTACATTATTCGCCCTGCTTAGCGCGACCTTCCATCTGCTCTTTCAAAGCAGCTAAAGCGTCCAGGTCGCCGAGCGTAGCACCGCGTTCGGGTTCTTTGTTGGCCGACGGAGCCTTCGGAGCAGCTGGCTTGTTAGCAGCCTTCTTCTCTTCTGTTTTCTCCTGCCAAGTTTTCGTATGAGAGAGCATAATGCGTTTCTCATCCTTAGAGAACTCGAGAACTTTGAAGTCCAGCGTTTCGCCTACGTCAGCCCAAGAGCCATCTTCCTTCTGCAGTTGTTTCAGGGAAGCAAAGCCTTCGATACCGTACGGCAGTTCGAGCGTGGCCATCTTATCGTTTTTCGAGATGATGGTGCTGCGGTGAATGGAACCCGGAGTGAATACATCTTCAAACGTATCCCATGGGTTTTCTTCCAGTTGTTTGTGACCCAGCGCCAGACGACGGTTTTCAACGTCCAGTTCAAGAACAACAACTTCCAGATCGTCGCCTACTTTAATGAAGTCAGAAGGATGCTTGATCTTCTTCGTCCATGACAGATCCGATACGTGCACCAGACCGTCGATACCTTCTTCCAGTTCCAGGAACAAGCCAAAGTTGGTTAGGTTGCGGACAACACCTTTGTGACGGGTACCCACTGCGTATTTCGACGTGATGTCGGGACGTGACCAAGGATCTGGCGTCAGTTGTTTGATGCCAAGCGACATCTTACGATCGTTACGATCCAGCGTCAGTACGACAGCTTCCACTTCGTCACCCACTTTCAGGAAATCCTGTGGGTTACGCAGGTGCTGCGACCATGACATTTCGGATACGTGGATCAGACCTTCAACACCCGGCATAATTTCGAGGAACGCGCCGTAATCAGCAACATTCACAATGCGGCCTTTTACGTGTGAACCAACCTGAATTTCTTCGGGCAACGAATCCCACGGATGAGCCTGAAGTTGTTTCATGCCCAGCGAAATCCGCTTCTTATCTTCGTCGAAGTCGAGAACCACGACGTTGACTTTCTGATCGAGGTGCAGCAACTCGGACGGGTGGCTGATGCGGCCCCATGAGATGTCCGTGATGTGCAGCAGACCATCCACACCACCCAGGTCGATGAATACCCCGAAGTTGGTCATGTTTTTGATGACACCTTCCAGCACCTGACCTTTTTCGAGGTTGTTCAGGATTTGCTGACGTTGAACTTCGAGATCTTTTTCGATCAGGACTTTGTGCGAGACAACTACGTTATCGTTGGCGTAGTTAATCTTAACAACTTTCACTTCCATTTTCTTGCCCACAAATACGTCGAAATCCCGGATGGGTTTCACGTCGATCTGTGAACCTGGCAAGAACGCTTCAATGCTATAGATATCGACAATTAAGCCCCCTTTCGTCCGGCGCTTAACGAAGCCTTCAATAACGAGGTCTTCGTCCAGAGCCCGCTGAATTTTCTGCCATGCCGTGATTACTTTCGCTTTCTTGCGCGACAGCACCAGCTGACCGTTGGGGTCCTCCTGATTTTCTACGTATACTTCTACTTCGTCCCCGATTTTCAGATCCGGCAGATCGCGAAATTCTGAGGCTGGTACCAAACCGTCTGATTTGAAACCGATGTTCAAAATAACTTCCCGGTCGGTGATGCCGACAACGGTACCAGTAACCACTTCTTTTTCACTTACCTGTGCCAGCGTGTTATCGTACAGCTGCTCCAACCGGCTCCGCTCTTCGTTAGAATAGCCGCTGCCGAAGCCCCGATTGTCCGCCTTGTCCCAATCAAACGCAGGTAGAACGTCGCTTTGTTGCGTATTGCTCATAAAGTTTAATTTTGACCCTTCATACATCAGCCCCCGGGTCTTCCTGGCTGACTTTTAGTCTAATAAATGGGTATACTACTCCAAAAAGGAATGCAAAGATAGCGTTATTTCTGAGAAAAAAGTTCTGGAATAACAAAAATTCATTTCATCCCTCCGGCTGATTTACAGCTCCGTAGGAATGAAATGCGCAGAAAGACCGACAAAAGAATTAATTAGTACAAACGTTCGCGCTTAGCGAGGAACGGCATCCAAGTTTCCTCTACGGAGCCGGAAAAATCGCGCAGAAACACCAGAAACGAAGGCTTAAATGGTTTTTGGTGCAGTTTCATGCCCGATTCCTCGGGCGTCAGATCTCCTTTCTTGGAGTTACAACGCTTGCAGGCCGTCACTAGGTTATCCCAATTTGTTTTTCCGCCCCGGGATTTGGGCATTACATGGTCGAGCGTTAAATCATCGTGCGTACCACAATACTGACATCGATTGCCGTCCCGCTTAAAAAGGTTCTGGCGGTTGAGCATAACCCCTTTGTAAGGCAAGTGAACGTAGCGATGCAGACGGATAACCGATGGCGATGGATAGGCATCATCCACCGTGCGAAGAACATAAATAGGGGATTCGGCAACAAGTTCCGCTTTGTTCAGGTAAACTAACAAGAACGCTTTCGGTACGGAACATATACTCAATGCACTGTAATCTTGATTAAGCACCAGTACTTTCCTGCCCATAATAATATACGCTGGCTCCTACCTTTTCTGAGCAATTTAATGTTTTTATACCATAAAAGCGAATAAAAGCGGCAAAATCTGACCGGTTTTTTAGTGTGACAACATATTCATTACCCAGCAGATAACGACCCTGGACATAGTTAAACGCAGAAATCCTCTTTACGAAAGCCAAAATTGATTAGTACGCATCCCGGCTCATTTCACGGGAGACATCCCGCTCTTTAATGGTTTCCCGTTTATCGTAAAGCTTCTTCCCTTTGGCCAGGGCGATCTCCAGCTTGGCAAATCCGCGGTCGTTAACAAACAGCCGGGTCGGTATAATGGTCAGCCCCTGATCCGTTAGCTTACTGACCAGACGGCGTAGCTCACGTTTCTGGAGCAATAATTTGCGGTCGCGCAACGGCTCGTGGTTGTTATAAGTCCCTTCCGTGTAAGGCGAGATGTGCAGCTGCCGAACGTAAAGCTCTTCACCCAGAAACAGGCAGTAAGCGTCACCCATGTTGACCTTGTTCTGACGTACCGATTTAATTTCGGTGCCCGTCAGCATAATCCCGGCCGTAAAAGTCTCTACAAAAAAATACTCGAAGGAAGCCCGACGGTTGCGAATGTCAACCTGCTTCGCAATGGTTTTATCAGCCATGATTCAATCTGAGATGGATAGTGGACGGCTCACGGTAACGGCCGGCGAAAGGCGTTACCAACAACGGTTAAAGGTATTGCTTTGCGCACAAAAAACCCCGGAATAACTTCCAGGGTATAGTATAACACAAACGGTCAGAAAATGATTTAAGCAGAGCCGGCAATAACGGCCAAACTGACCCGCTTATTTCTTCGTCTGTTTCTGCTGGTACTCTTTGTTCAGTTCCTTGATGATCTGCGTTGTAGCATCCAGCGACTGGTCCGCGAACAGTATGCCGCCCCCTTTGGTGTAGCCCAGTACGTAATCGTATTTATTCTGTTTGTTCAAACGCTTCAGATAATCCTGAATAAGCGTATACAGTTCTTCATTTTTCTTTTGCTCTTCCTCAGCCAACTGCTGAACGGCCCGGTCGCGGTAAGCCACCAGATCCTGTTGTTTCTTTTGCAAAGCCGCTTCTGTAGCCCGACCCTGTTCCATTGTCATGGTTTGAGCCCGCTGCTGAAAAAACGCAACCTCGTTCTGCAATGAGCGGCCTTTGGCGTTCAAATCATTGTCTAGCTGGAAACGCTTGCTCTCGAGTACTTTCCGGGTATCCTTGAAATAGTCGTACCTGGTCAGCAGGGAATCGACGTTCACATAAACTATTTTTTTCGTGGGGATCGTGCTTGTAGCGGGTGTGGTTACGGCGGGTTCACTGGTATTTTTCTCGGAGAAATGCAGATAGTACAAAACCGCTACGGCAACGGCCAGAACAGCATTCAAAATCAACGATGTGTTTTTCACAAGAATCAGTCAATTAATAGTTTAATAATTTTACAAACTTACAATTTAATGATTTATGATTGAAATTTCGGAAGTAAAGCCAATCAAAACTATTCCCTACTCAAGCCGTCGCCGTACCGAATGAGTGCTCAACGATCCGAATGCTTTTTTTGTACCTTCCAGCCTATTTTCTGGCCTTGGCCTGGTGCCCAGTTCCGGTTCCAGACTTTGCTCTTTATCGCTCTTCTTATGGGTGCTTTATTCGGGAGCCTACAGGCTCAGAACCCTTCTTTTGACTGGCAGGGCCATCGGGGTTGCCGGGGTCTTATGCCGGAAAACTCAATTCCGGCTTTCAAAAAAGCCCTGGATCTGGGCGTTACTACGCTGGAGTTGGACGTGGTGATCAGCCAGGACCGTCAGGTGGTTGTTTCGCACGATCCTTACATGAACGCTGATTTTTGCCTGACACCGACGGGCGCACCGATTAATAAAAAAAATCAGACGTCGCTCAATTTGTACAGAATGACCTATGCCGAAATTAAACAGTATGACTGCGGTTCCGCCGGAAATAGCCATTTTCCGGAGCAGCAAAGGCTGAAAGTTAGCAAACCGCTTCTGAGTGAGGTCATTGAGGCTGTAGAACAGTACCGAAAGGAGCAGGATTTACCACCAGTTTTTTTTAATATTGAACTAAAAAGCGAGCCGTCTCAATATAAAATTTCTCAGCCGGCGCCGGACGAGTTCTCCGAGCTGGTGTATGCCGTCATTCAAAAACATCTTACTCCTGAACGGGTTATAATGCAGAGTTTTGACTTTAATGTGCTGAAACACTGGCAGGCGCAGATAAAGGCCGGACGATACGCCAGGGTAAGGCTCTCTGCCCTCGTGGAGGATTTGAAAAGCATCGATTTCCAGCTCAGAAAGCTGGGTTTTGTACCCGATATATACAGTCCTTATTACCGTTTGCTGAGTAAGGCAAAAATCCAGAAGATTCATCAGAAAGGCATGCAGGTCATTCCCTGGACGGTTAATGATGTCGATCAGATGAAGAAACTGAAAGAATGGGGTGTCGATGGATTGATTACCGACTATCCGGATCGAGCCAAATTCTTGTGAGTATGTGGATTTTAATTAAGTTTGACGTGTCTTGTTAAGCGTTGATTCGTTATGTCAGTACTGAATACTACCTTAAAATGGCTGCTGGAACGTCGCCTGCCGCGGATCGAAGCAATGGCCCAGCATCCGGGTGAAGTGCAGCAAGGTGTGTTTCAGCAATTGATTCGCAAAGGGAAGTATACGGAATGGGGTCGTTTGCATCACTACGATACAATCCGCACCGTCCAGGACTTTCAGCAACGCGTACCGGTTTCCTCGTACGAAGATCTTTTCCCCTACATCGAGCGGGTCATGAAAGGCGAACAAAAGCTGCTGTGGCCTTCTACCATCCACTGGTTTTCTAAATCGTCGGGCACAACCAACGCGCGGAGTAAGTTCATTCCTATTTCGCAGGAATCGCTGGACGAGTGTCATTTCAAGGGTGGCAAGGACATGATGGCTCTGTACGTGGCCAACCGCCCTGATACAAAAACGTTTGAAGGCAAAGGGCTGTCCATCGGCGGCAGTCTGCACGAGAATCCGTACAGCCAGCACGGCTTTGCGGGGGATGTGTCGGCGGTCGTTATGAAAAACCTTCCCTCCTGGGCGCAGTACATCCGGACCCCGCCCGTGGAAGTGGCGCTCATGAGCAAGTGGGAGGATAAGATTGATCGGATGGCTGAGATCACCGCGCAGGAAAACGTGACCAGCATCCTCGGCGTACCGACGTGGACGTTAGTTTTACTGGAAAAAGTGCTGGCCCTCACCGGCAAGCAGTCCATTCTGGAGGTTTGGCCCAACTTTGAGGTGTTTATCCACGGAGCGGTGGCCTTTCAGCCGTACCGGGAGCTGTTTACGCAGTCGGTTTTCCCGTCATCCCAGGTTACCTATCTCGAAACTTATAACGCATCCGAAGGCTTTTTTGCGCTCCAGGACGATGTTAACCGGATTGGTGAAATGCTGGTTATGCTGGATTACGGCATTTTCTACGAGTTTGTTCCTATTGAGCAGGCCGACCAGCCCTTCCCTAGAGCCCTGACCATTGAAGAGGTCGAACTTGGTAAAAACTACGCGTTGATTATCTCGACCAACGGCGGTCTGTGGCGTTACCGCATTGGCGATACGGTCCGGTTTACATCAAAGTATCCTTTCCGTTTGAAAGTCAGCGGGCGAACGAAGCATTTTATCAATGCCTTTGGCGAAGAGGTGATTGTCGAGAACGCCGAACTTGCCATTACCAAAGCCTGCGAAGCCACGGGGGCTACCGTCAGCGACTATACGGCGGGCCCGGTTTATATGGGGAACGGAACCAACGGCCGGCATGAATGGATCATCGAATTTGCCCAGAAGCCCAGTGATTTTGATGCCTTCTGCGAGGTTCTAGATCAAACGCTCCGGCAGGTCAACTCCGATTACGATGCCAAACGGTACAATGACATGGTACTGAAAAAACCGGTTATTCACGTTGTCCGGCGGGGCACGTTCTACGAATGGATGAAAGACCGGGGCAAAGTAGGCGGGCAGCACAAAGTCCCCCGATTGAGCAACAACCGCGACTACCTGGATGACATTCTGGATCGGTTAACCACTCATTTTTAACCGCTTCGCTTTATCGGCCGCCAGCCTGTCTGCGTCACGGCCCGCCCGTTCCGGGTGATTGATTGAACGAAGAGTTTTGTACGATTGTTGTTTAAGCAATCACGACCTACCTTTACTAAAGACTGTTGTCGCAGATTTGAGACTTATTCATGAAATCGTTTAATATCCCTGATTATTATCGGAGCCACGTCATTAGCCCCCTCAAGGAATTACGCCGAAAGCGGGACAAACTGAAACGTGACTTCACCCCTACTGAGTTAAACTTTGGTCCCGTGCGCTTCCTGGTGGCCCGGCACTTTGGCTTTTGCTACGGTGTTGAAAACGCCATTGATATTGCCTATAAAGCAATCTCGGAAAATCCGGGCCGCCGTATTTTCTTACTCAGCGAAATGATTCATAATCCGGATGTTAATCGTGATCTGCTCGAACGTGGCGTGCAGTTCATCATGGAAACGTCCGGCAAGCAGCTGGTTCAGTGGGAAGACATCAACGCCGATGATATTGTGATTGTCCCGGCCTTCGGGACAACGCTGGAAATTCAGGCGAGGCTGGCCCAGATCGGCGTTAACATTGAACAATACGACACGACCTGCCCGTTTGTCGAAAAAGTCTGGAACAAAGCCAGTCAGATCGGCCAGAAGCAGTACACGATTGTTGTCCACGGCAAACCTACGCACGAGGAAACCCGCGCGACGTTCTCGCATAGCCAGAAAGATGCGCCGACGGTGGTCGTGAAAGACATGGCTCAGACGCAGCGGCTGGCGAAGTACATCACCGGCGAGTCACCCAGCGAGCATTTTTACACCGAATTCAAAGGGCAGTATTCCGAAGGCTTTAACCCCGAGCGGGATTTACAGCGTATTGGTGTCGTCAATCAGACTACCATGCTGGCGTCCGACACGCAGGGCATTGCGGATTACCTGAAGCAGGTGATGATCCGGCAGTATAAC
>Ga0325400_1003147_pt1 | contig 14782 bp, 7 predicted proteins | sample PopdelMetagenome_2_FD_205662 | JGI IMG/M metagenome (GOLD analysis project Ga0325400, IMG submission 205662) | Populus deltoides microbial communities from Bellville, Georgia, United States - Xylem-PdKOR-R1 | ecosystem: Host-associated > Plants > Phyllosphere > Stem > Wood/Secondary xylem... | reverse complement strand
GAAACTAAACACATAGGTTATGATATAACACTGCACTCTTGCTTTATATTTTGCGATCATCACAAAACATTTCAAAGCCATCAACGTCCTTAGAGTCAATTCACAAACAATGGAACAAATTAACCTCACAGTATTGTCAATTAGAGGTTTTTGACAAAAGGCCATGCTAGTTTATCTATTATATTCTCCATAAGATGCACACTTAAGGTGTTTTTTTTTTTTTTTTTACTATACGACTTTATATAATTTAATTACGGCAACTCGAAAAAAGAAGAAGAGAAAAGCTTGCTTGTGTTAGAATGATAAAAACACCATTCTAAACCACAAATTATATTTAAAGTTCTAAGAAATTAAAAATATTACACAAGCCTTGAATCATATAGTTAAACCAATCACATTATTAATTGTGAAATAATAAAAAGTTAGAAGTGTTTGGACTGCCTGCCTTTTAATTTAGATTGTAGGGCTCAACCCATGTTTTCCGGGCTTTTCTATCATTCTTGCACCGAAGTTTTTCGAGGCTTCTCTATCATTCTTGTGAACATTTTGGTATATTGTATAGGCTTTCTTTTGTGGACCTTAGAGCCACATCATAGAGGGCTAACAAATAACTAAATAGTCACATTACACTTGTCGCACATGTGCGGCGTCGCGACGATATTCCACTTCATCAATGTAGGTTTGAGGTAATCGGGAAAATAGGACAGACAAGAAATTCTTGTCTTTTATCAGTGGAAAGCGAGAAAGAGAGTCGACACCTAGTCTTTTGGTCACTAGAAACTCTAACTGGTCTCAAAGATCAAATACGAGGACTGGTTGCGTAAATGGAAGATATTAACACCCTAAATACACCCTACCAAAGGTAAGCTGCATTGTTTAATTATCTGATAAAAAACTAAGGTCTTGTCGTATTTTTTAATTGTCAGTCTATCTAAGGTTTAAGAAAAGTCCTTCTCCGTAAGAAGATCCTTATCTTATCGGGTAAAAGTCTATCCGTTCTAATGTCCATATAAAAAAACTACATTTTTAATATTAGGAATACGTTTTACGTATGAATTCGTAATCCCAAATACTAAAAGAAAACAAAATATTTTTTTTGAAAATTTTAAAATATTGGCCTAGTTCTCTCATGGCTCTAATAAATTTGTTATTAAAGCCAAAATACATGCTAAAACATATTTTTGAATTTTTTTTGTGTTTTATGTATAAAAAAACGATATGATTTTTTTTTAATCATTGAGAGACTTGACCGTATGCATGAAAACAAAATATTTTTTTGTTTTATAATGTTTTGATGAAAACCAGGTATTTTAATATCGGATTTGTATCTTTACGATATAAAAATACAAACCAATATTAAGCAAAATTGATTAAAAAAATATGCTGGAAAATCATAAAATTTTTCGAAAGGAATTTTTTTGGAAAATTTTGGACTGGGTCGGACCCGGCCCAACAATTTTGGTTTGGGCTGGCGCTGCCCGGCCAAGTGAATAGTGAAGGACCTGGTTAGAGAAGAAGAAGAAGAAGAAGAAAAGAAAGGAAGCTGACCTGGAGGGTCTCAATGGTGTTGTTGTGGTGGTAGACGGTGGTTGTTGCCGGTTTTCTGTTTTTTCTTCTTCCCTGTTGCTTTCGGTTTTCTCGGCTCTTTCCCTCTGTTTTTCTATTTTTCTCCTTTGGTTCTTTAGCGGTTGCGGTGCTGGCGGATCACAGTGATGCTAGTGGCGGATCACAGTGATGCTAGTGGCGGTTCCCGGTGGTGTTGCTGTGGTGGCAGACGGTGATGAAGGTTTTGGCTGCTGCAGGCCATAGTGGAGAAAGAGAGAGAGAGAGAGGAGAGAGGAGAGAAGTTTGGCTGGCAGCAGAAATAAGGGGAAAGGCTGTTTTTTTTTTAGATTTTGGACCCAAATTTCCCCCTCCTCGGAGCATGAAAATCAAACCTATTTATAGGAAGTGGAAAATGGACACTTTGTCTCTTTTATCAGCCCTTGGATCGACCCGAAAACATCTCAACCATTGGTTCAAAGTAGCAATGATGAACTGTTAGTTTCGTGCAGGAAAATGGCTGGTCGGGTTGACCACTTTGGGGCGGTGCCACCACCTCTGAAGCCTCAATCAGCCCGAACGGTTTATACTAGCGTGTAGTCAGGTGTAAGTGGATCGTTTTCATGCAAATTTCATCTAATTTGGGGAAGAAAAGAGATGTCAAATGCCTTGGGAAAGTAGCCACCCAACCAGCCTCTTTGAAGAAGAAGATGAATAGTAATTTTCTGTCAATCACGCTTTAGTCCTTTAATATGTGATTTATCTCTAATTATACCCCTGACAAACTTCAACTCAAACCCCAGATTTCAGCGCCCTTTTCTTTTGGTCCCTAGTTTTCAATTTATTCAATTAAGTCTCTAATTGGGTATCAAACTTTAATATTTATGCATTTAAGCCCTTGATTTGACCAAATCAACTCTCAAAAATTCTTATTGGACCCTATAACTTTAATTTCTTCCAATTAAAGCCCAAAATGACTTAAAAACAAATTTTCTTGCAATCAAACCCTCCATAAATTCAATTAAACCTCCAATAAACTTTAATTGAGTCTATAAATATTTGTTTTTGGACTTTTCTTTTCAAATTAAATTTTCCTTATCAACAAGGCTCTTCATCTACAAAAAATATATTGTCGAATTTTAATCTTTGAATTTTTGAGCCTCCTCAACCAATTTCTAGTCATTTTCGCTCCAACATCCTCTCTTCACTGTTATTATTTTTTGGTTTTTTTTTTGTTTTTAGTCCGAATATTTTTTTTGATTTTTTGGAAGAGAAAAAGTGAATTTGGGGAATAATCCAAAAATGAGTTATGACAACACCGACCCATATTTTTGGTAACAAAACACCTATATTTTCAATCGATGTTTATAATTAATGTAAACTTTTTCTCTCTTTTTTTTTTGAATAAAATAAAGGAAAAGGATACACTGGTTTCTTCTGTAAAAAAAAAATGGAAGAAATGTATAAATGAAATAACCTAATTTTCTACCCTTTTCTATGATTTTTCTTCCATCTTTTCTTTTTTCTTTCATATTTATACATTTATTTTATCTTCTTGAACTTGTAATTTTGATGTAGTACACATAGTTCTTTGCATGCAGAAACGTTTTACAAACAAGCATTGTTTTCTATCACCAATACATATATTTTTGTTATACCTACCAACCACATAAAATAAATGAATTCCATCACAAAGACATGGCAAACCAACTTCCTCTCTAATCTTGTGTCCATGTCAGGCACATAATCTATGGCACGACATCACATCAACCGATAAGCTACTTGGTTGGTTAATGACACAATTCCTCCTCCATGAAAAAAAAGTTTAAGCTAGGTGTACAAATGCACCCAAACTCACATGTAGGAAGGGGATTAATTTCATAGTCATACACTTACCATAACAAAGCCACACGAATTCTCCATACAGAGTCATACTAGCTACATCCAAATACTCACACTACGTATTTTCATTTTTCTTTCTATGCATTATATCCTCCTTCATGTGTATGTGTGTATGTGTGTGACTTAAGCATCAAAGAGCCCATGAGAAACTGGTTTACAAAAGTAACTAGTGTATTATATCTTTACCACAATGTGATTTGATGGATTTCCCTCTTTTTTCTCTTTTTTTTGCCAATGTTGAGGTGCTAGATTTCTTGTATTCCCATTCATTTATTCATTTATACAGTTTAGAAAGATAAAATAAATGTATAAATATGAAAGGAAAAGGAAAAGATAGAAGAAAAATCATGAAAAAATGTAGAAAATTAGATTAGTCATTAAAAGGGCGACCAATTGATCACCTAAAAAGGCAGCAGCCATATTGTTTGCTTAAAAAAATATGAATAGTAGTGTTATAACCCAACAACTGTTGTAACCCAACAACTGTTGTAACCCAATTTTGGATTCACCAAGATTTTCGAGAATGTTATTTTATTTCTATTATTATTTATAAAAATCCAAAAAAATTAAGAAAAAAAGTTCAAAATTCAAAAAAAAATTTCTCGAGTCAACTGCATCTTTCCATAAGAACCGAGTCCACCGGGTCAAACCATGTTGACTAGGATAAAAATGAGTTTCGGGCTGTTTCGGGTCAAAACCGTCATTTTCAACCAAAACCGAGTCCACCAGGTCAATACGGGTCAAACCATGTCGATCAAGGTAAAAAATGAGTTTCAGGCCATTTTGGGTCAAAACTATTATTTTTTGGTCAAAACCCGGTTTACCGGGTTGATACCCATCAAAAGTTTTTTTTCCAGTGTTTCAACATAATTTTCGGTCATTAAAATGGATTTTTAGCAGTTGAATCGGGTTTTTCTAAAACTGAATTGAGTTTTTAATTTTACCTATATAAATATATATTATTATACATAATAAAAAAATAAAATAAAAATAAAATAAAATAAAATAAAAAAATTTTGTCAAACGGCCAGTTGTGCCGAAAGCAAACGGTGATTAAAAAAATAAGATTTGTGGAAATTTAAGATCTGCATGTCTCCCTAGCACTGGCTATAACTAGGCAGTGACAGTGCGCCCAGAAAAAAAAAAAAAAAAGAAGAGAAGAAGGAAGAGAAAGAAAAAAAAGCAAACATTATTCATGTTTTTTTACTATTTCTTCATGCGTGTAAGATATTGATTTTCAAAAAAAAACAATATCAAAATACCAAATATATCCTAACCGTTAGATTTAATAGTGTTTAGATCTGAACCGTTGATTTAATAGGATACAATAGGGCATACCACACTAGATTAAAACCCAAATTCATCTCAGCCTTTAAAACAATTTTCTCTTAGATCCTGTGGCACCACGTCACACAGTGTACCAAGCTTTCGATACACCGTGACACACCCGATCACACCTCAGCCCATCCGGACCGTCCGATCAACTTGCAGATCCAGCTAATCACAGCCGCAGGATCAGTTCAACGAGATCCAACGGTTCACAGCCTGCAGCCGCATCGGTACACCATGCGCGCGTTTACACTATAGCAAATCTCAGAGCCTCTCTCTCCTCTCGCCGGCGATTCTCTCTCTCTCCTCCGATCTCCCATTTCAGACCGTGTGAAGCCTCCGAACCACCACAGAAAGGTTTCTAACCTCCTAGAAAGCAAAACCCCGGCCGTTTTCATCGTTCTCGCCCCCTCATCTGGCCGGAAAAGGCCGCGATTTTCGTCGGCCACCGAAGCTTCAAACCGTCGATTCTCCCTCGTCAGCCATCAACGGCCGTCGAGACCACCGCCATCAGAATCCTCGCCCTCAGATCTACCACGATCGACCATTGGTTGGACAGAAATCTCGCCGGAAAATCTCGTCGCCGCCAACAGTAACCGCGCGTGACCCACACGCGCCGCAGTGGCATTTAGGGTATTTCAGTCTTTTATCTATACAGTTGCACTCAGGTAATTTTTTGGGATTCCTGATTTTATTTTTGATATTTTTTGTATATACAAATGCTTGTAAATTTTCTTACATGTCTTAAAAATCCTTAAAAAACAAAGTTGACACATCTCTTTTTTTAAAAAAGATCGATGTAAAAAATGTAAATACCAAATATGGATTATGTCCATTATTTTTTTTGGTAACCCAGACGTAATTCTCCTTTTTAGGGTTAAAACGTCATATTTTAGACGAATCTCCTAATTTTTAGGGACTGATAATATTTTTAACGCGTCTTCTATTTTTAGGGACTGACGTTAACCATTTTAAAAAACAAACTAACAATAAGCCCAAAATATAATAGCATTTGAATCAAATAAAAAACACACAAGTAAGGGTAACCTTTATATTGAAAGGATGTTTTAAAGGTGGTGTCTACCTTCCCTTAATCATAACTAACCCCGTACCTGAATTTCTAGGACCAGTGTCTAATTTGGGATTTCTAGTTCCCTCAAATTACTAGATGACGACTCCAATAAAATCTTTGTTTCCTCCAATCAAGGAAAAACACTTTTTGTTAAATAAACAAAAAAAGTGGGAGTCATCGCCCGACGTCGTGTATCGACAAGTAGGTCACCCAAGTGGTCGCCTAAAACAAAAGTGAGCAGGATGCCTGGTCACTCGAGTCGGGCCTGGGCGGCCTTAACTAGTCGTCTGGCTCTAGCGATTATATTTAAAAAAAAATTATAAAAAACATATTTTTTATTTTTATTTTCTTGTACCATTATTGCCCCCTCTAGTTTTTTAAACATATATCTTTAGAAGACTTTAGCTGGAAGTGGGGAGAAAATTCTTATTATATGAATTACTTTTTGTACACATACGTTACCTTTGTGGCTGTGAGTGCCATATTTATGGAGATATAATAGACACATGGAAATATTTTTAAAGTGTATCGAAGCTTTTCATAGAGACATGTTTTGGAACACTGAGATTTTCATATAGTCATGAAGATTTGATGATATAGACAATGTAGATTTTTCATGAAGATGTTAGTCATGGAGATCATCATTGAGACTTTCATTGGAGTTCATGGAGATATTCAGGAGAGACATGGAGACTACACAGAGATTTTTTTTTGAAAGACATTACTATTTAATTGAAAAATTCAAAAGATAGATATAAATTTATGGAGATAATCCAGAGATTATTTGATCTCGGGTAGCACATCAAATGCAAATGCATGTATTTCTTCTCTTAACTCTAGTTGTTTTTCTTTTCTCATAAATTGATGGAGGTAACCTATAGCGATCAATCATTCTATGTTTTTTAATACGTGACACTCTTTAGTGTCATGCTTGTTGTCACAGTGAAAGAGATAAAAACTTATTGGGATTTTTTATGTTCGCATTGCTTTTTATGGAAGGAGGATATCACAAAAATGTTTTCCTTTAGATAGCAGCTAGCACCTTAGTTCATGTCGTGGTCGGCGGTGTAGTCATGATCTTGAAAATGTCAGGAGATCATGGATGTGCCTATTGGTGCTTCTTTTGGGTGCTCTTGTTGAAGGTTGATTTCATGGTGGAGACTTTGCTCTTGCGTGGAAACATGGGTGGCATTGTTTGATCACATTAGCTTCTTCCACCCTGCTGTAATTTCTATTGCGTGTTTGACACTGAAAAGATTTTTATTAGAGAGGGTATATAACATTTCTCATAGGAAAATGTTGTATGCTCCACTAATTAGAGCTTTTATAGTTATTGGTTTAGAAGTCTTTCCATATTGAGCATCTCTTTGTTGAATTGTTAGAGATTGGATCTAGTGCTTTCATCTTCTCGTTGTGTGATTACGAAGAGTTGTGTGATGCTTTTTTTAGTCGGAATGCATATGCTAAATAAATAGATTAATTGGGAGTTGAGATTATAAAAGTAGAGAATAGAGTTTGGTTCTAGGTTGTAATATCATACACGTGCAGATCTACTAAATGTTGTTAGAAGAACTTTGCACATAGCATCAATATCTTGTGTGACAAGCTCTAAGATGCTTCTCATATTTTGTGTATGCTCTCGAGGGTTTATAAGTTGCTTATAGTTGTCTAGGTTGGCTTTAATAGAAACACGGTCTTTAAAGAGTCAAGTGTACATGATTTTATGATAAAGTAGAGATTTTTTGACTAGGTTGTGTTTAGGAGGTCATAAAGTCATGGATCTCATCTCACACCTAGGTTTTTTTCTAGTATATAAGGGGGACTCAGATAGAGATTGATGGCAACTAGATTGTTTGGAGCATCTCGTGTGCATCTCGTGTGTAAACGATATGTGTAGCTTCTTTTAAGTGTAAAAGCAAGAGTGTTACTCACCTACATGTCATTATGTCCTTTCTTTTCAAGGAATCAAAGTTGTCTTTTTACACTTGGTGCACACATGAGAGTTTGTTGTTGTGTAGGAAGAAATGTGCGAAGATGCAGTTGCATAGCCACAATAACATCATTGAGTATATGCACCTGATAAGAGATATGTTGGAGCCTTGAGGGAGTTGAAGTCCTTATAAGAAGATTAATCACTCTCTCCTATATTAGAGTCTCATCAACCATGAAAATATTTTTGTTGAAAGGTAAAAATGAATGAACTAGGTTTTTATTAAAGTTCTCATAGACAGTGCTGCTGATGAAGTCATGAAAAACTTCACACAAAAATGGGCTTTCCCTAGCTGTGTTATGGGCTTGTGGAGTATTGGATTAGGTTTCTCTTGTAAACCAATCCCTCGTTCCAAGAGGGACACTCTGAAATTTAAATAAAAAAAATATGTATATGAAAGAGAATATAATTCTTAGAAAAGAAAAGAAAAAAAATGAGAGTACATAGTATGCGTATCTGGGTGTAGCTGGTATAGCTCTGTGTGAGAATTCGTGTGGCTCTGTTATGGTGAGTATGTGGCTTCAAAGTTGGTCCCCTTCTCGCTTGTGAGTCTAGGTGTATTTATACACCTAGTTTGAACTTTTCTTCATATAGAAAAAATTGTGTAATTGGCTAACCAAATGGCTAATTGGTTGGTGTGATATCGTTCCATTAATTATATGTCTAATACAGGTACAAGATTGGAAGAAAAGTTGGTGTGCCATGTCTTTTTAATAGAGTTCATTTATTTTATATGGTTGGTGGGCATTGCAGAAATGTAGCTATTGATGATAGAAAACAGTACTTGTCTGTAAAACGTTTATGTGTGCTATATTAAAATTATCAGTACAAAAAGATAAAATAAATGTATAAATATGTAATAAAAAGGCAGAGATGAAAGAAAAATCATAAAGAATAAAAGAAAATTAGGATGTTTGTCAAAAAAGTGACTAGTCAGTCGCCCGAGCTTAGCCTAGATGACCAAATTTTTTGCTTTTTTTAATTAAAAAATTATTTTTATTTCTCATTTTCTTGTACCATTAATTGCAAATCCACTAAATCGATAGCCGAGCTTTATCTTCCCTTCCTGAATTTTGATACTTTATTTTATCTTTTCATGTTTGGGCCTTTTTTTCAAGTCCAAAAGCTCTTTACATGGCAAAACTCATTCGTCTAGCAATCAAGCTCACCTCAAATTCTTAAATAAGTTTGAGATCAAATCTAAACTCTTGAATTAAAAATAAAGATTTTGTACTTTTTTTTTACCCTACGACCTATATTATCATTCTTGTTTTTTAATGAAAGTAAGACAATAACTTGTGGATGTTTTTCACTAAAAAACTCCTAAACATTTTACCAAATTAACATCTATTGATATTTATATCTTTCACCCTCACATCACCTCCCCTAAGAACTAATTAGTTTAAGCCTTAATTTAAAGCACCTTTAATAGTAACTTTTCTATTTATTTTGGAACAACGAAGTATAAACACTAAAGTATATATTACTAAATTTTGTAATTGAATTGGTCTTATAAAACAAATGGCTTCTGATGATGTGATTATTCCAGAACATCGATCTTTTCTATGCTTTTCTCAATATCATAACAATGATCATAAAAGTTCCATGGGCTTGTATTACAGACTTAATTGACAAGAGAAAGGTCAAATAAAGCACCAAACTTGACTTGCAAAGTGAAATCTAGTATCTTGAAGAATCTTGAGATTGGTATTTAAAAACCTACATGTTTTTGAAAAGAAACAATAAGGAATTGGTATATACAATCCACTTATGTGCTTTTAATTATTATCGCTCAAACAATATTTACCCAGCACTATTTGAATATTAGTGTCTTGGTAAGAATATATTCTTAAGGATAAATAGAGATCTCATTTTAGAAAATACACAACATTAATAACCTATCTAGCATAGAAGAGTATTATAAAGAGAAAAGCTTGCTTGTGTTAGAATGACAAAGGCCTTTCCAAACCACAAATTATTTTTAAAGTTCTAGGAAATTATTAACATATGTTTAATTTAGATTGTAAGGCTCAACCCAAGTTGTCCAGGCTTTTTTATCATTTTTGCACCTAAGTTTTTCGAGGCTTCTCTATCATTCTTGTGAACATTTTTGTATATTGTATAGGCTTTCTTCTGTGGAACTTTGGGCCGCATCATGTAGGGTTATATGACTAAATAGTCGCATTACACCAACCCATATTTTTGTTAACAAAAGACCTTTATTTTCATCGATGATTATAATTAATGTAAACATTCTTTCTTTCTTTTTTGAATAAAAATAAAAGGATAGGTGGATTATTACACACACACTCTAATATGAAACATTGTACCTACATTACACCATCATTTTATTTAGATACACCACACCTATGTTTGGACGAAGTTTAAGAACTTTTAAAGAGTAGTTATGATCATGTGTTAGGATATAAAAATAACACCAATTATGAACTACAATAGAGAAGATTTAAGCTCTTGATTTCATTTATAAACACTACTTAAACATAGGTTATTTACCATTTGTTGTCATTTTTTTTTACAATTGTATAATCATCTTTTTATTTTGGCTATACTTATGATGGATCAACATGGTGCCATGTTGAGGAATACAAGAAATCTAACACCTACTCATTGGCCAAAAAAAAGGAAGGAAATTAATGCCATCACATCACATTATGGTAAAGACAGGATACACTTGTTGCTTCTGTAAACTAGTCTCTCATGGATGTTTTTTATGCTTATATTGAGGTGTGTGTGTGTGTGTGTGTGTGTGAAGGAGGATATAATGCATAGAAAGAAAAACAAAATTACGTGGTGTGACTATTTTGATGTAGCTAGTATGACTTTGTATGAAGAATTCGTGTGGCTTTGGTGTGGTAAATATGCGGCTATGAAATTAATCCCCTTTCTACTTGTGAATTTGGGCGTATTTATACACCTAGCTTGAACTTATTTTCATGGGGAAGCAAATGTGTCATTGGCCAACCAAGTAGCTCATTGGTTGATGTGATGTTGTGCCATAGATTTTGTGTCTAGCTTGGGCACAAGATTAAAGGGGAAATTGGTTTGCCAAGACTTTGTGATGGAGTTCATTTATTTTATGTGGTTGGTAGATATAGCAGAAATGTATCCATACCATATTGGTTGCCCAAAAAAAAGCTACCAGTAGGTCACCCAAGTGGTTGCCTCAAAAAAGGGTGACCAGGATGCTTAGTCACTCGAGCTAGGCCTGGGCAACCTTAACTAGTCATCTGGCTTTAACATTATATTTAAAAAAAATTATAAAAAAATTATTTTTTTTTATTTCTTATACTATCATTGCCCCCTTCCAGTTTTTTAAATAGACATGTTTGGAAGACTTTAGCTAGAAGTAAGGAGAAAATTATTTTAAGTTATGAGTTTTATAGAGTGTAGATTTATTATTTATTTATTTAGATAAATAATTTTAGTAAACATAATCAGATGTATGTTTTATTCTATGTTATGGAATATCTTAATCTTACTTGCATAAGTTTTTCAATTTACACTTTGATTTTTTATGTAAAAAATCACATTGAAGCAACTTGTATACCTGGTATTTTCATATAAAAAAAAACTTTATAACCCACGACAAAGAACATGTTAAATGGCTAGTAACTACTGAATTAAATATTTATAAATATTTTTAAAATGATAAATGAGATATTGATAGATTTTTTTTTATTTTTCTATTCTTTTCTTAAGAGATATTCTTGATTCCCATTTGCTTTCTTCTTTTGATTTCCCCCCTCTTGTGTTTCTATTTTTTGTTTTTTTGAAAAAACTTTTCCAAATTTTTATCATGCATACCAAGGTTATTTTTTTAATACTCCTAGTTATTTTCTATTTTTTAAATGTCATTTTCAAAATTTATAAAACAAAAAAGTTCCTATTTATGGTTTTCTGATTGTGGGGATTATATATTGGCACCCACTTGGTAGCTGTGGTTTTGAGTTTTGACATTATTGGTCATGATTATATCATATATGTTGGCTATCATTTGTAAAAGTGTCTTGCAACTTGACCAAGGTTACAAGTTTAGAAGTTGAATAATAAATTAGTGAGTTTAGTGCTCAAACTTTCTTTTTTTTTTTAAATAAAAATAAATTGAAACCATGTAGTTTTTTTAAAATATAATAGGTTTAATCTCAATTTTAATTGGATTACATGTTGACCCATAAATTATCTAGATTTTATCAAATCAATTATATAAACAATCTAAATCAAGACTCGATCTAATTTATAAATCAAAACTCAAACTAATCTAGAGCTCAAGTTAATAAGACTTTGGTTTAACCCACTGAGATGAGCTAAATTTTATAGCTACATGTTATAAAGTTACTCTTAATAAAAAATCAAACCAAATAGTCGAAACTAAAAACTAAAAATTAAAAATTAATAGGCAACAGTCAATGTCTGCAAAACCATTAAAAACTAAAACATGTTTGATACCGTTATAGTTTTATATTGTTTTAATTTATTAATATAAAAATTAATTTTTAAAAATAAAAAACATATTTTAATATATTTTAAAATAAAAAATATTTTACAAAATAATTATCACAACACTCACAAATTCTTATTTTACTCACTCATTTATACACTAGGTGACCAAGCAAAACTACTATCCAAAAATCCAAATCATGGACCATCATTTGATAACTATGCTCTCAATTCTCAAATACCAAGAAAACAAAAAGGGAAATTAAACAGCATTTTTACATGCATCATTTCTGATTAACTACAAGCCAACAATATCACTTCACTATATACACTGGGTTTGATTCCCTAACGTTACAGATGTTAACCGAAATTTGGTAAGATAACTTTAGCCTGCCTGAGTCCCTGCCTTCAAATTCCTTGAATCAAAAACTTTTTTCACGAATTTATGTCTGGTCAACGTTCATCCCATTTCAGCCGAACATCATGGTGCTCTAATAGACCATCTGACTTTCGGTTGCCTTGCCGTGAAGTGATGATTTTTCACACAAAGAGCAAAGAATTGCCCATCGCTCCTGGCCCCCATTTTTCACACAATCATGGGGTTTATTTTTCGCATCCACAGGTACAATTTTCCATTTCTTTGTGGAGTTTCTGTAAGAGATGGACAAACAATATCAAGTGAAGATTAGGGGAAGACCATTTATAAGTAATACAACCATTTGCCATTGCGATTTAGCCATCATTTATATCTGATATCATGATGTAAATGTTTCACTCACCTCCACCTCATTTTGAAGGCCTTGATATGCTGCACTGCGAAATCCAGCATGTCTGCATAACTTGTTTGCTGCAAGTTGTTGAGAAAATCAGCATGCAACACATTCTTCATAATTTACTGTATTTGGAATCCTGGAAAATGTTTTGCAAGTTTTTCTTCTTTTGTGTGAGTTGAAAAGGTATCATGTAATTGGTGTATGATTATTTCTTCAATTACATTATGTTAAGCTTCACTGCATCCAGCCTGGCAAATTGCAGTGTTGTGAAACTCCTATTATTACATGTATTCGATAATGTTTGGTTATTGTTTCGAGATTAAAAAAAATATATATATATATTGTAGGCATGGTACATACTTCATGGTTTGAAGGGACAAAAAATCACTCCAAAACTATCACAACAACAAATTTATTTGACTATCTCCTTGCCCCAAACAAACATTTTTATCCCTTTTGTATTTGATCACTTTGTTGTGTGAAACTAACCAAACACAACTCAAAGGGCCTGTAGTTAAAACTTAGGATTTCCACTAACAGGTCTCAAGTTTGAGTCCTCAAAGATATTGGAAGTGGATTCAGAAACTTGGATAGGCTTCCCCTATGGCATAGGCCCATTGTACAAAAATCATAAAAGAAAGGAAAAGAAAAATCCCCGTGGCCATGATCAATATACTTCACAAAATATAACTGATTGATCAAGTTAATGTCATCATGGAATCTTTAACTGGCCTTAACCAGTCAGGCCATCCATGCCGGCACAAGGCAGGGTTGTGTTTGAGTGCATTATCTCTCAATGAATTTAGTGAAGGAATAATCTTCTGACAAATACCAATACTCAAAGCAGATTCCATATATGATGTGTGAAGAAAGGAATACCACATTATTACCTTATCCATGTTCGGAACGAGATCTTATAGTTTCTTCAGTTTCCCACTTATTCTGGTTCTTCTCTCCTGGTTTAAATAAAAAAAGAAGAAGATGATTATAGATCCACAACGAAATTCAAACATCAGCAAAGCATAGCCTGCACCAGTGAATGACTGCAAATCTCATGGTAAAAGAATTTTCCAAGCTACTATATATGAAAAAACTTTAATGAACAACGAGAGAATCGTCAAGATTGTACATCCCTTCATAATCCTTTACGTATAGTCCATCTTCTCATTATGCTGGTTTTATTAAAGGGAATGCAAAGAAGATGGACCCACATCTTTGCATATTGATCAAATGAGATATCAGCCTCGTTCTTTTTGGTGAAACCAAAGTGTGGTATTGGCAAAGCTTGAATGGGTATATAAAGGATACTCTAATCCTGGCAACTCAAGAGAACCAGTCACCGACACTCCTGCGGTTAACACCTGATACAATTCTGTTTAGTGTAATTCTATTTAAAGACAAAGTCTAGCTTTATACAAGTCCTAGTCATGAAAGGACTTCTACACACAGTGAATAACTAATGTATATAAATATGCATAATACATGCATAGTGAAATAACAGGCAAGAGAGTTAATTCTGTGCATATCAGTTTCATATTCTTCATGGTATCAGAGACAGAAATCTCCCACGAGAACAACCCAAATCCCAACATGTCTTCACCTACACAACAAAGCCAAAATCTCAGTCCCAACACATTCCCCTCCTCTGAATCTGGCAAATCTTTAATTGCTCTAAATATTACTGCACAGATCAATGAAAAATTAACTCCATCCACC
>Ga0325400_1003146_pt1 | contig 14782 bp, 9 predicted proteins | sample PopdelMetagenome_2_FD_205662 | JGI IMG/M metagenome (GOLD analysis project Ga0325400, IMG submission 205662) | Populus deltoides microbial communities from Bellville, Georgia, United States - Xylem-PdKOR-R1 | ecosystem: Host-associated > Plants > Phyllosphere > Stem > Wood/Secondary xylem... | reverse complement strand
GCATTTAATGAGCTTTTGCAAGATATATGGGCCAAGATGAACTAAAAAAAACAACAACCCAAGAAGAACAAGCCTTAATAAATTTGATTCATATTCAAGAAGTCTTTTGGACCATGACCCATGATAAGGCAGTGATTTTAGCATCAATGGGCTTTCCTGTTAAGTATTTTGTATTTTCTAATCCAATAAGAAAATCATGAATTATTTGGGTAGAGAAAGTCTAATCTATCAAAGAGATTTAATTGGAAGGAAAATCTTATTCTACCTTGGACACTAAAGGTGATGGCAAAATAGGATTATTGGAACAAGAAAATTTCCTAGTCTGTTCTTCAAAGAGAAGTGGTGGCACTATAGGATAAAAATTTCAGAATATTTATTTTTATTATTTCAAGTTAATTACTTAGTTTTTGGGTTATTTTGGGCCTAGTTTCAAATTGGGTCAAGTGAGCCTATTAAGTTATCTTAAGGGTTTATTTTCAAGAGTATAAATACTTTTTTATAAGACTTATTTTTCAGATTTAATTCACATTAATTTCTGCATATTGAAGCATAGAGAATAAGGACTTTTCTTGCTTGGTTCTTGATTGAACTATACTCTTCAAAGAATTGACCAATTTTTATTCTGATTTTATAATTTTACGCTCATCTCCGGGTGAGGATGTTATGTGAGGGTGGTTATTATAGTTTTTGTGCCTTGGGGCAAATCATCCATTATGTCAAGCTCAATTCTCAATCTTAAGCTAAATTAGAAAGATCTTGGGTTTGCGAATTCAATTAAATTCCGATAAGGTTTGCATCAGTAATAGTAATAATTGTGATGATAACAATAACAACAACAACAACATCAACAACAATGAATTATATATGATGATGATGATAGTAATGATAATAGTGATATTTCATCATTCAATGCTAGATTTGTTATGAATTAAGTTTTATCATTTTTTTCATGTATGGTTTTTCCGGTCTAATGATCAGAGTTACGGGTTTGAAAAGTTGATGTAGTTTGGCATCCTTTTTTTTTTTTTGCTTTATTATTCAATTTCATGTTAAACATTAGTTTTTTAAAATAAAAAAAGCTTTGTGGTTTTCTTAAATTTATTTTATACGGGGTTAATTCAATCTCATAATCTGGATAACAAGTTTTACGAGTTAGTTTGTTCCTTATTATTCAGCTTACATATCTATCACGTGACCTTAGATTAGCTCAATCCTAATTTGAATGTTATTTTTTTATCCAAATATATAATTTTTAAGGTTATTTTTTGAAGTTATCGTGATTTTTTTTAATTTTATTTGTTCAGTATAGTTGGTTTATTTTCATCTAATTAAAATGAAACAAACTTATTTTCATAAACAAATTTATTTTCATCTAATTAAAATGAAACAATCTTAACCCTGAGGGGTGTAGCTTAATTGGTTAGGCCATGTGTTTGCTCCCCAGAGGTCACCAATTCGAGTTTCACAAACCTCAAAGTCACTGGAAGTTTACATGATCATTAATTTCAGTGCCTGTGCGATTAGTCGAGATACGCGCAAGCGGACCCGAATACCAATGTTAATCTAAAAAAATTGAAACAAACTTGGTGTAACATGGCGCCCATATTTAGTTGTTGGGTCCTAAATGGTATGGACTAGCCAGCATTATTTGACAAAGTTGTTGGGTCCTAAATGGTATGGACTAACCAGCATTATTTGTCAAAGGAAAATTCTATAGTGTAGTCAATTGGCCAATAGAAGAACAAAGATAGTGTTCACCCAATAAAAGGAAGAAACATTGCACTTGGAATTTTCTTCCAGGCTTGCTATCTTGTCATGATAGGAGAAAAATAGATAGACTATTTTTTATAGAATAATTCATTAAAAAAATATTCTGCATGTGACCCGTTGTGTACACTTCTCCAAATCCTTTAATTCAGTCCCACTGTATAGAGAACCCGAGCGTTTAACAGCAAAATAGAAGTCGCCATGAATTTTAATAAACCTCCAAGAGAGAGACTTTCTAGTTGGGAAGAGCCTGAATGTTTTGGGTTGTGCTCTTGGTCTGTCGGTGCAGCAGCCCCGGGAGGAGGAGCTGATGATGGAAATGATGGAATATCTGGTAATGGGAGTGATGGGCTTGGTGGTGTGGCCACAACAGCAGGACTTGTGCTGTTGGAACAAGCAGGTAAAGGATGCCTATCCGTAGCTACTAGCAGCACCCCATCGATGCCATGGCATCTAATTGAAGACCCTGCAGTGCATAGATCTGGGCTAGAGATCTTGACATTGTTGAGAAAGAAACTCTTCCTTCCCTTGTTGGAAATGTTAAGCATATAATCGGGATTGGAACTGGGAATCAGCGAGCCTGGTGGAATATGTAGCAGGTGATCAAAGAGCAAGGGTGATGGGATTGAATGGCGAAGCAAAAAATCAGAAACAGCGTTTGGATGCATCCTGATTTTAGACAATATACGATCCTTGGGCATCAAGAAAGTGACATTCCCCTGAAATTTCTGATCAAGTGGAGCCATGTTAATGAGCATGACAAAACTGAAGTAGTTGGCTCTTGCCATCTCGTCAGTGGCAACGAAAAGGTCTTGGCTTCTTGAAGGAATGTCTGTTGGGCTAGTTGAACAGACGAGTACTTTGATCATGAGAAGCACTAACAAGGTCGTGAAAGCTTCCATGGCAGTTGCTTTTGGGTGAAGGAAGGTGAAGAGAGATCTGTCTTTGGGCCTGTTCAATGAAGAAATTATGTAATGATGTTTAGAGATGTAATTAAACATGGTGATGTTAGGTTTGAACATGCATATGTGCTGTTTCAACAACTCATCACTTCACATTTCCTGCATGTTCAGCTTCAGCAATTCTTTTTAAGGGAAGTTTTACGTGTTGCAGTAAGGTTAATTACAGCTATTTTTAGTTTGCTCGTAGATTTCGTTATGTATAGGAAGAGCAAAGCAACTCACCACTCATTAAAAATTAAAAAAAAAAAAAAGTCAGCATATTTAGCCTAAGAAAAAACCAAGTGTTTTGACAATAAAAAGGAGAGAGTTTGGGCATAAAATAAATAAATAAAGGTCAGCGGGTGCTCACTGGTAAATAGTATTGGAAAAATTAGTTTTTAGATATGGTTATCGGATACAATTAAGAACTAATAAAAAATAAGATATATATATATATATATATATATATATATATATATATATATATATATATATTTGAGTTAAAACATTGTTAAAAAATACCCTCAATTACAATAACATGGGATATTGAAATGTTTAAATTCCGTTGTGGTCAAAGAATCCTAGGTGAAGTTGGTGTTGGGTTTCTAAATATCATTATACACTATAAATAATAAAACAAAATTATTTAAGTCATTGAGATTCCATTAGATAGATTTAGAGTTGTTTAGAGATTTATTATCTGAAGATCTGATTTTCTTCAGCTTTGAATAATTTCTTAAAGGTTAGGTTCTCACAAATCACAAACCGTCCAATTATCTAGCCCCAACAGTAATGCACACGAACCACCAGTGAGAAATCTCTTAAATTCTTTTTTAGAAGAGAAATTGTTCTGTCTAGAGTGCTAACTCTCTATTATGTGACTTGCATAATTTTATGTCTAACAGAACATTTTTTTTTTTAAATAAGAAGCATAGCTTATTATTTATAGAGAAATCTAAAAAACACTATAAATTAGCAAAATATCAATTTCCCCCTGAATAATATTCATATATTAATTTAAAATAATTTTAGAAATTAACTCAATCAAGTCCTTATTTGATTTTTCTAAGTTTAGAAATATACTTCACGTACTAAATATATTCTAGTCTAATTTCTAAAATATATTTTAATCAAGCCATACTTAATTAAATGATCTTAGTTTAATTTCTAACTAATGGTTCTTAATATGTATAACTCATTAGGTTCCTAATATGTTGGGCCAAATATAAATTATAATTCTAATTAAATAAGATTAAATAAATTAAACAATTTAATTTATTATCAATTTAAAAATTGATTAATTTATAATTGAAGATGAGATGCATCACCTAGTAACATGTCATGATCCTCCAAATATTAGAAAAGTCATTATTGATTTGACGTAACCTTTCAGTGACTGGTTTCTCAGTGTAATTAATATACTTTCATCAATAATATTTCAATTTAACATTAAAGCATGGATTATGTCGGCCATGTTAAATCATGTTTGTTCTTTACATAATAGTTATTGATCGTTTGAATAATATTTGAAACCCTTTTCAATTTTCATTCCACCTTAGCCAAGGATTTCTCGGTCAATATTATTTAAGAATAGATGAAAACATTTTTCCTAATTCACCTAGGGTGATGAATCCTCACTGAAGTTTCTTCATATAGTTCATAATATACCAAATGTCTGTCATTTCATTGCCTCGATTAAGATAACATGTAACAGGATCAAAACATAGCATTCTCTATATAAAATCACTTAGTGATCTCAAGTCTAAGGGTCACTTACACAATCATCATGCGTCTTTCCATAGACATAGATAAACTCTCCATATGGAATTCTCATGCGGGTCAATTGAGTGTATATATATATATATATATATATATATATATATATATATATATATATATATATATCTTATGACAAGCACCTACATATTAGCTTTAGGTATCTCTTATACCTCTGTTTATAAGAACAATTACTTCCTTTTATAAAGGAAAGAATATAATGTGAACCGGACTCTACGGCTCTAATAATGTTCGGTATTTAAGAAAGCATTGACTAGGAACATTTTAAAAACAATGCTTTGATGCAATAGAAATCTCATAATTTTAACAACTTTATAATTTTATTTGTAAAATATTTTTGTCTCGTGAACTTTATCTTTACTCTAAATTCATTAATCTTATATTATATGAATAATAAAGATAATTTAAGTCTTTATTAATAATAAATATGTATTTACATGAATATAATAATATCACATGTAACTAACCGATTGGTTATAGGGCATATTAATCTAACATTTAGGCATAGCAATCCCTTTCTATTAAATAAAAATTTAAAAGATTTCTCACTGGTAGTTTATGTGAATTACTATTGTATGCCGAATAATTGGATGGCTTGTGATTTGCGACAACTTAGCCATTAAAGTATTATTCAATGCATTGGATTTTCAAGTAATAAATCTCTAAACAAATCTAAATCTATCTAACGAGGCCCTAAAAACTCCTGAATAATTTTATTTTACTATTTCTACTGCGTAAATAATATTCAAGAATATCCATCATTAACAATAATTGTGATGGATGATCACTCCATCACTATCAAACTTTCCTAACCTTCCATTCCCATGACATCTCTTCCAATATCCTTGATCTTCTGCCTCCCTTTACCTATAACTTGGGCAAAAATGTCACTAACGTTTCATTCAGAGATTAGGGGACCACTACCACTGCTCCACACTCACGAGCTTCATTTTTTAGTACCAACTATCATTGATACGCCTAAACCCTCACTGCCCATGCCCCACCGTCTTAGCTAACAACTCTTGAAGGATTGGCTTTTCTTATAGTTCATAAGACATAGCGTAGCAATCCCTATCTATTTTCACTGAGAATTTGTGTTGTGTCTTGTAAGAATAAAGGGGGTTTTATCAATTATGTCAACAAATGGCTTAATAACGATGCATCTTCCTTGTTATGTCTTCAGCTTGTTATAATATAGTTGACCATGCAAGATGAAAATCACTTGCGGATATTGTTTAACTTGTAATTGAAAGGAGGAATCAATTTCAAATATACGCAGTTCTACAAGGTCAAACAGTCCGATAACGTGGGATATAACAGCATCAGCACAGGGCCCCGCCCCGCCGCGCCGTAGCCATGAAGCGTTGGAATAAACAGGGCAATTTCCCTTAAAATTGATACGCTTTTCTGAGTAACAAAAGAAGACAATGATCACAATCCTAATCATCTACGTAAAGATGGGTCTCTGGTTTTAGTATTTCATGTAATGCATTGTCAAAAACAGTGCCAAGAAAACCAGTTACCCATCTTCTCAGTCCTCGTCTCCATTTTCACTAGAACTTTTGTGAAAGTAAACAGCCACTGCACAAAATGTGTGCAAAAACATATCTAGCCTGTACTCCAGCAGAAAGATGTTTTGAAAAAAGAATTTAGTAAAGGAACGCAATTGAATAAATTAAACAAAAAAAGAAAGAAAAAGACCTATCAGGGAAACTGGAATGAGCCACCAATTTGGGTGGTGCCGGACGGGGGATTGATTGCCACCCAGAGGAGAGAGATGGTGATTGCAATAAGTCCTGACCACACAAAAACAATGGTCGGTGTCCTTCCTCTTCTTCCCATAAGACCTTTAGCAAAAGGGTAGAGATGAGCCAGGACCCAGAAACTGAAGAAAACCCCACCCAGTAATCTACTCCACTGCGGTATAACACTGTAAATTGTTCGGCTAAATCCAACTGCTATTGCAATTAAGTTGATCATCATGATTGTAATAGGAGGTATCATCAGCGATGTCCATTTGACAACGTAGAGATCAGCAAACTCATCATCAACATCATCACCACCTGATTTTGAAGTCAAGGTGAAAGAAATTTCAATCCCTGCAATGACTTTCAACAATCCCTGAAGCACAGCAGCAAGGTGGGCACTGGTTCCTCCAATCAACCAAAACTGCTCATTCCTCCACCACTCCTCTAGGTCGATGCCAGACCATTTGATTTCAAGCACAGCAAGTAGACATAGAGTCAATGTGATGATTAGGAGATAAGCAAGAAAAGTGACATTAAGGGTCTGTACAATGAACTGGCCAGAGAATAGGGAAAGTGCAGGGAGGAAGCAGTACACAATCAGGAAGATCGAAGTGAAGGGATAGATGCCAACGTTCAGATATGCTATCCTCTGAAGAAATTTCATTCTACGGCTGGCTAAGAGGGCATTGTTGCGGGAAAAGAAAATTTCAACAGAACCAGTAGCCCACCTGAGAACTTGATGAAGCCTATCTGTGAGGTTAATTGGAGCAGTGCCACGGAAGGCATCACGCTTGGTAACACAATAAACTGATTTCCATCCCCTGTTGTGCATCCTATACCCAGTGACAACATCTTCAGTAACAGATCCATAAATCCACCCAACTCGATTTCCCCACTCAGTCTTGTCTTCATACCAGCAAGATATGACACTGATTGCCTCTGCAACAGTTGATGCATCGAGAAGCTCACGGGGAATAGTGAGAGCACCAGGTGGGCGTCCGTTCTTAACAGCTGGGTGATCTGCAAGAGGACGACCTTGAAACTCTGTCACTGGGATTGAGTCAATGAGGAATGTTGAGTTGCCAAACTTCTTAGGGAGCAGGGAGAGGTTCATCTCTTCATCATCATAATCACCCATTCTTAGAGCCCTGTTCTCTTCTGGGGTGTTTGCAACTGAGGAATGTTTCTTGCGCCGGGCAAAGCAGCAGCTGCAGCAATCTGGGTGGTCTTCTTTTGCCCGTGGTGGGTCAAAGCCATAAAGAGCAATCCTTCTAAAGAGACAACCAGTCCCAACATAGACAGGACCCATTAGACCATCAAGGGCACGCATGTTCACGTCAAAAAAAACAGTGTTGTGATTAGCATATCGATCAGAAGGGTCTATGCCCTCAAACCTCTGAGGGAACTGAACATAACAGAGGCGATCACCTCCTCGATCCATCATGAAACACATCCCTTCCCTCATTGCCTGCGAATTGTAAATATAGTGATCACAATCAAGATTAAGAATGAAAGGACCATTAGACATAATGGCTGAGGCTCGAACAAGTGCATTCATGGCCCCTGCCTTCTTGTTGTGATCATAGCCTGGACGCTTCTCACGAGAAACATAAACAAGCAATGGGAGACGTATATCAACATCAGTAAAGTCCATTATCTTAGTTTCATCAGAAGTTCCAAGTAGTGGCTCATCGCTGGGAGGTTTCAACATCACCTGCATCCAGTAAATTAAATAATCAGCCTCATATAGAAAGGCTGAATGTCACAACAGCTTTTAGAAAAGATGAAGAAAGTGAATCCTTGTAGCCCATCCCAACTAGTTTTACATAAAATTGAATTGATTTGTTCAATCAGCAATAACAATAAGAAAGTCTGTTGCAATTTCCAAATCCACACCCGCACAGGGTTTAAAAATTAGTGTAATCATTCACATGGCTTGAACAATGATAAAAACAGTTTGTATCCAAACTAATACCTGTATTATACCAGCATGGTCACCCCTAGAGTGCTCAGGAGCAGGATTCAGCCAAGTCCCTGGCCAATGGGTACCATCTGCCATCCATGTAGCTTTTGGAATCTTTACACTCTCCACAGGTCCATCGTCCTTGTGCTGTTTCTGAAGTTTCATGGCCTTGATTTCCTCCCGAGCATGATAGGCATCAGATCGGCGGCGAATAGAATCAGGCAAGCTATTTATTCGAACCTTGAACTCATCATATTCACGCTTTACTCTTCGACGATCCTTGACAAAATCTTGCTTCACTTTGTTCTTGTAAGGATCCCTCTTCAAACTGAAGTAGGATTCTGGATTCCTGGGCTCAATATCATGTTTACGGCAGAAAGGAACCCATACATTTGCAAAACTTGCTGCTTCGGCCATGGCCTCAAATGTTAAAAGTGCACCTCCATCATCGGAAACATAACAAGAAAGCTTTTCAACTGGGTAATCAGCTGCTAGAATTGATAAGATGGTGTTTGCAGTGACAAGTGGCGGTTCTTTTTCTGGATCTGCAGTAGAGACAAAAACATCTACGCCAGGGAGATCAGATTTACCAGTGGGGTTGCTAGGGCTGGGTGTTTCAAATTTATCTTTCAATACATTCAGATCTGTAGCACGATTGATAGGGCATAGCTTTGGAAGTTGATCCAAAAGCCAAGAAAAAGCAAACCAGATCTCGCAAACCACTGACATCCCCCACAGCCAGATTGCGTCGTTGTTTGGATGTCTGATCCTCCAATGCAAGAATAGTGCGAGAATAACAATCCGAACAAAAATGAGAAGCCTATAAGAAGAGATGCAGCAAGAACACAAGGCATTAATCAGCGTAACTGTCATAGTGTAGAATCAAACCGTAGGTAAAAATGTTAGTAAACAACATGGAAGGTAATTACAATAGAAGAGAAACAGGAAGGCATAGTTTTCAAGTCAAGTGTCAAATTAACAGTTGCATCTGGCCTGAAAAAAAGTTCTCTAGAGAGTTAACAAAAGAACAGGGTCTTTAAAAGAGAGAATTGGATGGATCTCTCATGGAAATGAAATTATTTCTCAGAATAATGTACGCATTTTAAATGAGCACAGTTAAGAAGAGTTCAATTCATCAAGATAACTCCTCTCCTCTTAACAGCATCCCATGCATCCATTGCTGTTCTGCACTAAACAAAGTGTGACACAAGATTAGTCATGGAGTTGATAAGCCATGACTTAACTAGAGCATCTTGGCTTTGCCAACATTGAGCCTAAATCTATTTTTCAATTAGCACATCAAATTCCATAGTAACAATTTAGCATGATTTCAACAATTACATTTAGGATTCAAGTCCTAAAATATTTATAATTTTCTTGTCTGTATTTGTTAGTGGCTGGCACCTCATAAGAATTGCAGAAGAATCATTGACAAAACAACACAAATAATGAAGACGGTTTCAGAATTAATTCTCTAATACAAGGTGACAAATGCAATCAGTTTAGAATTTTTTTTAGTGACCCTGGAAATTCACTCAAAAGATACAGCTATTCTACAAGATCTTTGGAATAAGTTCTAGAGCTCAAATTTGATGCTTGATATTTACAGGGACAGTTGTGAGCTATTAGCTTGGCAGACATAGATATCAGATTAGAAAGGAAAGAACTAACAAGGCAGATTGACTAAGAAGGCGAATAAAGAGTGCATATATGAATTGTTGGAGATTTCTATGATGTAGCAACACCTTTAAACCCCCAACCATGGAAGGACATTGATGAGCCTGGGATTTTATCCAACCATCATTGAATGAATAAACATGTGGATAATATAACACAGACTGTGGAGTCATGGACCAAATGGGTATCAAGTTTTGCATTTCTATGGGAAATTGTTGGCGGCAGAGAGACAAAGTTGCATGTTTCTCATGGCTCAGTATCCTCAAGCCAATGACAAAATGATAGATGATACAACAAAGAAATAACAAAAAACCAAGGTAAGATACAACAATTGCCAGTGCATGTGCAAGTTTGTTTATCAGAGCGTGATTATCTTCCCATCTACTAATACTAATGCACCAAATTAATGAAATAGGTGAAGATATAGCAATTTAAACATTTGGAAAAGAATATCATTATACTACGAATAGTAAGAGAAAAGAGAACCATGCTAGACATGAAGATTGTACCGATATGGACTGATAATAGCAGCTGGAATCTTTAATTTTCGAGTAAGCGGCCTCCATGGCTTGTTCATCAATTCTTTGGGCCCACCAACTTCCTCATCATTCCCATTGCCGAAACCCCCATCACTTGGCCAGATAGCATTGCCATACCCATAAGTTCCCCTTGTTTCAAAGAGCCACCTATTGTGATCAAAGTCCCCAGTCTGGCTTCTCATCAGCGCTGATTTGGTTGACTTCATCAATGACAACCTCCTCTCCATTTTGGACACTGTGCCTGGTGGAGGAAGTGGAAGAGGCCTTCCACTGTCCACAGCCACTTCATCCAATTCGGTGTTTTTATAAGGCTCCTTGCAACCAGGGCAAATTCCACCTCCAATTTTCACTGCATCAATAAAGCAATCCCGGCATATTTTGAAATCACACTCACAAGGGAGAATATCAACACCACGCTCATCACTCATCACCTTGGCATCACACCCTGGAATCGTACAAGAGGATCCCTTAGCACCGGCCATTTGGGGATGGCTGGCTTCAGATTCAATCACCTTGTCCATGAGATGAGCACGAGTGACACTATTAAAACCTCCTGTAAAGAGTGAATTTGAGACATATTGCTCTTCAACCTTTTGTGAGATAGATGGATCCATGGGTTGGTTGTCAGGGGTCGGTGGTAAGTGCACTGTATAGTTCATGAAATCACCACTCCCAAGTTCACTATCAAGATCATCCCTTGAGTAGCTGATATAGCGACCAGAGGAAGTCCTCCGGCCAAATGTCACGGTCTGAGGCAGAGGAGGTTTGTGAGATTCGGCAGCATCCGAGCTGATTGATAGATTTGATCGAGTGCCTTTGAATGATCTTGAGGCCATATCTTAACACTGTAAGGGACACGTCTCTTCAAATCCTGCAATTATAGTACTGTGCACCATCAGCACATTTTTCATAATATCAACCAGATTCTAACATGTCGCAATCATAATCAAAATTCCAATATATAATTCAGATATCTGCTTAGGTGCCAAGAAACAATGCACGGCACAACAGATCATTAAATTCTAGAACTCATAATCTTGAATTCACCTTGCTCGCAACATTTAAACAACAGACCAAAGAAAAGAGAACCTTTCAATTTCAAAAGGATTCAAATCAAGTCAAAAGCACTTGACATAAAAAGACAAAGGTGCCGGGATAATTACATATCATCCAAAAAATCTAATTAAGACCTCGTTTGATTACCAATAAAATAAAGCATAAAGGCTTAACGTTTACTAAAATCCAAAATTTAAGGCTAAACACCTAAGATCCAATAAAAGCCTCATAATTAGCACAAGCATGTTCACAACCTACTCAATTTAAGCCAAAACGAAAAACAAAATCAAGCAAACTGAACCCAGAAGTGTAGTAGCAAAACAACACAACCCCAGGATCCTTTTCACCGTATAACATTTTTACCTTTCGAGCAGCAGCAACTAATCACGCCATCAGAAAATCTTAAAACCAAGAAAAACGCTGCAGATCACCTAGTAGTTAGGACCAGTACTTGTCTTACTAAATAAAGGTTTTGCCTTCTCTTTGTATCTATGCGTGTGTGTATAAATTGAGGAGAGGAATAATAGATGGACAGATCCCTTTGTCAGATTCTTTGAAAGCTTCGGAAATGCTAAACGGCAAGTAATAATAATTTGAACCAATCTTTAAAACCAAAAAAGGAATGCTTCAAAGCCACCACCTGTAACCGTTCATACTGTGTATTTCTCTTTCTCACGTACAAAAAGCAAGAAAGAAAAATTCGTATACAGAGGTGTGGGTGTTGATAGAAAGACTGAGTCGTGAACAAAACTACAAGCACAAATAGGGCATGACTGAGACTAAATATGTTTTTTTTTCCCCTTATTACACAGCTGTGACTGTGTGACGTAGTACGGGTGGTTTTTCTTCCTTTTTTTATGAATCTAGTTATGTATTAAAAGAAAGGAAGAAGGTTCTTGGCACTGAGGGCAGAGAACCGAAAAAAGAGAAGAGGAGCTTGTAAGGAGGAGAGTGGGTTTTGTGGATCGCCGGCTGATGTTTGGGAAGTCCTGCAGCCACTCCATCTTTTTGAAGCTATATGTCTGTTGGGGTTTGGAAGGAGAGAGGAATTTGTTAGGACAAAATAGGGACGTAAGATCTTTTTTATTTTTAATTTTAAGACAAAAGGGAGAGAAAAGGGCGTTGATTGGAGGAACAAGTAGGTGGATTAGATAAACGAGTGCGATGCGTGTGAAACATTAAAATGGTATTTTATTAAGTGTGGTAGTTTTTTAAAAATGTTTCTTTTTAATATATTAAAATAATATTTTAAAAAAATTAAATTTATATTTTATATCTGAAATAATTCAAAAACATTCAAAAATATTTATTTAAAAAAAATTAAAATTTTTTAGAAGCACGATTTGATCACTCCCAAACACATCCTAGAATTTAGAAGATTTGGATAGTATGTTAAATTGTGATCAAACCATTTTTTTTAACTTTTTTGTTTTTTTAGCTTTAAGTTATTTTTTTATATTTTTTAACATCTTAATTTTGTGATATCAAAAATAAATTTTTAAAAAAAATTATTTAAATATATTTTCAAATAAAAAACACTATAAAAAACAACATTTAAAATAATCTCAAATACACTTTTAATCTTAGAATGTAATCTCATATATGCATCAAAAAATAGAGTATAACTCGATATTAAAGGAAAGATCATATGATTTATGAGCTTAATTATCATATCGATACCGTTACAATTTTTATTTATAGGTTATTTGAAATTAATTATTTACTGTAATTAAATTTAATTATAGTATTTAATTTGAATTCAATTAATAAATAAGTTAAGTTTACATGTTTGAAATATATAAAATTCAATTATTTTTTTATATATATTTTTCTCATTACTTTCATTTTATTTTTCAAAAAAAAAAAGCTAAATAAGTATTTTGGGGAAGTTAGTTTTAATATTAAATTTCTTTTTTTTGAAATTATAAATTAAATAGGTTGATCTCTAATTTATTTAAATTCTAAAGAGAAAGATTGAATATCATATGCATAATTTATTAAATTATATTCCGTTTGTAACATGAATCCGTTTAAAAAGAAGAGAGAGAGAAATAAAGTTGTGAATTCTTCTTTATTTCATTTTTAACAACAATATTAGCTTCTCTACTAAAAAAAACTGAGGGAATCTCAACTTGTTCATATGAATAATGAAGAAGCTTTTTTTAAATTTTAATTTTAATTTTTAATTGAATTTTTATTTTATTTTATCATTCAATATTTCTTTAATTTTAAATTAGTTTTTATAATTTGTTTTGCTTTTTTTCTATGAAATTGTTATATTCTTAAAAAAACATCTCGATATTTTGTTGATGCTCAATTGTTGTTCTCATATCATTATGTAACAATTTATTAAAATAACAAAGTTATTAAACTCAATGAAGTTTATAATTAAGATTGTTAGTTTGATATGCTAAGTTATAAAGCCCAGATCGATTCAATATGTCGTCCTCTCAATATTAAATAAAAAAATATTATTTCAAAAAATAAAATTAAAATCAAAACACATTTTTACCCGCCACTCGTGTTATTTTCAATTCACCAAATTGACTGAGTCAATACAATGACTTAAAAATTCTATTTTTTTTGGTAACTTGTTTCTCTGGAAAGCATAATAAATTTTTATTTCATGATTTTCTTAATTTTTTTCTCCTTTAATTATCTGATATTTTTAAATTAAGATTTGACTATTCTTTATTTTTTAAATTAAGACTTAGAAAATAATGTTTTAGTTAATATCACCAAGTTGTATCTTCGTGACTAATAGGATATAAACGAGTCCATTATTTTATTTTATTTTAATCTAATGGAAGGCCAGAGGTTTAGACCGTCCAAATCTCCCTTAAAAAAAACAAATAAACAAGACTAGCAATGCGAAGAAACACATTCATAGTAAAATACGCGTTTCATTTGGTCCGTCGGATAACGAGATTGACGTCGTTGATCTCTAATCACAGCATACACGTCATCATATCACATCGAACTTGAACATGTCAAAGTAAAAACTTATCGTTAAATGAATTGCAACAATTGTCAATCACTCCTCCTGTGTGAACACGTGAGTTTGAACAACAGGGAAGGAATTGCCCGCCGGCACCTATCCATCAAATGAAATGACAGCGTGGCTGCTCAGCTGTCGTATGACCTCTCCGTGTTGAAATTGCACGCCCGATGCCAGGTCTTACCTTGCTGTTGTCTCTCATCTCGTTTTCAGTTTTTGGAAAGTTGCTCCTCTCCACCATCTAATGACGCTTCAAGTATACGTTTTTTTTAATTATGTTATTTAGTGTCTTTTAT
>Ga0325400_1003144_pt1 | contig 14788 bp, 5 predicted proteins | sample PopdelMetagenome_2_FD_205662 | JGI IMG/M metagenome (GOLD analysis project Ga0325400, IMG submission 205662) | Populus deltoides microbial communities from Bellville, Georgia, United States - Xylem-PdKOR-R1 | ecosystem: Host-associated > Plants > Phyllosphere > Stem > Wood/Secondary xylem... | reverse complement strand
ACTCCACGTTCAAAGCGTAATAATACTATATTATATAAGTATTTTATCTCTAATGCTAACTTGAAATGCTAAACAAAAGTCAATGCGGTTCTTCTCTCCCCGTTTCTTTTCTCTTCATGTGTATATATTATGTGTGTGCGTTGATTTTTTCGCTCTGAAAATCAAAAACCATTAACGGTGAGGCAATATTAGCTTGAACCTGCATGCTAGCAGGTAAAAGACACTTTGAGTAATTATTAAACTCGATAGTATCATCATATCATATCATAAATATAAGACTAAACTAAAACCTAGATGCGTTTGGGAATAGTGTAGATTCCCTGTTCCTAAGAGTTTTTTTTTTTTTTTAATGGGCATTGGTTTTGTGATATTTCATGATTTGTTTTAATTAAAAAAAAAAATGTTGATCCCTAAGAATAAGGGACTTGTCAATAAAAAATAATTTTGATATTGATCCCTAAAAATAGACATTAATTTAGAAAAATTTAGATTCTAATTCATAAGAATAGATGATTTCATCAATTTAGTAAAATTTAAACATTCATCCCTAAAAATAGACGATTTCATTGATTTAGATAAATTTTGATTTTAATCCCTATAAATAAAAGACTTGGGGAAACACATATACCCAGGTTAGGCATGGCATCAAAAGATAAAAACCCATACACATGCTTTCTAACCACAATATGGATTGAAACTGAACATCTTTAGGATTCAATAGCATACCCACACACAACATTTCATATCTTAACCTTTGTCAAAGAAACAAAAGAAACTTTATCTACCATATTTTCTCATGATCCACGACACAACACTTCATGTTTAATAAATGTTAGCTTATATCATATAAAAACCATTAATTACTTCCAAAATAATTATTTGGCTTAACATAAACCCTAATGCACCATTTTTTATTAATTTTTACAGCAATAAAAGCATGGAAGGATTTTCATTAGTGACTTCAAATGGCCAAGTTTAGTTCAAATCAAACATCAAAAACCTAATTGTCCCTTTTTTATTCAATTGTCGCTTAGAGAGTGACCATTTTTCTTCAATTAAACCTCTAATTATCCCTCAAAATTATTCCTAATCTTTTTTACTTGTTATGACTTAGTCCTTGCTTTTTAAAAATCCATTATATGTCTGTAAAAATATTTTGATGCAAAATTTTTATATTTAAAAGGGGTAAAAATCAAGTTATGATAGTTGTCACCTCTTTATAATGCTTACGATACAAAGATTTACGAAAACTATTTTTTCATTGGTTGTGTAGCAAGCTTGTAAACAAAATATGGTGTTATGCAAGGTTGCAAGTGGTCAAAACAAAAGGTTATTATAGGAATGTTGGTTGTTTCAAAGTTTAGTTACTGGTCTCTATAATCTGTCTAAAGAGATCATGATTGTTGGATTAAGGTCTTTGAATAATAGAATTGGATCCTTAGTGTAGTGTAGGTTGAATTCTTGTAACTAGAAATAAAACTTTTAGTACTAATTTGAATTCTAGTGACAAAAACTCAAACTTCTTGGTACTGGTTTGAATTCCAGTGACTCAAGACAATACTTCTAATACTGGTTTGAATTTTTGTTACACGGACTCAAACTTCTTGGTACTAGTTTTAAATCCAATTATGGAAGATAACACTTTTTGGTACTAGTATGAATTTCAGTGGTGTGTGATAAAATTTCTTAGTACTAGTTGAAATCCAATGATGCAAGATAACACTTCTAGTACTAGTTTAAATTCTAATTATTCATGATTAAACTTCTTAGTATTGGTATGAATTTCAATGACTTAAGATAACAATTTTTTATATTGGTTTGAATTCCATTAATGATGTAGATTAAAAGTTTTTGGTACTAGTTTGTATTCCAGTGAATCAAGATAACAATTTCTCAAAATTTACAAGATCCCTCAAACACAAAAGCCTCGGATGGCAAGACTTGAATCAGACATGTTGGAGCCTTCTTGGGCTCCAAAGTAAAGAAGAGCTTTAATTGATGATGAAGTTGAATCTTCTAGTTGCAAAGTTAAATTTCTGATTTCAAGGTTGAATCTTCTAAAACAAGGTTGAGTTTACAGGACCTTTGTTAGATTTTAATTTGCTAGAACCTTGTTGAGTTCAGAGAAAATTTTCACATGTGCTTTGTAATGCTTTTTTGCATAGTAATAGGTTAGAAATATAGGTCCCTTCTAAAATTTCTCCTTCATGAATTAACTCCGGTACTCTTGTCTCAATAACTTTCAGTCACTTAAGAACTTAAATCATTGCTCTACTCAAGTTCACTAGAATATTTTCATATCATTTAAAGAATGACAATTTATCAACTATTTGTTATTCATGTCCGCTCGTTGTTTTCATGAGACTTTACATCCTCTAATTATAGTTTAGAGAATGTCATTTTCCCCTTAACCTGGGATCTTACAGCGTTATTTTTTTTTTATCATTCTGAGAGATTTGGCTTCATGGAAATTACAACTTGCTCCCTAGTTTTATTTCCATTTTTTAATTTAAGAAACCCTTTACCTTCAACTACCATTCAATCCCTAAGAATAGGAAATTATAGATAAATAAAACTTTTGATATCAATCCCTAAAAATACATGATTTCATCGATTTAATTTTTTTATGGTTATCCCTAAAAATAGGTGATTTTTGGAATTTTGGATGTTAATCCCTAAGAATATGTGATTTCATTAATTCTTTTTTGTTTGTTTTTTTAAAAAACAATATATTTAATTTTGATAAAGTTTATGATTAATCTAGGACATAAAATATTGATTAAACTAATTCTTTCCTAACAAATAAACCCTAGATAAACAAATCAAACCCTTCAAATAGGACTTCAAGTTCCTTTTCATTCATTCATTTGTCATTTAAGCAAACAAAAACATCCATGCAGCCCATAACTCTTCATGTTTAATATAATAAAGGATAAAAACCTTAAAAAATTAAGAAAGAAAACATGTAGAGTATAAATTAACACACAAAGAAACTCTAAAGAAATCAACTTTAAGTCTCCAAAATATATATTTCCAAGTTAAACATGGCATCAAAAGAATAAAAACCCTAGATTATAACCTTATTTTCATATTTTCCCAAATGAAAGGACACACTTGCTTTTTAACCACTACATAGAGCATTCCCATACAAAAAAAAAAGACATATTTAGGATTCAAAAGCATTCCCACACACAACATTTCATATCCTAACCTTGTTTAAAGAAATATAAGAAATTTTTCATGCCATATTTTCCCATGATCCATAACATTAACATTTCACTACAACATTTAATAGTTTTATCGATGGAATTTTTCTGTCGGCATAAGATTACCATTTCATCAATGAAAATTTTACTGATTAATTCACCGACAGAATTCGTCCGTTGGTATACCGTTCATTGGTAATTCCATCATCTATCACTAATTTATCAGTAAGAAAAAAACCACCGATGGTTTTACAGACAAAAAATACGCGCTAAAAAAAATAGCCACTAGAAATATGTCGACAGAATTATTCCATCGGCATATTTTCGTCAATGATATTAGTATGTGAAGTATTTTTTTCCAACTCTCTGACAAATACAGATGGATTGAGTTTGTCTGTATTACCATCAGTAAATCACCGATAGAATTAGTCCATCGGTTCGGTGATTATGGCATATACAATAAATTTTTTCCAACTCTCTGGAAAATACCGACAGACTATATCCATCTGTAATATTTAAAAAATATTTTTAAAAATAAAATTGTATAGAATAATTAATATAAAATTATATAGAATAATCAAAAAATAAAATAATTAAAAAAATAAAATTATACAAAATTGAAATATGTAAAAATAAACTTGAATAATACAAAATTCAAATATTCATTACAATTTTATTTGTACAAATAAAAATTAAACTGGAATAATGACGGCGCTAAAGGTGGAGGAGGTTGGTCGTTCTCGGAACTATACAGCCAAAAAGGAGGCGCACACGTACCACCCATTTGTGATCTCATGTCTATGATCATTTGGCAGAGTTGATCATATTTTTCGGTGAGATGAGTCTTGTGTTGTTACAAGACCACGAACTCCTAAGACTGGGTGCTTAATATCAATTGGGAGCTCCCAACGCTTGAGACACTACGGGCCGCCTACAAATTATCGGTTGTAGTGTTGGAGAATCCGTACACCTGATTTCAATCGGGTCCACCAAACGATTCTGCCTTCATCCACAAATCCGGATCGAAATTTGGGTGGGTCGAAGGATTGTCCCCATATCTCTCCCTCAACTGGCTATTTTATGTCTCCTAAAAAACAAAAAGGAATCATCAAATTCAATTCAAGAAAATAATAACTTACAAAATAAAATGGTTAAACAAACATACCACGAAGTGTTGAGTGTAGTTGTCGATGAATTATTGCCCCCCATTTGACGGTCATCACTCCGCACATGCATCTCCACAAAAAGCTTCATCGGACTCGACTCACGTTCAAGAGTCGTAGCTTGTAAGAAAAATAATATTGCAAGATAAATATATTTATAAATAATAACAAATTAATTAAAGATAGATGTCATTAAAATTAATCTTACCATCTGTTCCGCATGTACAATGTACATAACGGAGCCACCGGTGTACAGGGTAACCGGACTATGAATTTGCCAGTTCCGGTTCTCGGCACCGGACAATGAGCGTCGTGTGAATCGCTCGGACATCATGTACTGAATATATTGCACCCATATATCCTCCGAGATGTATGACAGCCTGAAATCCCTCCAAACCGCCACGTCATTCCGGCCTGGTAGAGCGATATCTCTAGCATATTTTTTAGCTTTTTTCTGCGCTTCATACCAAAAGTCACTCAACCTACATGATACAAATGTATTTTATATAAGTTAATGACAAATTAGATTTTAATATATAAAATTTTAAAAACCAATATCGTATTGTTTTCGATGTTACCTAGTTGCAGAGTGATTCTCTCACACTCTCCTCGCAACATTATCATTTGTGATATCCCACTTGAATCCACTTGAATTTGTTTCGTGTATAAAAAATTTATAAAAAATAAATCAGTAATTTCAATATAACATAACAAATAGTTAAAAATCTTAAGTTAAAACTAACCTTAAATTTTATAAATCATGCATCAATGTAAGGTTTTCATTCAGGATGTCTAGACACCTGACTCCATTGAAACAATAGAATTTCCATCAATAATTTAAACATCGATGTTATTACTCGAGCGGCCTCAATGTCTGTGAACCTGAAAATTAATAAAATTAATGAAATATTAGTTGTACATAAATTGTTAAACACAAACCAACTCAAATCAAAACAAACTTAAATTGAAAGATCATCCTTTCCATATGCCTCGTACTTGCAGGAGAATTAACCCCGCTTTGAAGGGACATCACCTCTACGTCGTGGAACCACGATGGAAGAAGTAGCGTCGTGAGTTGACGCAGGTGCCTTTTTTTGGTCGACACCTAATGACATATTATCATCACTGCTAGAAGAACTAGCTACGATCATCTACTCATGATGTGCAGTTGATTATGTTCTGCGCATCTATACAAATTTGATGTATAATTACATAATCAAATTAAAACTTAATTTTAAAAAAAAACATTAGACAGCACCTCCCCTATACTAGAGACTACCTAAAATGTTCAAACCTGTAAATATTCAAATATATGCCGCAAATTAGTTGATTTTATTTTATTTCTACCAGAAATTTCAAATTATTCAATTTCATCTCATTTTCAACGTGATAGTATAATGTTTCGAATCATAAAATAAAGAAAAACAAATCTTATATATAAGCTAATATCTATACAAATTTAGCAATAAAATAGAGAAAAAAAATAAAATGTATTCCTATATATTCAATTAACATTTATACTACAAATTTAACAATAGCAATTAAAATTCAACAAAACAATCAAACATTAAACATATATATACAATAAAATTGAGATAAAACAATAAAATTCAATCCTATATATTCAATTGACATTTACACTACAAATTTAACAATAACAATTAAAATTCAACAAACATAATAAAACATTATTGCAATGTAGAAAATAAAATAGAAAAACAAATATAGGCTTTAGGAAAAAAAATGCTTATCTTAATGGTGTGTTTCCTTTTAGAGTTTATCCATGTGTAATACAAAAAAAAAACAAAAAAAATTGTTAGTTAACCGAATAAAAGATGAAAAATAAAAAGCAATTAAGTAAAATGATTCACAATACATACCTTTAAATGTGTTGATAGTTTATCTACTACTTGAAACAAAATTGAAGATAGAATTTGAAGGAGGAGAGGATTTAAGTAGAGAAAGTCAAAAAATTGTGAAAATGAAAGGAAAAAATGAACTGAAGGCGTTCCCGCTGGGTTTTATACTATGTTTTTACCGACAGAATCATTGATAAAATATTAAATAATATTATTTTTAATTAGTCTGTCGATGATTCTCTCAGTAAATTGACCTTGAAATTTTAATTTCAAACTAAAATTTTTAAAAAGCTCTCCATAATTTTCACAGTCCGTTAGTAATTCCCTCACTAATATTAAATAGTACACACTATCAGAGATACATTAATTACCCACGCTTTGGATTACGTAATTTGTGCCGATAGAATCGCCGACGGACTATTAAATAATATTATTATTAATTAGTCCATCGGTGATTCCCTTAGAAACCTACAACTGAGTCAGAGGACTTTAATTGAACATCATTGACATGGGATGTGAACAGTTCCTTCGCCTCTGTAATACATTGATGGACACAAACCGTTGGTGTTTCCATCAGTGATGTGGGATTTGAACAGTTCCCTTCCCCTCTGAAATACACCGACAGACACAAACCATCGGTGTTTCCATCGGTGATATGGGATATGAACAATTCCATTCACCTCTGGAATATACCAATGAACACAAACCATCGGTGTTTCCATCGGTGAGTTGCACAATTAATGGCATATTATGTTTATATATATTCCCTGTCTATCCTCCCTGCAAATACTTAAATTGAAAGCTGCACGCACAACACAATAAAAGCAGTTCACATAACAATTATAAAATAATTATTTCTTTGTACAAAATTTCATCCATAAATATTACATTATAAAAAATGCCTTTACACTTTTTTGTTCTGATAGTTAGTCAGAATTATCTTTTTCTTCTTTAATAGAAGTTGACACAATCATCCTTTCTATCATACTCTCATTATGAACAAATAGTTCTCCATGTGCATACCAACACAAGTAATCCTCCATGAACCATTTGTGTAGAAGATGCATCGTTATAACATCTAGATGAAAAAAAAATTATTTTTACACCTCTTACATGGACACCTAATACCGCATCTACTAATATTTCTCGGAATAGATGTTGGGAAATTAATAAAACTCTGAACCCCATTAAAATAATTCATCCTCCGCAATTCTTGGGGTGAATCTCAATACATCCATGAATGATCATTCATGACTTCTATCGAACCTCTATAAAATAATGATGACAAATGTATTAATTAACTACGGTAAGTAAATAAATTTGCAAAAATATTGGTTTAGCTCAAGATTATCCAACTTACTTTCAAACTTCTCTTAAATATTCATTATCAATTATCTATGTACATACAAATTTATACACATTAATTTATGGAAATTACAACTCGTCAATAAAATTGTTAAAAATTAAAATGGACCCGTTAAATAAGTCATTATTTATTTCATCACAACACACCAGTCGGTAATTCGATATAATTTTTAGCAATTTACAAACAAATAGAATTTTATAAAATCTAAAACAAACTATAACAAGTAAAAAATTATAAATCCATACTACAAATTTATTTGAGAAAAAACAATAAAATAAGTAAACATCAAAAAAAAATACATATACTAAAAAACAATTAATAATAAAATTGACATTTTAAAATTGTGTTAAAATTAAAAATATATAGATTTACTTACTAAAAATAAAAAATTCGTAATAAATCAGAACATAGATGTTGGGATTACAAAAGTTAAAGAACGATGAGTTGTGTTGAGATGATGAGGGATGTTTAGGGGGGGCTGGTTGTTTGCAGTTGGGAAGGTTGTTTAGATGCAGGGGGCAAGAAGAAGGAGAAATACAGGAGGGAAGGGTCGATGGTCATGTCATATATTAACTATTACCGATGGATTTACCGACAGAATAATTTCATCTATAACTCCATCGGCAATTTTGTCGATGTAGTAGACTCATCACCTTACGGATATCCCGGTTTGAATCTCACTGTATTTCCAATGGTAAAATCATCCACAAAAACTTCCGCGTCATCACTGCTTTATTTTTTAAAATTCTTTATATTCCGTCTATGATTCTCTCAGTATATACCGACGGAATAATTCTGTCAATATATACCGATGGTTTTAGCGAGGGAATTAATTTGGTCGGTAAATATCACCGCAAAATACGAACAGAAAAATTTTGTCAACAATTCTGTTTGTGTTCGTTGAATTTCTAGTAGTGCTTCATGCTTAATAAGTGTCAACTTCCATCATTTAAAAGCCACAAATTACTTCTACAAGGGTTATTTGGATTAACATAAACCCTAATAGACCGTTTTTATTATTTTTTACAGCAATAAGAGCATGTAACGATCTTCATTAGTGACTTCAAATGGCCAATCTTGGTTCAAATCAAACAACGAAACCCTAATCATCCTTTTTTATGGTTTTCTTCACAAGAATAGCTAAAGATCATTCATTTTTCATGGTTATTAGTTTCCAAGACTTGTATTCCAAATTTCTTTCACCCATGTTAGCATAAAATATGAACTTAAAATAACAAACCCGTAACAATGCATCATACTTTAAGCAAGGTTCATTTTGATAGGTTTTTGTATTCTAGTGTTAATATCGTGGTTTATATTCTCTACATTTAAAAGTCATTAACTCAAATTTCATTGACATGAAACAACTACAAGAGGATCAAATGAATAAAATTTAAAATAAAAAGGGTTAAAAATTCACTTGGTATTGTTGAGGTTATTGTTGTTAATGTTCCGATGGTATTCTTAAAAACCAAGATGCTGCCATTGTTTTAAAATATGGTTGACACCTTCTAAAATCATTATTTTTTCTTAGGGATCTTTTATAATTCAACTTTTTCAACTTTATGAATAGGCTTCGAAAATCCTTGACCAAAGATGTTTTCCACTGCAACCTGGTTTCTGCTACTTTTATTAAAAACTAGGATTGGTTTTAACATCTAAGAGTGTTTCTATGGCATTCAAACTACTAATGAAGTCTTTTGAACATGTATTTAAAGTCCATGGTTCTCTCAAAGATGGAAAGAAGAGTTATTGTGGCTAGGCTACCATGTCTGCAAAAGATGAAAGTCCATTGTTAATGTTTTTACAACAATTCCTTTTTTTTTCCATTTTTTTCTATCTCTCTTTTTTTCATATTTTCTCTTTCTCTTTTTTTTTAATATTTTCTCTTTCTTTTATTTTTTTGTCATTCCATCACCTTTCTTCTTTTTTTCTATTCTCGAGTGTGAATTGTGAAAGCTATTTAGAGGCAAAGATGGGGGGATTTGGGGGTATTGATCTAGCAAGACCAAAACCCACTTGAATCTTTAGTAGACATCTTAGTCTTTGATTTGAATTAACTCTTGTTATACCCCCACTACAAGGCTAGCACTAAAAGCATTATTTTAATTTGAAGTTTTTCAAGTTATAGTTGCAGACCTTACAATGTTTTTAGCTAGTGTAGGCAGAGCATTTAAGGGCTAAAAACAATTAGAACAAAGGTTGTAAGGGAGGTACAAAGTTAGGGCTGAAGGGAGAGTTTTGTTTTTATCTTGATGGGAGGTAAAATACAGAGTAATAGAACACTAAAGGTCCCCTCTCATTATGAAAGAAAAACCCTATAATTCTAAGGTTGAAGAAGAAACCAAATGACGCATTGTTATTTTCTTATTTAATTAGGTCTTGTAATTCTATTTAAACGATATCGTTTTAGACTATTCATTTTTTATCCTAGAATTTCAACCCCTTCTTGATTTTAGTTCCTAGCTTCACATGTTCTTAATTCAGCCCTAAATTAAACTATTACCTTTAAGATGCTTTCCATTATCACCCTTGATCCAATTTAATTTGGTCTTTATAATTTGATGTAATTTGTAGTATAGTTCTTAGATCCCTAATTAGTGTAATTTGGCCAAATTTATTTTCAATCTCAAATCTCTCTTCAATTACATCCTTGGTTAAGTTAATAAGACCATTTTAATGTCAATATCTTTTTTATTTTGATCATTGGACCTTTAATTCTTTTATTTTTGGTCAAATTAACTCTAAATATATATTTTTAATTAAGCTCCTGTTTAGATTAATAAGCCCCCATAATTTTTTACCTCTTTTTATTTTGGTCAATGGTCTTTTAATTTATTTATTTTTGGTCAAATTGACTCTAAATGTTAATTGTTTTTTCCAATTAAGCCCCTAATTGAATTAATAAAGACCTCAAAGTTATTTCTCACCTTTTTGTACCCACTCTAACCTAGTTCTTATTTTTTAAAAAAAAATCATTATTTATCTTATTTGATCCCTAATTTTATTTGTCTTTATTTTTTATTATTTTATGATTTTTTTTATTTTTATAATTTTTCAAAAGATGTCTTTTTTCAAAACTTTGTCCAATTTTATTTGCAAAAATACTTTGATGTAAAATTTTTAGTTTTGAAAGGGGTAAAAATTAGGTTATGACAACATCAAGTCTTCTTGTAATACTCATCAATGCTAGAATTAGAAATATTAATTTAAGTCCAATATTCATTGATGTCAGAGTCAAAAGTGTTGAGGTATCATAAGACAATTAAACCTCATTGAGACTTCTTCCATTAACCTTTCTTAGGACGGCTAGGTTTGAACCATTATTAAGGGTTTAACTCATTGTAATAAACTCATTATCACCTTGTAAATAAACCATTAATAGATTAGGCATAACAAACTATTAGTAATTCAATACAAGACCAGCAATACAGTGTACATCATGTAGGATGCTTTAGGGTGATAGTATCTTTCTTCTAGTGTAACTAGTTCCTTATCACAGATCTCTACAAACTAGTTATGGTTTCTAGTGATTATAGTACTAAGTGACGACTACTTTACAAAGATTAGACATTTCCCCCCTCTCAAAACATAAAAGACTCCATTTTCTCCATGTTTAACAAAAGAGTGTGGGTTGCCACAATGTCGAATGTGGTATTGGTGATAAAGAATGGAATGGTGGAAATGAAAATAAAAGTTCTATTCTTACTTTTTAGGTGTTTTGTAAAAGATAATGAAGTGAGAATGTTAATGACAACTAAAAAAATATAATTTAATATATCAACTACTTCTATACCATCACTACTCCATTTTCATTGATAGTGGCAATGTTTTTTTTTTATAAAAAGAAAATTATTATTGTTGATATTTTTTTTTGTTATTATTATTATTATTCACAAACCCTTCTTTTATGTCGAGCATGGTTATTATTATTTAAATATATTATTGCTACAACTATCATATCTTTCACTTCCTCCTTCTCTTCCACCATCATCAGAATCACCCTTATTATTTTTAATATTATCAACATAAATAAAAGCATTCTTGTAATCATCATTTCTTTTCATCTTAGAAACTAGGCATTAAAAATTTTAAATTTCATTCGTATTCCTTGTTATTATTCTAAACACATTATTAGAACTAAAACGTCATTATGATTCCTCTATTCCTATTTTGAGTCTTTCATTTTTTATAACTAAATAGTACTTAATGATCATGAATGTTACAATTTAGGATTTCGATAGAGAAGAATCTCTCATAATTATGTTGAAGTCGTTTTATTTCATTACAAAATACACATTGATGTTTGTATCATTGCTATTTGGGATTTCAAAAATCATTAAATATTTTGTCGTGCATTGAGGTATCATTTACTTAAAGTTCATTAAATTCGAATGCTTTAAGTTTTTCTCAAAATGAGAATATCTTGATTGTTATAGTTTATGATTTCATTACAAACATCTTTGAAAACTATGGCAAATGTCTTTTAGTTATAAATACACATTAATATTGTTGTAGGGAACATCTCACTTAGATGATGAGGATTGCTAGGATAAAAATATGAAAAAGAGGTTGTTATCTAGTTTTATAATAACTAAAAAGATTATAGGTAAGAGACTAGTTATGTCAAAGAAAAGATATTAAAATCACCCTAAGACATTCTACCTAAGATAAATTGCTCAGTATTTGTTTTTAATGATAAAAGGATACTTATTGTGCTTATATTAATAATTTGCCTAAAATGGTTTATGCATGTTTATCATTGATGATGAAAGGCTACTAGGACCTAAAACAATAATTTGAGATATGGGCCTGGAAATAAGACTCAATCCTTAGTTTTGGAATACGTACATTGGGCCTCAAAAGATGGTGAGTAATACATTAGGCTTTGGCCTAATTTTCCTGGCTATGTTTAAATAGAGCTTGGAGATCGTCAGTCACACTTAATTGGTTTTTGTGGGGTCAAGTTGACCCAACCTAGGTTCACTCACCATGAAAAAGGTGGTGTATCCTAACATGTGAGAATTCATAAACAAGCATTTGCACACATTAAAAAAATTTAAAAACCTATATTTACAAACAAAATTTTAAAGAATATTTATTGGTATATATTTTTTTATATAAAATTGAATGTTGTCACCTTAAAGGTCACTGCGCCAATAGAATGATGGTTTAATGTATGTTAGATATGTCAATCAAAAAGGTATTGCCAAAGAGCAACCTTCAACTCATATATCTAGATTTATTATACACACACACACTACATTCAATATCTTCCAACTTCCAAGAAATAGAACATATTTAAGGATCATACTATTCCTTTTGATTAGATAAAAATATACATAAATTAAAAAAATAAACAAAAAATATTTTTTTATATTTTTATATGAAAATAAAAGGCATCAATATCTGAGTGATAAGATATGTTTAAGACTCGTAGTATCACTAGGTTGATTCTTTGATAAAAGAAAAACAAACAAACAAATCCCTTTTTATATGAAAATAATCCTACCGTTTATTTTTTAAAGAAAAATTATTAAAATTCACACATAAAATTAATTATATCCATACACCAAATCAAGTGCATCCACACACAAAGTTAAATATTTTACAACTCATCCTCCCAACTCTATTATGGAGTATCAATTCTAACTTTATCACATCAAAAAATAATTTCATTTTGCCTTCATAACCCTGGGGTTGCTAGGCAATGCCACAAACCCCAACACTTAAATATTCATTCTTCAAAATAAATATAAAAAAAATGATAATACATTATAAATTATTCAAATAAACAAAAAAATCATTCAAGATTTGAAAACAACCTTTAGTAGATGTCGAGGTCGGGCGAAAGCTGCTATAACTAGACTAGAATAGTGGCGGTGCATGGATGTTATGGGTGAAATATGGCATGTGTGATTCACGCATCGATGAGTTAGAGCAGTGTGAGCCATTCGATTAAGTGCACCTTGTTGTCTTCTTCCTTTCTACATTGACAATGATGTCTACCGCCACTTGAGGAGAGGGATCAACATGGGGAAAGCTTCGAGTTTTCTCTCCCTTTTGTTGGCATGAGAAGGGTTGTTGCACGAGGTGGTTGTGTCATGTCTTCTTTTAATGGTGTGGTGGCACTAGTGGTAATCAATGGGTGTCTTATTCAGTGTTGTTTGGGGTTATACGTGGCGGTGATTGCTTGAAGAAATAAGACGGTATATTCATGTGGTGTGAAGAAAGAGAAAAAGTTTTTTCTTTGTTGGTTTTTTAATTATTTCTACTCTGCTCTTTCTTTGCTTGCTTTTTTTTTTTTTTTTGCATTTTTAGGTGAATTTAGTTCTTTTTCTCTTTTTGCTACTTTTTGGTTTCTCTCCAGTTTTTTTCTTTTTGTTTTTCCTTTATGTTTTTTTTTATAGCTCCTTCTCTGCTATATTTTTTTATCTCTTCTTCTTCCTTATCTCTTTACCCTACAGTTGATTGGAGAGGGGTCTGAATTTTCATGTTTATTTTAGTTTTTTTTACCTCCCTTGCCTATAATTTCATTCACTATTTATTGTTTTTGTGTTTTTTTTTTTTTTGAAAACCCGATTAAAAAACAAGAGGTCAAAAACATGTTATTAAAAATATTATATATCATTTTGTAACATTGATATCTAGCCCTAAGAGCCTGTTTAAAAGTGTGGTTGCGGTTGTTTTTCAAAGTGTTTTTCATGCCGAAATACATCAAAATAATATTTTTTTTCATTTTTTAAAAATTATTTTTGAAATCAGTTTATCAAAACGATCCAAAACATACAAAAAATTAATTTTTAACAAAAAAATTAATTTTTTAAAAAACACAGGTATAATCGTGTTCCCAAATGTAGCCTTAAGTTTGTCTTGATAAGTTAAAGGACCGAATTTTGTTACAAATAGTTTTGTTTAGATACAGAATATATTGTTTTGAAAAATTGCTATTTGGTATTTTGGATTCAATTTGTGAGATATATATATATGTGTATATATATATATATATATATATATATATATATATATATATTTGTTATATTAAGTTTATGAAAAATCATGATTATTATGATTTAGGCTTTTGTTAGTAAATCATTCAAAACTGTGATGAAACGGTCATGTTTTGCTATATAATACCATTAATTTATTATTCTTGTATTAATTTATATAATACCCATTAAATTAAATCAGATT
>Ga0325400_1003142_pt1 | contig 14794 bp, 6 predicted proteins | sample PopdelMetagenome_2_FD_205662 | JGI IMG/M metagenome (GOLD analysis project Ga0325400, IMG submission 205662) | Populus deltoides microbial communities from Bellville, Georgia, United States - Xylem-PdKOR-R1 | ecosystem: Host-associated > Plants > Phyllosphere > Stem > Wood/Secondary xylem... | reverse complement strand
TAATGAGAGTTTGTTTATTTGGATAGATTAATGGAAGTTGAATGATGAATGCCTTGCTTTGTAAAACTTGCAAATTGTTTTTCTATTTTAACGCTTTGATTACTAGGAACTAGTAATAAGCTGGTTGGGGGGTGTGATTAATACTTAAAAGTACATTTTTATCAAGGTTTTATATCATCATTTTGCACTTCAAGTATCAATTACTCAACTAAAGCACGTTTTATAATAACAAGTCTGATACTATAAGATAACTTTAATTTATGGTAAATGTTCATCTTAAATGCAGGTCTATCACATAAATCAAAGGATTGATTGATGAGTTAAACTACTGAAATTGAGAAGACAAAGAGAGGGGCAAGCTTAGAAAAGAGATGTTGGTTCAGTCCAAATTGGAACACTATTCGGTTATTAGATCATATCTGGAGTTGTAGAACTTGGATTTAGGACTGGTTTATATGGATGGAAAGCTAAGACATAGGCCTAAAACTTTCATGAGAGTCTAAGATTCAAAAAGGTTGTTTTCAAGTTCAAATTATAACAACAACGGAGAAGTCAGAATATATCCTGTAGCCCAGATATTGTTCAGTGTTCAGCCTATATCTCGAGTTCTAGAAGTCTAAATGCACCGATTCGTTTTTAGTTGGAAAGCTGAGATAATTTCCTAGAACTTTCATGAAGACTATCTGTTCAAATTCTGACGTTAGCAATGTCGTTTTGTTCAGACAAGAAGATAAGGATTGTCACCAAGTCAAGATGTGGCCACACACTCAACAATTAGTCATCAAATGAATAGTTCCAAATTTTGGCCTATAAAATGAGGCATTTGCCATGCATTTAGGCATCTTGGTTTTTAGATCAAGATCATGTTCTTGCTCTCTCTCTATTTATATTTTTGTAATGCTTAAGTTTTGCTTTCTTTAATCTTTTGTTTATGCCTTTCATTTTCTTTATTATACTTATATAATCATGTTCTCCTCTTGTTTATTTATGTTTCTCTTCTTCATTAGGTTTAGCTAACTTTATTATGTCAAGGTGAAAAGGTTTCACTAATGGTGTTAGGATAAGTATAATATAAACTTAATATGGACTTCAATGATTATATCCTTAACAACTTGCTATTAACATGTCTTATCATTTTTATCTTATTAATTCATAATACCTTACTTGTTAAATAGTTAATTTAGATTTGTGTTGTATAACACTTGGTATAAAAAATGCTTGGCACTTTCATAGCCAACCGTATGGTATAACCTACACATGTGCTATGAAAGGAACTTGATTTGTTGTTAACATAAGTTAGCATCATGAATTCCTGACAATATTTAAAAGTTTGGTGTTACTTTAATAAGATAATTAATATGATCATGTTAATAATTTATAATGAGCTATTAATGACAAATCATCCGATTGAAACCTCTTTTGTGTGTGATTGTCAGTTGAGTAATAAAAAGAGTTTATACTATACTTATTTGAAATACCATTAGTAGATCCTCTAACCTTGACAATTGTTTTATCTTTGTTTAAATCCTTACATCATTATCACATCTCAAAGCTCTCTTCACATATTTTTATTTATTTATAATTCTATATAGTTCACTTCCCTATAGTTCGACCCTGGTCTTGCCGGGTTATTTATTACTTCGACACCCCTGCACTTGGGATAAGACATCAACTCTTTGATCGTGTTAAGTTTTTGGCGTCGTTGCCGGGGAGGTAAATTCTTGTATAAATTATAATATTTATTTTATTTTCACTTTTCATTTTATCTAACTTTTGTTTCTTTTTTTTCTTTTTTTTCTTCCTTTTATTCTCTTCCTACACGTGCATGAGAGTTTGGTCACATACATTAAGTGGTAGACTTTGTACGATATCCTCATCATTTTTCAGAAAAATATGGCCGAAGAAGATAATCAGTCGTTTCATAATGAGAATAATGAGAATAATCGTGTTAGAACACTTAGAGACTACATGAATCCAACAAGAACAAGTGCGCAATCATGCATAGTTTTTCCTTCTGATGCATCTCATTTTAATTTTAAGTCAGACATTATTCAACTTTTACTTTCTTTTCATAGCTTAGATCTAGAAAATCCATACTTGCATTTGAGAGAATTTGAGGAGGTCTGTGAATTGGTTTGAAAGGAGGATTGAGTATATACCATGTTTTGTATATGTTTTAAAGCTGAAAAATAAAATATTGTATAAATTATTTATATTTTGTTTTAATTTGATTTCAGGTTCGTATCAATCTCATGTTGTTTAGCAAGATTATATTATATTTTTTGATATATGAAAAAAATATGTAATGTTAAGAATTGTTACATGTCATTTTGAAGTCTAGTTAAATTAATGCCCATGTTCTGTAATGTTTAAATCCTAAAATTTTTTTATTAGAATTTTAAATTAGGCATGAACTTATTTTATTTTAGCTTCTATGAATTTAAGTCAGTATGGTTAGATTATATAATTGTTACTATATATATTCGTAAGAATTAATGATTATGTTTTATTTATAGAACTGAAATGATTATGATACAGATGGAAATTAAAGACAATAATTAAATAAAAAACACATAAAATTTTAATGGACGAAAGAAGTTACAAATATGAGCCCCAAATTTATAAGTTTATTTTCTCTAAAATAATGATAATGAATTACACTTCCTTATGAGGTGTACAAAGCTGTAGATCAAGATACTGTCAGCTAAGGAAGTCAGGGCATTCTTAAAGATAGTCTTTAGATCAAGATACTGTCAGCTAAGGATTAAGGAATAGGATATACCAAAAATCACATATAAGACTCGTTATAGACATTAGGAGTTCCTATTAATGTCGTTTGGATTAACAAATACACCAACAATGTTTATGAATTTGTGAATTAAGTCTTTTGACCCTATTTGGATAAGTTTTTGGTGTTATTTATTGATGAAATCTTGATCTATTCTAGCTTATATATGGAGCATGAACAATACCTGAAGCAAGTATTACAGATATTAAGAAAGTATAAATTGTATGCCAAGCTGTATAAGTGTGAGTTTTGGCTAAAAAAAGTGGTTTTTCTAGGACATGTCATATCAACTGGGGAATATCTAAGGACCCTAGAAAGGTTGAAACAATATTGAAATGGGAAAAGCCTATAAATGTGACCGAGATCTATAGTTTTCTTGGGTTAGCAAGATACTACAAAAGGTTTATTGAGGGATTCTCAACTATAGTGATTCCAATGACATGATTAATCTGAAAAGAGATAAAGTAGTAATGGTCGAAAGAATGTGAAGAGAGTTTTCAAGGGTTAAAAAAAAAAGCTTATTACCACTCCGGTGTTTGGCACTTTGGTCGCTGTAGAAGTCACCAAATTAATTCTGACTTTTCTCTTTTTTAAGGAATTGATTTTTGTAACATAGTAGTGAAAGTCAAGTCGAACCCAAGGGAAATTATTCTAATTCTTCTTACATGAAGCGGAAATAAAGATTGGGGATTAATAAGGAAACTAAAGAAAATTATTTTTTTTTAAAATGTAAAAGATAATTCATTGTTTATGTGATTGGTTCAAAGAGATTGTCCATTCAACAAGTTAGGTTGATCATCGAAGTAAAATAAGTATTCATTTAATTCAAGCAAATACTTAAATTCCTTTAAATAAAAAGATAAAAAAAGATTAAATTAATTAGAAAAGGCTCGTAATTAATTCCTTGAGGTCAATCAAAATAAAGATTGAAAATAAATTTTATATTCGGTGATGAAAGCTTTAAGAGCAAAAAAAACGATCAAGTATTCCAAGCTATCGTTAAAAAACATAACGATTTTAACTTGTCTTATTCTTTTAACCTGAAAGTTAAATCAACCTAATTCATTTATTTTTCTTTCTTCTTGATCCAAATAAATAATTACAGATTGAAAAATTCACAAAAAGAAAAGCATACTTACTGCAGAAACCATTCAAAAAGCTTGAACGAAAACAATAGATTATGTACCAAATTAGGCAAAATAAATACTTGAATGTCCATAAATAAAGTTGAAAATATCTCTTCTCACAACCTAAAACAATAATGGAACAAAACTATTATGTACCGAAAGCCAAATTTTTGTTCATGGCTGTTGGAAAATTAACAAAAAGAAAAAAACAGTGCCGAAAAGAAGAAGATAAGTTGTTTCTACCATGATTTGCTTCCTTTATTCCCTCCTTCAGTTGTTGTCTTTCGTTAGGATTCTTATTATTATTAGGAGTCCTTAATGTTACTTAATTCTTTCCTCTTTAATTGGTCATTAAGGTTGGTTAAATCCCTCAGAATTTATGTTGTTGTCACAACTCTGCTGCAACTTAGACTTTATTTCTGACTTTGTTTTAAGTGATGTTCAACCTAAAACCAAATTTTAGTTCATAGTTGCTAAAAAATTGACAAAAATAGAGATAAACAAAACGGTACAGAAAAGAAGAAGAGGAGATGTAAAATTTGCTGGAAAAATATGTGAGGAACCCACAAATTATTTCAAAATGGTCCTTGCAATTTTTTCTTTCTAGAATTTTTTGGATTTTTTCTTTAGTTTTGTTTGGCTAAAAATTAAAATAAAAACAAATTAAAAACTAAGAGAAAGACACTAAGGTGTGTTTGGTAAACACACTTTTAGCCTTAGGGCTGGGCTGGTTGGCCCCGAGGCCCAAGCTCAACCTAGCTAGTTGGACTGACTAAAGACCCAACAATTTTCTTTTCTTTTTTTTTTATATATAATGATGGGATGGACTTAACCCAGTCGTGTGAACTAGGCTAAGTGTCCAACCCACTTTATGCAGTTGCTGGTGAATGCTGCCAGTAGTAAAACATGAATTAATTATGTCTTGCATGTAACAACAACAACAACAACAACAACAACAACAACAAGAATAATAATAATAATAATAAAAGCAAGAAGGAAGGAGCAAGGGACTTACCTGGACAAGGAGTGACACTGTTAGTGGTAGGGGTATTCATTTTCGGTTCGGTTCGGTTTTTATCAAAAAAAGTAACCAAACCGAATTTTTAAAAAAAAAATCAAAACCGATTCAAACTGACCAATTTCAGTTCGGTTCGGTTATGTTTTTTAGAACAAAAACCGGTTCAAACCGGTTTTGGCTCGGTTTGACTCGTTTTTTTTCGGTTTGGCTCGATTTTTTTGATTTGGCTCAGTTTTGGCTCGGTTGTTTTCCAGTTTTTTCGGTTCAGGCTCGGTTCGGTTTGGTTTTTTCAGTTCTGAGCTTAAAAAACCAAAACTGAACCGGTCGATTTTTTCAAAATTTTAATCGGTTTTTTTTCACAGTTCGGTTTTTTCAGTTATTTTTTTTTCTGGTTTTCTCGGTTTAATCAGTTTTTTTGGTTTTTGTGAACACCCCTAGTTAGTGGCGTTCTTGCTGGCTCGAGATGGAGGTTGGCGTGGCTGAGAGGAAGACCACTGCTGCTCGTGTTCTACACTGCCACTGGAGGTGCTGCCCACGATGTTGTCGTTATTGGAAAGGAAGAAAGGTGTTGGACAAGATACTACTGGAACTGGTAGTCTAGCCTTCTTGCTGGCAACGTAGGTTGTTTGGCCAAGGGAGGAGATGTTGGCGTAGTGTTCTTTACTAGAGCAGGAGCTAAAGTTGTATGGGTGCTGGGCTACTGTTGGTCACGGTGCAGACGTTAAAACTGTTAGATTCATGGTGGCAAGGGGTTTATGTTATGATGGAAAGAGGAGATGGCTGGAGTGGAGGAGCTGGTCATAGGGGCAAGGGGGCTATGTTGTGATGGAAAGAGGAGATGATTGGCATGAAGGAGTTGGTCATGAGTGAGGAGGAGGTTGAAGAGGAAACAAGACTGGTTGGGTAGCTAAAAACAATAGTGTAAATGCTGATTTTTTGCCACATTTTCCACCCCCTCCCTTCTCCTCTCTCCTTGTATGGAATCCACCCTTATCCATAAAAGATGAAAGAGAGTTATTTGGTCTTTATTGGAGGTAAATATTAGTCCTTGATTCAAATGTAAAGGATCTTAACCATCGGCTAAAAGTCAGTTTTAGCTAATCGGGTAATCGGGTCAGCCTCTATAAGTTACTTTTTTATCAGTTTTTTTTTTTTTTTGGTAATCAACTTGAGGTTGTAGTATGGGTTGAGCTTTACCATATAGTATCCTTTTCATTTTATTTAAGGTATAGGTGACACATTAAATGGCTCTGAAAAGGTGTTTTATAGGTAGTTTTTAAGGTTCAAAGGAAGAAGACAATGTATTCTAAAATCATGGTATTTTTCTATTAGGTCCCTAAACCCTTGGCTCTTTGTAATGGAACCCCCAATCAACCATAATCATTTGGATTCCTTGCAATTTCACCCTTGATCTTCTTTGATTGGACCCTTCAATTTCTGCGATTTTTACAAAGTGGTTCTTGGTCTTTGATATTTTTAATTTAATCCTTAATTGATCTTCAAACTTTTAATTTTTTTCAATTTCACCCTTGATTTCACTTGAATTAAGTCCCTAAAGTTTGGCTCTTTTTTAAAAAAGGTTATCGATTGTGAATTTCTTCAATTTGACACTTAATTGACTTTCAGGCTTTGATTTTCTATAAATTTGTCCTTGTTTCACCCAATTGACTTGTAAAAAATAAATTTGGTCCTCTAAAATTCAAATCTTCTCAATTAAGCTTTAAAATTTAATTTTTCAACAATTAAGTCCCTAATAAAATTAACTTGACCCATTAAAAGTTTAATTAAGTCCTTGCACTTAACTAAATCTATTAATTTGACCAGATTAATTCTTAAACTTAATTAAACCTTTAATTGGGTCCATGATTAAATCAAATTAGCCTATTAAAAGTCTAATCAAGTCCTCAGACTTAACATTTATACAAATTAATCAAAAAATCATTTAATTTGACTTTAAATCTATATTGTCTTTCGATCTTTGGTACAATAAGGTACAATTAGGCTTTCAATTCTTTTTAAAATCCCAATTTAGTTCTTTCATGTGTCTACAACCCTTCTTAGATTGCTCTTGTAAGTATTTTTTTATTGCTTTTCATTTTTTTATTTTTTGTTTGATTTTTCTAAGTTTTTTGAAAGATGAAGACAATTTTGGGGAACCTAAAATTAGGTTATGACAATCATTTTGAAGTCTTATTTTAATATTGTAGTTAGATTAATCCTTAGGTTCTGTAATATTTAAATCCTAAAAACTTATTATTTGAAGTTTAAATAAGGCATGGACTTATTTTTTTTTAGCTTATATGAATTTCATTTAGTATGGTTAGATTATATTATTGTTGTTAAGTATATTCATATGAATTGATAACTATGTTTTATTTTTGGAACTATAATGACTGTTTATGAAATGTTGAGAATGGAATGGTTTTTTATGGTAGAACTTTGCGATCATGATGGTGATTGTTATCACCTATTTTTAGGTTATTCCTCAAATTCATCTTCTTTCTTTCTTAAATAAAAAATTAAATAAAACTGGGATTTTGAAAAAAGAAAGGTGAGAGGATTTCATATGTAGAAAAAAATTAAGTTGCAATTTAGGATGGAATTAGGAGCCTAATTATATCCTATTTTACCAAAAACTGGAGAGGCTATGTAAATTCAAGGTCAAGTTACATAATTACTGAACGAATTTACATAAAAATTAAGCCTAGGGATATAATTAGATGTTTCATTAGCCAATTTGATTTAATCATAAGCTGAATTAAAAGTTTAATTATGTTTAAGAATTAATTTGGGTCCAATTAAAAGATTTAATTTGGTGCAGGGACTTTATTATACTTTAAATTGATCAAATTAATTTGTCTAGGGGCTTAATTGGTGAAAACATTAAGTGTGAGAGCCCAATTTAGGCTTTTTGAGAAGATTGGAATTTTAGGAGACCAAATTTAATTTTTACCAAATCAATTGATTGAAATCAGGGGTAAAATTGCAAGAAAATCAAAGTTTTTTAGTCAATTAAGGGCTAAATTGAAAAATTTTGTAGCTAATGACCATTTCGCAAAAGGCACCAAACTATGGGAACCCAATTGATTGAAATCAGGGGGTGAAATAGAAGAGAATTGAAAGTTTAATGGTCAATTAAGGGTTAAATTGCTTAAATCCAAGACCAAAGACCAAAATAAAAAAAGCGTTGAAATTCAGGGATGACATTAAAGTTCGACAGGGATAAAATTACATAAAATTAGAAGTTTGGAGTCAATTAGGGGTGCAATTGAAAGAAATTAAAAGATGGAGAACCAAATTAAAATTTGACCAAAAACCCTAAATTAAAACCCTAAATCCTTAAAATGGCACCGTTTTGAACAGTAAAGAAAAAGACCAAACGACGCGTTGTTTGGTGACTGTTCATCTTCTTATTTGGAAAGCTTCTCGAGTGGCCTCATTCCCAAAGAATTTAATGCTTCATCCCTCCACCAAATTTAACACGTAAACGATGGCCTAACATCTGACTATACCCCAATGAAGTTCTTTCTTGCCGATTGATGCCACTGCGGTGGTGGCACTGCCCTAAAGTGGCCAACCCGACCACCCTTCTCTGCAGCAAATCTGACAACCCATGATAGCCACTTTGAATTAACAGTTGGGATCCTTCCGAGTTGAATCAAGGGCCAAAATTTTCATCTTCCACCCCCTATAAATAGGGATGGATTCCATAGTCTGAAGGAGGAGAAATTAGTGTGTAAAGTTGGCAAAAAAATCATCTTTTTCCCTAGTTTTTCTCCCTTCCCTCTTGGGCACCACTTTGGCAAGCTCCTCCGCCATGCCTCAACCGTCATTGTCGTCACCAACCACTCGCTTGTCTTCCCTGCAACATTAAGAACACCTCCGGCAGCCGCTCTCCTCCAGCAGGCAAGCCTCCTTTTTCTTTTTCTCCCAAAAAGCAGCCACCCCGGCTACTACATGTAGTAGCAAAAAATTCTTAGCTTTTTATTTGGGCTGGACCCATTTCAGTCCACCCTAAATGGTTGGGTTGGATCCAGCCCAACCTAAAAAAAAAACAAAAAACCCAGGTTTGTTGGCATGCTGTTGACCCAACCTGACTTAACTGGGTTTGGCCCAGTTGGCTAGGTTGGGCCTTGCCTAATATAATAATAATAATAATAATAATAATAATAATAATAATTTTAAAAATAAAACAAATCAAAAGTCCTTTCAAAACATTATGATTTTCTCGCATGTTTTGTTTTACCAATCTTGGATAATATCAAGCTATATATTTACACTGTAAGATATAGATCTGGTATTAATATACTCGGTTTTCTCTTAAATTTTCCTTAAAAAAAAAGAGCCAGGTTTATTGGCATGCTGTTGACCCAACCTGACTTAACTGAGTTTGGCCTAGTTGGCTAGGTTGGGCCTTACCCAATATAATAATAATAATAATAGTAATAATAATTTAAAAAATAAAAAAATTCAAAAGTACTTTCAAAACATTATGATTTTCTCTCATGTTTTTTTTTTTACCAATCTTGGATAATATCAAGCTATATATTTACAATGTAAGATATAGATCTGGTATTAAAATACTCGGTTTTCTCCGAAACTTTTCTAAATTTGTTTTTTGAAAATTCATTCAAAATTTTTAAATTAATTTCCTTTTTAAAAAAAATAAAAAAAAACCAAAAAAAAATTATGTACATGCAGCCAAATCCTAAAAAGTTTCCCATCATGTTTTCATGAAAAAAAAATTGCATCTTTTTCATGTTTTAAAAATGCAAAAAAAAAAGGATATTGTAACTAGTTTATGATTATCCGTTAGGGTTTGGTCAAAATATCAAAAATTATTCACCAATCATTTTGTTCACTTTATATTTAAAGTGTTAGGGTTTAGCTGTAGACTTTAATATTTGAGGGTGTAAAACTATAAAGTAGAGTACACATTCAGGTATTAAAGATACAAAATGCAAAATAAATACAATGCTAAAATTTAGACTTTAGAAAGTTAGGATTTAACTCAATAAGATAGAGACTCTCACAAAGAGAGATCTTACAGAAAGACCAATGAATAGAAACACGACCTAGAAAAACAATCAAACAATAATACACCTTACCTTAAGTAGGAAGCATTGGGGGAGATGCGTTTTTTTCTTGCACAACCAGTCTCTTACCCAGACTCTCGCAGACCATAGATTTTCTATTAACTATAATAATAGGTGGGGACTCCTAAACCTTATAATCATAGTTTTATGATTAAATCCAAAATCTTTTTCCTTTCCCAACACCACCTCTTAGAAAGCACGAAAAGCAAGCCATTTCGATGTCGCCTTGCGACAGTGATAGTGAAGAAAGTTAAAGTATTGTTAATGACTTGGTATTGATAATATAGGGGAAACTCTGGTCAAGTTTTGATAGAAATAATTTTTTTTACCTCTTTTAAAACAAATATGATAAAATGATAAAGTGTGATCAATAATAAAAGTTGAGGGTGTTATAGTCAATGAGTTCATCAATGTCTTTTCCAATGACTTACCTGGATTTTCTCAATTAAAGAACATTGAAATTTGTATTGATTTGGCTCTAAGTACCGAACCAATATCATTGATACTGTAGAGAATGGTGTCAAAAGAGTTGAGAAAACTAAAAGATCAACTACATGATTTGTTGAATAAAAAGTTTATCTAACTAAGTGTGTCTTCTTGGGGAGCCCCAATATTGTTTGTTAGATACTCGCTCCCTCGCATAGGTGATTTGTTTAACCAATTATATGGAGCTCAATTCTTTTCTAAGATCAATCTCCGATCCGAGTATCATTAGTTGAGGATAAGGAAATAGAATATTCCAAAAATAACTTTTAGAACTCGGTATGATCATTATGAGTTCTTAGTGATGTCTTTTGGATTAACGAATGCGTCAGCAATTTTTATGAACTTGATGAATATAGTGTTCAAGCAATTTATAGATTGATTTGTGATAGTCTTTATCGATGATATTTTGGTGTATTTGAGGTCTATAGAAAAGCATGACCAATACTGGAGGATGATGCTTCAAACTCTAAGTGATCATTAGTTGTGTGGCAAGTTCTCAAAGAGCGGGTTCTAGCTAGAAAGTGTGGCATTTCTTGGGCATGCAGTGTTAATGAAGGGAATAGAAGTTGATCCTCAAGAGATTGAAGCAATCAAGCAATGGCTTAGACCTACTTTACTGATAGAGACTATAAGTTTCTTCAAGGTTTATAAAGAACTTTTCTTGTATTTATGCACCATTAATTGAGTTAACACAGAAGAATGTTAAGTTTCATTGTTCTAAAGCTTATGATAAAAGGTTATTAGAGTTAAAGTAGAGATTGACTATAATGCCTATTCTAGTAGTACAATCTGGTTTTGGTGGTTACACAGTGTGTTGTGATGCCTTGAGAGTGGGGTTAGGATGTGTTCCGATGCAACATGGCAGGGTTATTATCTAATTTTCACTACAGCTGAATAAGTATGAATAGAACTACCTTGCGCATGATTTAGAGATGACAATTGTAATTTTTGAATTGAAGATTTGGAGGCACTACTTATATAGTAAAATTTATGAGATCATCATAGATCACAAGAGTTTGAAGTATATATTTTGGTAAAATGATCTAAATTTGAGGTAGAGGAGATGGATGAAGCTGCTGAATGACTATGATTATACCATACAGGCCACCCAAACAGGGTAAATATAGTTACTGATGCTTTGAGCAGAAAATTATCTCGGAGCTTAACTTATATTTTAGAGGTATAAAGACCTCTGATCAAAGAGTTGTATGTGTTAGTGGATGAAGGAGTTATATTTAACATCAATGAAGTTGGAGCAATGATTGCTCACTCTCAGGTTAAGTTAAGCTTGATTGACAAAATAAAAGTAGCTTAGAAGAGAGATGATTCGCTGCTCAGGATCATATATGATGTAATGCAGGGAAAAGTTGCACGTTTTATGATTGGTGATGATGATGTGCTGAGATATAGAAGTAGATTTTATATGCTTGATGTGGATAATTTGAGGAGAGAATTAATGATAGAGGCACATTATATAGTTCACATAGTACATTCGGGTTCCACCAAGATGTACAAGGATCTTAAGATGTGGTATTAGTATAATAGGATGAAGTATAATATAGTAAATTTTGTTTCTACATGTTTGACCTATCAAAGGGTAAAGGGTGAACACCAGAAACCTCCTATATTGTTACAACCATTATTGATTCCAAAATAGAAATGGGAAAGGATCACAATGGACTTTATGGCAGGATTTTCTAGGAGTTAGGAGGGTTATGATTTGATATGGGTGATTGTCGACAAGTTGACAAAATCAACCTATTTTCTGCCAATTAAGATTACTTATGGATATGTAAAGTTAACAGAATTGTTTATTAGCGAGATTGTAAAACTGCATGGAGTGTCGATCTCAATTGTTTCAGTTAGAAATCTACAGTTCATATCGAGATTTTAGGTGAAATTCCAAGAAGCTATGGGTACTGAGGTGAAATTGAGTACGACTTTTTATCCTCAAATGGAAGGTTAGTCAGAAAGGACTATTCAGACCTTAGAGGATATGCTTAGAGCTTGTGTTATGAATTTTGGAGCTGGTTGGAGTAGGTTCCTATCATTAATGGAATTTGCTTGCAACAACATTTATCAGGCTAGCATTAAGATGGTACCTTATGAGGCTTTATATGGTTGAAAGTGTCGCTTAATGGTTTGTTGATTTGAGGTTGATGAGAAAAGGCTAATGAGATCAAAATTGATTCAAATTACCTCAGAGAAGATAAGGGTGATCGGAGAGAAGCTTTAGACTACTTAGAGTATAAAAAATAGTTATGCGGATAGGAGAAGGAATGGCTTAGAGTTTTTAATAAATAATTGTGTGTTTTTTAAGGTATTACCGACCAAGTAAGTATTTAGGTTTGGAAAGAAAGACAAGTTAAGTCCTTGATTCATTGAACCATATAAGATTTTGGAGAAAGTTAGAGTAGTTGCTTATAGGTTAGCACCACCACAAAAAAATATAAGTTATTCATTTAGTATTCCATGTTTTAATGCTAATAAAGTATATGTTAGATCCATCTCATGTATTAGAAGTTCAACCAGTTGAACTAGTAGATGATGTGACTTATAAGGTGAAACTGGAAGCTATAGTGGAAATAAGTAAGGAAACTTCGATCAAAGGAAATATCTTCAGTAAAAGTGAAGTGAAAAGGTCATTTACGTGAAGAAGAGACATGAGAGCTTAAGGATAAAATACGTGAGGAGTATCCTTATCTTTTCGATAAATTTGGTAAGTGTTCAACTATTTATGTCAAGTTTCGGGGATGAAACCTTTGTAAGGTAGGGAGAATGAAATATTTTGAAGGAAAAATAGAGATTTTAGTAGGAAAAGGCAATAATGCCTTTGGAGGAGTTGATATTAGGCAAAAATAAATGAGAGATATTTTGGTAATTGCATGAGATTCATAAATATAAATAGGAAGAGAAAAAAAAGAGAGAAATCAGAATTTAGAGAGAGAATCGAAAGAGAGGAAGGGATAAAGGAAATTAGAAGAAATAAGTTATTAAGGTATGCATTATGCTTTGATATGTATAATTGTTGTTATTAGTTAAGATTTTGAATTTGATAAGATTTAGGGTTTTGAAGTTTATGTTTTTGAGGTGTTAGTTGAAATTTGAACATTTAGCGTTTTAAAAAAGACTAGTGGATCGAGATTATGAAATCCTGATCAATTGGTCAACTGGTTGGCTTGTTTGGCTTCAATCAACTAATAGGTCAATTTAAGTCGACTAATCAGTAAGTTTTGATCGACTAGTTAACCTAGATATTAAGGATGAATATTTTTTTTAAAATTCGGTCAGTTTAGGAAATGTTCGAGATTGAACAAATGAATCCATTTCGCTTTTATAATTATATTTTAGTCTATAATCTTAAAGTTTTAATCTTTGATGTTATCTATTTCGAGTTGTTTTGAATATGTCTTCTTTTGTATTCAGATACTCCCGATATTTTACTTGTTGAGCGTCAATAAGATTTCCTTCGATATCTGCTTTTGTGTTCTTACTATCTTTGAGTTAGGTGTGTGGATAATATTCCATATAAAAAAGAATAATATAAATATTTATTGTTAATGTGGAATAGATCATGCTTCATGGTAATATATATTGTTTAGTATCTCTTGTTTATGATAAAACATGATTACTTATTGAAATTGAATCATTGGTGCGAGATACTTTATATATTTGAATTGATTACTCCTCATTTGATTGATTGTATGAATTCAACCTTTAAGAAATGGTTATGTTTGTTTGATTATAACCCTATAGTATGACAATCAAAATACTCATGTTAATAGGAAAGTGTTAGTCTTTGTACACATCATAGTTCTGAACCCTAGTTAGTCGGAGGAGTCACTAACCTATGGTGACTGATTATCCCACAGTTTGGAGCATCATGCTCACTACATTGTGATTTTATGACGAGCCTTACCTTATGATATTTCTTGTAATAATATGTTAAAGAAATTCTATTGTAAAAAGTCAAACTTGTATATATTCCTCATTGATGTATTATCTTGTAGGTGTATATTAAATGTTATTTATTTATTGAGTTGTTGAACTACCCCTTTCATTATTTATCTTTTTCAGGAATCGGGTTATGACATATCATTTGTCTTTTATCATTAGAGATGTTATTTTAAATAGTCAAAATGATAAAATGAATTTTTAAATAGTATAAATATGATTTTTTTTTTTTGCTCATGTACACTCCAATAATAAAAAGTCATTTATGAAAGTTAATTATATTTTAATATATTTTATATTAATAAAATTATTTATTAATTATAGC
>Ga0325400_1003141_pt1 | contig 14796 bp, 7 predicted proteins | sample PopdelMetagenome_2_FD_205662 | JGI IMG/M metagenome (GOLD analysis project Ga0325400, IMG submission 205662) | Populus deltoides microbial communities from Bellville, Georgia, United States - Xylem-PdKOR-R1 | ecosystem: Host-associated > Plants > Phyllosphere > Stem > Wood/Secondary xylem... | reverse complement strand
CCTGATCTCCCTCGGCCATCAATTATTAATAAATACACAGATCACGATCTGCCAGTCAATTTTGCCATTATATTGACATCTTCCATAATTGCCGCGAATATTAGCAGGAGTTAACAACTGTCTTCTCAGGGCACCTTATTAAGGAACTAGATTCAATAGCGGCTGCCGGTTTATTTCTTGATAAGAATGCTTGATGTTCTCTTATTACATAATAAGTTACTACGTACTGTTTATGATGATCTCGAATTAAAAATCTTTGGAAGATATTTTTTTTATTATTATTTATTAACGTTCAAAATAGATTGCGTGTATCTTAATTAATTTTACGAATTTTAAAATTAATGACCATATAAGTCTCTAGTAACCATTATATTAGTAACCACGAGATTCGAAATTGAGACTACAAAGAAAACAATTCCTTTAATCTCAAATTTTTATTATTGAGTCACTTATTAGATGGTTATTTTTAGAAGATATTTTATTTTTTATAATATTTTTAATAGATGTAACATTGTATAATATTTGTTTTTTTTTTCATTGAATAAATTTTATATATATTTATATTTTAGTTTATATTATAAATTAATTTTAATAAATAAATTCAATTTTTGTTACCAATCTAGTTTGAGTTATTACAATTCAGCATCAAAACTTAGATTCGCAATCCAGCGCAATATCTTCTACTTACTTTCTCCCAAGTCAAAATCTCTTCAAGTGCACGTATACATTTGTTAGGTCGGAACGCAATAGATTCTATTAAAGTTGACAAATTTGACATTGTCCAGAGTCATTAAATTTTATTAATTAAAGGGTTTTTGCAAATATAATAATAATTATTTTTTAAAATGTTTTTTATTTAGAAATATATTAAAATATTATTTTTTATTTTTAAAAATTATTTTTAACATTAACATATCAAAATATCTAAAACATTAATTTGAAATAGAAAAAAAATAAAAAAAATTAATTTTTTTATTAAAATACAAGAATAAAAATAAAAACTCTTATATTTGTCAAAGTTGGGGGAATTTTGGATGCTGGTTCTCGTGTTGTTGACAAAACAACAATTTTCCATTCCAATTTTGAATCACCACCGACAAAGTTTGACTAAAAAAATTAAAACCAAAAAAAATCTCACAAATATGTATGGAGTAGGTGTAAGACTATCAATGCTTACAAATAAAAATTATTTGATATTATTATTAAATTTAATCTAACAATTAACCTTGAAATATTCCGATTAAATTCTTATCTGACTCAGTTTTATATTTTAAAGAAATCCAGTCCCGGTAAAAAGTTCCGTGCCATGACCTTACTTGAGTTAATTTCTTGGGATTAACCGTAGCTTTTGGATTAATAGCAACCCATTTTTACACCCAGCTGGTTCACAAGTTTTGATTAAAGGTGGCCCAAATTGCTAGAGATGAGCTTGCATTAATTAGGCATGCATAATTAACAAAATAACTGAGCCTTACAGACATACGAAGGATGTGGAAAAACAAGAACCCGAGATTTAATGTTGTCTGTGTCCTAATTTCACTGTTCCATATTTCAATGAAATATCAATATCTTGTTAGGCTTGCATGTATTGTTTAGTAGTGTAATGAATATTATTTTTAAAAATATTATTTATTTAAAAATATTTTTAAATAATATTTTTTTATTTTTAAAAATTATTTTTGATATAAATATATTAAACCATCTAAAACTACAAAAAAAAAATTAAAGTTAAAAAAATTAATTCTTTTTTAAAAACACGATCCAAAAAACCTTCATTTCATACTTTTCAAATTATTTATTCAATTTAGAGATCTTCAATTCAATACAACATATTTTTAATATATTCACTTTGAAATCACATCCTAAGGACATCTCCAACCCAGGAAGCAAAAGAGAAGCCAAATTCAAAAACCTGTCCTTTTAGCTGTTTTTTTGTCTCAATTCTCAGCATGGTAGAAGAATAGCAAAAATAGTTTTTTTTTAAAGAAATTCCTATATATTAATCAAGAAAGCTAAAACCAGCAAAAAAAAAAAATCCAATTAAATGCAACTAAGTGAATAAAAAAAGATTTCAAACTTCTTTAAAAAAAAAAAAGAAAAATTTTCATTAGAGTATACAATAAAAATATATATACATATATATATATATTATATTCAAAATACCATATTAATATTTTAACACTTCAACATAAACATAGGAGATGATATAATGTTCGACATCTCAAATATTTTTTTTTTACTTTAATATTAACAGATATACTGACATGATAATCACAGCAACACACCATGTCTATGTGGCACTAACATGTTATTGCGGCACCCACATGACTGACGGCATTGATCATTTTTCACAAAAAAAAATCATGAAATTTTAAAAGGCAGGGACCAAGATAACAGGAGCTTGTAATTTGTGGACAACCTAGAGTCAATTTTTATTTTTATGATTTAATATATATATATATATATATATATATATATTTTCCTTACTTTGATTTTTTTATGTTTTAATATTATTTTAATAAATTTTAAAATAAAAAACATTTTAAAACAATCTCAACCACTACAGAAAATTGTGTTCCAAGCTACGATTGCTTGCTTGAACTATTAAGAATATTTTTGGCAGTGTGATTATGGGTGTTTTTTAAATAATTTTTTGTGTCAAAATATATTCTAATGATATTTTTTTATTTTTTAAAAATTATTTTTAACATTAATACATTAAAACAATTTAAAATATATAAATTATATTAAATTTTAATATAATAAAAAATTTTAAAAAAACGAATCAGTACGCGTCCGAGAGAGGACAACAATCTCGTAAGTATTTAATAAAAAAAACTCAATCCTCACATGAGACCAAGCCCACCACGATCCCCACCCCCTCTATAAAAATAATTAAAAACCTTTCCCTCCTCGACCTCAACATCACCGAAAAAAACTGACATTTTCCTCTCTGTCACATCTCCTTTTGGCACGCACAGAAAAGAGCCACAAAAAAAAAAGGATTTGTAAACTCTGGGTGAGATTTAAAGTCCTCAAATTTGGTGATCTCTGATTTGGATTTTGTTTTTGAAAAAATCGAAAATGGGGAGTTTGGGAGCGATATTAAAACACCCAGATGATTTATACCCACTATTGAAGCTGAAAATGGCTGCTAAACATGCTGAAAAACAGATCCCGTCTGAACCTCACTGGGCTTTCTGTTATTCCATGCTTCATCGGGTCTCTCGTAGTTTTGCTTTCGTTATTCAACAGCTTGGCACAGAACTCCGTAACGCTGTAATTATATTTTACATTGCACTTTTTTATTGTTTTACTTGCGTTGTTTTGATCTGGGTTTTGTGTAGTAAGTATTTAATAGTCATTTTTTTTTTGGTTTGCAGGTGTGCATTTTTTACTTGGTTCTTCGAGCCCTTGACACTGTTGGTTTGTTCTTGTTAACCTCGTGCTTTGTCTGTGATTTTTGTTTTTATTTCTGGAAGAATTTGATACATCCTAAATGGGTTTTGTTGAGTTTTAAGATTAATGATGTAGTGTTTTATGCTAGGCAATTGTTTGATTTTCTAGTTCTTCAATTATGTTTTGATGGATTTTAGAATCGGAGAGTGTCATATTGAGTTTGAAGTTGCTAGCTCTAGAGTTTTTGATATTCTAATAAATGGCTAGTGGAGATTTTAGTTTAGATGATAGCTTTGTAACCGAAGTCCTGAGGTCATTTTTTTGAAGAAAAAAAAATTTGAGAGGAGAGAGCTGTTGGTTTTGCTTAGTTACGGCGTACTGTGAGGAGAAGTTTCCTTGAAGCACTCTGTTTGAATAACACTGGATTTCCACTTAACCGTTGTACTTATTGATGTTATTTTGTTAGTTGATACATTGTTTTTTGTTAAATGTTTTCGATGATTCCTTTACAGAGGATGATACAAGCATACCTACAGACGTCAAAGTACCTATTCTGATAGCTTTTCACCGCCACATTTATGATCGCAATTGGCATTTCTCATGTGAGTCTTGAAATTTTAGTTTTGATATCCTTGATTCTACAATTTGGAGAACAGTTGACTTGAATAAATTTGTTGCTGAGATTTAGCTTGAAAATTTCATCCGTCCAAACTTAACATTTCTTCTCTGTGCAAGTAATTTCTTGTACTGACTAAATAGGGCATCTAGACTATACCAATTTAAGTTAGGATTAGCTCCTGTTCTTTTGTTCAATCACAATACAGATTTTAACAATATTTGTAATGCCTGCAAATCGTTTGCATTTATGGTCTGCTATAAAATTACATGTTCTGATATTACCATTTTTAGTTTGATGACTCAAGTGTCTAGTCCAAGAGCTTGAACATTTTTACAAAATTTGTTTTACATTTATCTCTTACAAACAGTTGATTAATGTCTGAGAAAGTCTCTCCTCTTTAAGGTAGCCAGAGAAGTTTACTCATGAGAGGCAACAGTTCCATGGCACCTGTATCTGTAAAATGTAATGTCAATTGAATATTTTTGCTCACTCTACTTTGATTCTTCTTTTGCATAAGGTGGTACCAAGGACTACAAGGTTCTTATGGACCAGTTCCATGATGTTTCAACTGCTTTTCTAGAGCTTGGAAAAGGGTTAGTTGTACCTCATTTTGACTCCTGTTTGATTGCATGCTTATTGAGGATCTGATTGATTCAGGGTCTATATAATGTGCTCTACACTTCTAACAATTCATTGCATCCAATCACAATAGTGTCTGTGCGCCTGTTTCTCTTCAATAGAAGACTTATGAAACTCAATTTATTCTGCAGTTACCAGGAGGCAATTGAGGATATTACCAAAAGAATGGGTGCAGGGATGGCAAAGTTTATCTGCAAGGAGGTTAGTTATGTGGGGTGTTGTAATGCGGCATCGAATGGTGCATGGATAACCAACTTAAGGAAAAAAGGATTTCTCTAGGTTCCACTGCTGAATTGCGTGATACATGATACAAATGTGGGTGTCTGTGTGATTGCATCCATCATGATATCAAAAAGTATAATAAATATGCACATGTATACTGTGGACTGTAGTGGGCTCAAGCTATATGCATCACAGGAATCAGGTGCTTGGTTATCAAGTAGCCCATGCAATTTTTATTTGGGTCGTGTATAGAAGATGAATAGATTATCAAGAGAATGAAGAATTAATAGTGAAATCTAGAGTATTTAGTCATCCTCCTAGAGATAGCAAAGGACACTAGGGATGGCTGTGTGATCCCTTTGGATGTCAGCTAAAGAAATTCTTTGAACTCAATAAAATATGCTGACAGAACTATTCTATCCTACAGGGCTTTAACAGTTTCCTCATTACTCATGTTAATCATCAAATTGCACAAGCTTCGATTTCTTCAGTTTTTCTTAAAACAGAATGGAAAAAGTTATGTTTATGTGATGCCATTAGACTTTCTTGTCTGCAGGTGGAAACCATTGATGACTATGATGAATATTGCCACTATGTAGCAGGACTTGTTGGAATGGGCTTGTCCAAGCTTTTCCATGCCTCTGAATTAGAAGATTTGGCTTCAGATAGCATCTCCAATTCAATGGGATTGTTTCTTCAGGTATCACTATGATGCAAGAGCCATTGATGTGCTTTATCTGGGGGTTAACTTTGTTTTGAAATGTAATTCTAACATGTATATCCTGGATTTGATAAAACTTAGAAAACAAACATTATTCGTGATTATCTGGAGGACATAAATGAGATACCTAAGTCACGCATGTTTTGGCCTCGCGAGATTTGGAGTAAATATGTCAACAAACTTGAGGTTTGCTTCTTTTCCATATATAGTCTCAACTTTAGTACCATAAACATCCCTTTGTAGTCATTATGTTCGTGAATGATGTAAATATAAGTACAATACTTGAAATGTGATAGTGTTATTTTTGGCTTCACCCATCTGATTAACATTCTCCCTGTTTTGTGTTTTGTGCCTCAGGACTTGAAATATGAAGAGAACTCAGTCGAGGCAGTACAGTGCTTGAATGACATGGTTACCAATTCCTTGATGCATGTGGATGATTGCTTGAAATACATGTCTGCATTGCGGGAACCTGCTATATTTCGGTTTTGTGCTATCCCTCAGGTAAGAAATATGCTTAAACTGACCTTTGAAGATATCATTGTTTCATGTCTTGTAATTTGACCACTTGACTCGTGCTTATGCCTTTTCACTTATTCTGAAATTTTTTAAAAAACTTTTTCATCATGTCATATATTTTATTACACGGTGAGGAAAGCTCACAATATTTTTAGTCTAATTGTGTAGTTTTATGTTTAGTGTTAGCTATAATGGATGTTCTGGTGGAAGCTTTCTTCTAATTTGACCCCTCTCCTCCTAGGTCATGGCTATCGGAACCCTAGCAATGTGCTACAACAACATCAATGTCTTCAGAGGTGTAGTGAAGATGAGACGAGGTAAGATTACTTTATAGACTGCATTATTTTCTTGGCATCTGAAACTGGTGGAATGTTATAGCAATAACAGAAATTGTTTTGGTGCATGTAAATATCCCATGAAGACTGGAAGGTTTTGATCGTTGTTGTGTTATCATAAATGTAGAATTGCATCTAGAATGCAAATGCAATATAAGATATCATCTCTCTTTAGAATACAATAAGGTTATTACCAGATGGACCATTCCACAAATACCATGTGTTTGTTTGGGAACTGCATAACTCTCAGACTAAGTAAATCATGCCCCAGCTTGCATATCTCGGATTATTTTTAAAAATTTCACACCCCATCTACCATATCACCCCTGTCCCCTGCTGCTCTTTATTGTACAAAGGATTCTGGCTTGTTAATTAAGTACCTGCATCAAAATAATAAGTCCTGGGTTTTCATGATTCCTTATTCAATGATGTTTAATTTAATGCTAAGCCTATTTCTAGGTCTTACCGCTCAAGTTTTTCATCGAACGAAAACAATGGCCGATGTCTATGGAGCTTTCTTTGACTTCTCTTGTGTGCTGAAGTCCAAGGTATGATGCTATCCTTAATTCTAACCAAGACATTGCTTTTCCTGGCAGGTTCAAGTATGAAAGTTATATTTCTCCCGCTTGTAAAAAACACCGAACCCTATAAAGCTTCAGTTTTTCTTGCCAGCTTGTTTTGTGCTCGTTCATCTCATTGAACCTAAGTAGATCGACGCCAGTTAGACTTTCTAGAAAATAATTTCATATAAGGGACTTGGTGGAATCTTCCCTAATAATAATGAATATATTTGCTTGTATCAATCCCCTCAGGGTTGATGAATGAGGGGATGAGCAAATGATAGTAGGTTGCCACATTGTTTGCTGTGTGATAGTAGCCTTTGAGATAGTGTATTAATTAACTATGTGGCATCTTAATAACAACAATCAACAACTGTGGTGGTTTTGTCAGATTCGGAAAATGGAAGTTTATGTATAAAGGTGGGAGCTTTTTCACTAGGATGCCACTGAATATTTATGGAGTCGATTATGATCCTCAAGTTTGTTTGCTAAATTTTCTAGGTGCCTATGTTGAGAAATGTGCAATTGGATACTGCAGGTTGACAAGAACGATCCTAATGCAACAAAAACATTGAGCAGTCTGGAAGCAGTACAAAAAACTTGCAGGGAATCCGGGGCTCTAAACAAAAGGTTTGCCAAGCTATCCTCTGAGCCTTTAATTGTTTTTTTGTTATTTTATTGGGCTGACATTCTTTCATGCTTCTACCAGGAAATCTTACATACTTAGGAATGAGCTAAAATATAATTCTGTTCTGGTGAGTTCTGCCGAATTGTCAACCGGATTTCCTTGTGTAGCCTGGTGGAAACTTTGTTGTTCAAAACAATTTATTTATTTCCATTTTTTTTTCCTGTCCTTTTCAATCCTACTGATTAATCTACAGTTGAATGACGAAATGCATCTCGTGTGCTTTGTGGGTTGATCCAAGAATATCAAATGTGAATATCATCTGATTTCTTTTATCGTCTAATGCAGATCGTCCTCCTCTTCATTATATTGTCTATTATTTTTGCTTATCTCTCTGCCAACCGATCAAGTTACTAGGGTAAGTTGTGCCAGAAAAACAATTATTGATTGGATTCGCTATCATGATAATGATTTTCTAAAAAACTTCGTTTGTTGATGCACAGGATGGTCGATTTCTTGAATTCCCCAGTGTGCGTATGGATGATGGCTGGTTACACAAGTGCCTGTTCTATTCCGTGGAAGCTGCTTTTCTTATAATTGTGTAACCTTATAATGGCTACAGTTTAAACTCAAGAGTGTATGCAGTATTAAAATGTTATTACAGTTCCCATAGCTTCCAATCTCTTATAGTTGTAATTTATAATGCACCTGTAGTCTTTATCAGCCATTCAGGACTCTCGAGCGTAGAAATAAGGTCCTCTTTGGTTGTTATCGTAGTTATTTTGTGGATGGAGCAATAATACGAACTTGAAGTTTTTCCGAGTTCAACAGCAGCTGTTGACCCTCTGGTCCTTCTCTCTTCCTGCTACTCGTCTTCCAGTGTCGAGGGACTGATTTCTGATCTGCCCTTGTTTGAGGCAATATGGCCTTGAGTCTTGTGACACAGCAACGATATGCCAGGGATAAGCAGCAAGGGCAACATTAAAATCCCAGATAGGATTGTCCGTAGGAAGAAAGATTCGTCTTTAAGAACTCCGCGGTGGCTATCTCCATGGTCATAGCTACTCTTCTTTCTCTTTTCTTTTGGGCTTAGGCCCCGTTTCTAATAAAAAAAAAACAAAAAAAACATTTTTAAGAAAAAAAAATAAACTATATATATATAAACTTCTCGAAAAAGCATGTTTCAGTAGAAAATTGAAGTTTTCAATTTCAACATATAAAACAAGGGCATTGTTACTGTCAATTAATTATTTATGCCCATTCCAAAAAAAAATGTATTCGACAATTAGGTTTTTAGTTATTTTTTCAGAATAAATTAAAAAAAGTAGAGATGGAAACTTCAATACGTTTTCTATGTACGTCTATCTTCATTTGCTACTTTCACTGTCCTTGTTAGAAATGATGAACAAGCTCGCTTGATCACATGAATCATCCTTGGTAAACCAACTTGTTCTTGGAGACAGAGGATCCACCAAACTAGATGACTATATTTATACATGGGAGGAATCAAGATCACTCTCCTAGCAAACTATTTTTTTTTCCTTACTTTTTTAAAATTCGTTATCTATACATGTGTGTGTTTGAGAAGGGTTTTGATTTGTTGATTTTAACATGTACGTGTTTGGTTTATTTGTTTACCTTGTATATTTTAAGCTGCGCGTGTGTTTAGTTGATTTAATTATAGTTTTTCTTAAATGCATCATGTTTTAATATTTTTTTTTCTTAAATGGTGTTCAAATATGATGTAAAAAAATTATGGTTGTCTGGTTAAAATGCAAGACTTGGAATAAACATGTTCACTTGTTGAGGTGTGTTTATGCTAAAATCTATCATCAAACCTATTCTTGGCTGAAGTCTATGGTGTTTTCTTTGACTTTTCCTGTATGCTGAAGTCCAAGGTGCGATGCTTCCTTTAATTCTAAACAAGATATATTTTCCTAGCAAGTTGCCGTGGGAAAGTTAAGCTTATCCAACTTGCAGTATCAGCTACAAGATAAAATTTCAGTTCTGCTGCCAGCCCGCCTTTTGGACTAGTTTGATTGCCTTGAACCTTTTCACCATATCTCCACTTGTTTGTTACATTGAATAAAGGATGGTTGTGCTTATTGGAAATACAAAATCGACTCTCACATTTTGACATGAGTGATCCTAATGCAACAGAAACGTCGATCAGATTGGAAGCGATACGAAAAAATTGCAGGGAATCTGGGTTTCTAAACAAAAGGTTTGTCAATGTAACCATGGTGGATGTGGTTTTCTGTTTTTTTTTTTTTGGCTGACGTTCGATTCTTGTTTCCGCCAGCAAATCTTACGTAATCAGGAATGAGCCCAGATATAGTTCTGCTGTGTTGAGTTGTTGTTCAAAGCAATTTACTTGCTAAATGCACGCCCAAGTGGTGTCCTATACTTAAGTTTCTTTTTTCCCGGTCCTACTCTACATGTAGATGCACATATGCTTTCTGGCTTAAAAATATCGACTGTTTTCTTTCATAATCTCAATGCAGGTTGTCCTCCTTTTGTTACGTTGTCCATCGTTTTTTATCGTCTCTCGGCCGACCAATTATCAAGTGAGAAGGGTCAGTTTTGCTACGGAAATAGCTATTGATGGGACTCATTATTGTGATAAACGTTTTTGTTGGAAACCAGGTTTCATTTGTCCAGGATGGTTGATTTTCTAAAATTCCTCTTCATGGATGATAGCTGGCTACACCGAGTGCTTGACTTCTTCTGCCGAAGTTTCTGTTTTCTGATGCTGGAGTACTTGTAATGGCCACATTTAGTTTTCTGATGCTGGAGTACTTGTAATGGCCACATTTAGTTATTTACTGTTCTGTTCTCGTGTATCCAACATAAAAATGGACTGTTAAATTTCCACCAGAACTGGAGTTGCCTTCGGCCTCTATTGTCATCCCGACTTTCTGGCCTGGCGGGATTTTTAAACGTGCTCCTCCAAGAAAACAGGAAAGTAGTCGCTAAATCTTCTGCAGGGTCATCCCGGTCAGTTTGGAGAAGCTATGGCTTTTAACTGTAGCTATGGCTTTTGAAAGCTACAAATTATAGCTTTTAAAAAAATCACATGGAAATAGTTATGATATTAGTTTTTAAAGTATTATCAAACACTTGAAAAGCCATGGCCATAACTAGAATGTTGATTCCTAAACAGGCTCGTAGTTTAAAAGCTACTTATAAGTGACCTACAACTGGAGAAAAAGGAGGTCTTCGCGGCCATACAGAAAATCAATAACTCGGGTCAAAATCTTAATGCTATTCGTTGCACAGAATAATTAAAAATAATAAACAAGGCATTTATATATCAATATGATCACGAGGTAAAATCAGTACGTATATCACAAGGAAAGCCACGGCCTCCAATTTGCAACAATTTTCCCCCCTTGATCATCGATCCACAACAATCATTCTCCGCATTTGAGAACATGCAGAGTGTAGAACATACACTCAATACAAAATCATCAGCCCAGAAGAAAACTCTAAAACACTTCAGCTATTTTGCTGGCAAGGACACGATCCCTTCTTTCAATGTACCCATATGGGAACCAGCCTGCTTTACCTTTGCACTCCCCTTCGGCCCAGCCATTGTTTGTCACCTGTCGAGAATGCATGGCAGAATATTAAACCTTGCATGGACTTTAGTTGACATAAAATAAAATATCTGAACAGTACATAATTTTAAAAAAAAAAAAGTAGTTTCAGAAAGCTCTAAACCTTTCGAACAACAACATAGTCACCAATTGACAAAGTCAGCTCCACATCAGATTGTCCTTGATATGAATGCATGACCTGCAATAAAAAGCAAATAAATGGCAGACAATAAATAAAAACATGCAAGCAACATCAAGGTCCTATTTTGTAAGAATTTAAGGTAACTTTAACAGCATGATAAATTCAATTACTAACTTCCCCTAAAAAGTAACTGATGCTGTCCGTTGTTCCGTTATGTGCTTGGGAAGCATACATGCCGTTCACTTCTTCATATGATGGAGGTGGAGGCATGCTGTTCTCTGCACTTGGGGTGGGAGGCGCTTCAATTCGTTGTCGTTCTGATGTCATCTATTAATAGCAACAAATGTGGATTATGATCCAAATAAAGGCAAATACAAAAAATTAGGACCATTCCATTCCAATTCAGGCCTGGTAAAAGGACTTCAAATACCTCTCCTTCAAGCTGATCTAGTATCTGAAGGACTCTCTGGTGATAAGCACGCTCAGCTTCAACCTTCAAATTAGAACATGAATCAGAGAAGGATAATCTTTAAATCTGATCTCTTCCCAACACATAATTCATGACTTGGTTGAATCCATAGCAGAAATAAGGGATCATTCATATTACCATAGCTATAAGTCTCTGAAGAGTTAACCTCTGCTGTTGGGCTTCAACAGCAGCCATTGCTGCAGCCGCTTCCTTCCCCAATATGGACATGTTTGACTTCAGATCTTGCAGCTTTGTTTCTGCAGATTCTAACTTCATTGCAAGCTCAGGACTGCCTGGCATTTCTCTCACTTTTGCCTGCCGCTTGGAAACTTCAATAGCCTGTCTAGGTTCAAATGAAGGGTAACTAAACAATTTTGGAGAAAGAATAGACCACACACCATGATAATTATGCTGTGAACTGCACTTCAATTGATTCATGATCATTGATATTTAGATCAGAAAAATAAGAACAATTGATAATTCTCTAGGGAACACAAAAGTGAAAGTAAGTTGAATAAGTATCATGCAAGTAAAAGGAACACCAAATCTAGCAAGTAAATCTCAGGAGCAATTCAAAATAAGATGCCCATTGAATCATACATTTCAAAAACTTGGTAAAGAGAGCGATATTTCAATATATACCTGAGCTTCTGCTTCTTGTCGCATCCTGTCATAACGTTGAGCAAGATGCCGCGCATCTTCCAATGGAGCTCCCATTACCATAGCTCTTAATGGCTCAGCCACCTAATAATAAAAAACAGTCAATGCCATACCAAGAGCATGATAAAATGCTCTATGAATAACAAGGATGATAATGAAGAAAATATTAAACATGGAGTAAAAAAACAGTCTTGAGACACCTCAGTTCTTCCACTAAATTATAAGTATTTGAGACCAGTTTTAATGTTTCATAATTCTTGTGTTCTGGATCTCAGGCATAATGTTTACCCATTTAATGCTTTCTTGACACTTGTTCGTATGATTTACTAAAAGTCCAGTATGCAAACTAATAAAAACCACTTGCAGCTTTGCAAGACAATGGAGCACAGTGGAATCAGCACAGGAAAATGAGACATACATAAGCTCATTAATAATATTTAAATCAGCACATTTGTAGTGATGAAAGATGCAGGAATATGGAAATTTGTGTTATAGTCAAACCTGTGTACCAAGAGCTTTCAGCAGATTCCCACGTTCCTTCTCCATCTGAGCACGGGCACGACCATAATTCATTGCAGCCTTTGACAATGTATTACCACTAGTACATGTATTTTCGGCACCATATTTCCTGCTATCTTCTGAAAACTTTGTTCCTGTAGAACACAATGAATTTGTATAAAAGACCACATTACCTTCTTGGAATTCAATATATATGATGCTACAGGAATAACATCAAGATTCCCACCATCCCACCTATTTCAACTTGTTTGGATCCTGTGACAATATATCCTTCTACACCACGAACAATATCCCGTTGAAAATGCTGAAAAATAACATTTGACATTAATAAGTCAACGACTAAAAGAAAGGGAGAACAATATGCCATAGGAGGACTGGATAACCTTGCCAGCACGTGTTGATATGTAAAGCCTCTCAAGTTTCTGGTGCTGATGGAGTTCTGCTTCATCAGTAACAAGTGTGTCTGAACCTCCATATCCACCAGCCCCAAACTGCTTGAGAACAGCCTGATTTAACACCCAGCACAATCAGAACACTGGTTTTGAGGAGCAAACTACTACAATGTGGAGAAAATAAAATGCAGTGCTCCGTGAAGCCAGACATGCACCCTAATTATGTCAAGCTGGGGAAACACCATCAAATGTATAAAACCCAGTGGAGCTTCAGATTGATGTTCCACTACCAAAGCACGTAGAAATTGAAACTTGCATCGCAATCAAAAAAGTCTGTTACATGCATGAATCTTATTGAAAGACCCACAAAGAAAAAAAAATCTCAAATCAAAATCAAAAGGGTAAATGAAATGGAGCTTCAACTTGATGGGTTAGTATCAAATTACAGTGTTACAAAGTAAAACAAACATTTCGATCGAAAGAACTAGATTACAAGCACCATTGAAAGTGGCGTAAAACATTTCCTTACTGAATCGTACACTGTAAATTTGAAGTAATTTCACCTACCATGCATAAAAACAATCACTTTATTCTCTCTTCATTTTCACTCCACCAAATCAAACTCCTTTAAACTTATAAAATTAAAATCCTAAACCTTAGCAAAATCCTCATGAAGCAAGAAATCAATTATCGCAAACAATCTTCCCTAGAAGCTTTCATTTTTACTAACACCTACATTACATTGAACATTCCCAAAAACCCACGAAAAGACTTCAGATAATAATCCAAGACTGCAATTTCCAGCTCCGGTGCATGATAACACTAAACGGATTTAACCAAATCAATCAAATTCGCAAAAGATTTGACACGATCTTTCTCGTTCCTAATCCCATAGACAACATGTTTACCAAAAAACAATCAGAAATGATACATCGAAGTCTAGAATAAATAAATAAATTGATATTGAGCTGAAAAAAAATGGAATTTTAAACTTGGATCTAGAATTTCAGGGTTTGATTTAGAGGGATACCTGTTGTTGCTTAGCGACCTGTTCCCTAAGTTTCGTGGCTTGTTTTCGTATCGCTTCCATTCAATGAAGAGGGATTTAAGAATTTTAATCGGTTTTGAAGAGGTGAAACCAAACGCGGTGTTAAAAGAGGGAGAGAGGTTTTTGAAAAGAAAGAAGGGTGGGGGTTGTCGCCGTTGTTGTTATTAGCCACTTTGGTAGCCAGCCTCCTTTGGAGCTTCCAACGGCAGACATTTGTGTCATTTCAAAACACCCAAAATTATGATGCTATGCCTGCGCCCGTTCTCATTTTACCATTCCTGAGCCCCCTTTTATTGAGATGCATGTTAATAGGTTTGTTTCAAAAAAA
>Ga0325400_1003138_pt1 | contig 14801 bp, 11 predicted proteins | sample PopdelMetagenome_2_FD_205662 | JGI IMG/M metagenome (GOLD analysis project Ga0325400, IMG submission 205662) | Populus deltoides microbial communities from Bellville, Georgia, United States - Xylem-PdKOR-R1 | ecosystem: Host-associated > Plants > Phyllosphere > Stem > Wood/Secondary xylem... | reverse complement strand
CTTCGGAATTGTTTTTAAGCCAATCGGTTCGCGCACAAATCGCTAATCCGGTTCTAAATAATAGAATTGCACAAAACGCAGAAGCAAAATAATTGGTTGTACTATAAATCACCCATTAGCGTTGAATAGTTTGGTTTTAACCTTATCGTAACCCGGCACACGGTTTCGGGATACATTGTATGCAATCATTTATTTTCTGGAGAAAATGGAATCCGGCCCACCAGACGGCTTACTGGACGGGCCTCGTTTTGTTGATAACCGCCCTTACCGGCATGCTCTGGGCCTGGTCGCAGGGCCTGCAAAATGTCGTGCACTGGGATGTATTAAGCGAACTAACCGAGCTACCAGCTACCATCCGTAGTTTTACGGATGGCCTGCTGGATTATCCCGTCACGAGCAAGACGTATCTGGTGGCGGAACAGTTTGTGGCGTCGACCATGCAGGTTAACGTGCTGGCGGCCCGGCTGGTTACGCTGGGCGTTTGTCTGGGCTTGGCCTTTATGCTGGCGGCCATTACGCGCCTGAGCCGCATGCCTTACCTGATCGCCATGAGTCTGCTGATTTTGCTGGTGGCTACTTTCCGGCTGGAGGCTCTGCAGTTACCCGGTCTGCTGGGCTCGGCGCTGGGCAGCCGCCTGCCGTTTTTGGGGGTAGTCGTTCTCTTTGGCGCGGTCAGCTATTACTTTCATTCCTTTAAACCGGAGATGGCGCTACCCGTCCGGCTGGGCGTTTTCGTAGCAATGGCGCTGCTTGGCTGGCTGGCCTTCAACCGCCTGGCGGAACAACCGGCGCCGGCGCTGGCTTTTGTCAGTTACGCCATGCCGGCGTTACTGCTTATTTCGGTTGGCTTTATTTTCTGGATTGCGTCGGAAATCATTGCCGCGCTGGTTTATCTGACATCCCTGTCGCGCACCAATGCTGAGCCGCTGGGGCTGAACAACTTTCTCTTTCTGAGTTTATTGTACCTGGTTAACCTGCTCCTTGTCTGGCTCAGCAACACCAAAACCATCAGCTGGAATCCGGTTACGGTCAATCCGTTCGTTCTGTTTCTGATTTCGCTGGTGATGGGCCTGTGGGGCGTTCGTCAGCAGTTTCGGCAAACCGAGAACTGGCCTTCTTTCCGGGATGCGGGGGCTTTTCTGTACCTGGGCGCTGGCCTGATTACCGTTCTGACGCTCACCTTTGCGTTCGCCACCGCCAATGATCCCCTGGTCGAAGCACTGGAAGATGTTATTACGTATACACACCTGGGGGTTGGGGTACTGTTTGTTGCCTATGTCGTTGTTAACTTCCAGCCGCTGTATCAGCAGAAGCTGCCCGTTTACCGGGTTCTTTACAAACCGCTCCGGTTTTCGCTGCTGCAAACCCGACTGCTCGCGGCTTTTTCGGTAGTGGCGTTATTGTCGGTTCAGAACTTTTTCTCGTTCAATCAGGCCGTCGCGGGTTACTTCAACAACCTGGGTGACCTGCATACGGCAACGGGCGAGGTGCTGGTGGCCGAGCAGTATTACAAACTGGCGCTTAACAGCGAGTTCCAGAATCACAAATCCAATTACGCGCTGGCCTCGCTGGCGCTCAACCAGGGTGATAAGGTAACGGCAACGCATTACTTCCAGCAGGCGCTCCTCAAACAGCCTTCTCCGCAGGCCTACGCGGGCCTGACTTCCGTACTGTTGCAGGATAATCTGTTTTTTGAAGCCGTTAAAATGCTCCAGAAAGGCATCCGGACTTTTCCCCGAAATGGTGAGTTACAGAACAATCTAGGCTATCTCTACGCCAAAACGAGCGTTGCCGATTCGGCTTATTATTACCTGGCCGCGGCAACCGGCAACACCCGCCGGGAGGACGTTCCGCAAACGAACCTGCTGGCGTTCTGGGCTACCAATCCGCAACTGCTTTCGCTGGATTCCCTCGCCAAAGCCACCGAAGCCCGTTCGGACGAAGCCTACGAAGCCAACCGGGCGGCTTTAAAACTCCTGAGCGGGCCAGCCGCCGACAGCACACAACCCAGCCGGCCGGACTGGCTAGATGAGCCCATCACCGAAGAAGGCTTGAGCGTGGGCCGGTTCGCTAATTTATACAATTACGCCGTTCAGAACCGGACCACCGACACAACGCTGCTGGCGGTTCTGCACCAGTTGGAACAAAGTCCGGCCAACCAGGATTTTACGGATGATCTGCTGTTTGCCCGGGCCGTCGCTAATTACTACACGGCTAATAAACGGGAGGCTTTCGAAATCACGGACCAACTGGCCCGCGACAACACGCGGACCGGACCATTTTACAACCGGGTTACGGGTTTGTGGATGATGGAGCAGGGCTTAAACCAGAAGGCTGCCGAGGTCCTCGAACAAAACCCGGATACCCTGTCCATTTATTACCGGGCCCTTGCGCTGACCAAGGCGGGCGACCCATTGATAGCGGAATCAAGCTGGAAACTGGCGGGTCAGAACGATCCGGGGGTACGGGCGCTGGCCGAAGCCCTGTACGGTCCTCAGCTACCGGCCAACGATACCCAAAAGGCCTTTGTGCTGCTTTATGATCCTTCACCCGACACAACCCGGCAGATTGCCCTCTACCAGTCGATGCAGGATAATAACCTTAAAACGCTGGCGGCCTCGGCCCTGGTCAACCGTTCGTTAACGGCTCGCCAGATGCCGGCGGCTAAGGCGTGGTACGAGCGCATTCCGGAAAATGCCCAGCTGAACCCCTACGCCGGTTCGGTGCTGACGCTGGCTTATCTGCGCCTGCAAAACGCGCTGGGCCAATATGACCGGACACTGGCCGAAGCCCGGCAAACCGTGGTGCCGTCGCTGGAAGCCCAGAAAGATGCCCTACTGGCGCAGGCTTACGGGGCTAAACGCCAGATAGGGCAGGCCCGCCAGTGGTACGCCCGGGCACTCCGGCAGGCGCCCTTCAACGCGGGCATTGTTGTGGCAGCGGCTGATCTGGAACAGAAAGCGGGTCAAATCCAGAAAGCGTACGATCTGGTGCTGAATGCCCTGCCCCTGAACGATACGGAGCCGGAACTGTTGAAGCGGTATACGCTGCTCTGCCTTGATCTGCGGTTGACGGACTACGCCGAAGACGGACTTTCGCGCCTGCGAACGGCTACCTCGCCGACCGATTATCAGGCTTTTCTGGCAAGTTATCAGAGCAAACGCGCGCTGATTGAAAAAGAGCGGCAGGCATTTCAATAATTTGATTATGTTTAAGAAGTAGTTCTTAACATAACTAATTATGGAAAAGCAACTTCACTGGATCAAAGAAGCGTTCAGCCGGGACGTGGTTATTATGGCCGGCGAGCAGGTTATTGGCGGCATGCACCGGGATTTACTGGCCTGGGATGTCGACGCCTATCTGAATGACGTAGCCATTTTGTTTGACGTCAAAGGCTTCCTTGTTCATTCGGTTAATGTTCATGACAAAAAGGATAATAATCGGATCATTGGTCAGATTGATTTCGACTGGCTGCACAGCGCCACGCTGACGCTGACCACGGGTGAAACCTACGTCTGGAAGCGCGATAATTTTCTGATGTGGGACTGGAGTATCCTCGAAGCTGACCAGGAAGGAGCCGGCGAGGAAATCATTCATTACGACCGGACCCAGACCCTGATTGCTGACGAAGGGCACATCGCGCTGTTAAAAGAATCGCCGTATATGGAAATTCTGATTCTAACGGGCCTCTTCGTCCGCAATTACTTTCTGCGCAAACGGAAACTGGCGGCAGTCCATTAATTTTAGCCCAATTATTGATCTACTTAATCGGGAAACCGACCTTCTCTTAACCAACGGATATGAATATTATCGAAACCCAGGATATCTCCAAACGCTACGTAATGGGCCGGGAAGTTATTGAAGCGTTGAAATCAATAACGATTCAGGTTCGGAAAGGCGAATACGTGGCGTTCATGGGTCCGTCGGGTTCGGGTAAATCAACGCTGATGAACATTGTTGGATGCCTTGACACGCCCACCGCGGGACGGTATATTCTGAACGGGCAGGATGTCAGTAACATGACCGAAAGCGCCCTGGCCGAAGTACGGAACAAAGAGATTGGCTTTGTCTTTCAAACCTTTAACCTGCTGCCCCGCCAGTCTTCCCTGGAGAACGTAGCCCTGCCCCTTATCTACGCGGGCTACAACAAGGCGGATCGCACGGAAAAAGCCATGCTGGCGCTCAAAAGTGTCGGGCTGGAGCACCGGGCCGGCCATAAACCCAACGAATTGTCCGGGGGACAACGCCAGCGGGTTGCCGTGGCACGGGCGCTCGTCAACGACCCCAGCATTCTGCTGGCCGATGAACCGACGGGTAACCTTGATACCAAAACGTCGTACGAAATTATGGACCTCTTCGACCAGATTCACAGTAAAGGCAACACGGTGATCATGGTGACACACGAAGAGGACATTGCCGAATACGCGCACCGCATTATCCGGCTGCGCGACGGCCTGATTGAAACCGACCGCGTGAATACGAACATTCGGAAGGCTAGAACGTTTATGCAAACGGCGGAACAATAGATGTTTCGCCGTTTATTCACGCTATCTGGTTCTGTTTGTTCAAGCATGAAGTTTTTACTGATTTTGCTGGGGCTGGTAACCGCCTGCTCGACCGGTGACCAGAAGGCCTCCGCTATGACTACCCCCTCAACGATTCCTCCACATCGCTACTCGTTTCTTTCCCTCGGCGACTCGTACACCATTGGCGAGAGCGTCCCGGTCTCTGATCGCTGGAGCGTTCAACTGGCGGGACTGCTGCGGCAGAACGGTGCGGACGTAGCCGACCCCGACCTGATTGCCCGTACCGGCTGGACGACGGAAGAACTACAAACGGCCATTCGGCAGGCCAACAATACTAAAACGTACGATCTGGTTTCGCTCCTGATTGGCGTAAACAACCAGTATCGCGGGCAGAGTCTGGAGAAATACCGAACTGAATTCCGGGCGCTTTTAGGAACGGCGACCCAGTTTGCGGGGGGCAAGGCGGGACGCGTATTTGTGCTGTCAACGCCCGACTGGGGCGTCACGCCCTACGCCAGTGGCCGTGACCGCCAGCAGATTGCGAAAGAGATCGATGCCTTCAATGCCGTCGCTCAGGAAGAATGTGCAAAAGCGGGCATTGCTTACGTGGATATTACGCCCGTCTCCCGTACGGCAGCCAACGACCGGTCGCAGGTTGCCGATGACCAGTTACACTTCTCTGGAAAAATGTACCGGCAATGGGCTACCAAAGCTTTACCGGTTGTGCAGAAACTGCTGAAGTAAAAGGTCTGCTGTTATTGTTCCTCGTCGCTTTCTGCCGTTGCTTTTTCCTTGGGCCGTTCGTAAACGACCTTGCCTTTTTCATCCCACTCGCTGATTAGGTACGGCTCGAAGCTTTCCTCCCAGCGGTCCTTACCGTACTGGGTGATCTTTTTACGCTGACGACGATACTGGTAGTATTCCGTCCAGCGGCCCACTTTCACGCCGTTGTCGTATTTGCCTTCGGCGGCCAACTGGCCTCCTTCGTAGAACGCCATGTATTGACCGTGAAGTTTACCGAACTCTTTCGGCATCACTTCCTTGATCTTCGTGTGCGCAGAATCGTAGTAGGTAATCTGGGACTCAGCGGGAAAGCCGCGGTGCCATTTCTGCTTGTCGAGCAGCATAAACTTGGCGTCGTATTTTTCCCAGCGACCGTCTTTGGCACCCAGGTAATAGAACCCTTCCTCCAGCAATTCGCCGTTCTGATATCGCCTGTACGGCCCGTGCAGAATGAGGGCCTTTTCTTTGTCTTTAATCACCGAAGCCGAAACACGCTGCGCCTTTGAATCATACCAATAGGTTTCACGGGGGTAGACGCTGGGCTGGTGGTATTGTTTGAGAACGGTAAACTTCTCGATGATGGTCCGGTCGCCACTCCCGAATTTGGTGTAAGCCTCCACAATGGGGATGCCTTCGTATTCGGTGCGGGACAGTTTTTTCTTTTTATTCCGTTCGGCGCGGTCTTTCTGTTCCCTCTTGAACTTCTGCAGTTTTAAGCCGATGTCGGGCAGGGTTTCGCTCACCAGATGGTCGATATTACCCGGCACCAGCGCTTTTGTGTTGAACTTACCCGCGGATGAATCGGACCGGACCGGGGCCTGTGCGGTGGTAAACGAATTCTGGACGGGCGATGTCACTGTCTGCGCCAGCACTGCCTGTCCACTTACCAACAACATCGCAATCAGCACACTCCTTTTCATACGGCAACACAATCGACTTAATTTCCTATTACCTTTGCAACGGTCAAACACTGGTTTTATTTTGTCAAAAACCGTGCATAACTTAGCTCAAAAATAACGTATTGTGGAAAAAGAAGCTAAAATATACGTGGCTGGTCACCGGGGTATGGTTGGCTCGGCAATCGTTCGCAAACTACAGGCCGAAGGTTTTGAAAACCTGATAACCCGTACCTCCTCGGAACTGGATCTGCGCAGTCAGGAAGCCGTGGAAGAATTCTTCCAGTCGGAACGCCCGGATTACGTGTTTCTGGCAGCCGCGAAGGTAGGCGGTATCGTGGCGAACAACACCTACCGCGCTGAGTTTCTGTACGACAACCTGCTGATTGAGGCTAACATCATCCACAGTGCCTACCGTAATGACGTTAAGAAGTTGCTGTTTTTGGGCTCTTCCTGCATCTACCCGAAGCTGGCTCCCCAGCCGCTGAAAGAAGAGTATTTATTAAGCGGTTTCCTTGAGCCGACCAACGAGCCTTACGCCATTGCCAAGATTGCGGGCATTAAGCTGTGCGAAGCCTACCGCAGTCAGTACGGTTGCAATTTTATCTCGGCCATGCCGACCAACCTCTACGGCCCCAACGATAACTACGATCTGCAAAGCTCACACGTACTGCCCGCACTGATTCGGAAATTCCACGAAGCCAAGGTTAATAACCAGCCATCGGTGGAAGTCTGGGGTACGGGCTCACCGCGCCGGGAGTTTCTGCACGCCGATGATCTGGCCGACGCCTGCTTTTTCCTCATGGAGGCCTACAACGACGAGTTGTTTGTCAACATCGGTACGGGCGAGGACGTGACCATTCGTGAACTGGTGGGCATGGTTCAGCAGGCGGTAGGCTACGAGGGCGAGGTACGCTGGAACACCGACAAACCCGACGGGACACCCCGCAAACTGATGGACGTTTCGCGCCTGCACGGAATGGGCTGGAAACACACGACCGAACTGGCCGCTGGCCTGGAACAGACGTATCAGGATTTTCTGGCCAATGTTGAAATGTACGTTGAATAACCAGCTTCGCTGAGGGTGGGCAGACCCCGCCCTCAGCGAAAACCCTAACCCCCAAAAACGAAGAGGAGCTGATCTCATTACGAGTCAGCTCCTTTTTCATTTACTTTCAGGACAGAGTTAAATGGATTTATGAGAATACGAACCAATGGGGTTACGGTGGGTGTTCGTATGTTGATGAAGTGAATCTTAAGCCAGGGTCGATTCGACGCTGATGCTGGCGTTCAATAATTTCGAGATAGGACAGTTATGTTCAGCATGATCGACCAGTTCGTCGAACTTCGCTTTATCCAGACCCGGCACGGCCGCGTTGAGCGTCAGTTTAGAGCTGGTAATGGCGCCGTCTTCGAGCGTAATAACGCAGTTTACATCCAGTGAATCGGCGGCAAAACCGGCCTGCTGAATGTTGAACGCCAACTGCATCGCAAAACAACCGGCGTGTGCGGCCGCAATCAGTTCTTCGGGGTTGGTACCAACGCCGTCCTCGAAGCGCGTATTGAATGAATATTGCGTTTGGTTCAGAACGGTGCTGGCGGTGGTTAAAGTCCCTTTACCATCTTTACCGGTTCCGGCCCAGTGAGCAGAAGCATTACGTGTGATTTTCATGACCTTTGTATTCGATTAGTTGTTGGTTTGTTTTTGATAGCTCAAAGGTAAGGTCCGCCGTTTGGCCTTTTTTTCACCTATGTTAAAAACCACTCAACACGCAAAAAATAGTGTTGTTTTAGCGCAGGAATCACCCCAGAAGCAGCGGATTGGTTCATATTAATTTTTTGAAAGCATGGACACTCCTCAGTACGCGGCCTTACGGCAGCATTTACAGACGTTTGCGCACCTGTCGGACGATGAAATTCGGTTGGGCGATGACTACTGGTCCCTGCGGACGGTTGCCAAACGGGATTCTTTTAACTTTAATAATTCGGCCTGTCGGCACGTTGATTTTGTGGTGAAGGGCATTTTCCGGGTGTACTACCTGGACCCAAAGACCGAACAGGAGCATAACCTCTTTTTCATCGCCGAGAACATGTTCCTGACTTCGCTAAAGAGTCTGCTTACCCAAACCACCTGCCCCTACAGCATTGAAGCCTTGGAAGACGCAGAACTGCTGGTTATCCAGAAAGAGCATCTGCAACAGTTATACGTCCGCTCCCACGGCTGGGAACGCTTTGGTCGCCTGCTGGCGGAGCAGTATTTCATCCTCAACCAGACCCGGGCCGAGAGCCTGCTGACCAAATCAGCGGAAGAACGATATGACGAACTGCTGGCGGCTTTTCCCAATCTGGTCAACCGGGTTTCGCTAAGCCATATTGCTTCTTACTTAGGCATCAAAGGACCCTCGCTCAGCCGCATCCGGGCGCAGTCTGTTCACAAGTAAGGTGAGTTAGGCAAGGCCCAATTTCCTGGTTAATTAAGCTTATTAGCAAACAAAAAGGTGCGCTGACTGCCTGATGAGCCAGCGCACCCCCTCTGCTGTTATCAATTCCTTAACCGACTTTCTGCGCCGGGTTACCAAATACAGTCGTGCCGGCGGCTACGTTTTCAATCACCACCGAACCGGCCCCAATCCGGGCATTTTTGCCAACGGTAACGCCCGCAACAATCGTCACGCCGGTACCGATAAAAGCGCCTTCCTCGACAATTACGTTCGAGTTGATAACGCAACCGGTGCCAACATGGACAAAGTCGCCGACCGTGGCCTGAGCATCAATGATGGCGCCCGGCTGAACAAGGCAATGCTGGCCCAGGGTTGCAAAGGCGTTGATGATAACGCCCGCGCTGATGAGGTTGCCGTGGCCGATTACAGCCAGCGTCGACACCAGCGCCCGGTCGTGAATGGCGTTGACCGGCTGCACATGCCGACGGTCGTTGAGCATCTTCACCAGCCGCTTCCGCACGCGCGTATCGCTGATGGCTACGCAGGCTTCGCATTTATTACCGATCAGCTTCAGAAAGCCATCATCGTCGGTGTCGCCCAGGACGGACACATCGCCGAACTCTTTGCCGTGTAATTCTTTTTTATCATCCAGTAGTCCGTAAACGACGACGTTGTTGCGCTGAAAAATATCCAGTGCCGCCACGCCCAGACTACCTGCTCCGAATATCAATACCGGATTCTCCATGCCTGATTCAATTGGTTCAATGACGAACTAACTCATTTTAAGCCATAAAAAGTTTGCAATTCGATAAAATCAAGCCGACACGCTTGCGGTCCGTTACTTTAGGTAGCTGTCCGGCGTCTTTTTACGGACAGGCCGGCCGCCGGATTATTGCGGCAGGTTGCGATTTTTTGATTAATTTCGGTTGGCAAGAGGCATACGATCATGAAAATTCTGCACACGGCAGACTGGCATTTAGGCAAACGACTTTATAAACACGACCTCCGCGAAGACCACGTCCGGTTTCTGAGCTGGCTGGCCGAAACCATTGACGAACGGCAAATCGACGTGCTCCTGATTTCGGGTGATGTGTTTGACACTACTAATCCGAACGACGGTTCGATGCAGGTCTATTACCAGTTTCTGACCCAAATGCTGCCGCTGGGTTTGCGGATTATCATTACCGGCGGAAACCACGATTCGGCCAGCAAACTCAACGCGCCCCGCGAATTACTCCGTCACCTGAATATCCATGTGGTAGGCTGCACGACCGGCGACTGCGCCGAGGAAGTGTTCCGGATTGTGAACGGATCTACGGATCTGCTTGTGGCCGCCGTGCCCTACCTGCGCGACGCCGATCTCCGGCAATCGATCTCCGGCCAAACCTACGAGGACCGAATGGAGGCCCTGCGGATGGGCATCCGCAATCATTACGAACGACTTCGGGACCACTGTCAGACGGCGTTTCAGAACGTGCCGGTGCTGGCGATGGGGCACCTCTACGTCAACGGCGCGACGGTTTCTCCCGAAAGCGAACGCGAAATTCACAGCGTGGGTGGCCAGGCCGCTTTTTCGTCGGAGCACTTCCCCGACGGATTTGATTACGTGGCTCTCGGCCACATTCACGTTCCACAGCAAATTGGCACTGGCGGGATGGTTCGGTACAGTGGTTCGCCCATTGCGCTCAGTTTTGGCGAACGCGACAATCGGCATCAGGTGCTGGAGTTAACGCTCGAAAACGGAAAACTGACCACCGTGGAAACGCTCCGCGTGCCCCGCTTCCGCTCTCTGCGCCAGGCCGCCGGAACGCTCGATGAGGTCCGCGCCATACTGGATTCGCTCGAAGAATCCGATCCCTTAACCACCCTGGTTGAGGTGCTGGTTACTGAAGAATCCGAGAGCCTGGCCATCCGGCAGCACTTTGAGCAGTTGCAGCGCGATTACGCCGATGCGCCCTTTCAGCTTGCCAAATCCCGCCTGACTTTCCGGAATAAGTTACAGGGACTCGAAGCCTTGTACGGCGCCGACATTCAGCTTCAGGACCTCTCCTATCTGGATGTGTTTGCCCGGCGGCTCGATGCGTCGCAGGTGGAAAGCGAGGCTCGGACGGAGCTCTTAGAGACTTACCAGGAATTGTTTCGTCTGGTCAACGAACAGGCTACCCATACCGTAATTCATGAAAATCAGGCAAATACGCTTTCGTAACATCAACTCCTTTTACGGCGAGCACCCACCCATCCCATTTACGGAAGGCTTGCTGGGTAATACGGGTTTGTTCGTTATATCCGGCCCAACCGGCGCGGGCAAGTCGACTCTGCTGGACGTGATTACGCTGGCTTTGTTCAATAAAATACCCCGTATCGCCGGCGCTATTTCGCAGACCAACATTGTCAATGAAGGGCTGATCGTCAACCAGAAAGCCGCGGCCGAGGCCGCCACCAATGCCTACGCCGAAGTCGAATACGAAGTGAACGAGCAGGCCTACCGCTCGCGCTGGTCCATCCGCAAGAACCGGAACGGCAACTGGAACAATTATGAGATGGAAATTGCCCGGCTGCCGGACGGCCAGTTGCTGCCGATCAAAGGCCTGAACGAATTTCCGAAGAAAAACGAAGAACTGATTGGCCTTACCTACGACCAGTTTGTCCGTTCGATTGTGCTGGCGCAGGGCGCGTTCGACCAGTTCTTAAAATCACGGGCCGCCGATCGGAGTAAAATGCTCGAAAAGATCACGGGCACCGAAATCTACCGCCAGTTGAGCCTGCGGGCGTACGCCGTCAATCGGGATTATGAAGGCCGGATGGAGACTCAAAAGCGTGACATTACGCAAATCCAGGTCCTGGACGACGAAAGAGTCGGCGAATTAAATCAGCAGTTGGCCCGTGTCAATGACCGGCTGACGGTCCTCGCCAAAGAAATTGCGCATTATGACGCCGAGCATGATTTACTCAATCAGATCGCGAAAGCAGACGAACAGCTAGGGAATCTTGCGGGGCAAGAGCAACGGCTGGCGGGTAAGCAGGAGGACTTTGCCGCCAGTCTGCAGCGGTTACAACGGCATGAGGAGGTGGCTGATCTGGCTCAGGACCTGGCCAATCTGACCCATATTGAAACAAACCGAAACCGGGAAAGCGACAATCAGCAGGCCGCCGAAAAGGAGTTAGGCAAACTAGACCATCAACTCACTCAGTTGTTGATCCAGGCCCGTACGCTGACCAGGGATTCAACCCTTACCGAGACAACGCTGGTGGAGACGGTTAATAAATTTCGGGATAAAGTACTGGAGCTGGAAAATAAGCTTGAAGCCGAAAAGCAAAATCTCCAGAAACCCCTTAAAGCGGTTGAGCAATCGATTCAGAATGCGAAAAATGAATGGATTCGTTCGCTGAATCCGAAGGCGGTAACGGTAAATGCTCAGCTGGTAGCCAAGCGGCAGCAGGAGATCGGCCTTGAGTTAGTACAACTGGAACAGGACTATTCTGCGCTGTCCGGAGAGGCCATTCAGCAACGCATCAATCAGCTGATCGCGCAGGAAAGTGACCTGACAGGGTTGTATACGGCGCTGAAGCAACAGCAGGAACGCCTGATGGACGGATTAGGTCTGACCGAACAGATCAACAAAAAAGCGGAGATACTTGACGAAAAGCATCCCCTCTGGAATCAATTGGCGGCTGAAGTAAAAACGCTGGAAGAAGAAAAAACGGACCTGGAAGACAAAAAAGCGCAGCTGGTTAAAGAAGTCGATTTTGAGGAACTGCGAAAAGAACTGCAGGATGGGAAACCCTGTCCGCTATGCGGATCACTCAAGCATCCGTACGCGCAGCATTATATCAACCAGACCGGCCAGCTGGAACTACAACTACAATCCGTACTTCTAAAACTAAAGGCGACAAAGGACCAGTACGATAGCATCAATAAAGAACTAATTACGGCGCAGTCTCAACAGCAGGCATTGATCGAACAGCGGAAAGACCTTCGTGACCTTTTTTCAAAAAAACGGACCGAGATTTCCCAGAAATTAACGGCCTTCTCGCTCGATGCTTCACTAACTCCCGAGCAGGTAAAGGATCAGCAGAAACTGATTCAGATTCAGCGCCAGGAGTTAACCGATCTTCTCTCACTGAGCGAGCAGGATACGGTACTGCGCCGATTGTCGACGGATCTACAGACCGTGCAGGATAGCATGAGCGAAGTTCAGCGGTTGAAAGGCGAAAAAGAAAATCTGTATCCCGGTAACGACATTAAAGAAGCAACGGGTCAGTTAGTCAATCGCTTTAATTCTGTTCAGAACCAACGGTCCGCGCAGGAAAAAATACGCCAGAACGCCATCACGGCTGGCTCTGAGTTTGATCAGCACTACAGCGCGGCTATGGCGGCCCTGCAACCGTTACTGACGGAACGCGGGGTAGCGGATATAGCCTCGGCGCGGGCTCGACTACTGGACGCTCCAACGGCCAAGCGCTTGCAGGAGCAGAAGGCTGCCCTTGAGAAAGAAGCGCATGACATTGAACGCAAACGAACGGAAGAAACAACCAAACGCAAGGAAGCCCTCAGCGGTCGCAAAACGGATTTGCCCGCAGCACAAATTACCCAGTTGCTGAGTGAACTGAAAGGCGAGGAACGGACGAGCATTGAACAGTTAGGCTCAACCCGTACCACCATCGAACACGATAAGGGCGAACGGAAACGGCGCGATAAGTTAAGCAACGCCCTGGCCAGACTGGAAACTGAGGCCCGGCCCTGGCAGGAACTGAACCGGCTCATTGGCAGCGCCAAAGGCGACGAATACAGCAAATTTGCCCAGAGTCTGACACTGGCCCAGTTGATTGGCTTAGCAAACCGGCGCTTGAAGGATCTGACGGACCGCTACCTGCTGCTCAAGCCCCGCGATGGTCAGGATGAACTATACGTGGTGGATTTGTACCAGGGCAGCACCGAACGCTCGGTGTCCAGCCTGTCGGGGGGCGAAACCTTTACGCTCAGTCTGGCGCTGGCGCTGGGTTTGTCGGACCTAGCCTCGCAGAATGTGCAGATCGACAGTCTGTTTATCGACGAAGGCTTCGGTACTCTCGATCCCGAAACGCTCGACACCGCCGTTGCCATGCTCGAAAAGCTACAGCACGACAGTCAGAAAACGATTGGCATTATTTCGCACCGGCACGAAATTAAGGAGCGGATCAGCGTCCAGATTCAGGTCGACAAAGGCATCGACGGAACCAGCCGGATCCGGGTAGCCGAAGTAGTGTAGAGCATACTATCCAACAGAAAAAAGGCGGTCGATTAAGAATCGACCGCCTTTTTTCTGTTGGATAGTATGGCTACTACTGTTGTTGCTGCTGATACTGGTGCAGCTGAGCCAGCTGATCGCCGATCTCTTCGGAAATACCCATGTTCGAGAAACCACCGTCGTGATACAGGTTCTGCATGGTCACCATCCGCGAGAGGTCGCTGAAAAGGGTAATGATATAGTTGGCGCAGTCTTCCGCCGACGCATTGCCGAGGGGCGACATCTTTTGAGCGTATTCGTAGAAAGCGTCGAAGCCACCGATGCCGGAACCGGCCGTCGTTACTGTCGGCGATTGGGAAACCGTATTGACGCGGACTTTCTTGAGTTTGCCATACCGGTAGCCATAGCCCCGGGCGATGGACTCCAGCACGGCTTTGGCGTCGGCCATGTCGGTGTAGAACGAGAAAGTCCGTTGAGCCGCGATGTAGCTCAGGGCCACTACCGAACCCCATTCGCTGATGGCATCCAGCTTCTCGGCCGTTTGCAGCATCCGGTGGAACGACAGCGCCGAAATGTCCAGGCTTTTCATGTACCATTCGTAGTTCAGATCGCCGTAGGGCTTTCCTTTCCGAATGTTCGGACTCATACCGATGGAGTGCAGCACAAAATCTACCTTGCCTCCCAGTACATCCATCGACTTGGTGTAAAGGTTCTCAACGTCCTGTATAGAAGTCGCGTCCGCGGGAATGATTTCAGCTTCGCACTGGTCAGCCAGTTGCTTGATGGCGCCCATGCGCATGGCGATAGGTGCGTTCGAGAGCGTAAAAGTGGCGCCTTCTTCCTTTGCCTTCAACGCCACTTTCCAGGCGAGCGATTTTTCATCCAACGCCCCCGTAATAATTCCGCGTTTGCCTTTTAATAATCCGT
>Ga0325400_1003137_pt1 | contig 14802 bp, 5 predicted proteins | sample PopdelMetagenome_2_FD_205662 | JGI IMG/M metagenome (GOLD analysis project Ga0325400, IMG submission 205662) | Populus deltoides microbial communities from Bellville, Georgia, United States - Xylem-PdKOR-R1 | ecosystem: Host-associated > Plants > Phyllosphere > Stem > Wood/Secondary xylem... | reverse complement strand
ATTTATTGAATTCATGAAAACTTGGTCAATATTTCAGTAACCTCTAAAAAATTTTATTCATGAGAATTAAGAGTTGACATTCTGGTATAAATGTTGGACTTACAAGAAGGTTGGCATTTAAATACTAGAAGTTGACTATAAATTTCTCAGAATTATTTCAGGTGTTCTCACTAATTTGAATAGGGAGTATTTTTCACCACAATATATGAGTTGTGGAAAAAAATTTCACCTTCCAAGATAGGTAAACTTTGTCAGGGCACTTAGATAAACTTTTCCCACAAGAATTTATTTGGGCATACAAGCCCATAATGAATTCGAAATGCCAAATTTATTCATGAGAATAAATATTTATTCTAAGCCATAGACAGATCATCGATTAGGAACCCATTAATACCTTTAAGCCACTTCTAGATCACACAATGCAACTTACCTTAGCTAAAGTGCGCTAAGAGTACTATACCTTCCTTAATAATAATTAGTCTCTTAACCCTGAATCAAACAACTAGGTGGTCACTTCTTGATCCCGACACCGCAACGCCGCATACACATATGTGACAAAATGGTGATTTAACTGTGGACCTTCTATTTTGATAGTATTGGACTCAGCTCTATATGTTTTATGTGGTTTATGTAATTTGATGTGTTTAAATCTTCACATTTGGCTTACTTCTTTACGTCTTTGTATGTTTATCTTGTTTGTGCATGTACATTGGATATAAATGAATGTCTTCATGCATGACTAGTCTATTTATGATACATCGCTTTGAAATGCACATATATGGAAACTTCAGGTTAGTTGGCGGAGTAGCGACTTATCCTATGACTTTCAATCAAGGTTTAAGTTCGTGAAACCATATGACTATTTGTTGAGTGCTTGGATTGGTAATGATTAATATTCATGTCATCACATCACCTACTGAACCCCTATATTGCCTCTACAATACACTAAGACATCAAGAGACCCTTTTTAGGGACCAAGTAGTAAACTTATCCCCTATCTTACGTAAAAGGATTAAAACTTGACTTTAGGGTGTATGCTACCTACATATGCTTTAAATCAAGGCAAGCCAAACATCTTGAATTCAAGACTTACGAGTGACACAATGGTCGTCACTTAGAAAATTTTCATTGTATAGTTTGGGCAAGAATCAAAATTATTATTCATCATGCAAGAGTAACGACCATGTGTCACCTCTTGAAGAGCAAATTCATCATAGAAAAACATACTCATACATTTAACATGCATGCTCATAGGTTGAAATATAGGTCCCCCAAATTTGGTTTTTCTCTAAAGAGCCAAGAGTTGTCAATGTTTGACGGTGTTATTGAGGATTTGCTCAACTTCTAATCCAAAAGCATCATTGTGCTTTTCTTCAAGCCGATAACAAAAACCTCTACTTTACCATAAACTAAGCTTGTGCCCTATGCTCGAATGTCATCTATGAAGTCTTAACGCATTTATTAATAGAGATTGTGGTGAAATTTAGGCTTCTTTTTAAGAAAGGCAACAAGTTCACTTACGAATCCACTTGTACGAAGCTATACAGCTAAAAAATCAACATTGTCTCTAGATTCTTTATACAAAGCATGATCAAGAATGAATATCATGTTTCCTTTATTTAAATTAACACTCTGAAGCCCCATCCTAAAATGTCATTTGATTTCCTTCCTAATTATGTTGAAATAATGGCATTAACAAATCAAGGAGTGTTACTTTGTCACGCATACCATGGACTATGCTATTACATGGGAAACCCTACTACGAAACAATGGCAGAAGATCTTGAATTTGAAAACACGATATGATATTATAAAACTTAGTATGATGGTTGAAAGATCAAAGCCTTTATGCTATAAAATTATGAGATTCTCGAAGCCCAGTTCTGCCCGCATGATAAAGAATTCTATATGTACCATTGCATTAGAGTTGAGTTGTTTGACTCAAAGACTTGGAGGTGAAAGCTGTTGGATGAGGTAAAGTTGCCATAAGAGAAGTTTCTTGTCGTATGATAAAAATATCCATGAATGGTTCACTTCATTGGCTTACTTGGAAGAGAAATATATTTGTATTTGATGTGAAAATAGAAAGTTATTTCTTCTTTCCTTTTGTTTCACCAGCCTTTAAAGGCAATGATAGCAAGGATATTGGGCTTGTTGAATACAAAGAAAAACATGTATTGACCTACGTTGATAGGGAGAGTGATTTCATGAAAATATAGATCATGAAGAGTTACAATGGAAGACAATAGAACAAAAGACATTTAATAAACATGGGGGTTTTAATAAGAAAAGAACCTCATGTAAGTCCTTTGAACTGTAATGCTAACATTGTGCTGATGGGAAAATATTTTCCTAACATGATATTTTTTAACTTTAAGATCGAAAGTATTGATATGTTGTGATTAAGGAAGGGTTTACTCCATAGATTCTTCTCATTAGATCCATTTTTATTGTCAAGGAAGGAGCACGGTTGGACACGATATTGGAATTGTCATGCCTTTAAGAACAATTGTCATAAACCACAATTCCCTAAGTGGTATAATCCATATGAAAGATGTGAGTAGTTGTAAGAGTTTCAAGTATCGAGTCTAGAAGTTAATGAGTAAGAGGCAAGTTGAGGATGTGAAAAATGATATCATCTGCCATATTGTCACTAGATCATCGTGAGCATAACAAAGATTGATAAATGATGATGAGACACGGGTGATTGCTGGAGAAGCTAGCCTAATTAGGGTGTTGCATTGTCAACAATTTTGTTATGAAATTTTTTTTTCAACATTTTGTTTAGGGATTAAATCATATTTTTAATGAAATATGCCTTTTCTTTTTGTTGTTCTAAAATCAAAAGATGATTAGCATTTTATTATTGGCTATGATATTTTGATCAAGCTCCAACATGCAAAATTAAGACTAATCAATCTTGAAAGATTAAAAGTGTCTTGATTGCAGAAATAATTCAATGTTTGTTAAAATAGCATGACAAACAATGTAGGATGACCAAACAATTTTGAGCTCATATGTGAAATTAAACCACATATCATGGAGTTTAGCGGTACGCATAATGACTTGCAGTAGATTCAATAATTATGGACTCGTGAATCATGGTTCTTTGCAAGTCCAAATTATTACACTGGACAAGGTCAAAATTTATCGGTTCTAATTGACCTTGTTTGAAATGAAAAAATACCATCTTTGTTTATTCCTTTCACAATTCTTAAGATAAATCCCTTATAAATCCTAATTTGAGCCTGATAGAATCTTTCTTTTGAAAAAAAAACCCTGCCTAGATTACACCCTTACACTAGGTCAAGTGAGGGATTTTTGGTTGAAAAGATGAAAACATTAATAGAATCAATGGTAAAAGGAATGCTAAGAATGAAAGCCCAATGATCGAGAAAGGGCTAAAAATGAAAAGAAAAAAAACCCTTGACTGGAGGGCATCCAGGAAAACTTTGAAAAAGGAAGTGGGAAAGCCAAAAGTAGAAATTATCTGCACTTAAAGGCAAATCAAGTGTTGATGATGGAATGCCATGAAAAGGTTAAAGGTAGAAAAATATCGATCATGTCTAAGAGGGGTATGCCTATCATGTCTAGGAGGAGCAAGAAAGGTTTTAATTGAGGAAAGGCACAACAAATGTCAAAAATTAATGTTGGGGGCATGAGAAAAAAAAAAGATATTGGACTATAAACATATCCCTTGATATCTATGATAAAACCTTTAATGTCTTCAAATTATTTTATTGGTTGAAGTTATTTTATGGTCTCTGTTAAGATAATGTTGATCTTTTAGGTAAAAATAGAATGTGTTTCATGATTATATGCCATTTTTTTACAAATATAGTAAAAGAAAATGAGGAAATGATAAGGCTAATGATTGGTAGTGAACCTTAACCCTTTCTTCGAATTGATATGTAAGACAACAAAAAAAAAATAGAGTATCATGAGATAAATACTGGCAATGAGCTATAGTATTCTCTTTAAATTTGAGATTGACAATGGAAGGAATGGCATGGTTGTATGTAAATGACAGATCAAAATGGAACTTCTTGAACTATTAATTAAATGAGGTAAAAATTCTTATTGAAAAAAGTAGCATGGTTATATGCTAATGTTTGACTTTGATTGATAACATTGAAAGTTTTTTTATTGATGAAAAGTCATGTTAAGAGGTAAGGCATAGTGCTTGATTTTGATTATAGGAAATTCTATAGAAAAGGCAAAGCATAATTATTTGCTATTATTTGATTTTGATTAATGAAAATGGAATTTCTTGTCTAGTTTTAGGAAACACGACTTTTTGATGAAATGTATAGCATGGTTATATGTCATTATGAAGATAACAAAAGAAAGAGAGTGAAGTAAATAGTTGATAGTGATCTTAGGTCTTTAAAATCCCCAAACCCCAAACACCTTGGTATTGAAATCAACAGAATGCCACCTCGTTACGTACCATCAAATGACATGCCCAAAATAAGATATTAAAATTGACACAAAGCACTATAAAAGAGCCAAACAAACTATTTTAATCTTACGAGTCAATTTATGTTTTCAAAATACAAGATAATCAGATTGCATGTATTAAATGATGTGTGTTAGATCTTTGACTAAAGAAGCTTAATTTTAAAAATACTTTCAAAACTGACATCTTTCTAATTTCATTTCAACAATGAGAATTAAATAATGATCCTAGAAATTTATGAGTTGATTTCTAAAGAAGAAAGATTTTCATAAAAAAGATCATTGATCGAGTTTACAAAGCCATTAACAGAAATGACATTGACACTTTTTAAGTTGAGCAAACGAGGGGCAATACAGCGGACCCTAAAAGGAAAAACAAACATTATTCAGATTTGTTAGAGGGGAAATAAACACATAATCAAATGATGATTCAGTGAAATCCATCAAAACTATGATTAGCATTTGTCAATGACAAGTGCCTCTTGATGATAGATTGAAGAATAAGCATTATCAGATCAGTTGAGGGCAATGTTGCTAAAAACAGTCTATGATTAATGAACTCTAGCAGCAATTAATAGTAACGCTACACTTGAGGGTAGTCTTCATGTCTAAAAGATTGGTTTACCCTTTGAAATATGGTTATGACTCCTGAAAGATGTTATCACATGGGTACATGTTGGAAAGATGCACGCTACCTAGATTGACAAAGGAAAATCTACTTTGAAGCTCATTGATTCAAGGTGCATTCCACCGTATTGATATGGGTGATAAAAAGAACATCATTGATGATGATAATGTGTTTCTTTCCATGATTGAGTTTAGCTAATTACAAAGCCTTGAAATGAGGGAGAATCTCTAAAGATAGATTGGGTCTAAAAGGATGAACTTAGTCGTATCAGCTAAAGAGATGTTGAAAATCATTAGTGAATGATGACTGTAATGGTTTTATTCAAGAATCTAGAAAATGTTTTCATATTGAAGAAGCATAGCTCAATTGAGGGACAACTCCATAGCTATATAAGTACTTGTAATAGTTATAATAAATGTGCAGAGTTGTTTAATAAGATTAGACGGGTTAAAAGCCATTTATTATGAAGAACATTAAATATACATTGATGAATCTTTACTGCAAGCAATGATATGCATGTCTAAATGACTTGAAAATTTCATGAAGGTTGATGCTTGAAGAATATGTTTCAACAAGGGGCAACGTCATGGCTGATTTGCAATCTAAAATGAGGTTCACACCAGAAAGCCTTTAAATAATTGTTGGCAAAATACACACAGCTAATCAAGAGGTGGTTTTTGAAATGATCCAAGAAGTTGAATGATTTGTTAAACTCCTTCATGATGAAACAAACAACACCACACTTGGGGGCTTGGTTAGGCTTGATAAATAATGAGAGCAGTAATCATAGTGGATAGTCCAAAAAGGAGCACTTATATTCGAACGGAGAATTGGCAAATGATAAACTCGAATGAGAATTGGATAGTCCAAAAAGCATCAGATGGCAAGCCAAGGCACCTTAGGACGATAAAGTGTCAAAGAAGAGGGGCTTCTATTTTAAACCAGGTAAGGATGCATGCATGTCATCTAACTTTTAAGCATTGCATAAATGTTTTTAAAATTTTATAGGAAAAATCCATAATTAAATCATTTGAAAAATAATCCTTAAGCAATGACAATAAGGGATCTCAGTTTTAACCCTGTAATTAGAAAGAGAATGAGAAAAATCCTGCCATTAGGAACTTCTTAGTTTTTTAGCATTGAAAAATGTCAAAATGTTCAAACCCTGTGACCAGGAAGTATCAAATGCCAACCCTGCAATCAAATTGTTTTGGATTCAATCAAAATGCCTTTAGATAGTTCTAGTTAAAGGGAATCATCAAATTGAGATTTCAAGTTAATGAGCTGAAAACATGAGTCGCTGAGATAACAAAATTGCTAGAAAAGAGTTGCATATCAAGAATAGTTGTGAGAAAACGATTATCCTAGAAGATAAAGATTTTAGTTCTGATTAAAAAGAATTTCCAGATTGGGATCTTAGGTTGACCGAGCTGAAAACAAATATTTTAGTTCTGGTTACAAAGGATCACCAGATTGGAATATTAGGTTAATCGAGTTGAAGACAAAGATTTTGGTTGTGGTTAAAAGAGATTGTCAAATTGGGATCTCAAGTTATCCAAACCGAAGACAAAGAGTTTGGGTTCTAGTTAAAAGGAATTGCTAGATTGGAATTTTAGGTTAACTGAGCTATGAAACCAAAGTTTTAGTTGAAGGGAATCATTGAGATGCAGGAGTTCAATTCAACTGAACTGAAAACAAAAATCATCAAAATGACAAAATTCATTCCCGATTAAGATAGCATTCTCCACAGCTTAAATACTCATGAAAGAAGTCTACAAAAGCAGCTCAACACTCGAAATCTGCATGGGTGAACGAAAGCCAAGAAATGGCAAAGACATCCCAACTATAGGGTGAGGATAATTAAGACGGTAAGATAAGGCACTTGTTTTAAGAGTTTACCCTTAAAAGGTATTTTTATTTTGAAATTTCGTTTTAGAAAAGTTTTGGAAGGATCCGATGTAAATCATAGAATTTAAAATTTTAAAAGGGTAGGTCGCCCGTGAAAATAGATCAATTTCAGGGAAGCATAAATGCTTGCTAAAATTCTTTTTAGAATTTAAAAAGATTAAGCCACCCGTGAAAATAGACCAAAACTTTTGAATTTCAAAATGAACAGGTCGCCAGTCAAAATAGACCAATTTCAAGAAAGCATAGACGTTTGCTGAAATTCTTTTTAGGATTTAAAAGGGGTAAGTCGCCGGTGAAATAGACCAAAACTTTTGAATTTTAAAATGGGCAAGTCACTCGTGAAAATAGATTAATGTCACAGAAACATGGACGCTTGCTGAAATTCTTTTAGGAATTTAAAAAGGGTAAGTCGTCTGTGGAAATAAACCAAAACTTTTGAATTTCAAAATAGGCAAGTCGTTCATGAAAATAGACTAATTCTTTTGAATTTTAAAATTGACAAATCACCCATGATAATGAGATCATTTTCTGCAAAAAGCAAAGTCTTTAGATGAGTGGATAACCTAGAAAATCATACAGACATTTATTCTTTACAAGCTCACTATGCAAAACCTTAATGAGATTTTGCTTCGTAATTATTGTAAAGGAGGGGCATCTGTTGTGACTTATTTTTTACTACACACACACACACACACACACACATATATATAATAAAACTAATAAAAAATATAAAAGGACATACATGAAGAAAGCCTAGAAAAGTTTCCAAGATTAGTGGTGAAGGACCAAGATGATAAGTGAAAACATTGGAGGACTAAAATGTATAAGATTGGCAAAATTGATCATCCAATTCTGACTAACAAAAGGCCTTACTAGTGAAAACATTTTGATCTGGGGTAAAGAAACAAAAATTTGGATGAAGACTTTGTTGCATAAATACTGAAGTTTGATGGGTAATTAGAGATTTAATTGAAAAAATCAAAAATTAAAGACCAAACTAAAAAGACATGTGATTGTAGGGGCTGAAATTGATCAAATTAGGGGCTAAATTGAAAAAATATTTAAAGTTTAATGGTTATTTCAGGGTTCGGGTGCACAAATCAGGAACCAAGGACCAAAATAAAAATAACGTTAAACTTTAGAGCTGATGATTGAGTTCGGCAGGGGTGAAATTACATGCAATTAAGAGTTTGGGAGGCAATTATGGATGCAATTAAAAGCAATTGGAAGAATAGGGGCTGAAATGAAATATTTCAGTTCTCAAATTAAAAACCCTAATTTTTAGGGTTTAACCTAGACGATGCATTGTTCAGTCACTGGTTAACTTATTCGATAGTTTTGGCTAATCGGGTAAGCACTTTCAGGCGAATGACTGTGGCATTTTTTATCACTTGAGGGGCTATAATCACCACCATTCAACAGAAAAACATCCCCTCTACAAAGACTAGTTACTCTCATCAAACATTTACATCTCATTTTCTTCAACAAACTCAACAACATCTTGTTTTCAATCAGTTATCTCTGTATTTTCAAATTCTATGCTAATCGGTTTGGCACTTTCAAATAAATAAATGTGAAGCTACAAACCTTAAAATTGAGAAATGTTGGATCCAAATAAAAGACATGCAGATCTTATACCAACTTCAAGTGGTTTCTAATAACGTTTACACCCATTTTTCAAAAACCACCTATTTTTTTCATGTGTTCACACTTAAAACTTTTCAAAGGGTTCTTATTAATTCATCTTAAGATCAAAAGGCCAGAAATAGCTTATTGCCTTCCAAGTCTAAAACCACCAAGTACCTCTAAAACCAAATCAACACTTTCAAAACCAGCCTTGTACAAGAGCTTTCAGTTGTTAGCTTTTTTCCAAAACCCTCTCACTTTGATCAAAAAGCTAAGATTTGATCAATATTAGAGGGAATCCACCAAAAAACACCTAGAAAATCCTATAAATACCCCTGGAAATTAGAGGAGAAAAAAAGAAAAAAAGGAGGAAAACATGGAGAAATACTCTGTTAATATACCATATTGTGAAGGTTTAAAAGCCTAACATAGAAGGTCTAACAAGCTTTGAAAAGAAAAGGAGTGAAATGGAAAGAAGGAAGGAAAAGAGAAGAAAAAATAGCAATCTATAGTCAACAAGGTTGGAGAAGGTATAACCATGTAAAAACTCATTGGTGGAGTCTATGTGGCCTTCCTATTAATGCTTTCTTAATATTTAAACCTCTTTTGATTTTTTTTCAACTTGTTTTAGTATTATGATCTTTTCTAGTTTTGTTTTAATTAATACGTAAAAATATTGTTTTTATTATTTAAATCTTATTTGGAGTTGATATTGACGTTACTAAGTGTCAAGACAATATGTTTGTAACTGATTTTGATAAAAATATTGTATTTTTGGATATGCCAAAAGGTGACAGTGAGTGTTTGATGTCTTTTTTATTTTGTAAGGTGGCAGTGGATGTTTGATACCTTTTCTGTTTTATCAGTGTATGTTCCTGGATCCTGAACATGGTTTGAGTTCTAAGTGTTCAAGAGTTAGTTGAGAATCAAATTTTAATGTTTTTGTTGGCTGTCATTAGGGCTGCGGTTATGAAGTTGAAACTTCATGAATGTTATTGATGATTTGATGTTATTTATTAGTTTTTTGAATTCAATTATGCTTGGTATTAGTAATGTGGTTTGTGGGGACCAAAAATAGTGTATTTAGAGACCTAGAAAACCAAATTTAAGTTTTGGCATTAGTTCTTCAATTTCTAGAAATTTTCCAGATTCTGGGTTCATGTTCTCGCATGAACATTGCCTTAACCTCTTGTTTTTTAGGTGATTTGGGTTAACTATTGGCACAAACATGTTAGCTTGTCATCTTTAGCAAACACATCAATAACACATATTCATGCATATAGATTCTAGAGTTCTTTTGACTGCCTAAACAGATTTTGATCAAATCGTGACTTTTAAGTGTTAATTGAAGAAAATGGATGCTTAGTTCTTGATCTACACATAATTACACACAAACCTTTTCACTTGACTGCATGAAACTTGTCTGGTTTGTGATTTGTGTTTGTTGGGTTTCAGTTTGAACGTTCTTCATGTTCTTAGTGTTTGATATGTTTTTATCATAAATTTTATGTTTTTTTTTTTGTTTTTTTAGTTTTGATATGTTTTTGTTTTAATTGTTTGTTTTGCTTTAGTTTCGGGTCAAACCATGGTTTCGGTTCGATTAAGGGTTGAACAAGTGTTTTCGAGTTAACCCAATTGGTTTTGTTTTACGTCAAGTACCAAGGCTTTGTTGGGTTGGTTACTTTTTTTGTTAAGGAATTTTTGGCCTAAAGGTTGTTTGGCAAACATACCATTAGATCTATTTTAACAGTTTTGTTTTGAATAAAAATGATTTTTTACCAAACAGACCCCAAATAAATTCATAAAAATTATAAAACAAAATTCAAGGACCAATTTAAAATAATTTGTGGGTCTCTCACATAGTTTTCCAGCAATTTTATTTAATATTGGAACTGTAAACTTGCCTAGTAAGATGTTGATCTGGCATTAAAATACCCCACTTTTCATCAAAATCTCCAAAATTTCTAAAAACAAATTCTCATTATCAAAAAATAAAAAAAAATATATGTATTTTATTTAGTGTGCATTTAGCCAAGTCTCTCAAAAGATAAAAATCATATTTTGCTTTATATATATATATATATGATTTAGCATTTTTTAAATATAAATAAAAATTCAAAAACTATCTTTGCATCTATTTTTAGATTTAATAACCAATTTATTGAATCCATAAAAACTTGGCTAATATTTCACTAACCACTAAAAATTTTAATTCATGAGAATTAATAATCAGCATTCTTGTATAAATGTTGGAACTACAAGTAAGGTAGCATTTAAATACTAGAAGTTGACTAGAAAATTCTTAGAATTATTTTGGATATTCACTAATTTTAATTGGGATTATTTTTCACCATAATATACGATACGATTTGTGGAAAACTATTTCGTCTTCCACAATAGGTGAACCCTGTCAGAGCACTTATATGGACTTTTCTCGCAAGAGTTTATTTTGGCATACGAGTTCATAATAATTCAAAATGCCAAATTTATTCATAAAATAAATATTTATTCTAAGCAATAAACGGACCATTGATTAGGAACTCATCAATACATTTAAGTTACATCTAGATCACACAATGCAACTTACCTTAGGTAAGATACGCTAAGGGTGTTAATATCTTACCTAGCCACAATCAATCTCTTACCCTAGAGTTTTATATAAGACCAATCCGTTTGGATCTCCTAGTGGCCCTGAACTAAATAATTAGGTGACGACTCCTTGATCGTAACGCCACAATGTCACGCATGTACATACGACACTTGATGTAACATAATGGAGGTAGCTAGGGGTGTTCACGGTTCGGTTCGGTTTAAACTCAAAAAACCAATCGAACCGAATAACATTAATTTTGTGAAATATTAACCGAACCAGACTGAAAACTGGTTCAAACCGAACCAATCCAGTTCGGTTAAATCCATTTTTTTTGGAAAAAACCGAGAAACCTAATCTCATCATATATGGGTTTTTTTGGATTTTTTAAAATTGGTTTACATTAAATCGGGCTTTAAAATTTTCACGATCTCAGCCAAAACAACTCCTTCATGGTTTCCATTGCCATTAATCCCATCGATCTCAGCCATTATCACGAATACTTACCACAAGAAAGATCGGTTGGGAGATTCTTGAAATTGAGAAAAAAAAGGCCCTCGGGTGCCGACCCACAAATGAATAGGAAGCGGGGCGAGGGTCTTTTATTAAAGGGGGTAAAGAAGGATGGGGCTTTGTTCTGGGGGGGCGCCTTTCGCAATTTTAGAAAGGAGAGCCTCAAATTGCAGGAGTGAAAGAAAGAGTCTCGACCAAGAACTCAAAGTAGTGAAGTCTGAGGTACAGCTAAGAATGAAAAAGGAGGAAAGATAAGAACAAGAAAAAGATACAAGTGACAAAGATAGACAAAGATCACTGTACATCAATTTTCTTTGGATATGTATGTGACGTTGAAAAATGTGATCTTCTCATTGAAAGCTCATTCAACAACCCATCAGAAAGGAAGATTGGGAAACTGGGAAAGGAAGATTGGGAATTAATTGAGAGGAAGATTAGGAATTTCTCTAGGCGGTGACTTTTTGTGAGAGGCAGTAAAGTTATGTTAATTGTTAGGGTTAGGTTACAATTTAACTATTTATACCTCGAAGATTTTTGTAACTTTGGCTTTTATAGGTCCGGTTCAGTTTGTGCCGGTTTCTGGTTCAAAATCAAAACCGAACCGGACCTGTTAAAATTTATGGTTTTGACAATCGGTTTAATCGGTTTTTCATTTCGGTTTGGTTTTTTCGGTTAATTTTTCTTCGATTTTCTCGGTTAATCAGTTATTTTGAACACCCCTAGCGGTAGCTAAAGAGACAGATATCGATATTGATTAATAAAAATTGATGCATATGACAAAGAAAAAGAAAGGAATGTGTTATGATACTTAATAATCATGTTGACGGTGACTAAGAAGTTGGGTAGAAGGCTTGTTGGGTAATCTAGATGATGACCAACATGAAGAATAAATGACTTATTCGTCTATATATAGGACAAGTAAGGGGTTAGGTGTAAATTGAATTGTCATTACTAAAGGTGACTTATGGATATGAAGAAATAAAGTGATTTTAGGATTTATATGGATATATCTGAGTTATTAACAATACTGGGTTAATATATGAGTAGAGAATCAAATTTTTGAAATATTAAATAGTAAAATAATGGCATTTTTTACCTTATATGTTATAAATTTTAGAGGTTCATCTTTCTCAACGGGACAAGGTTGATTTAGTTTATTATTTACATTTTGTTAAGTATAGAACCTGTGTATCTTGAAAAGATTATGGCGTTGTAATAACTTTATTATTGGATCTATTAAGTATGGAATGTTATTATTATATATTATGTATGTTAAAATTTTGCTTAAATTCAATTATGCATTTAAATGATATATGGTCTACTAATGAAAGGAAGGAAATGGAAGTATTATAAGGATTATAGACAAATTGTAAAGAGATTTGAGGGATAAAAAGAACCAATGGTATGTCTAAGGCATCTGTGTGAAATTATTAGAATGTGTTTTGGTGCAGGTAACAAAAAGAAATTTCGGATAGGGCTTCGTTAAAGGAGATTGTGCTAAAATTTCATTAAAAAAATAAAGGAATTTGAAAGACTATTAAATTTCAATAAATGTCAAATCAGAGTATTTATGATGATAAATAAAGTTGATTAAAAAATAAATAAATTTACCCTAATTTCAGCTATGCCATGAAATACATTGGTTAAATTAATGTTTAAGAGAAAAACGAGGGATTTTACATTAAAATTCAAAAAGCTAAAGGGACTATATAAGAAGCAAAAGGAAAATAGGTGGATCAGAAGGTACTTTTTCACGTGATTTCAAGATTGGCCACGTGATTTTCTTCTATTTTTTAGTTTGGTTCTTTTTTTTTAATTGTGATTTCTACTATAATTTTAAACTATATCTCATTAAATTGGTCTCCAATAAAGTTCTAAAATTTAATAAAAACCATCAAATATGTAGAACACTTGAAGATAGAAGATTATCAATTCATAAAACACCCAAAATATCTCACAAAAGGATGCAATAAAAAAAAAAGATTTGATGAACAAAATGAAGAAAAAGTAGGCATAATTGTAATACACAAGCTAAGAATATCTTTCAAAGTTTTGGGCCTAGCCCCTGCTTCTAAAATGAATTTTGAATGTGGATGTTTATGGATATAATGGGTCGGGTTTTGACTTCAATTATATTCAACCGAACTTTTGATATTTTACAAAATATAAACCTGACCCATTTAATTTTATTTTATTTTTAGCCCGAGTAGGTTGGATGTATCAAGTTTAACTAAAACTTTTATAGATATTATAGATATACACGGGTTAAGCATATTAACTCTTTTATTCATCGACAATCCTAAAAAAATATCTAGATGCAACTGTTGGAACTATATAAGATTGCTAGAATGTATATATTAGGGACAACATAAAAACTATCACAAATTCTACATAAAATCAAAACAAAACAAAAATCATAGTCAAGCATTTTATAAAATAGTTAGGGTGCAATATGATACAAAGCCAAATTAGTAGGAAGAGACTATAAAGTACTTTTGGATTTATGATTAGACTAAAAAAAATAAAAGTTCAATCTGGATTCTTGAAATTTTTATTTGTTTTTTAATGATTTCTTGGTTACCATATAGAAAAGATTGGAATTGTAAAATCCATTGTCACTTCATCATATTAAATTTTAAAAGAAATAACTATAATTTTTATAAAAATGAGAAATAGAGAGAAGGGAAAAATATTAAGAGAATAAAAAGCAATTATATGTGTAAAGGCGAGAGAAGAAAAAAATAAAAAGAGAAAAGGAAAAATATTATTCATACCAAGAACTCGAGGTACATACATTGAGTTATACGAGTTGAGTTAAGTTAAGCGGATTTAAGAATCTCAATCTACACCCAACTCATGATATATATTTATTAGGTTTTTTGACTCGTTATTATTTATAATATTTAAATTATCTGATTTTGACGAGTTATGTTATATCAGAAAATATAAATAGTATAGATAAACTAGTTTCAAACATTTTTTTTCTTATTAACATTAGAGAGATTAGCATTGAAAAAGACTCAATAGGTTTTTCTCCGATTTCTCTTCAATGTAGGAGATCTACTTTTAAAATCGTCTGA
>Ga0325400_1003134_pt1 | contig 14807 bp, 15 predicted proteins | sample PopdelMetagenome_2_FD_205662 | JGI IMG/M metagenome (GOLD analysis project Ga0325400, IMG submission 205662) | Populus deltoides microbial communities from Bellville, Georgia, United States - Xylem-PdKOR-R1 | ecosystem: Host-associated > Plants > Phyllosphere > Stem > Wood/Secondary xylem... | reverse complement strand
AGCTTGTCGAGAACCGGTTGCAGCGCGGCGCCCCTCGTGGCCCGTTCTCGACAAGCTCGAACCGAACGGCTGGGGTGGGCCTAGGCCATCCGCCAATCGACGATCATGGCGCCACCCTCGCCCGGCACGCGCGTCTCGCTTCGCAAACGCAGGCCATTCTCCTCCGCCAGCCCGCGCAGCAGCAGGTAGTCGCTCCAGCGGGTGAGGCCGCGCACTGGTCCGCGATCGTCGGCCAACGCGTCGCGCCACAGCCGCACCGGGTCGCCCACCACCGCCACCAGCCGCTCGCCTTGCGCCTTCGCGGCCAGTGCACGTGCGGGCGCGGAGCGGGGATCGAACAGCAGCACGCCCGTGGCGGGCGCCCGCGCCGCCGCGGCGGGCAGCGCGCCCGCCGCCACCGCGGCGCCGCCCAGCGCCAGCGCGCCGCGCCGGTTCACCCCGCTCACTTGTTGCCCTTGGCGAGATAGGCAGTGATCGCGGCGAGCTGCGCGTCGCTCACCTCGCCGCGCGGCAGCCACGGCATGTTGCCGATGCCCTGCCTGACCGCGACCTTGATGTAGTCGGGCTGCAGGTCGCTGCGCTTCTCCAGCTCCGCCACCTTGGGATCCATACGCCGCGCGAGCAGGCCCGTGCCCATGCCGCCCGCCTGATGGCACATCGCGCATTTCTCGCCGAACAGCGCGCGGCCGTCGGTCGGCCCCGCGCCCGCGGGGTGCGCCTTGGCGCCCGTGGCGGGCAGCGGCACGGTGCCGCCCGCAGGCGCCGGCTGGATCGCGACCTGCGCCGCCGCGGCGGTGCCGAGCAGCAAAGCCGCGGGGATCAGCAGCGCTCTCACTTGCCGCGCTCCCGGGCATAGGCCGCGGGCCAGATGCCGCTCTTGCCCGGCGCAAGGATGCCGTTGGGGTCGAGCGCGCTCTTCACCTTCTCGTTCAGCCGCCGCAGCGCATGGCTGTTGAAGTCGTAGGTGCCGGCCACCGTATCCTGATAGTCGATGTGCGCGCGATATTCCGCATAGCCGTGCGCCGCGCTGTCCGCGATCATCGCGCGCATGAACGGGTCGACCCGCTTCATGAAGGCCTCGTCGTCCTTGTTGAGCAGCACCGCGTTGACGTTGATCAGGTGCCGTTCGCCGAATGCGAAGCTCATCTGCGGGTCGAGCCGGTACTCCTTGTAACGCGCATAGTTGCGGCGGAACTGGTCGAGCGCGGCGCGCCCGTCCTGCGGCATGATCGGCGAGAAGCCGATATGCCCGCCGCGCCCGCCATACCAATTGGCGTTCTGCATCGGAAAGGTCATCGGCACGCCCATCCAGCCGCCCTGATTGGGTGCGATCGGATCGCCGCGCCGCCACAAGGCGGGCTTGACCGCCATCGGCTTGATCGCGGCCATCGCCTGTTCCAGGATGGGGTAGGTCGCATTGGTGACGCTCTCCCGCCCATAAAGGCGCAGGCTGACGCCCCACCAGCCCAGCCCGAACTTCTTGCGGATGGCGCTGATCGTCTGGTCCGTCAGCGGCCCGCCATCCTTGACCCATTCGTCGCGCGTGGTGACGATGTTGGCCGCGCGCAGCCAATTGCCGATGGTGGGCGACTGCTGCAGCACGCCCTCGCGCCGCAACGCACCGATGGCGTCGATCAGGGGGCCAAGGTCCTCGATCGCGTCCATCTCGACGTCGATGCCCTTTACCTGCTCGGGCTCGGGCATCAGCCACAGATTGGCCTTGGTGACGATGCCGAAGTTCGACTGCACGAACATCTGGTCCCACGCCGGCCCGAAGCCGTAGCGGTAGAGGCCCCAGCCCGCGCCGTTCGCCATCGCCCCCATGCCCGTGCGGACGAGATCGCCGTCGGGCAGTACCACCTCCATCCCGCACAGCTTGGTCGTGTTCTCGCCATAGGGCGTGTAGCCCAGGCCCCGGTCGAGCGCGTTGCCGATCACCGAGCCCCAGCTATTGCCCGGCACTGACAGCCAATAAGGCAGCTTGTTGGCGCGCAGATAGTCGTAGAGGTCGTAGAAGCCGACGCCCGGCTCCAGCAGCACCGTGCCGTTCTGCGCGTCGAACTCGATCCGCTTCATGCGGGACAGGTCCAGCACCACGCTGCCCGGCAGCACCGGCGCGGTATAGCCATAGCCCAGATTCTTGCCGCGGCTGATCGGCCACAGCGGCACCTTGTGCTCGTTCGCCAGCCGCACGATCGCCTGCACCTCGGCCGCGCTCGCCGGGGCTACGCCGGCCGCGGCGTGGTGGCGCGCCTCGTCCAGCGCATATTTGTCGGCATAGGTGTCGCGATCCTCGTCGGTCGCGAATACCGCTTCCGCGCCGACGATGCGCGCGAACGCCTTCAGCGCGCGGTCCAGCCCGGCCGCGTTGACGCCGGGGGGCAATACCGGGCTCATTCCGTCTCCCTTGCGGGGGCGCCTGGTCGGAGCCCTCCTGCAGGGAGGCTAGCAGAAGCGGCGCGCGCGCAAAAGCGGCCGGCTTGACACGCCTGCGCGCCTGCTGGACGCTTCGCCGCAAACGGAGAGGATAACCGCATGACCTATGTGCGCAATGCCTGGTACGTCGCGGCGTGGACGCCCGACCTCGCCGACGCGAGCCCGCTTGCGATCACCGTGCTCGGCGAGCGGATCGTGCTGTGGCGGGCGGAAGGGCGCCTGCACGCGCTGGAGGACCGCTGCGTCCACCGCCTGGCGCCGCTGTCGCTCGGCCGGTGCGAGGGCGCGCGGCTGCGCTGCATGTACCATGGCCTGCTGTTCGACACGGAGGGGCGCGTCGCGGAGATACCGGGACAGGACCTGATCCCCGCCACCGCGCGCGTGCGCAGCTATCCGGTGGTCGATCGCCACAGCTGGGCGTGGGTGTGGATGGGCGACCCCGCTTTGGCCGACCCGCGGCTGATCCCGCCGGCGGTCGGCTTCGACGATCCCGACTGGGTGCTCGGCCGCGGCTATCTGGATTACGCGGCGGAAGCGCGGCTGATCAACGACAACCTGCTCGACTTCAGCCACCTGAGCTTCGTCCATGCCAACAGCTTCGGCGCAGGCCCGCAATTCGCCGCCAGCCAGCCGCGCATCACGCCGCTCGATCGCGGCGTGCGGTTCGAGCGCTGGATCGCGGGCTCGCTCGGCGCGTCCGCGCGCAAGAGCGCGACCCCCGTCGACAGCTGGTCGACCTACGACTTCCTCGTGCCGGGCGTGCTGCTGATGTGGTCGGGCAATTTCAGGCCGGGCACGGCGGAGGCGTGCGGCGGCGAGCGCCCCGATTATGCCGACGCGATCGGCGGCGTCACCTTCACCAGCCAGGCGGTGACGCCCACCGGCGACCGCACCGCGCGCTACTTCTTCTCCTGGGGCCCGCACCGCGCGCATGGCGACGAGGGCTTGCGCGACACGCTGATGGGCGTCGCGGCCATGGCCTTTGCCGAGGACAAGACGATGATCGAGGCGCAGCAGCGGGTGATCGACGCCACGCCCGATCCGCGCGTGATGCCGATCGCGCACGATCGCGGCGTCACCTTGTTCAACCGGCTGGTGGAACGGCTGGCCCGGCAGGAACAGGCGCAGCAGGTGGAGGCGGCATGACCATCGTCGTGACGGGCGCGTCCGGCCAATATGGACGGGCGGCGGTGGCCAAGCTGCTTGACCGGGTGCCGGCCGAGGACCTGATCCTGATCACCCGCCGGCCGGAGAAGCTGGCCGATCTCGCCGCGCGCGGTTGCGTCGTGCGACGCGGCGACTTCGACGATCCGGCCAGCCTCGCCCCCGCCTTTGCCGGCGGCGACACCATGCTGCTGATCAGCGCCACCCGCGTCGGCGCGCGCGTGGCGCAGCACCGCGCCGCGGTGGAGGGCGCGGTGGCGGCCGGGGTGCGGCGCATCGCCTATACCAGCGTGGTCGGCATCGGCCCCGACAATCCCGCCATCGTGGTGCGCGACCATGGGCCCACCGAAGACATCATCAAGGCGAGCGGCCTCCAATGGACCATGCTGCGCGACGGCCACTATACGGACGCGATGGTGGTCAACATGGGGCCAAACCTCGTCCGCAGCGGCCGCTGGCTGTCGTCCACCAAGGGCACGCCCGAGACGCTGGTGTGGCGCGACGACTGCATCAACAGCGCGGTGGCCGTGCTGACGGGCGAGGGGCACGAGGGCCGCACCTACAACATCGTCGGCCCCGAACGGATCAGCTTCCCGGAGATTGCGGCGATCATGACGGAGGTCACCGGCCACCCCGTCCGCTACGAGGAGACGGACGACGAGGGCATGTACGCCATGTTTGATGCGATGGGCATCCCCCGCGAGCCAGTGGACGACCAGAGCGTGAGCGGCGTGCCGTGGAACAGCGACGACATGGTCAGCTTCGAACGCGCGGTGCGCGAGGGCTATTTCGATGTCGTCTCCGACGACGTGGAGCGGCTGACCGGCCGCCGGCCGCGCACCGTTCGGCAGATGATCGAGGAGCAGGCCGGGATGCTGCGCGCGGCGGCGGCGTAGCGGTGGCTATCGGCGCGCGATCCCGCATGATAGCGCCCGGCGCATGACCTTTCCCGCCCGCTCCGCCCGCCCGTGACCCGCACGCCCCGCATCGTCGGCATCGGCGGCACCGCGCGCGCGGGCTCGTCCACCGAACGGCTGGTGGCGGCGGTGCTCGCCGCCTGCGCGCGGGCGGGGGCCGACACCGAATTGTTCGGCGGTCCCGCACTCGCCGCCCTGCCGCATTTCGCGCCAGAAGCGCCCGAGCGCACGGACGCGCAGCGCGCATTGGTCGAAGCGGTGCGGACGTGCGACGGCGTCGTGATCGGCAGCCCCGGCTATCACGGCGGCGTGTCCGGCCTCGTCAAGAACGCGATCGACCTGCTCGAGGATCTGCGGGCCGATACGCGCGTCTATTTCGATGGGCGTCCCGTGGGCCTGATCGTGTCGGCCGCGGGCTGGCAGGCGACGGGAGTGACCTTGTCCGCGCTGCGCGGCATCGCGCATGCCATGCGCGGCTGGCCGACCCCCATCGGCATCGGCGTCAACACGGTTGAGCAGCGGCCGTTCGGCGCGGACGGGGCGCTCGCCGCGCCCGACATCGCCGCCGCCGTGGACGCGCAGGCCGGCCAGATCATGCGCTTCGCCCGCGCCATGGCCGGCTGACGCGAGCCGCAGCGGCGCGTCTGCGGACGCCCGTTGCACCATTTGGCGGCGCTGCTCGTTCGGCGTCCAGTCGCTTGGTGGGAACGGGCGGGGCGGCCCGCGGAAAGGAAGCATAGGATGTTGCAACGGGGTAGCTGCGGAGTGTCGGCATGATCCGCCGCACGCGCGTGGAGAATGGCGGGTTCGTCCTGTTCCTCGCCCTCATCACGGTCGGGCTGATCCTGGTCGTGGCGGGCTTCGTGGGCGCGCTGCTGTGGGCGGCGCTGGCGGCCTTGCTGTTCCAGCCGCTGTTCCACCGCTTGCTCGCCCGCTGGCCGAACCGGCGCAATCGCGCCGCAGCGGTCACGCTGCTGATCATCACGGTCGCCGTGGTGATCCCCGCGCTGATCCTCGCCAGTCTCGTGGTCGGCCAGGCTGCGGGCGTGTACACCCAGATGCGTTCGGGCCAGATCGACTTTGCCATGTACTTCCAGCAGGTGCACGATGCGCTGCCGGGCCGCGTGCAGCGCTTCCTCGACAGTTCGGGGCTGGACACGTTCGAGCAGGCGCGCGCGCGGCTGTCGCAGGCGGTCAGCAGCAGCGCCAGCGCGCTCGCCCGCCGCGCGCTGTCGATCGGCGCCAACGCGGCCGCGTTCCTGCTGGCGTTCGGCGTCGGCCTGTATGTCACCTTCTTTCTGCTGCGCGATGGCGACAGCATCGGCCCGGCGGTGGTGCGCGCGCTGCCGCTGGAGCCCGCCATCGCCCAGCGCTTGTCGGACAAGTTCGTGAGCGTGGTGCGCGCCACCATCCGCGGATCGGGCATCGTGGCGCTCGCGCAGGGCGCGCTCGGCGCCATCACCTTCTGGATCGTGGGCCTGCCCGCGGGGCTGCTGTGGGGTATGCTGATGGCGGTGGCGGCGCTGCTGCCCGCGATCGGCCCGGCGATCATCTGGGCGCCGGTCGCGGTCTACCTGCTGGCGACGGGCGCGGTATGGCAGGCGGTCGTGGTGGTGCTGTCGGGCGTGCTGGTGATCGGCCTCGCCGACAACATCCTGCGGCCGATCCTGGTCGGGCGCGATACGGGCATTCCCGACTGGATGGTGCTGGTCACCACGCTCGGCGGCATCAACCTCGCCGGGCTGAGCGGCATCGTCGTCGGCCCGCTGGTCGGCGCGCTGTTCATCACCGGTTGGCAGATCCTGACCGAACAGCGGGCCTCGGCGGCGGCTACCGGGCCCGGGCCCGGCGACGGGGGGCCATGACCGCCCTTCTCGTGACGGGGGCGAGCGGGCGGCTCGGCCGGCGCGTGGTGGAATTGCTGCTGGCGCGGGACACGGGCCGGCCGATCATCGCCACCACGCGCACTCCCGGCGCGCTCGCCGACCTCGCCCGCCGGGGCGTGGAGGTGCGCTATGCCGACCATCGCGATCCCGCCGGCCTCGTCGACGCGCTGCGCGGCGCGGAGCGGATGCTCGCCATCTCCTCGTTCGACATCGGCCGGCGTGGCGCGCAGATCGCCAACCTCGTGGCTGCGGCGGCGGCGGCGGGCGTGTCCCACCTCTGCTACACCTCGGCTGCGGGCGCGGGCGCGGACCCCGTCGCCGACCCGGTCACGGCCGACCATCGCCACAGCGAGCGGGCAATCACGGAAAGCGGCCTCGACTGGACGCTGCTGCGCCACAACATGTACGCCGAACATGTGCCGCTGACGCTGGCGGTGGGCGTCGCCAGCGGACTGTTCTGCTCTCCCATCGGCGCCGGCGGCCGCGCTTATGTCACGCGTGAGGATTGCGCGCGGGCCGATGCCGGCGCGCTCGCCGCCGCGCCTGAAGGCAACCGGGTGGTGGAGGTGAGCGGACCGGCCCTGGTGACGCATGCCGCGCTCGCCGCGATCGCCACGCGCCTCACCGGCCGCCCGGTCGCGTTCCGCGCGGTGGATCGCGCGGCGGCGATCGCCCACTGGACGCGGCACGGCATCCCTGCGCCGATCGCGGCGATGGTCGCCGACTACGACCTGTTCGCCGGCGAGGGCCACCATTCGGCGGTGACCACCGCCGTGCGCGACCTGGGCGGCGCCGCGCCCGAACCGGTCGAAGCCTTGCTGGCGCGCCACCCCGACTGGCTCCGCCCCGGCGCCGCGGGTCGTGCGCGCGTGGACGAACTGCTCGCCCTGTGACGCGCTTCTCCCGGGCTTGAACCCGGCAGCGCAGCGCGGGATCGGCGGGGTCTTGCTTCGATCCCGTCAGGCCAGCGTCTACCGGTCGGTCCAGGCCAGCATCGCCGCCGCCCAGGGCGCAAGGTCGAGGGGCAGCATGGCGGGGTCGAAAGCGCGCACCTCCGCAATCTCCAGCGACCAGCGCGGCCGGTAGGTCGCGTCGCGCACCACGAACAGGCTGGTGTTCGCCTCGCCAGGGCCGTCACGGCCGCGCCCGCGCGCCGGCGCGACGCTCCGCCAGGCGGAAAGGCCGATCTCCTCGCGCAGTTCGCGCAGCAGGCCGTCCTCCGCGCTCTCGCGCCGCCCGCGGCCGCCGCCAGGCAGCTGCCATCCGTCGGCATAGCGCAGCCGCACGAGCACCAGCCGGTCGTCCGGCGTGAACACGATGCCGTGGACCCCCGCCGGCCGCCATCCGGTCAACCGCCACCAGGCGAGGCGCACGCGCTGCGCCGCGCGCAGGGCGCGGCCGATCATCGCCCGTCGAGCGTGCCCGGCCGGGCGTCAGGCAACCAGCCGCTCCAGCGTGTCGGTCACCTGCCGGCGCAGCGCGGGCTCGCGCGTCACCTCCAGCATCGACGCCAGGCTCAGGCGCGCGGCGGCGATGTCGCCGTCCATCAACTCCAGCCTGGCGCTTTCCCACCAGGCGAGCCGGTGGCCCGGCGCCAGCGCGGTCATGCGGCGATACAGGTCCAGCGCGCGGCGGCCCTTGCCGGCCGCTTCGGCGCGCGTCGCCTGGTTCAGCAGCAGGCGGACCAGCACGGCGCGGTTGGGCATCGCCGCTACCTGCTGCACCGCCGATCCGTCGCCGTCGCGCAGCATCGCCGCCAGCCGCTCGGGCGCCACCGGCGCACCGCCGGCGAACGGATCCAGGATCACCGGCGCGCTTTCCCCGCCCACCAGCACCAGCACATGGCCCGGCACGTTCAGCACCTCGGCATGCCAGCCGACGCGCCGCGCGGCGGCGACGTACAGGATCGACAGGCTGACGGGCAGGCCGCGGCGGCGGTCGATCACGCGGATCAGGTCGGCATTGGCGGGATCGTCGTAGCTGTCCCGGTCGCCCATGAAGCCGAACAGGTCGCCCAGCACATGCGCCAGCGCTTCGCCCTGCGCATGCGGCGTGTCCGCGCCTGCGCCCGTCACGGCGAGTCGGTCCGCCACCGCCTCCAGCAGCTTGAGGTAGGGGGCCGGGTCGGCTTCCGGATTGTCGAGCAGCGCCAGCGACAGCGCGGCCTCGTCCAGCACGATCTGGTCGTCCTCGACGAGGCCCAGGCGGATCAGGTCTTCATCCATGCGCCCCAGATGGGGAGTGCCACGCGCTTCGCAAAGCCGCCCGCCGTTCAGCCGGGTCCGACGCATGGCGCAGCTCGGCCCGCCCGCCCGGCGAGCCCCCAGGCCGAACCTGTTCCGAGGTAGCGTCTCCATGGACGCAAGCATTTCTGGAAATGGCGCGCCCGGAACGATTCGAACGTCCGACCCTCAGATTCGTAGTCTGGCAATCAGCGTTCTGCCGGGTTTCGCTCTGCTACGCTGCACGTCGCTAACATCATGTATTAGCCTGGACTCTGTTGCGGTTGCCTACGCTGGGCATTGCCGTGATTCGCTGCAATCTGCTACCTAGCTGCTACCTAGAAGCGCTACCTAGCGGAGTGAAGGATGAAAGCGAAGCTCACCGTTCGTTCGGTCGAAGCGATGAAGCCGGACGCGAAGGACGTGGTGCTGTGGGATAGCGAGCTTGCCGGTTTCGGCTGCAAGCTCACCCCAGCCGGTAAGCGGTCCTACTTCCTCTACTACCGGACGAAGGACGGGCAGCAGCGACGCCCCACCATCGGCGCGCATGGGCCAATCAAGCCGGAAGCGGCGCGGGCAATCGCGCGGGCTTGGCTTGCCGACGTGGCGCAAGGGCGCGACCCGTCCCTCTCCCGCGCTCAGGACAAGGCGGCCCCGACGTTCGACACGCTATGCGACCGCTATCTCAGCGACCATGCCGACGTGCGTAAGAAGGCAAGCTCGGCTGAGGGCGACCGGCGACTGGTCCGGCTGCACCTACGCCCGACGCTGGGCAGCAAGAAGGTCGCGATGATCACCCGCGCCGACGTGGCAGGGGTTCACCACAAGCTCCGGGCGACGCCGTATGAGGCGAACCGCGTGCTGGCGCTGGCGTCGAAGATGTTCGCGCTGAGCGAGCGCTGGGGTATGCGAGCCGACGGCAGCAACCCGGCCAAGAACATCGACCGCTACCGTGAGGAGAAGCGGGAACGCTACCTGACCAGCACTGAGGTCGCTGAGCTGTGGAAGGTGCTTCATTCGGACGCCGCCGCCGCCAAGGCGTCGCCAGCTGCTATCGCAGCAATCAAGTTATTGATGCTGACCGGGCGGCGCTTGAGTGAGGTGCTGGGGCTGAAGTGGGCGTGGGTTGATCTAGACGCCAAGCTGTTGCGCCTGCCTGACACAAAGAACGGCGCGTTGCTGGTATCGCTTGCCGACGCCGCCGTGACGGTCCTGACTGAGCTGAAAGAGAACGCGGGCGATCACGCCTACGTCATTCCGGGCGCGGTAATAGGCAAACCGTTGGTGAATCTGCAAAAGCCGTGGCGCGCCGTGCGGAAGCTGGCATGTCTGGAAGATGTTCGTATCCATGACCTACGGCACACGTTCGCCAGCATCGGCGCGGGCATGGGCATGTCGCTCCACATGCTCGGGCGTTTGCTCGGGCATACTCAGGCGGTGACGACCAGCCGCTACGCCCACCTTGCCCAAGACCCCGTGCGAACCGCCGCCGATGCGATCGGCGCTGAACTGATGCGGCTTACTGGGGTAGCGCCGGTTGCGGCACGGGCAGGAACTTGATCGCCCGGCCGCTAGCCTCACGCGCACCAACCTTGCCCAGCTCCGTTTCCGCGCCGCCATACTCGGCAAAGATGACGGCATCCGCGCCCATGCGTTCCGCACGCTCCCACAGCTCGCGATAAATCCTCTCCTCCGTAGGCGCGGAGCTGAATATGAACAGCTTGCGGACGGTGGTGCGAACCGGACCGATTACCCGGTAAGGCCGGTCAACAATGTCTCCCGCCGTGACCGGCGGGCGACGCGCTGTTACCGTTGCCGCCGGTTCACTAACGCGCGGCGTCATATCCTGAGCGCCCGCCGCCGTCGCCAGCGCTACCGCGATCAATCTAACAGCTTGCCGAACCATCGTGCCTCCATCCTGTTTAGGAGGCATGACCCGGCCGAAAGCCGGGCGTGGTAATCCCTGCACGTAGCACAAGGCGCGGACGCCTTTGGGCCGAAGCCTTGGACATACGCGCCCGCCGCCCGGCCGCAAATCTGCGACCGGCCTACGTTCGATTGGGGATTACCAGCCCCCGCGCTCGGGATTGACCAAGCGCGCAGCGCTAGTCGCACGTCCGACGATGCCGCGCAACGCGGCGGGCAACACAGCTCCGACTCGGCTCATCGACAGGCCGCAACGGTTCGACTCAACGGCTGGGTGGTTGCCCAACAACCAGTAGCGGCTGGCAGCGGTGGCCGTCATTGCCATGCGTAACCAGTCGCACAAGGATTATGCCAGATGACAACCGCCCAGATGCTCCGCGAGACAGATGCCGCCACCTATCTCGGCCTTGCTCCGAAGACTCTGGCGCGTTGGCGCTGGGCTGGCAAGGGCCCGGCATTTCATAAACTCGGCTCGGCCGTTCGCTATTCTGTTCAAGAACTCGATATGTTCATATCAGGCGCGGCGGTTGTGCGATGAGCGCGGTATCTTCTGCCGCCGCCGATTATGCCGCGCGCGGGTTCCCCGTTCTGCCGTTGAAGCCGGGGAGCAAGCATCCTGCCACCCGGCACGGTAAGAATGATGCATCCGCGGACGCGGGGCAGGTTGCGAGCTGGTTCCCGCCCAACACTGACCGCAACATCGGTATCGTGACGGGCGAACAGTCGCGGCTGATCGTGGTCGATATTGATCCGCGCAATGACGGCGACGCCGGTTTCGAGCGGCTTGAACGCACCTTCGGCAAGCTGCCGGACACCATGAGCGCCAAGACGGGGGGCGGCGGGCGTCATCTCTATTTCAGCGTGCCGGACAGCACGGGCGGACTGAGCGACCGGCCCGGCGTCGCAGGCTATGACGGCGTTGACCTGAAAGCGGGCGGGTATGTTGTCGCTGCTCCCAGCGTCCACGAGTCCGGCAACGCCTACGTCTGGGAGAATGACGCGCCGATTGCTCCCGCGCCCGACTGGTTGATTGACCTTGCGCGGGGCGGCAAGCGCATCAAGTCGGCCGCGCCGCCGTCCAACGGCTCGATTGCTGAGGGCGGGCGCAACGATACGCTGTTCCGGCTCGCGAGCGGCTTGCGTGCCCGTGGGCTTTCGCCCGCCGCGATCCTTGCAGCCGTGGCAGCCGAGAATGAGGCGCGTTGCGTGCCGCCGCTCGACGCCCATGAAGTCGAGCGCATCGTCAACAGCGTCATGCGATATGAGCCGGGGTCCGACCATGCCGAAACCGAGCTGGGCAATGCCCGTCGGCTGGTGGACGCGATGGACGGTAACGCCCGCTATGAACCCGCGTCGCGCGACTGGTTCGTCTGGGACGGCCGCCGCTGGGCACGCGATGACCAAGGGCACGTCACCCGCATGGCGAAGCGCGTGGTGGACGGGCTGCTGGCCGATGCCAAGCTGATGAATGACCCGGAAACGCTAAAGCGCCACGTTGCCTTCGCGCATCGGTCGCAATCGGCCGCGCGCATCGCGGGGATGATCGAGCTGGCAAAGACCGAGCCGGGCGTCCCGATCGCGTTCGACGCTTTCGACCGCCGCCCGGACCTGCTGAATGTGGCGAACGGGATGATCGACCTTCGCGCGGGAAAGCTGTTGCCGCACGACCGCGACGCCTTCGCTACCCACGTCATCGACGTCGATTATGACCCAGCCGCAGCCTGCCCCGTGTTCGAACGCTTCATCGCCGACGTGCTGACACATGATGCTGAGCTGGTCGAATACGTTCAGCGCGCCGTCGGCTATGCCGCTACCGGCGAAACGCGGGAGCAATGCTTCTTCGTGCTGTGGGGTGAAGGCGCGAACGGCAAGAGCACGGCCTTGAACGCCGTCCGCTCTGTGCTCGGCTCGTACGGAAAGCACACTCCGACCGACACGCTGACCGTTAAGGCAGGCAGCGCGTCGAATGATTTGGCACGGCTCGCTGGCACGCGGTTCGTCACCGCCTCTGAGGCCAACGCCGACCAGCGCCTTGCCGACGCCCTGTTGAAGCAGGTAACGGGCGACGAGCCGATTGTCGCGCGCTTCCTGTTCAAAGAGTTCATCTCCTTCCGGCCCACGTTCAAGCTGTTCCTCGCCACCAACCAGCTTCCTCAGGTGAACGGGAATGACCCGGCGATCTGGCGTCGCATCCGCACCATACCCTTCACCCGCGTTTTTGCCCCTGAGGAACAGGACCGGGAGCTTGCCGACAAGCTGGCAGCCGAGCGGGCGGGCATCCTTGCATGGATCATCCGTGGCGCGGTGAGCTGGTATCGTGACGGGCTGCCCACACCCGCCGCCGTCCGGGCGGCCAATGCCGACTACCGGGCGGAAATGGATACTGTGGGGCAGTTCATTGAGGAGCGTTGCGACGTGGCAGCCGACGCCGCCGTGTCGGCATCGACACTGTATCAAAGCTACCGTCATCACAGCAACGACAACAACCGCCCGGCTGTCAGCCCGACCATGTTTGGCCGGACGCTCAGCACGCGCGGCTTCCCCTCCGAGAAGCGGGGCGGCGCGAAGTATCGCGTCGGCCTCAAGCTCCGCATGGGCCTTTAGGAGAAAACGCCGTGAACCTACGCTCCCACGCCTACCTTGCCCTGCTCGCCCACGCCGCGAATGAGGGCATCCGCTCGGGCCAGTTCGACCCCGCCACTGCGAACCGCGACCCGATGGACACGCCCGCGTCGGTTCACTTTGACGCGCCGCTCGGCTCAATACCCATGCGCGCGAGCATCGGCGCGTGGCGTTCCGATGAAGCCCGCATTGCCGTTGCCGCCTGGCCCACGCCCGATGCTGACCGCTGGGTTGAAGTCTTTCGCGCCAACGGGCTTGCTGGCGACGCGACCGCGATTGGCTATCTGGTCCGAGGATCGAACGACCGGTTGCGGTTGTCCGACCCGTTCCAACCGATCTTCTTCATGCGACAGAGCCGCCGTTCCGCGTTGCAAGCGCTACCCGCTCCGAGCGATGCAGCCGACCCGCTCCAGCTCTACCCGCGATACCTCTCCTATGCTGCCGCCGCGTAGGACAGTTAGGACGGTTAGGACAGTTACATATAAAGCTGCCCTATTCGCCGCTTTTCCTGCATTTTATAATGTAACTGTCCTAACTGTCCTACTGTCCTGCCCTGAGGAAATAGAGAGTGCGAGGCGCGCCACCGTTGCAGCGTGGTCTCAATGACCAGTTCTCACTCAGAAAAGCCGCTGAGGGTCGCAGGCGAACCGTGGCAGCCCGTCCGCCCGCCCAGGAGGGGTGAGGACCGAACGGCCTTCAACGCCTTCATGCTCCTGCCCGGCCTATCCCTGTCATTCTATGCGGCGGCGCTTGGCCGCTCCCGTTCATCGATTTCGAGCTACCGGGCGGCTGCGATTGACGCGGCACAATCTGACCCGGCGATCATGGCAGCCGTGGACGCCGCCGTCTGGGCAATGCGAGCCGAACATGGGCTGCAAATGGCGCGCCTCAGAGGCAGCGCTCAGCTCCCCGCATGGTCGCGGCTGGCGATAGGTGAATATCGCAAGCGGGGCTTCTCCCGCCGGGACATTGCTACCGCCTTCCGCTGTTCGCCCGGCACGGTCGCTAACGTCTTACAGGGTAAGGGCACATCCTACGCCCTGTTCTCAGGCGAGCGCCGCCTCACCAACACCCAGCGGCATCCGCCCGGAAAATGGAGGGCGCGCACTTCAATGTGCCCGCAGACCGTCTAGCACTCATTCCACGAAAGCCCGCCCTCGCTTGTCTCTGTCTTGCGGCTCTGGATGCGACTGCCTATCGACTCGCGCGATGGTGGTCGAACATGCATGATGCCCGCGCTGTGGCGAACTTCCTGCTCGACCGAGCCGACGAGCTGAATGTCACGCTGACCAACATGGAAATATTGAAGCACATCTACTTCGCTCACGGATGGCATCTTGTGGCGCTTGGCAAGCCACTTATCACAAATCGGATCGAAGCATGGCAGTATGGACCTGTCATTCGTGCCGTGTACGACAGCTTCAAAAACTTCGACTCCGGCCCGATTACCTCACGCGCTACGCTAACCGATTGGACCACGGGCGAGGTCGTCATAGCTGAGAGTGACCTGACCGAAGGGGCAGAAGCCCTTATCACATCGACGTTAGCTTACTACTCGGGTTACCGTGCGTTTGAGCTTTCGGAGATGACGCACGCACCCGGCGGCGCGTGGGACAGGGTATGGAACGCCCGTG
>Ga0325400_1003133_pt1 | contig 14807 bp, 6 predicted proteins | sample PopdelMetagenome_2_FD_205662 | JGI IMG/M metagenome (GOLD analysis project Ga0325400, IMG submission 205662) | Populus deltoides microbial communities from Bellville, Georgia, United States - Xylem-PdKOR-R1 | ecosystem: Host-associated > Plants > Phyllosphere > Stem > Wood/Secondary xylem... | reverse complement strand
TCAGTTATAGAATCTGAAATAACTTTAGAATCTGCAATAACTTCAGAATCTGAATATGATTCAACTAACCGTAAACTGAATTTTGGTACAAAATGGAGTTCATGGCTGAAGGAGGGACGCTAACCCAGCATGCATTGCTCAAAAGAGAAGTACAATTATTTGCTTGCAACCCAACATGCAGCTGCATTTGTTGCTCTAGGTGCATGACAAAAACAAGAACAATTTACAGTTTTCTACAAGGAGCTTTATCTCTTCAACGATAACAGCTATTTCCCAAGGAACCTGTGCTTCTCTCCACCAGTTATGGCCTCCACAAACACATTCCAGCCGAACATCACTTAAACCTCTATTTGTTATCCATCTGATCGCTGCCCTACGGGCCATTGCCTCAGCTTTGCAAATTCGAGGCTGAATTTGCTAATTCACAATGGCTATCAATAAGGGCATCCCTCCCATTCCTGCAGGCAAGCCGAGGGGACCAAGACGTAGGGTTTACATAAGCTAAAACCTGCTCTGTTGACCGATCGGAATAGGGAGACCTGTTCATTTGAGGCCTTCTTTGCCTTCACCACACATTGAATAGGGTCTGGAGGCTTCTTTTCAAAATAGTGAATTGATGTAGACATTTGAAGGGGCAAAAATAGTGGAAACAATGTTATGCGAAGCAGCAGGAATGCAGGCCAAATGGACTCAAGGCATCTTTCCAAGGGTAAGAAATCCACTTCAAGCTACAAAACAAGCAGCTAAATTTGTGATCTAACAACACTAATGCTTTCTAGAGCCACGTGGAGCCTAAAAAATTGTCACAAGTGATAAGCTTTGACACAGTTTTTTGGACTGGCAGAAAAGTTAATTGAAACGAAATCGTTTATTTATTTATTTTTCACGGTCTTGACTGATTAATCCCCTCTCTAAAGTAAATCTAATGTATTGCATCATCATAATTTCTTTTTTAAGAAAAAACATGGGATCCCAAGATTAATGCTACAGCGCCCAAAGATCCATGACTTGTGTATCAGCTACCGCGTAAGATTGAATCCCACGAATTACAAAATCTACATCAGTTTGTGATGACATGTCTTTGACACCAAGCAAATAACTGCATGGCAAGTCATAAGAGCTCACCTTGATATCAAACGTAGATAAAATCGTTTGTGTTTATAGCGCAAATCAAACATAAATTCAGATCGAACAAGAACTGGATTTAACCATTGGTCAAATCAATCCAAGAACATGACCAGCATCCAAGTAAATAAGAAAAATCCACAAACTCTTCAACGCGAAAGAATTGAGGTGCAAGGGAAACGAACAGCCAATTTGTGAAAATCAAAGCCATAACAAAAATGAAAAGCAATGCATGGAAGGCGATGAAACAAATAAAGCTGGAAGAATAGAACAGGCAATGCATCATAATCTACCAAACAATGTCCATGTGATCAGCACCACTACTAACATAGCAACACCAAACATTTCTGACAAAAGAAATGAAAAGATAAAAGAGTTCCAAGCTACTTCATTATTTCCAATCTAATGATACAATGACTGATAAATGCGAAGCTGAACGGGGATTGGTCACAGTTACTTGCGATTGCATTACGGGCATTGGATGGTGGTGGAAGTTCATACCAGCCTTGGCAATTTCAAAAAGAAAACATATAAAGAACACACAAACCAGATTGGCGAAGAATACTGATAGGTATTTCTATTGGACTATAAATTAACATTAAAAAAATACAGAAGCACAAAAGGTACAAGACAACTCTCAGCACCATTTTGGTGCGAAACAAAATTAGAATGACATGCCCAAACACAAAACTGATGTATTGTAAACCTGGACTTCCTAATTGCCCTCTATAGGAGCAATCTGCAGGGTGTTCCGATTCAGGTTGAGGCATACACATCCTTTTCCTGCCAAAAAATTATGGTTCCATCAATGAATCAGCAGAAAATGACAAATGATGACCAAATCAGAAAAATACGAAAATACATGAGTTCAGTACTCAGTGGTCATAACAGATGTATATTATCGACAGCGATATTATCTAAGTTTAATTATTAGTAGTAATCCGACTAATTTATAATGTGTTAGAAGTATGCAGATGGGTGAGGTTGTGACAAAATGGTCCTCACAAACATCAGCAAAAGAGGGAATGCTCAAAGTGCTTAATATTTTCAACTGGCAAGCCATCTTTCTTATACTAATCTCAGTCACAAGTATTCTAATGCATCGAGAAAAGTACAGTAACAACAGCGAATCAGCAAAAAAAGCTAGTGATGGGTACAGGAACTGCTACATGAGAAGCAGCAAGCACGGGCACTGTTATAATTGATGATGAGTAAAGTTGGAAAAATAAATAAAGTCAAATGGCTGCAGCACCTGACAGACATTTGAACCCAATCTAGATGTGTACTCAATTATAAAAGAAAGGATTGGATCCCACCATTAGAACACACCTAGTACCCACAATCAGGACATCACTAGACAGTATTCCACCAACTACACTAATAACCCAAGTCAACAGTCAAATTGTAAGGGCGATATAATCAAACAAGATCAGAAATAAGCCCAAACATTTCCCCTAGAGAAGGGACAAATAATGGGTCCAACCCTTCAAGAGATGTAGAACATCTTAAGGGTCACACATGCTAAGATCAAGTATCACCTCAAGAGATTAAGCTCCTTTACCATTTTAATGCCGCTTGCTAGTCCCAAGTCACAAAGTGAGCTTTCAGATACACAATTCACATGCACGGTGGGACCTTTAGCACTCTCCTTTGCGGTTCCTATCTGACCATCTCCGGATGGTAACGTCATACGAACTGCTCCTTTGAACATCCATTTATTCCTTTCTTCACAATAATAATCTTCAAAAAGCTTACCACACAAAACACATACACAATGATCTTCATGAGCAAGAACCGTTTTATCATCACATTCCGTTGTCTCTTCAAAATCATCCATTGGACAAGAAGACTCAACTCCCAATGGAAGTCCGTCCTTTACAGTAAGCCAGTCCCCTAAATCAGCATACCATCCCCTAGTTGGCCCATTTATACCATCCGATTCTGGCTTCCTCTGGTTATGCCACTCCAAGTGTCTATGAAGACGTTCTTTAAGTTTAAGTTGAAGGCCACATAAGCTGCATCGATGAGGAAGGTCCTCAAAGAGTGAACTGATCACAGGTGGATGCAGTTCTCGGATTACTTCTGGCTTAAACTCCAATCCTATGAGATCATCTATTTCCACTTTGGTGGTTTGAGACAGTGCAACAGAACATTTGGTATCAGGTTCTGGGATAGATGCTTCACCTAATGTGGATGAATGCAGAGTGGCAGAGGAAATTGGTTCAGAGCTAGGGGAAGTGATGCTTGGGTTCTTCTTTTGTAGTTGACTAGGTACCTGGGTTGGCAAAGGAGATGATGTCTCCGACTTTGATGTAGATATCAAACCCTTCGCAACTAACGAGCTCAAAAGGTTTGAAATTGGATTTGGGGCTTTATTAACAGCATCAGTAGTTTGTTCTGATGAAGGTGGAGAACCAAGTGGTGGTGGTGGCCGCTCGTCTTTCCTCTGAGAAATATTCGACACTGTTGGCAACTTATCTTGTGACTGAGCAGGAGCTGAAGATGCAGATTCAATCCTGGCTCCCGAAAACGAAAACTGAGGGGGAGGCCCACTTGGAAGAGGAGGCTGAATAATTGACTGTGATGGCATTTTCCCAATATCCTGAAAGTTTTGATCAGGTACGACACCAGAATTTATTTTGGAGAGAATTCCAGTCTTCATAACAGCAGCCAGCAAACTACTTGTGCTAGATTGTCCTGAAGTTCCTGCAGTAAATGGATTTAAATGGTCTGCTGCAGAACTTACAGAAGTTGATGAAGTTCCAAAATTGGAGACTGGGGGCAGGTGTGGCCTCTGGATCTGACCAAAAGCTTCAGACTCTTTGGAATCTGGTTGTCGTCGCTGTGAAAGACGATGCTGGTGGCTTAGTTGAAAAGAGGGCAATGAAGGAGCCTGTAAATCTTCAGACTGCAATTTTGGCAAGCTACCAAGCTGAACATTTGAAGGCAGCAAATTTCCTGAAAATTGAGCCCTATAATCAGGCTGGGTCATTGACTGGGATTGATGGTAGTCTTGCTCTCCTGAATTCTGCAATTGTGGATAGCATGCTTGAAATGCGGGCGAGGATGGTCGTTGGTGTATGGGAGACTGTCCAGATGGTGATGCAGCACCTTGAGACTGAAACTTTTGTTGCCCTAAGGTTTCAGTGGACAACAAGGATGTGTTTGTGGAAGACGCTAAGCCTGCCTTTCCAATATGAGATGAACCCATGCGTGGTCGAACAGCCATCCTGCCCAATGAAGACCTTGAACTTGTAGCCACACCACCAATAGTGGCTGAATAGCCCTCTACGAGACCTGTGTTAGTAGTAGAAGTTCCAGAAAGGACCAATCCATCTGTTGAGTGGGACTCTGGCAATTTCCATGGTGAGGATAAACGGGACCCAATGGTAGCATGCTCTTTCTGCTCGGTAGACAACGAGTCTGAAGAAGTTTCTCCATCAAATCTTTCAAGATCCTGAACATTAAAACAAAGTGGGAGACAAGGATCAGCCCCTCCTCACAAACTACTGAGACCAAAATCATCTAAACTACCATTTCTAAAAATCTTCATGGTCAATCAAAAATGAATTGAACATATACATACCAGAATACCTTATATTATTATTACATCTTGGCCCAATAGCATTTCAAATAGCAAATTTTAAAATGATGGTTTCCATTTTAAACATCCAATGCAACTTTTTTACATTTCTTTTATTTACTCCTTTCATTCAGGCAATAGATTTCTCAAACAGGAAGTATCAATACTCAGTTTAAGAATCTTATCTGTTCTGTCTTACCATTTTTTCCGAATCATCAGGAATCCAATGATCTTTCCTTGAGTTATTGGAAAGACCGGCTGCATTGTGATCTGATAATCTAGAGTGCATGTCCCAAATGTACTCCTCTTCCTCAGAGTTTTTCCAGTTAGCAGATATCCTAGTCTCACTTCTTCCAATTCTCTGTGTTGGCTGTAGATGTAAATCAACCATAGAAGACTTGGATGCTGGGTAATTTGGAAATCCGTGCTTCATATTAAAACCGTTTCTTTGCCCAGACATTAGCTCTGCCGCATTGCTGCTAGTTCCATAACATGGGTTCTCCTGCCCTTGCCCTTGCTCAGCAACCCTTCCACTTGCTCTTCCAATTCCCAAGCCAGACTTCCTTGAAACATCAGAACCATATTCAAAGTCCTCATATATAGCACCAATTTTTTTCTTCTCATGAACAGGCTCATTTAATGCTTCTCTATGTGAGCGTTGAAGAGTCTGCAAAACTAACTAAATTAGCACGATTTCATGTTAAATATAACGGACTTTATTATTTTACATACCTGTGTTTTAACAGGAGGATCTACCCATGGGCGTCGAGTATCAATACTGACAGCTCTGTCTGGGCCCTCCACATCCTCAATTGAGTTGGCTACTGGAACAGTCAGGACATTAGACACTCCTTTTGCCTTTATCATATGAAACCAAACAAAGAAAGGGATATATTCAGTAGGAAGGTAAAACTTCACTAGAAAAGGAATCGACTAATCTGTCAGTCAACTCAACATTAGAATTTCTGCACCAGAATTTTTCACAAGCACAACATTCAACGTATCTATGGTTCACCACACATCTATTTGCTTGTTTATCTGTACTAAATATATGGGAATTTGTTCAACTGATTGCAAAAATCTATCTGCTTCTTTATCTTAGTACATTAGTGAGAATATCCCGCTGGGAAGTGTGGGATTGTTACAATACAAAGTGGTAGTTAATTGGTAGGAAAAGTGAGTGCCAAGGTAATCAACCAATATCATAAAGATAAGACCTCTGACTGTAAATGGTCATGAGTGGAAATAATATTGACTTCTTGTCTCTGGCTTAATTTCACCTCGTTCTCTCTGAACTGAATCCATTATTGGATCAGTAAACTTCAAACACTTTCACCTACACTGCCCAAACACCTGATTTCCACATTAGCTGGCATCACTTACTAGAAATATTGTATCAGATATCAATCCCCGGGCAAAGGCTTGCCTAGAATTTTAAACCCCATGTAACACTCAGAAGATAGAAAAGAAGAATAGATATTTCCATATATAAATCCTTTTTTAGTCCTCTCTGTGATTCAACTAGAGAACTTGTTATAGGAATTTACTCTACCCCGACAAAAAAATATCCATCACTGACTGTAATTTTATGGACAACAATTAATACATTGACACAGCAACAGAAGCAATCTAAACTCCGCATTCAGCAAGACAAGAACACCTCGAACTGATGACTAGGAAATAAAGGTGGTGCAAAAAAGTCTGCTCTAGCCACTGAAACTTTTGAATAAAGTCAAGCAATACCAAAATTGATTAGGAAATTCCACTTACCCTACTAGACTGCTGAATGCGCTGCCTTTCCAAGTACTTGGGATTGACATGGATGCTATTTGGTGGCCGTTGAGACTGAGACTCAGACCTAGACGCTGCAGCACCTGCAGATGAACCATTCACTGCAGGAGCAAGGCCAAGTTCCTTCTCAATCACCTGAAGTGGCTGAGGAGGGAAAACTCCTTTCCAAGTTCCAAAAAGATGCCGCATACTTGAATGTACAGAGGAATCAACCTGCCTATATGCCTTACAGAATACCTAAAAGACGCAGAAATAATTGATAACTACCAAATAATAAATGGAGAAAGGAGCTTGTAACCCCCTACAAACAAAGCAATGGTGAATAGGTGATCAAGTAAACTATCTGTGAAAGGATGCATGCACTACTTGTAGGCCAAATGAAACAACTAAAACACGAGATAATAATTACATCCAAACAATTCAGAGTGTCAACGACCATTATAGAAATTCTATGACAGAATTCTTAACTAATTTCTTTAAATAAAACACCATATTTTACACAGGTATCGTTTACAAAAATGCCACATCAAGTGATGAGAGTCTACATGCAGAACAAACATCTCACCTCAGGCAGTCTGGCAGCAAAGTATTTTATGTAATCCCTCCCAATATTCTTCACAATGCTGTCTAAAAGATAAAGAGATGGAAGCTTTTGCTCACTGGGAACCTGCAAGTTAATTTCATAATGAGATTCAATACACCAGGGGCAATATTCTTTGAAACAAATAACTGAATAGCATAAATGGCAGCCAAGAAGCAAGAAACAGAAGAAGAAATTAACATTCAGACTTATGAGCTGCTCAGAATATTAGCAATGTCTCAAAACTGTCAACGCGTATACTATCTCACTATGATATCCATAGAGCTAGTTTTATCTGCAAATAATTTGAAGCCTACCGAGCAACACAAAAGTCTCAAACAAAATTGAAAAAAGAAGAAAATAAAGAATGATACAATAAAAAAAAATGCCATTCATGTTTGATGTCCAAGGACAGCCACGATAGTCAAAATGAACCTATAAATTTTCATTATAGCATTAAAATATGCATCATACAGCACCCAACTCCAAACTGATTTACAAAGCCAAATTGAAGAATCCTTCTCCCTTTGCCTTTTCTTTTAGATCCAATTCCAGCTCTCTTGCATGTCTTGCTGCACTTGTAGTTAAGTTATTGCAAACCTCAGAATATCTCAGGCTCCACCATAATAACTTCCATACATCAGGCAGAAATTGCCTTGTGTTCTCAGACATTGATTTTTTAAGTCCCGCTGGCCTCAAGAAAACTATGGCAAAGAAAGGTGCGCTCCTTGCTTTTCCTTCCTTTTATTTTGGATGAATTTACAACTAAAGCATCCACAAACAATCATGCATACAACAGAAACACCTCTACAAAAGAGTGGCAACAATAATTTAAATGTGCCAGGATAGCTAACTTATATTTGTTAATTTCTTTCAAGAGACGGACATCATATCCTGACAAAAACTCTAAGAAAACTATACATCAATACATTTCATCCACAACATATGAGAAATTTATCCAGTTAGGATTCAGATACAATTTTTCCACCCATATTCTCAATGACGCTGGCTTCTCAAAAACATAAAACAACCTTCATTAACTACAGAATATCCACTCCAATAATTTAAGTTATGGGACAATCATAAAACTTGGAGTGACAGTAGAATTCACAGGAGATACAGCAACATCAACGATTGAATTTATGGTTAGTTTTGATGATGGTTTGCGGACATGCCATATTATGGCTCCCCGTAATTCTTATAAACCCACAGTGAAACAAAGGCTTTAAAAAAAAAAAGCTTCGAGAATTGTAAGTTGTGCTTGATCAGAAAAGTTTTCATTAATCTGTAATTACACCCAACCAGTAATACTACTACTACTACCGCGATTTCTCTGGAACTGCCCAATGCTTTCTCATACAATTTAATTCAAAACAACAAATGGGGCCATAACCAAAATTTACTAGAGTCAAAACTTATGTTTCACCTCAAGAATATTGGCACAGATTGTCGCAGCAACAGCTTTGGCGGCGTGGAGATTCTCACCCGCAATTATAGTCAAGTTAGTGATTATTGGCTTTGAATTGAAAGTCAGCTCCGCCAAAGCAGTCTTATACTGACTCACTAGCTCCTGATATTGCTGTGGCTGTGGAACTGGCTGTGGCTGGTATGCACTGCTGCGATTCGAATCATTACTCTCTAAATCTCTATCAACTCCAGGCCTATATCTTGCAGAAGGTGCAGCTGCCGGCCTCTGCGTGAACGGGCGGCCCTTATGGTTTGCTTGCTCTTCAGCTAATCGAGGTTTCTTTAAGCCTGGTTCTCTTGATCTATCGAAGGATCTACGCGTACTCTCCATTTCCATTACCGTTCAAAAATAAAATCGAAACCCTAACCCCAATTCCTACCCTTAAATCAATCTTTTCGTTACACGTTAACAATCATCAAATCTAAAAGAATACAACAATAGAACTAAAGAAAATAAAAACCCTAACCCTAATTTGTACAAAGATTAATTTGGATACAAGCACTTGGAGGTATTACTATTGTTCAGACAGAAACTAAAAGAAAACAAAAAACACATAGTAAAATATAAAAAGAGAGAGAGAGACGGATTGAGAAGGTGATTTGTGGAGTGAGGGAAAGAGAGTGAAGCTCGGTTTTTTCAAGACGGAGGAGCGCAGCGTAAATAAACGGAGAGCGATAAGACTAGAGTTGCTTGGTTTTATAATTGTTTTTGGTCATTGAAGGTCCCTGTGGTTCCACTATTCATTAACATTAGACTGTGATTTCAAAAATTATAATTTTGTCCTTCTGATTTTGGATTTCTTACAAATTCAGTATTACGATTGGATTTGGGTTCAAGTTTGACCCTCGCATTTGCAAACACTGTGGATGAATTTCAGCAAGGTGCCTCACAAGCTTTGATAGAAAGGGTGAATTTGCAAACACTGTTTGAATGAAAAGCTCTTTTACAAAAATAACGCAATTGTTCTTGTTATTTTCACAGCCAACCTAGATCCTGACATGGTAGAAGATTCAAGCTACGAGGTCATTTAACTAAAACCAACATGTTAGCTTTTTTTTCAAGCAAAACATAAAAATGGAAGGCATGAATATGGTGAGGCGCCTCACGAAATACACATTAGTGTTAGAAATCATGTTAATGAGTTTAATCTAATTTCCAACAATTGAGGTGGTCTGAAATGCTTTGATGGTTGCGTTGCAGCTTGACTCACTCGTTTGTAGATATCTAATTCTCAACCTTAATGTGAATACATTATTTAGTTATCACTGGTCCATTAACCCCGCTTCATCACGGGTTGAATTTTAATATATATATATAGATTATGGGTATCCATTAACCCCGCTTCATCACGGCTTCATATAAAAAATATTATCATGTGGTTTAGGTCAACCCATGTCAACATGTTATAACCATAACTCGGATCATCATAGATAACAATCATGTAAAAACAAATTGAACAAATTAATCCTAAAGAAGAGAACAAAGAAATACATCATGAATAAAAATTCAAAATAAATAAAATGCTTTAAAAAACTCAATCTAACATATATTTTTTAAAAAAATATATGCAAATAATAAAATATTGGATTGACCCAAACATTGCATATTAATCTGTTAAATCTGTAATCTAAGTCATGAACTCAACTGAATTTAATGATTTTTTATTAAATATCTATACAATGGCTACTTTTATATATAAAAAAAATTAATATGGTGATATAATAAAGTGACTCGACTCAAATCATGTCAACATGTTATAACCGCAACTTGCAACTTGGATCATGAGAGAGTAACAATCATGTGAAAATAAAATTTAAACAAATTAATCCCAAAGAAAAAAAAATACATGACAAATACAAATTTAAAATAAATAAAATTCTTAAAAAAAACTCAATCTAACATACTTAAAAAAAATTATTTAGACGATAAATTATTAAATTAACCTAAACTTTATAGATTAATATGTTAAATTTATAATCTAAATCATATACTCAATTGAGTTTAATGATTTTTTTAATTTAATTTTTTTTATCTAAATATAAATTTTTTTTAAAAAAAAAACTTAGTTGTGTGTGCTTAATGGGCAATGTGCATGCATCATCTAAAAAATAAGCCCAGACACGTCAGTCTGCGCCCCTGTACTTAGTATGAATAATTCTCAACCTTAATGTGAATACATTATTTAGTTATCACTAGTCCATTAACCCCGCTTCATCACGGGTTGAATTTTAATATATATATATATATATATATATATTATGGGTATTTTTTGGGGTGACATTAAACTGGTAAATTAGACAAAAATTAATAATGTGGTTTAGATTTTAAAAAATTAACAAGATAAAAAAATCTTATAAAAAACAAATCGAAATCAATTAATCTATATTATGAAAATTAATTTAAAATAAAAAAATACTTAAAAAAATTCAGTTTTGCCTCTACTTAGAAAAAATAAATATTTGAGACAATAATATATTTTATCGACTGAGGGTTTAAAGCCTAATCATTTTAGCCCTCCATTCGGGTCATGAAATCCATTAGATTTTATTTTTTTTTTAATTATATTTTACTAGGATAAAAAATAGGATATTTTTTATTTTAAAAAAGTTAAATGATGAAACTAGAAAAAAATAAAAATCTATAAATAACTATTTTCATATAAAAAAATATAGTCACTGAGAGGCTAGGTCAACCCATTTCAACATATTATAACCGTAACCTGGATTATTATAGGGTAACAATCATGTAAAAACAAATTGATCAAATTAATCCTAAAGAAGAAAAAGAGAAATACATCACGAATAAAAATTTAAAATAAATAAAATGCTTTAAAAAACTCAATCTAACATATTTTTAAATATATATATATATATATGCAAACAATAAAATATTGGATTGACCCAAACATTGCATATTAATTTGTTAAATTTGTAATCTAAGTCATGAACTCAACTGGATTTAATGATTTTTTTATTAAATATTTATATAATGACTACTTTTATATATAAAAAATATTGATATGGTAATATAATAAAGTGACTCGAGTCAAATCATGTCAACATGTTATAACCGCAACTTGGATCATGAGAGGTTAACAATCATGTGAAAATAAAATTTGAACAAATTAATCCCAAAGAAAAAAAATATATCACAAATACAAATTCAAAATAAATAAAATTCTTAAAAAAGCTCTATCTAGCATACTTAAAAAAAATTATTTTGACCATAAATTATTAAATTAACCTAAACTTTGTAGATTAATATGTTAAATTTATAACCTAAATCATGGACTGAATTGAGTTTAATGAATTTTGTATTTAATTTTCTTTTTATCTAAATATAGATTTTTAAAAAATTAAAAAAAAAAACTTAGTTGTGTGTGCTTGATGGCCGAAGGTGCATGAATCATCTAAAAAATAAGCCCAACTTAGTTTTATATATTTTTTCATTTCTTCAAAGGGATGGACGACTCTTCTTTCATGTTGTTTGCAGAATCCAAGTAATGAATTCTTATATAAACGACTGCAGTTTAGGGCATAAAACATGAGCACATGCTACACCCCTGTTAATGTTGGGGGGCCACACCCGATGTATTATGAATTACAGATTACAATAGTAATAACTTACAATGCATTTCTTTTTCTTTTTTTTTTCAACTTTCTTCTTTCCTTTTTTTTTTTTGAAAAATTACTTTTTTTTTCAAATTTTCTCTGCATTTTTTTTTTTGCATTTATATTTTTTTTTATTGATTTTACTTTTAAATATTGAGCTGGTTAAAATTTTTGCTTTGTAATTTTTTTCTTTAAAATAACATCGATTGTTGCGGTGTTTTTTCACATAGTTTTTATTTTTTATTTTTTTATCTTTCAAAATTATATTTGTCTATTTTTTTTAATATTGAGTTGATTGAAAATTTAATTTTATAATTTTTTTAAAACATTGTTGATTGTTACAGTGTTTCTCTGCATGAGGGAAGCCCACACCCGATCTATTATGAATTACATATTACAATAGTAATAATTTACATTGCATTTCTTCTTCTTTTTTTTCAACTTTCTTCTTTTTTTTTGCAAAATTACTTTTTTTTCAACTTTTCTCTGTTTTCTTTTTTTTTTTGCATTTATATTTTTTTTCAAAATTATTTTTATTGATTCTACTTTTAAATATTGAGCTGGTTAAAATTTTTGCTTTGTAATTTTTTTTCTTTAAAATAACATCGATTGTTGCGGTGTTTTTTCACATAGTTTTTCTTTTTTATTTTTTTATCTTTCAAAATTATATTTGTCTATTTTTTTTAATATTGAGTTGATTGAAAATTTAATTTAGTAATTTTTTTAAAACATTGTTAATTGTTACAGTGTTTCTCTGCATGAGGGGGGCCCACACCCGATGTATTATGAATTACATATTACAATAGTAATAATTTACAATGGATTTCTTCTTTTTTTTTCAACTTTCTTCTTTTTTCTTTTTTTTGCAAAATTACTTTTTTTTCAACTTTTCTCTGTTTTCTTTTTTTTTTTGCATTTATATTTTTTTTTCAAAATTATTTTTTTCGATTTTACTTTTAAATATTGAGTTGGTTAAAATTTTTGTTTTGTAATTTTTTTTCTTTAAAATAACATTGATTGCTGCGGTGTTTTTTCACATAGTTTTTATTTTTTTATTTTTTTATCTTTCAAAATTATATTTGTCGATTTTTTTTTAATATTGAGTTAATTGAGAATTTAGTTTTGTAATTTTTTTTCTTTAAAACATTGCTGATTGCTACAATGTTTTTCTGCATGATTTTTTATTTATGATTTTCTCTGAAATTATTTTTTTTTATTTTATTTTTTAATATTGAGCTGGTTAAAAATTACAGTTACAATATGTGAAGAAAACATTGTAACTTTCCTCGCAAATTACTGTGGATTGCTACAATGTTTTTTCTCACGTGATTTTTTTTTCTGTTTTGTTATGTTTTTCCCTAAAATTATCTTTGTCAATTTTATTTTTTAAATATTAAGTTAGTTAAGAATTGTAATTACAAGTTTTTCCTCACAAAACACTATGTATTACTACAGTTTTTCCTCACATGGTTTTTTTTCTAGTTTCTTTTGTGTTTTTTTTTGTAATATTTTTTTCTAAAATTATCTTCGTCGATTTTTTTTTATAATATTAAGTTGGTTAGAATTTAACTTTGTAATAAAACTTAATTATGTGGGGAAATCGCTGTAGCTTTTCTCATAAAACATTATGGATTGCTACAGTGTCTCTTCGCATGGTTTTTTTTCTTATAATTTTTTTCAAATTATCTTTGTTAATTTTATTTTTTTAATATTGAATTGTTTGAGAATTACAATTACAAGTCATTACAAATAAGACTAAATCATGTGGGGAAGTACTGTAACTTTCATTACAAAACATTGTGAATTGCTACAGTGTTTCTAACATGATTTTTTTTTTGTGTTTGTTTTGTTATTTTTTTTTCTAAAATTGTCTCTTTTGATTTTTTTTAATATTGAGCTGATTGAGAATTTAGCTTTGTAATTTTTTTCTTTAAAACACCGTGAATTGTTGCAGTGTTTTCTTATATGATTTTTTTCAAAATTATCTTTGTCGATTTTTTTTTAATATTGAGTTGGTTAAAAATTATAATTACAATAAAGCTAAATCATATGAGGAAAGCGTTGTAGTTTTTCTCACAAAACACTGTGGATTACCACAATATTTCTCTAAATGGTTTTTTATTTTATTTTATTGAGGAAAACATTGTAGTTTTCCTCACAAAACATTGTCAATTGCTACAATGTTTTTCCTCATGGGTTTTTTTCATTCCAAAATTATATTTGCTAGTTTTTTTTTTAATATTAAGTTGGTAGAGAATTTAGCTTTGTAATTTTGTTTGCTTTTTATTAACAAAAAAGATAAATCATGTGGCGAAAACACTTGTATCTTTCCTCACAAAACACTGTAGATTGCTGCAAATCATTTTGTTCAGTCTCTAAGTTTTTGATTACCAACATAATTTTTTTTTTCATTATAAAATATTTGCTTCATCATATCTTTAATTTTTATTATTTATCTAGTGTTAGTTTATAATTATAATATTATTAAATATATTTATTTTATAAATCCATGACAGCATTGTACTGCATTCCATCTCGTAGATAATAAAAATTGTGTGTGAAAGTCAAAAATTCATGTCCAGAGACAGGTCACAGAAATAAGGACTTGTAGTTTATACAGCTACTTTTTAAAATATTTACCTGCTGAAG
>Ga0325400_1003132_pt1 | contig 14809 bp, 5 predicted proteins | sample PopdelMetagenome_2_FD_205662 | JGI IMG/M metagenome (GOLD analysis project Ga0325400, IMG submission 205662) | Populus deltoides microbial communities from Bellville, Georgia, United States - Xylem-PdKOR-R1 | ecosystem: Host-associated > Plants > Phyllosphere > Stem > Wood/Secondary xylem... | reverse complement strand
CGCTGAAAATCTATCGTTTTCCATGTTAATTACTGTCACAGAAAGCTCTGACTTGGTCAAGTCCAGTGCCTTCAGAAATTACAAGTAGAAGTCAAGTTAGAACTAGCAGCCATCGAAGACGATTATATATCCAATGGCCCAGATATTAATTGCCCATTTAAAATCAATATTGCTATTATTCAAAATAGAATATCAATATATTCCCGAGAAAATTATTTAGATTTTTAGTATCATAAAAAATATTTTTTATATTCAAATTTAAAAATAAATACTTACTTATCTTTTTATTAACATTTACCATGAGTGGAAGTCTATCATTTTATGATTATCACCGTGATAACCATTTTATTATTAAAGTAATTATTATTATAGTCATTACTAATATTATAATTATAATTATAATTATAATTATAATTATAATTATCTTTTCATCAACATTTACCATTAATTAATACAAGTCTATCATTCTATGACGACCAACATCGTAACCATTTTATTATTAAAGTTATTATTATTATTATTATTATTAAAACAATCATTCATTTCTCCCATAACTATTATTATCAACATCAACATTATTAAATGCTTACATTGTAGTCATAACTAATATTATAGTTATAATTGTCATTATTACCACCATTATTATTATCTTATTATAAATATTGCAACTTTTCTTATTTTATTTTTGTTATTAAAAAATCATTAATATATATATATATATATATATATATATATATATATATATATCCAAATAATAAAAATTAACTTATTTTTAAAAAAACAAAATTCATAAAAAATGTTTTTTGCAAAACAAATATCTTTATACTAAACAAACTCCCCCTCAAACACAAGTTGGCTTTGAGTATATATTAAATTTTGTTGGAAATTGGAAAGACTAATTTCTTCATTTTTGTTCTTTTTTTTTTATAGGGGGCTAATTTTATTTTATTTTAAGCATTAATTACTTGTCATATTGGTGGGATTTTTTTTCAAAGTAGTAGTCAAGATTTATTTTTTTTAATTTAAATGATGTTTGTATATATTTTTTTAGAGAGGTTTTTCCCAAATAATAAGTTGTTGAAGCATGAGTGCTCGGATCTGTATATGTGTCTGACATCGACACCCTATACCGAGTCTGAGGTCTGAGTAATATACAATTGGTCTAATTCCATGCCATATGACGTTTCGAAAAGGGAGTCGGTGTGGCGTAAAGATATCATTAGAAAAATTGTTGTTCAAAACGTTGCTTTGAATCATTTCAACGTTCCCAAATAATTTATTTTTTCCTACAAGTTATTCATAAAAAATAACTCTGAAATTACAATTCAAAGTTAGAAGTTAATGTTTTACAAGTCATGTAAAATTAACTCTTAATCTGCAAAATCAAGAGATTAATCCATAATTAATCCCATCGAATGACGCTTCCTAAGCAGACTTTTCACATGCAGCAAACAAAACTTTAATTTATTTCGCAATCCAAAATCCTTCATTACTTGTAAGAAATTGGTGGACAAGAAATTATAAATAATAATATTTATCTACCTATATTAAATAACCCTTCATTACTCGGGCAACATAAATATTGAGAAACTATTCGTCTAACACAACAATCATTAAAAAAAAAAAATTAGTTTGTCAAGCGCCACAATCATTGAGAAATGGTTCACATTCAAATTCCAAAAGCACCAACCATTGAGAGAAATAGTTCATGCATCAAATCCTATACAAAAGCATCCTATACAAAAGCAAGCATCCGTTGTGAAAGGGTTAACACCAAACACTTTGAAAAATTCTAATCACCAAAGCAATTTATGAGGAACTTCGAGTCAAGATGATCAACCTACATTCAAGTTCCAAAATAATGTTTCAAACAAATCTTGAAAAATACAAAAATCCAATTAAAAAAAAAAACCAGAACATAGATCTTGATTTGAAAACTAAGAAGTCTAAATGTATGGAAAATACTTACTTTTGCTAAAATTTAATACTATTAATATGGTGGTTAATTATTAATTTGATGGCTAACTATGAATTTTATGGCTAGATAAAATATAAATAATAACATCATAATCTGAACATATGGTCTGTATGAAAGTTGTAGATAATTGTCTCATCTTTCCAACCTAAAACGAATGGGCTTATTTGCACTTTTAGAACTTCAGATATAGGTTAAACAACTAACAGTATTTGGATTGGAGGACAAATTCATATTTCTCTTTTGTTGTTAAGATTTGAACTTAAAAATGACAATGTTGAGTCTTGGGCTTTTCATGAATATTTTAGGTTTACATCTTAGCTTTTTATCAAGTTAAACCACACTTGAGTTGGAGGTTGTTAGATTCAGTTATAACCTAAAAACCAAATGATGTTCCAGTTCAAACATCAATCAGTCCAAGTAGGATTGCATGGTTATGATAGTTTATGGTGATCCTCTTAATCATGTGGCGATACAGCTTTGGGGTATGACACCCCCCTTTACTCGTCTCAGCCCTAAGATTGAAGTTTTTTTTCCTTTAAATGCTCATGTTTCTTTTATTTCTGTTATTTTGTTACTTCTGGTAGATATTCTTTATCTTTTATCTTGTTTTCGTATCATTAAGGCTGTACTGTTGAATCTTCATCTAGTGCTCTGCCTTCTTCCTTATCGAATTCATTTGGATAGTTCTCTGCATATCTGCATTGCTTTTAACTTCCGAACCATAAGTATGATTTCAGCTGCATCAATTATTTTCTTACTCCGATTCTCGCCTACTACCAAATCAATTATTGTTACCTCTAGATGATTTTCTTTGATTTCAGTTTCTTCTAATGTAATGAAGTCTTTGTGACTATGAACTTCTAATATAGATTCAAAAGCCTCTTTGCTTGTTTTATATTCTGGAGTCTGTAATTTTGAGGAATTATATGAGCTTTTGCTTTCTTCTACTTGGACTTCATTTAGATTATCCTTTTGTACATCTGTATTGAGTTCAACCCTAAATCCCGAGTTTTCATGCTCATTTATTTCATCTTTATGCAAACATCTATCTCCCGTTATCTTTGGTGGCGATCGATTTTATGGATCAGTTGGTATTTCCCCTTACACACAATCTTCAATAATCCTAATAATCATTTTAGTCCCACAATCCTTTTTCTTAGAATGAAATGCCATTACCAGTGTCTAATTTTGCTCTTCTAATTTCTCTTCCGGGCCAATTTGACTTGAAGTCCTCTTATATATTTTATAGTTCTTCAAACCTTGAGAATTAGTCATGGATACTAATTTTAGACCGTTCTTGATTTCTTCTTTAGTTTCATCAGGAGTTCCACATTCTTCTTGTAGTACCTTCTTTGGACTCTGATTTTGTATATCTTTATTGGATTGAAGCTTTAATTGGGAGATGTCATGTTCCCTATAATCATCATTTTGTAAGGACACATCTTTTGTTTTTCTCAAATAATCTTCCAACAACTCCACATCCTTTATTTTTCTTCCCTTCTTTCAATTGTTGTTGAAATTCCTTGCTCTTCTTTTATATGACTTCTGGAGAATTCTAGTCAATAACAACTTCATTTATTGTTGCTTCAACACATAGAGATTCAACTATTTCTGAGGATTTCTCATTTTCCTCTTTTAATTTTGCTTATGATTAACTCTTCAATACCATGATCTTTGGATTCATAAATTACATCTGAAGCTTTTTCATTTTCCTGGCATCATCTGCATCTATGTTTTCTTTGGCTACTTGCTCCCTCGTTATGTTTTCACGATCATTAATTGGAATTTGAGATGTCAAGTTTAAATAGGGTATTTAAGTTCCATGTTATCTTTGATTTTTTTTTTTCCTTGTTGAACATGTTTTTGCTTTAATTTTAAGAGAAACACTATCATTTGAGGTAATATTAGAAACCCTATAACAACTTTTCATCCAGTTAAGCTTCTTCCAAGCTGGTTTTTGTTATCTTTACAAAAATTGTTGCCTTGATCATGTCACAATAACTATGTTCCTCCTTGATAGTTTTTATCATTTCATCTAACTCTTTAGCTGTTATAGTGGTTGAGAGAACTGCATGTGTCTTATCATCTTCATCGTTTATTGCTTTTGCAAGCGATATATCCTCCATGATTGATACCTCTTGAAAGTTTGAGCTCATAATTGTTGTTTGTTCATTAGACTCTGTTGCTTCATGACATTCCCCAAGTATAAGGTTGGATTCTTTTACCTGATGCTAATAAATAAATAAAATGTATGAGGATATGATTTGATTTAGAAAGATGATATGATTTGAGATAAGTTGTTTTAGAAAATTTGATCTAAGAGAAATTTGAGGATGTGTTGTTTGATTTTGAGAGATATGAATTAAGAAAAGTTTCGCAAGAGTTATTTGTTTTATTGGATATATCAGAGTGCCCAACAAAAGCATGGTGATATTTATTAATTTTTAAAGTGGACTTTAAATGATAGTTTAAGAAATGAAATTTTTGAGATAAGTTATGAATAAATTGTTCGATCATGGTGGAAAGACTTTTATTCTTAAATTTAAAATTCGAGGACGAATTTTGTTTAACGGGGGAAGTGTTGTAAGACCCAGACTTTTGGCCCAAACCTAAGCCCAAGTCAGCCCAAACCCAACCTAAGTTAACCTAGGTATTTAAGGAAGAGTTGCAAGAGAATTTCTTTCCTCTCTTCTAATTCCTGTAGCCGCCGTGACCCTCCCCTCCTCAAACCTAAGATTTTAGTTTTTGATCTTGAGTTTTTGGTTCAAGAAAGGTGGAAGTAGTAAGTAAGTGGTTCTCTTTCATATTACTTTCAATTATAGTTTGTTTATGGAATGATTAAAGAATAGATTAGGGTTTATAAGGATTGGAGGTTTATATTGTTAAGATTGATTTATGATTATTAATGGTTTAATGTTAGGTGATTAATTAGTATGTTGTTAGAAATAAAGATTTCTGAGTTGATTTGTTTAAATTAATTTTTATGGGTTAAGAAATTCATTTTTACCTTGCTGTAAAATCTGGACAGAATGGTCTTGAGGTTGAAGATGACCAAATTTTATTTTGGTCCTTGATTTGTGAAAGTTTCAGTTTAGTCCCTAAACTTTGGAAAAATTACAATTGACCCCTAAATGTATTTTGAGATTCTGGACAGTGTTATTATGAGGTTAAGGATGATGAATCTCAGTTTGATAATTGATTTGGAATATTTTCAGTTTGGTCCCTAAATTTTAGGAATTTACATTTTAGTCCCTAAACTTTATAAAAATTACAGTTCGGTCCCTGGTTTGTTCTAGACAGAATTAAGGATGGTTTATGGGTGAAATTTCAGTATGGTTATGTATTTACAGTTTGGTCCAGTTTTGGTAAAATTACGTTTTTGTCCCTGTTTTGGATAATTGTCGTTTTAGCCCCTAAACCTAGGAGACTAAACCTGGTTTTCTTTTATGCATTGGAATCTTTTATTTGTGTTGCTTTGAGTTGCTTTTGAGTATATTTTGCATATTTATTGTAGGTTCTCCTAACGATCCTCAATAAGTTTTTCGGGTCTTTCATCTGATATTCCTTTTAATCTATATTCTTCCGGGTGAGTGGGATAATCTTTAATATGCATATAATATAAATAAATATGTATGTTGATTATACGATGAGTACAACTAGTAAATTTCTTGAATATTTATATATATTGCTTTATTTTCCGAGTACTCATTTATTCTTGAATTTGCAATCGCAATCTATCAAACTAAATTCTATTTGATATGATATATATTTCTTTGATGATTCTATGAATATCTATTATTCCTTGATATGGGACTTGTTAGCAACTCCATGCTAATGAAGAGTAGTTAGCCTATGTGCACATAGTATTCTGTATACCTAGCTGGTGAGAGAGGCATCAGCCTGTGGCGACTGATCATCCCATAGTGGTCACCTTCGGGTGTCATCTGATCTCTGACATGTATTCCGCTACGTTATGATAATATGTTTAGTATATATATGTATATCATGATAAATCATCTTGCAAACTATTAATATTATAAATATCTAAAATGTATATTAAATATTATTCCCTCACTGAGTTGGTTGAACTCACCCCTCATTCTTAATATTATTTCATGTTCTTAGTTTCTGATAGCAGGTGAACTCTGTTGAGTTGGTCAGTATGCCTTGCTTGTTTTGCGAGGCTTTCCTTTTAATTTTGATTCGATGTTTTAGACGCTCCACTATTACCTTGTTTTAATTAAGTTTGGATTTTGACAATGTAATGAGTATTATGGATTATTGTTTTTGTTTTAATTACTGATGAGGAGTTTTAAACTATCTTTTGGTTTCATCAATTTTGAATAATACAATATTTCTGAAGATTATGAAATGCTGCATATTTTTGAATAAATTGTTCTTTTGATATGTCCGTTTTGAGGCTTAGCGTAGGTGGGGTGTCCTTTTGACACCGCTCCTGCGTTGCTAGTCACGGACCCAGGATTCGGGTCGTGACAGATACTATGACAAACTTTTGTACTGTATGATCATACCAAGTAGATCAATCTATATATATAATGTAGTAAAAAATAATATAAATTGTCATATAAGTACATAATTGTATTGTTTCTTTAAGTAGGGTATTAACGTTTCAAAGAATTTTAATGTATAGATATTGATGTAAAATTTATTGGATTGATTGAATGGCCTGAGGCCATTACTTGGATATAATTTGTTACGGGTAGGATTCATAATCTTCAATGATTGTTATATAGGTTATTAAAAGAAGAGAAATAAAAAATTTAGTGACTTGGACAGAAGGAACTCTATCGAAATTTCATTAGGAATCTAATGTGACAATTTTAATGGAAAGGTTTCAATATTTATATGAATGGTGTTACTGGGAGTAGATATGCAAGTTATAAAAAAATTACCTTATTTACATGATTTCAAGGCTTAAAATATCATTAGAACGTTGAGAATTTTACGAGGCGTTATACACAAACTATATTATACTTCCAAAATATTTCAATTTCTCCATCAAGAATTAAACCTCCCCTTCTCTATTTTGATTTGTTATGCCACTTTCGCACGTGATAGCGACGATGTATGGCTGAGCTCGCTGAAAAATATGGGTGTGTGTCTCCATAAGAGGCGTGTTATTGGGAAGGAAATTTTTTTGAGTTTAATCATAAAATTATGATTAACGTTCAGGAGCTACCACTTAGTATTATGATTACTAGGAATCTATGGTCTGCAAGAGTCTGAGTAATGGACTGATTGTGCAAAGGAAATATGCATCACCCACAGTGCACCCTACTTAAAGTAAGTTGCATTGTTATTTGATTGTTTTTTTTTCAAGTCAAGTTTCTATTCATTGATCTTGTCCAAGGTCTAAGGTAGATCTCCTTTCATGAGAGAGTCTCTACCTCATCGGGTTTAATCCTAACAATTCTAAAGTTTAAATTTTAGCATCGTATTTATTTTACACTTTGTATCTTTAATACCCGATAGTGTACTTTATTGTGTAGTTTTACACCCCCCAAGTATTAAAAGTCTACTTCTGAACCCTAATATAAAATGAACAAAATGATTGGTGAAGGATTTTTGACATTTTAGCTAAATCCTAACGGATAATCATAAACTGCAAATCATATCTATTTTTGGATTTTTTAAAACATGAGAAAGATGCAATTTTTTTCTTTTTTTAATGAAAATATGCTTGGAAAACTTTTTAAGATTTGGTCGTATGCATGAAAAAAATATATTTTGTTTTTTGAAAGGGGAAATTAATTTAAAAGTGTTGAGATTTTTTTTTGAAAATTTTCGGAGATAACTGAGTATTTTAATATCGAATCTATATCTTACAGTGTAAAAATATAACCCAATATTAAACAAAATTGATAGAATAACACTCGAGAAAATCAGAATTATTTTGAAATTCCCTTTTGGGATTTTTTTGTTTCTTTAATATATAATATTATAATATATTATTATATGATCATAATTAAATATATTATAAAATATATGGGTTGGGCTGACTAGCGGTCCAACAGATCTAAGCTTCTCCTTTTCTTTTTCTTTTTTTTTTGGGTTGAACCCGGCCTAGCCACTTGAGGTGGGCTAGAACGGGTCCAGCCCAGGCTTGGGGGTAATTATTCCCCTTAGTGCCCTGCATGCATAAAAAATTATCGTTCTACATGCAGGAAAATAAAGGGAAGGGGGGAGGTGAACTAGAGGAAAAAAAGACAGATGGGTTACCTGGCGTAAGAAGTTGCTGGTGACCTGGTAGCGGAGCTGGTGGAGAGAACGGTGGGTGGAGACGCCAACATCAGTTGAAGGAGAAGGGAGAAGGAGAGAAAAGAGAAGAGGGAACTTGCGGTAGAGGAGCTGCTGGCGCTGTGGAGGAAGAAGGAGAAACAGTCAATGGAGAGGAGGAAAGTGTGACGATGCTAATGAAGGGAAAGGTTGGTGGCGGCTAAAGGCCATTATGGAGAGAGAAAAAGGAAAGAAAGTTCATAGTGGCAGAAAGGAAATGAAGGGGAAAGGTTGACTTTCTCTCAACTTTGGACTTCAAAATCCCCCCCTTAGAACATGAAATCCTCATCTATTTATAGGGGTTGGAAGAGGAACGTTTGGTCTCCACTAATGCCAAATCTTGACCCTTGGTTCGACCCAAAAAGATCCCAACTGTTGGCTCAAAATAGTCATTATGGGCTATCAGGTTTGTTGCAGGAAAAAGGCTGGTCGGGTTGGCCACTTTGAAGCAGTGCCACCGCCTCTGTGGTGTTAGTCAGCCAGAACTGACCACACTTGAGTGGAGTCAGATGTCAAATGATCATTTTAGCGTAAGTTTTGTCCAATTTGATGAAGAAACGAAGCATCAAATGCCTTGAGAAGTAGGCCACTCAACTAGCTTTTCTGAAGAAGAAGATGAACAATCGCAACAAAACGGCTTCGTTTTAGCCAATTGTGCTTTAGTCCTTTGATTTATGATTTATTCCTAATTGCACCCCTGATTGGCTTAAAACTTTCAACTTTGTGCAATTGTACCTCTGACAAACTTCAATTTAAGCTTTGGACTTCAATGCCTTTTTTATCTTGGTTATTGGTTTTGGATTTATGCAATTTTATCCTTAATTGACCATCAAACTTTTAAATTTCTTCAATTTCACTCCTAATTTCAGCCATTTGGGTTCTCAGAGTTCGACATCTTTTGCAAAATGGTCATTGGGATGAGTTTTATTCCTAGACTTAATAGGCAACAAGATTATTTTAAAGAATAAATGTGATAATAAAGACAAAAAAATGTTTGACAAAGAAGGATATCAAAGGGATTTATGACAAGGCTATGTAAGAATGAAATTTGGGATGCCATGTCATCAAGAAATAAGAACTACAATAGTAGAAAGAAATCTTAGGGCAAATAAAGCCGCTATATGAGATAAAAAGTAAAAAAAAAAAATCATGATGGAAAAGCACAAGAAGTCTCAAAACCAGGTCGCTTACTCAGAAACCAAAATCAAGCAAATAATTGAGCCTAATATCATGATGATTAGAAGTGAGAATCGAGACAATAGCCTAAGATGACAAGAGAAAGTTGGTATATTTCATGGAAGACTGTTTTTATTTATTTATTTTAAGGGTAGTCATCTCTAGATGAGATTGTTATTTTATTTTTAGAATAGTTGTCTCTTGATGAGACTGTTTAATTTGTTTTAAAGGTAGTTATCTTTCGTCAGAGCTTTTTTTTTCTTTTCATTTTAAGGGTAGTTATCTTTTATGAGACTATTTATTTTGTTTTGAAGGTAGTCATCTCTTAATAACACTATTTATTTATTTAGTTTATTTTAAGGGTAATCATCTCTTAATGAGACTGTGTAGTTGTTTTTTTTTGTTTGAGTTACGGGTAATCGCCTCTCAATAAGGTTGTTTCTTTTAATGTTGAGCAAAACTCGCTTTCTTTTCAATACAAAATTATTATACAAAGTTAAAGAAAAATAAAATCTTCAATGTTTTTGTGTTGTAAGTATTGTAAAGAATGAGCAAATATTATAACTCATTTTTTATCACCTAATTTTTAAAAGATGTTTTCAAAAATAAAAATAATGAGTGAAATGATAAGCAAACAAGGAAAGTGGGTGAGATAAGAAGATAAGAAAATAGAGGGATAAGGAGGGATAAGGAGATAGGAAGATAAAAAGATTAGAAGTTAGGGATAGGAGGAGATAAGAAGGGATAAAAATATAAATAGAGAAGAGAATGAGTTATAAATAGACCATACAATTGAAGAAAAGAAATCAGAGAAAACCAAAGAGAAAATGAAGCAAAAAAAAAAAAAAACAAGCACTCCTAAAAAAAATAAAAAAGAAGGAAAAACAAAAGAAAACAAGCCTATCTCTTTAGCAAAAAATACAACAATTTTTTTTCCCTTCCTTTATCCCTGCAAGAATCCACTAACATAACTCATATAAACACATTGTAACCAACCTTCTACCATCATAGCTTCAGTCAACCACCCTTCTAATCAAAATCAGCTCACCATCAAAACGCCACCCAAACCACCATGAACTAGACCAAAAACAACCTCTCACCACCACTATTACACACCATTTCTTATAATATTATACTTACCAACCCGATCACTATAAAATGAAGCTACCACTTATGAATCATCGTAGCATAGCCATTCTCTCTAACTGATTATCCACACTCGAAATCTGAAAAACCCAAAAATCCCAACAAACATGTAACACTCCTTCCACTACAACACCGAATCCTTTTCCGACCTGAAATCTCAGTCGCAAATCAGATCCATTCTCACACTTCTAATCACCTAGAAAGACTGAGTTATTTTTGCTAGTTTTCTAAGTTTTGTGACAGCACGTGATGCACATGCGCCACACTCTAGACAAGCAGTCCACCAGCAATACCCAATCTAATTTTATCAACTTTTGGTCAACTCTAACAAGTCTTAAAGTTGTTTTTGAACCCCAAATAATTTTTTTCTTATTTTGGATAATTTTTAATATATTATCATTTTTTATATTATGATGAATATTCAAAGTATTTGGGTCTACATCGACCTTGGAGGTATGTAGCCATCAAGAATTTATTTTTTTGACGTATAATAAGGTTAGAATTAATACCCCACAATGGGAGAGAGGGTATTAATTGAAATTTAAATAAAAAATTAATGCAAAGTAAAAAATACATTAAAATAAAGAGGGTCCTTGTATAGGAGTAGTTGTGGCTAAATATTGTATTTAACAAGCACAAGCTTATCATCAAATGTCTCTTCTAATAAAGACTGTCTGGCTGTGAAACTTTTCCAATATATGTTTTTTATTTGCATTCACACCTTTTGGAATGAGTCACCAAACCAAGTTTTTTTTAGGTGAAGGAAGTATGATTGTTTATCAATAGTTAAACCTGATTGGGAGATGTTTCAACTTATATTCCTATTAATGTAATATCCATTACAGGTAAGAACTTTAAAAAATAAAATAGCAAGTACGAAAATGAGTAATAACCCTTAATAAAGATTGTGTCACAACTCTATAATTAATTCATATATCAGGTGGTCTTGAAAGTCTAGTTGTTAGGTCTAGCTTTGAGTGACTGATCTATAAGGGCTTTAAGATAAAAGAGAAGGGGTGAAGTTATAGGTTATGTTTGTAAGCCATATTTCTAAATTGTTGATCCTAAGTTCCCATGATTGCCTTCCTTTTCCTGCTGATTCTAAGAGATGGAAGGGGCTCAATTCAAGCTACTCATTCAATCTGACTCGACATTTCACCAAGGAGCCTCAAAACTATGAATCATAAAGCTGTAATGAAATATACAATCAACCAACATTTATTAAATTTGACAAAGATTCAAAAGAAACTCCAAATATTTGATGTCTTTCTCTTTGAATGAGATCTCAATTCAAAAGATGGTTTCATTAAATATCTAATAACTAGAGTCCTTTTTTTCAATCCAGTCTTCCACCACTATGAAACCTAGTTAGATTCAAGCATGATACACTTTTTAGTTATTGGAAGAACTCAAGTACTCTCTTTCAGATCGAGTAAGAGACCTTTTTCTTTTTAGAAGATACATGAGTGAAACAATCAACATATTGATATAGGAAGACCCATATGATTCTTTCAATATGTCATTTATAGGTCCAATGAAATTCATAGGATTAGGAAGAAGCCTTGAAAAATAGATATTTTCTTTCAACCATCTTTTAATTGTGAATATGATATAAAAGGACTATTACTATAAATATAATTGATTAGTCAAAGAGATATTTAATAACTAAAATAAATATCTCAGTTTTTTGAGATCTTCTGTTCTTCAAATGGAAGGAACAAAGATGAAATTAGATTGGTTCTCTAAATGTCTTTCTAGATATTTTTGTTATTCACGAAAGATGTGAAGAAGATGAATAAGCATATGCTTTTGAAAGAAATTAAAGAATTTATTGAGAGTCCTACAAGGTTCATTAATTTCTTTCCTCTAACAAATGGTCAAAACTTCATCTTAGTTTGAATCTTACTAAGAGATTCACTAGATATAATAAATTATTGAAGAAATAGCAAGATGTTTCTTTAGTCCCTTCCAAATGATCGAAAAAAAGAAAGAAATAATCAATATATTTAAAGTAATTACATATTTACAAAATACCATCTTAATTCATCCCATTCATCAAATTAGGGATGTGATATGGTTTTGAAGGATGAACTGGATGTGGAGAGTTCCAATAATATTTCTTTCTTGAATATTTTTATTTATTTATTTCATATATATATATATATATTTCATAATCAAAACAGGGGATACATGTTCCACCATGATTCTAAATTAGAAGAGAGAATAACAAATAACAAATCTATTTCTTCTACTAATAACCTAGCCAAATCTTGTATATCATAAGATTTGAGACTCTTTTCAAATCTTATTTCATCTTGACCAAGGATTTCCTAGTCATACTATTTGAAAATAGATAAAATATTTTCTCTTCACCTAAGCTGATGAATCATTTCTTGATCACTAAAATATCTTCATATAGTTCATGCTACACCTAATGTCTACTCTTTTGTTATCTCGATTAAGGTAATATGTAACAGTATCAAAACATAATATTTTCTATATTAGATGAGTTAGTGATATGAAGTTTAAGGATCACTTATGTAATCTTCACATGAGTCTTTCCATAGACATAGATAATCTCTCCATATGGAATTTTCATGTGGGTAGGTTCAGTGTACATGTCTTATGACAAGCACTTGCATATTAATTCTAGGTATCCCTTATACATCAGCTCATGAGAATAACTGTTTCTTTTGATAAAGGAAAGAACATAATATGTATTGGTCTCTACGGGTCTAATGAATGTCGAGTATTTAAGAGAGTATCGACCAAGAACATTTTAGGAACAATGTTTTGATGCAATAGGAATCCTATAATTATAAGAACTTTATAATTTCTTTTGTAAAGAATTTTTGTCGCATGAACTTTATCTTTACTGTAGATTCATTAATCTAATATTACATGAATATAATAATATCATGTGTAACCAATCAATTGACTACAAGGTATATTAAACTACCACACTGATGAAAGGAAATGGCGTTGAGCATAAGTGGTATCGATGACCCTTTTGCAGCGTAGAAATGGCTACAAGGCATATTAACCAATTATATAATGTTTTGAGCAACGTTTGTTGATTTGTGGGATCGATGGTCCTTTTACAGTGTAGAAATAGCGTTGAGCGTAAATGGTATTTATAGCTGAACATGAAGGTTTATCTTAGACTTCCTAGTCAAAAAAAGAACTTTTCATGTTCTAAAAGGAAAGATAGGTGGTCACAATTAATCCTAACATTTAGCAATTAATCCTAATATTACAATAATATTTCAGCATATTATATAGTTAAGTTAAAGTATGTTTTGGATTGATTTTTTGCAATGCATACCTTTATGCTAACAAACATAATTGTCAATTTAACCATTTCATTGGGTGGAAATTTTACCAAAAATTTTCAGAGATCTTGTGTTATATATGGTTAAAATTGCAAGTCAGTCGGACAGCTAAAAAGCCTTGTAATAAGGCTCAAAAGCTATTATGGGCGATTTATATTTATTTTTTATATGATTTAGAATTTTTTTTCCTAATTGATTTAAAACTTTTTTATTATTTTTTAAAAATTGTTTAGGATATTTTGTACCTATTATAAATAAAATTATTTAATTTGTATTTAAGTTTTTTTACGGACTTTCATTTTAGAATAATATTTGTAAGTGAGGAAAACTCAAAACTTTTTGGTTCTTGAAAGAATTTATATTGAATTATTGAATAATAACTATTTTTGTGGAGTTTTCCTTATGTTTTTTTTTTATTTGCTAATTATTGGGTGAGGATTTAAATTCTAATAATTAAAAGTAATCGTTGTGCCACGCGAGAATTAAATAGGTTTTTCCTTTTAAACTTCCATCCAAGAAACCAAAACCATAATATTTTATTATTAAGAAAAACCTTTTCTCTTCAATACAATACCCAACACTAGTGATCAAATTATCAGAACCCCCGCTAGGAGATAATTATTACAAAGCAGAATCCAACACCTTCAAGTGAAGTACAAGAAAGACTTAAGAAACCATCTTGACATGTACACATATAGTACTTGCTTGTTCTTCTGCAGCCTTTAATTATTACAAGGTATAGGAATTTTCAGGTTCAGGCATCAGGATTTGCCAAGAAGTAAGCCTCGACAGCCTTGAACAGTCCTTCGGTCTTCTTGCCATCCTTCTTGATTTGATCCTCCTTGATCTCAGCACCATCCTTTATATAGTACTTGCTTGT
>Ga0325400_1003131_pt1 | contig 14813 bp, 11 predicted proteins | sample PopdelMetagenome_2_FD_205662 | JGI IMG/M metagenome (GOLD analysis project Ga0325400, IMG submission 205662) | Populus deltoides microbial communities from Bellville, Georgia, United States - Xylem-PdKOR-R1 | ecosystem: Host-associated > Plants > Phyllosphere > Stem > Wood/Secondary xylem... | reverse complement strand
ATCAGAACGGACGGACCGCCCGGCCGTGGCGTGCGGCTGAGCAGGCCGCGCGAGGCGAGGCCCTTCACCGCGCGACTGACCTGGCCGGGATCGAGATTGAGCATATCGGCCAAATCGTTGAGGGACATGGGCGCGTGCTCCCCCACCTGCGCCATCACGCGCCATTCGATCCAGGAAAGGCCGAAGGTCCGGCGATTGGCGAGCGTGCTGCTGCGCCGCAGCAATTCGGACAGGCTGGAGATGCGCACGGTCAGGAGCGTGCGCAGCAATTCGGCGGGCGCGACGGCCTCTTCCACTTGCGGTTGGTCGACGTTCACGGGCGCGGCTGCTCGCATGCGATGGGAGGGGGTGACGGCCGCGCGACCGGTAACAGCCGGCCGCGTTCGTGTCTGCGATCTTGAGCGGACGGGCAGGTTCGGAGCCACACGCTCGCCAAGCTTGTCGGCGCGCCAGTTCCCGGCGACTTGTGGCGGCTCGGCAGAATGGAGACAGGCCGGTGAAGCATCTGACGATCCTGCTCGCGGCCGTGCTGATCGCCACCGCCGGGCAGGCGGCAGGCCTGGTGGCGGAGCGCTCGATCGACGCGCTCGCCGCCGATCTTGCCGCGGGGCGCACGACCTCGCACAAGCTGGTGCAGGCCTACCTCGCGCGCATCGCGCGGATCGACCGGGCGGGGCCGGCGCTCCACAGCGTGATCGCGACCGATCCCGATGCGCTGGCGGAGGCGGACCGGCTCGACCGCGAACGGCGGCAGGGCCATGTCCGCGGGCCGCTGCACGGCATCCCCGTCCTGGTGAAGGACAACATCGAGACCGCGGGCCGCCTGCCCACCACTGCGGGCAGCCTTGCGCTCGCCGCCAACGTTTCGGGCCGCGACGCGCCGCTGGTGGCGCGCCTGCGCGCGGCGGGCGCGGTGATCCTGGGCAAGACCAACCTGTCCGAATGGGCCAACATCCGCTCCACGCGCTCGACGAGCGGTTGGAGCGCGGTGGGCGGGCTGGTGCGCAACCCCTATGCGCTGGATCGCAACGCCTGCGGGTCGAGCTCGGGGAGCGGGGCGGCGGCGGCGGCCAGCCTGGCGGCGGCGACGGTGGGCACGGAGACGGACGGCTCCGTCACCTGCCCCGCCGCGATCAACGGCCTGGTCGGGCTCAAGCCCACGGTGGGCCTCGTCTCGCGCACGCATGTGGTGCCGATCAGCCACTCGCAGGACACGGCGGGGCCGATGGCGCGCTCGGTGCGCGACGCCGCCCTGCTGCTCGCGGGCATGGCCGGCAGCGACCCCGCCGACCCGGCGACCGCGCAGGCCGACGCGCACATCGTGGACTATGCCGCCGGCCTCGCGCCGGGCGCGCTCGCGGGCAGGCGCATCGGCGTGTTGCGCTTCGCGGTCGGGCCCGATCCCAAGACCGCGCGCGTGTTCGAAGCGGCACTGGCGACGCTGCGCGCGAACGGCGCGACCTTGGTCGACATCGCCGACCAGCCCGACGAGAAGGTGATGTGGGCGGCGGAGCATCTCGTGCTCATGACCGAGCTCAAGGACGGCATGAACCGCTACCTTGCCGCGACCCCGCCCGCGGTTACCACCCGCACGCTGGCGGACGTGATCGCCTTCGACGATGCGCACGCCGACACCGAGCTGCGCTGGTTCGGGCAGGACCTGTTCGTCGAGGCGCAGGGCACGGGCGGGCTGTCCGACCCGGCCTATCTTCGCGCGCGGGCCGAGACGCGCCGGCTGGCGGGCGCGGAGGGCGTCGACCGCATGCTGCGGGCGAGCCGGCTCGACGCGCTGGTCGCGCCCACGGCGGGGCCCGCCTGGACCACCGATCTCGTCAACGGCGACCATGCCGACGGGGGCAGCGCCGGCGCGCTGGCAGCCATCGCTGGCTACCCGCACCTGACGGTGCCGATGGGGCAGGTGGACGGGTTGCCGATGGGCCTGTCGCTGATCGGTCCGGCCTGGTCGGAGCACCTGCTGCTCAAGCTCGGCTTCGCCTTCGAGCGCGCGGCGGCTGCGCGCAAGCCGCCAACCTATCCAGCGACATTTGCGCGCAACGAGACGGGTCGGACGCGCAACTAGCCGCCGTCAGCGAGACTGCTGGGCTACCCGCCGTTCGTGGCGATCGGGACCGACCCGTCGTTCGCCGGGGTTCCGCCGCCGGCTTCCCGGCGGCTGCCGTCGGCGTTCAGCCCCAAGTCTTTCAGCATGGGCGCGATGTCCGGATCGTGGCCGGTGAAGTTGCGGAACATCGGCGCATAATCCTCCGTGTCGCCGCGGGACAGGATGAGGTCGCGGAAGCGCTGGCCGTTGGCACGTGTTAATCCGCCGTTGCGCTCGAACCAGTCATAGGCGTTGGTGTCGAGCATCTTGGTCCAATGATAGGCGTAATAGCCGGCCGCATAGCCCGAGCCCCAGATATGGTTGAAGTAGCTCGACCGGTAGCGCGGCGGCACGTCGGCGGTGTCCAGGCCGGTCGCGGCCAGCGCCTTCAGCTCGAACGCGTCCGGGTCCTGGCGCGGCTGGTCGGCGGTCAGCGCGTGCCAGTCCATGTCCATCTGCGCCGCGGCCAGCGCCTGGCCGGTGTCCGACCCGGCGTTGAAGGTGGACGCGCGCCGGATGCGCTCCACCAAGGCGGCCGGGATCGGCTGTCCCGTCTGATAGTGCACGGCGTAGGCGGGCAGCACCTTGGGATCGAGCGCCCAATGCTCGTTGAACTGGGACGGGAACTCCACGAAGTCGCGCGCAACTGCGGTTCCGGACACGCTGGGATAGATCTGGTTGGCGAACAGGCCGTGCAGCGCGTGGCCGAACTCATGGAACATGGTGGTCACGTCGTCGAATGTCACCAGCGCGGGCTGGCCGGCGGCGGGCTTGGTGAAGTTGGCGACATTGTACACGACCGGCTTGGTGCCGAGCAGCCTGGACTGCCCGACATAGTTCGACATCCACGCGCCGCCACGCTTGTTGTCGCGCTTCCAATAATCAAAATAGGCCAAGCCCAGCGGCGCGCCCGAGCCCTCGAACACCTCGTACACCAGAACGTCGGGATGATAGACGGGGATGTCCGTGCGGCGCTTAAAGCTCAACCCGTAGAGCTGGCCCGCGGCGCCGAAAACGCCCTTCTCCAGCACGCGGGTGATCTCGAAATAAGGTTTCAGCTCATCCTGGTTGAGGTCGTAGCGCGCCTTGCGCAGCTTCTCCGAATAGAAGTCCCAATCCCACGGTTTCAGCGCGAAGCGGCCGCCCTCCGCCTTCACTTGCGCTTGGAGTTCCGTTGCCTCGCGCTTCTGCTCCACCGCCAAGGGCGTCGCCAAGCGGCGCATGAAGGCGATCGCGGTCTCGGGCGTCTTCGCCATGTTCTCGCCCAGCCGGTAATCGGCCCAAGTGCGGAAGCCGAGCAGCCGGGCCTTGCGCGCGCGCAGCTGCGCGATCGCCGCGATCGTCTGCCGCGTGTCGTTGGCGTCACCCTTCACCGCGCGGGTCCAGCTCGCGTTGAACAGCGCCTCGCGCGTGGACCGGTCGGAAAGCTTGGCGAGCAGCGGCTGCTGCGTCGTGTTCTGCAGCGGGATCACCCACTTGCCTGGCAAGCCGCGCGCCTGGGCGGCGTCGGCCGCCGCCGCGACCTCCGCGTCCGACAGGCCGGCCAGGCGGACCTGGTCGTCCACCACCAGCCCACCCGCCTTGGTCGCGGCCAGCAGCTTCTGGTTGAAGGCGTTGGAGAGCGTGGAGAGCTCGGCGTTGACGCGCGACAGTTCGGCCTTGTCGGCCGGCGACAACAGCGCGCCGCCGCGAACCATGTCGTCATAGGTCTTGGCCAGCACCCGCGCCTGCTCGGGCGTCAGCCGCAGCGCGGCCTGCCGGTCGTAGAGCGACTTCACGCGCGCGAACAGCTTGGGATCGAGGTTGATCGCGTCCTGGTGTGCGGCGAGCTTGGGCGCCAACGCGGTTTGCGCGGCCTGAAGCGTGCCGTTCGTGTTCGCGCCGGTCACGCCGCCGAACGCCATGTCCGCGCGGGCGAGCAGCTGGCCGGATCGCTCCAGCGCCGCGATTGTGTTGTCGAACGTGGGTTCCGCCGGAACGTCGGCGATACGCCGCACCTCCGCGCGCTGCTCGGCCATGCCGGCTTCGATCGCTGGCTGATAGTCGGTGTCCTTGATGCGATCGAACGGCGGCGCCTGATATGGCAGCGTGCTGGGTCGCGCGAAGGGATTGCCTGCAGGCAGCGTCTGGGCGGAGGCGATCGCGGAAGTCATAATCATGGATGCAAACAAGCTGCCGAAGCGCATCGGTTATCCTGCCAGCTGATGGAGGACAGGGAGTTAGGGCAGCTTGCCTGACCGAAGCAAGCGAGCAGTGCTGCAGCCATGGGCGGCTCGGCTGTCAGATCACGATGCTCTCGGGCCGGGCCACCCAGCGCGTGCTGCGCGTCGCCTCCAGGCTGCCATGCGCGTCGAACGGCTTGAGCGGTGCGAAGTCGAGCCCGGTTTCTTCCTCCACCTTGGCGATCGTGGTCTGGATGTGACGCTTCTGCATCTCGTCGATGGTGTAAGGCTTCAGGCCCGAAAAGACCTTGGCCTCGTAGAGCGCGCTCACATATTCGGTCTGCCCGACGATAAAGGCCGCCGCCGCGATCCGGTCCGCGGTCTTCTGGAGCACCGCGATCTTCCAATAGGAGAGCGGGCTCCGCCACGGGCCGCCCTTGCGGTCCCGGCCATAGACGGGATCGTCGTCGCGGAAGATGGGGCCGGTTAACACGCTCAGCCTCGCCTCGCTGGTCTGCGCCTTGGCGAGCACGTAATCCTCGAGGTTGCCCCAATCCTCGTCATTGTAGGTCTGCACCTGGGGCGCGGCGTTAGTATAGTGGAACGTGTCCTCCATGCCGCGGGTCGCGACCGCAGCGTCGCCACCCGGCGCCCAGCAGGGATCAAGCAGGCGGACCTGATGCCCGCGGCTGAAATACACCTTCTCCGGCGTGCGGGTGCGCACGTAGAGTTCGTCGTCGGACTGGTATTTGGCGTCCATGCGCGCGTCGAGCCGCCATCTATCCTGGCGCGCGACCCGCACCAGCTTGCCGCCATCGATGTTGACGGCGGTGATGAGCGGAAAGCGCCGCGCCGCGTGCATCACTACCGAGAAATGGGTGTAGCGCAGCTCCTCGCCAGAGCCGTCGGCGAGCGGGGCCGGGATGCCGCGCCCCCGTGCCGCGGCGTAGATCGGCGCGAGCGGCAGCGTGGTGGATAGAAAGTCGGGGTCATACCCCAGCCCGGGCGTGCGCCACCGCGCGAGCGGGAACGGCTTATACTGCTCTTCGGCGGTCTCGGCGAGCGTCGGCAGCGGCCGCAGCAGCGGCGGGTAGCCGATGCCGCGCTCCAGCCGGTCGAGCGCGCGGCCGGCATGCTCGTCGTCCAGCCGGTGCTCTTCCAGAAGGCTGCAGATCGCGCTGATCCGCACGCCCTGGTTCGCGATCCATGCGCCGGGATGCGCGGGATCGGGCACGGCCTTGTGATGAAGCGCGATCACCTGCCACTGATCGTTCAGCACGGGCGAGCCCGAGGAGCCGGGCTCGGTATCGGTCGAGTAATGGATGAAGGGAGCGATGTCCTGGGCGACGTCCGCCGGATCCAGCTTGACGATCTCGCTGGCGTGGATCGCGATCTGCTTGGGCTCGCCGCCGGGATGCTGGATGATGCTGACCCACTCGCCGTCCACGCCCTTGCCTGACAGCGGCAACAAGGCGAGCCAGCCAAAGCGTTCCAGCGGGGTCGCATCGGTCGAGAACGGGGTGACCGCGACCAAGGTCACGTCCAGCGCGCTCGAAGTGAAGAACACGCTGCTGGGATCGAGATGAAAGGCGACGGGATCGCGGACCACTCCGTCCAGGTCATGCTCGTAGCCGAACTCGGCCTGCGCCTGCGCCGCCTCGGCCGCGGTCGCGAGCACGTGATTGTTGGTCATCAGCAGCCGCGGGCCGACCAGGAACCCGGTCGCCCACGCAATGCCCCCCTCGACGGGCAGTCGGATCCGGCAGACCGCATCGGCCGCGCGGCGGCCGCGATCGAGGAAGTTGATCGACAAGAGGTCGCTCTGGCCGATGATCCGCTCATAGCCGTTCGGGTCCTGCGCCGCAGGCTCGACCAGGCCGGCACGGATCGGCAGCGCATTGTCCGCCAGCGCGCGCTGCGTCCGATCCTGCCGCTCGGCGGGCGGCAGCGCGGCTCCGCGCGCTTCAACCGCCCTGGCAAGCGCCGCAGCCAGCGTCGCGTCGTTGCTCGATACGATGTCGGTCCGTCCGCTCTCGGCTGCCGTTCTCGCCATCCCCGCCTCCTGCGATCGCCAGACGGTGCTGCACTCGTTCCGTGACACCGGTGCGATCGGCCGGCCCATTCTGACGGCAAAGGGCCGCACCCTCAATGGTGGCGATGCAGCCTGGGGGTGGGCTCCGCCTCGACCGCGCCGGTCAGCTTGGATTGCCTTGTGCGAAGGCGGCAGCATAGCGGCCGTCCCGTTCCGCGGTGCGATAATCCATGACGCGCCCGACCAGCACCTCGCCATCCGGCGTGTCGCCCGCCTCCAGCAGCGCCATGACCTCGTCGGCATAGGCGTCGAGCGGCATGGCGTGCGGATCGGTCGCCTGCTGCGGGCCGCCAAGTTCGGTCTGCACATAAGGCGGCGCCAGTTCCAGCACCTCCACGCCCGTGTCGCGCAGCTGATGCCGGAGCGACTGCAGCCAGGAATGCAGGAACGCCTTGGTGGCGCTGTAGGTGGGATGGCTGGCGAGCGGCACGTAGGCCAGCCCCGACGTGGTGGTCATCACCGTCGCGTTCCGCTGCTTCCGGAGCCGCGGCAGCAGCGCGTCCGTCAGCCGCAGCACGCCCGTGACGTTGGTGGCGATGGTGGCTTCCGCCAGCGCCAGGTCCCAGCCGTCCGCCGTGAGATCCTCGGCCCGCGAGATGCCGGCATTGTTGATCAGTACGTTCAGATCCGGGAAGCGCTCGGCCATCTCGGCGGCGGCCCGGGCCACGCTGCCGGTATCCGCCACGTCCAGCTCCAGCGCCGCCATCCGGTCGCGGCCGGCGACGACCGCGTCCAGCGGCGCCCGCCGGCGCCCGGCCACGATCACGCGGTTGCCGCGGTCGTGCAGGCGCTCCGCCAGCGCGCGGCCGATGCCGCTGCCGCCGCCCGTGACGAGGATGGTGTTGCCTGTGATTTCCATGCCATGCTCCTCCTGATCGCGCTCAGCCGAGCACCGCCGGCTTGAGCTCCTCTTCACACCATTGCCGGAACGAAGTCGGCGTGCGCGCGTCGCGTGCTGCCGCATTGTCCATGCCCTCGTCCTTGGCGCGGAACATGTCGACATAGCCCTGCGCGAACGATTCGGACGCGCCATTGCCGAGAAACTGACGCTTCAGGTCATCGAACGAGATGCGGAAATAGCGTATTTCGCGGCCGAGAACGTCGGAGGCGATCGCCGCCATTTCGTTCATCGACAGGTCCTCCGGCCCAAGCAGCGGCACCTCCTCCTGCCCCATCCAGCCGCGGTCCGCGAGCAGCCGCGCCGCCGCCGCGCCCATGTCGCGCGTGGCGGTCGCAGGCGCCTTCCGATCGGGGTCGAGGGCGCCGAACATCAGGCCCTTGTCGCGGATCGATGCCGCCTGGCGTAGCAGATTGTCCATGAAGGACGGCATGGCGAGCCCGCGGAATGCGGCCCCGGTCGCCATTAGCATGTCGTCCATGCGGATGGAGGCGGTGACCAGGCCGGCCCGGTCCTGCCACGGCGTGCCACGGCCGAGCGCGGTGACGGACACGATCCGTGCCACACCATGCATCCGGACGGCATCGACCGCCGGCCGCGCGAAGTCGAGATACACCTCGTCCAGCGTACGGGTCGCGTCCGGCGGCGCCAGCCAGAACAGGGCCTCGGCGCCCTCCAGCGCCGCATCGATCACGCGCGCGTCGCCGTGCGACCCTTGCACCACATCCGCGCGATCGCGGACATGATCCGGCAGCCTGGACGCCTCGCGTGCGACGACGCGCGCCTGCTCGCCCGCGTCCAGAAGATGGCGGACGACGTGGCGGCCGATCTGGCCGGTGGGGGCGGTGATGACGATCACGGCGGTTCTCCTGCTTAGCGACGCGGTAGGTAGGCGCCGCGCAGCGCACCGGCTATGCGCGGACGTCGTCCTTTTCTTCGCTATCGTCCGGAAGCCTGCCATGGACCCCCTCTCCGACGTGCTCGCCCTGTTGAAGCCGCGCACCTACCTCACCGCCGGCTTCGACGCGGGCGGCGACTGGGCCGTGCAGTTCGAGGACCAGATCGGACGCATCAAGTGCTACGCCGTGACCAGCGGGTCCTGCCTTCTGTCGGTGAGCGGCGTCGCCGAGCCGGTTCGGCTGCAGGCCGGCGATTGCCTTATCCTGCCAAGCGGACGGCCGTTCCGGCTGGGCAGCGACGCCCACCTCCCCGCCACGCCATCGGCCGAGGTGTTCGATCGGCCGCGCGTCGGCGGCGTGGTGGTCCACAATGGCGGCGGCGACCTGTACCTTGCGGGCGCGCGGTTCGCGGTGGACGGCCGGCACGCGGAGGGGCTGCTCGGCTCCCTGCCGCCGATCATCCATCTGCGCGAGGGCAAGGAGCAGGCCGCGTGGCGCTGGTCGCTGGATCGGCTGCGCGAGGAGATGCGCGACGATCGGCCCGGCGCCTCGCTGGTTGCGCACCATTTGGCGCACATGATGCTGGTGCAGGCGCTGCGCCTCTATCTGTCGGAGCAAGGGGATCGTGGAACCGGCTGGTTCTTCGCGCTGGCCGATCCGCGGCTGGCGGCGGCGATCACGGCGATGCACGCCGAACCGGCGCGCGCATGGACGCTGGCGAAGTTGGCGGCCACCGCGGGAACCTCGCGCTCCGTCTTCGCCGAGCGGTTTCGGGACAGGGTGGGCGAGACCCCGCTCGCTTATCTGACGCGCTGGCGCATGATGCTGGCGGCCGAGCGGCTGGTCACGACGCGCGACCCGCTGGCGCGCACCGCGCGCGCGCTCGGCTACGGGTCGGAGAACGCCTTCAACACCGCTTTCCGCCGCGTCATGGGCGTCTCGCCCCGACGCTACGCGCGGGCGAACGCCTGACGGTCTGCACCTCGCGGCCGTTCAGTAGGGCGGAGCGACGCGCGCGCGCTGCCGGCGTGCGGCCTCCGTCCACCAGGCGAGATCGTCGGCGAAGCGCGCAAAGGTGCGGGCGAGTGCCGCTCCGCCATCGCCCGCGGGCTCGCCCGCCGCATCGAACGCCTGGCCGATCCCGCCGACGGCAAGGGTGCTGGGCACGACGACCATGCCCATTTCCGACAGGATGCCGTGCCACGCGACCGACGCGTGCGCACCAGCCAACCGCCCGGCCGAATAGCTGGCGATCGCCGCCGGCCGCCAATACCATTCCTCCAGGAAGTGATCGGTCAGGTTCTTGAGGCCGGGCTGGACGCCCCAATTATATTCGCCGGTCACGAACACGAAGGCGTCGGCCGACGTGATCTTGCCGGCGAGCTGCTCCAGGACGGGCGGCGCCTCGCCCTTGGCATGTTCCTTGTACATGCGGTCGAGCATGGGCAGGCCGAGCGCCTTGGCATCGATCAGCTCCGGCTCCGCGCCGCGCGCGGCGAAGGCACGGACCAGCCATTCGGCGAGGCGGATACCCTGCCGGTCGGAGCGGTAGGAGCCGTACAGGATCAGGATGCGGTCACCCATCGCGTCGTCCTTTCTTCAATTTCCGGTCACCTGGCCACACCGGCGGACGAACGCGCCCGTGCTGCCGCGGATCAGCCCTCGATGAAGGCGAGCAGGTCGGCGTTGATGCGATCGGCATGCGTCACCGGCATGCCGTGGGGCAGGCCCGGGTAGGAGATGAGCTTCGCCCCCCGGACGATCTGCGCCGACATCCTGCCCGTGGTGGCGAACGGCACGACCTGATCGTCCTCGCCGTGCAGCACGAGCGTCGGCACCGCGATCGCCTTCAGGTCGTCCGTGAAGTCGGTCTCGGAGAACGCCTTGATGCCGAGCGTGTGGGCGAGCGCCGATCCCATCATGCCCTGCCGCCACCAATTGAGCCGCACCGCCTCCTTCACGTCGGCGCCCTCCCGGTTGTAGCCGAAGAAGGGCAGGGTGAAGTCATAATAGAATTGCGCGCGGTTGGTGGCGGTCTGCTCGCGAACCATGTCGAACACGTCCATGGGCACGCCGTCGGGGTTGCCTGCCGTCCGTACCATGATCGGCGCCACCGCGCTTATCAGCACCGCCTTGCTGACGCGGCCGGGCGCGGTGCGGGCGACGTAGCGCGCGACCTCGCCGCCGCCGGTCGAGTGGCCGACATGCACGGCGTCGCGGAGGTCGAGCGCGTCGGTCAACGCCATCACGTCGGCGACGTAGGTGTCCATGTCGTGGCCGCTCGCGGCCTGCGTGGAGCGGCCGTGGCCGCGCCGGTCATGGGCTATGACACGGTAACCGTGCTGGACGAAGAACATCATCTGCGCGTCCCAATCATCTGCGCTGAGCGGCCAGCCATGGTGGAACATGACGACCGGCGCGTGCCTGTCGCCCCAATCCTTGTAGAAGATTTCGGTCCCGTCGGCGGTGGTGATGGTCGGCATGTCACATACTCCTTCGGCTGGAGGCGAGGCGGTGAAGGTGCGGATCAGGCGGCGTCGACGAGGATGACCTCGGCATCCTCGATGGCGGTGACGCGCAGGACCGCCTCGTCGGCGATGGCAGCACCGTCGCGAGCCTCCAACGGCGTGCCGTTGACCTCGACCGAGCCGAGCGCCGGGACGAGATAGCCGTGGCGGTCGGCGCCGAGCTGGTATTCGGCCGTCTCGCCGGCCTTGAGCGTGGCGGCGACGATCCGCGCATCGGTTCGGATCGGCAGCGCGTCGGCGTCGCTGGCGAAACCGCTCGCCAACGTGACGAAGCGGCCCGAGCGCTCGCCCTTGGGAAAGGGCTTGGCGCCCCAGGACGGGGCCTGGCCGCGCGTCTTGGGTTCGATCCAGATCTGGAAGATGCGGGTGGTGCCGGGCTCGCGGTTATACTCGGAATGGCGGACGCCCGATCCCGCGCTCATCACCTGCACGTCGCCTGCCTCGGTGCGGCCGACATTGTTGAGCGAATCCTGGTGCGTGATCGCTCCCTCGCGGACATAGGTGATGATCTCCATGTCTGCATGCGGATGCGGCGGGAAGCCGGTGCCGGGAGCGATGGTATCGTCGTTCCAGACGCGCAAGGCGCCCCACCCCATGCGAGCGGGATCGTGATAGCTCGCGAACGAGAAATGGTGCTTGGCGTCGAGCCAGCCGTGATTGGCGCCGCCGAGGCTGGCGAAGGGACGACGGTCGATCATGGTGCGGTCTCCTCGGGAAGGCGGGGCGCTTCCGATGACGGCAAGATGGCCCCGATCCCGACTTGACGAAATGGCAAGCTTGGCATCTCATCCTTTCCGGAAATGCCGAAGCGCCTGCCCGATCTCGAAGCCTGGGCGATCTTCGCCACAGTCGCCAAGCATGGCTCCTTCTCGCGCGCCGCGCGCGAGCTGGGCTTGGCGGACCCGACCGTATCCAAGGCGATCGGGCGGCTGGAAGCACGGCTCGGCCTGACGCTGATCGCGCGCACGTCGCGCCGTTTGATGCTGACCGATGCCGGGCGGGCCGCGCTGGAGCGGGCGACGCGCATCCTCGCGGAAGGCGAGGCGGTAGAGGAGGAAGCGGGCGAGCAGTCCAGCATGCCGCGCGGGCGCGTGCGGATCAGCGCGCCGCTGTCGTTCGGCATCGCTTATCTCGGCGCGACGCTGCCGGCGTTCCTGCAGGCCTACCCCGAGATCGCGGTCGACTTCGCGCTGAGCGACCGCAAAGTCGATCTAGTGGCCGAAGGCTTCGATCTGGCGCTCCGCATCGCCAGCCTCGACGACTCCTCGCTCCTGTCCCGACGGCTCTGCACCGTGCGGCTGCTGCTGGTCGGATCGCCCGGCTATTTCGACCGGCACGGCATGCCGACGCATCCGGCCGAGCTCGTCCGCCATTATGCGCTGGCCTATACGGGCGGCGCGGCACGGGGCGTGTGGCGCTTCACGCATCCGACGTTCGGCGAGGAGGTGGTCGAGCCGCCGGTCCGCATCTGGACGGACAATGCCGACCTGTTGAACCCGACCCTGCTGGCGGGCCAGGGACTGGCCATCCAGCCCGAATTCCTCGTCTGGCGCGCGTTGCACGACGGCAAGCTGGCGATCGCCATGCCGGACTGGACGGTCACGCCTTTGGGACTGCATCTCGTCATGCCGCCCAGCCCACTACGGCCGCTGCGCGTCCAGGCCTTAATCGACCATCTCGCGCGGGAGCTGGCAAAGGCCCCGTGGGGCGGCGATTGAAGCCTCGCATCCAGCGCCGGTCCGGTCACTGCAGCAATTCGGTCAGGAAGGCGCCGGCGTTGCTGCTGTCAAACGTCAGGTGCGAATTCGCCTTCGGACCGGGCGGGTCGGCCGTAACGGTCATCCTCGTCTCGGCGGTCCGCGCGATTGGGGTTTGATCGGGATTGAGCATGGCGGTTCCATCTGCCCGGACGCGCGGCACTTCGATGATGATGCGGTAGGTGACGTGCTGCACGGAGCGCAGCGCACGCGGCAGTCCGGCCCCGGCGACTACGTTCGGGTGGAACGCCACCGCCGTCGCCACCACGCGCACCGTGCCGTTCTGCTGCGCGGCATGGTCGCGCAGCGTGCGGATCGACTGTTCCGCCAGCCGGTTCTGAAGTTCCTGGTTCATGCTGCGCGGCGCGAACATCATGCCTGCCGGCCGCACCTTGCGATCGCCGCGCCACAGCGGAGCCAGCAGCTTGCCCGCGATGGTGACGGTGATCTCGCCCAGCTTGTTGACGCTTTTGGCGATCCGCTCGATGCCGCCGGTCCGCGCCGTGGCCCGGTCCAGCCCGCCCGGCCGCTCGACGACACAGTCGATGCCGGTGAAGTCGGGTTCGTGCGGACCGGCCGGCGACGCCACGCCCTGATCGGCTAGGGCGTGGCACGCGAGGTCACAGCACGAAGTCGCCCGCGGACAGGGCCGACACGCCCTGCACCACGAAGGACACGTCGCCCGCTCCATTGCCGTCCAGGTCCATGGACACGAGCAGCCCGCCTTCCGCGCCAGGGTTCGCGCCGTAGCGGATCTGGCCGACCTGCCCGCTGAACACATCCTGGCCGATGAAGCTGAACGCGTCGCGGGCGGTGGTGGCGAGGTTGGCGTCGATGCGCGAGAAGTCGAGCAGGTCGCCGCGCTGGAAGTCGGTCACGACGTCCCCCGCCGCGTCGCCCGCGACGACGTAGGCGAACGTGTCCCGGCCCGCCTCGCCACTCAACTTGTCGCCGCCGGCCCCGCCGTACAGGACGTCGTTGCCGGCGCCGCCGAACAAGATGTCCCGGCCACCACCGCCGTTGAGCGTATCGTTGCCGCCCGCACCGAGCAGCGCGTTGGCACCGCCATTGCCGATGATGGTGTTGGCAAGGTCGTTGCCGGTGGCGTCAATGTTGGCGTTGCCCATCATGTTCAGCACCTCGACATTGGCGCCCATCGTATACGACACGGAGGTCTGGATCGTGTCGCTGCCGGCGTTCAGGTCCTCCACCACGACGTCGCCGGCATCGTCGACATAGTAGATGTCGTGGTCGGCCCCGCCCGCCATCGTGTCGGCGCCGGCGCCGCCGTCCAGCGTGTCGCGGCCCGCGCCGCCGATCAGCGTGTCGTTGCCGAGGCCGCCGTTCAGCGTGTCGTTGCCGATCCCGCCGTCGAGGATGTTGGCGCGATCATTGCCGGTGAGCACGTTGGCGAGCGCGTTACCGGTGCCGTTGATCGTCGCCTCGCCGATCAGCAGCATGTTCTCGATGTTGTCGCCCAGCGTGTGGCTGATCGCGGCCCAGACCGTGTCCGTGCCCTCGCCCGCCAGCTCCACGGCGCGGTCGCCCGCGTCGTCGATCCAGAAGGTGTCGTTGCCACGGCCGCCGTACATCGTGTCGGCGCCGAAGTTGCCGTCGAGCACGTCGTTGCCGTCGAGGCCGTACAGCGTGTTGCTGCCGCCGCTGCCCCAGATCTTGTTGTCGAGCGCGTTGCCGGTGCCGTTTATATCGAGGCTGCCGAACAGCGAGAGGTTCTCGACCGCGTCGGTCAGCTTGTAGTTGATGTAGCTGGTGACGATGTCGACCTGCCCGTCTGCGGGCACGCCCTGCTCGAAGCTTTCGAAGACGACGTCGCCGGCATCGTCGACCACGTAGCGGTCCGCGCCCGCGCCGCCGTACATCAGGTCGGCACCGAGGCCGCCGTCGAGATAATCCTGGTCGTTGTTGCCGAACAGCGTGTCGCGTCCGGCCCCGCCATAAAGCTGGTCGTCGCCGTTGGCGCCATAGAGCGTGTCGTTGCCGTCGCCGCCGCGGACGCTGTCATGACCGCCCGCACCGTTATACTTGTCGTTGCCGTTGGTGCCGTTCCAGCTGTCGTTGCCGTCGGTGCCCGTCTGGTCACGGACGAAGCCGTCGGTGGCGTACAGCATGCCTCGGCTGCCGTCATAGGCCAGCGCCACCTCGCCCTTGACCCAGAAGTGCGCGTCGACGTTGCCATCGCCGTTATTGTCGATCTGGACGAGCGTGTTGCCGTCCTTCAGCTCGTAGCGGATCTCCGGGTGCCAGGTCGGCCCCTTGGGGATCTCGGTCGAAAATTCGCCGTGGAACCCCTCCTGGCCGATGAAGTCGAGGTCGGAGAAGCCGCTCAGCCGCACCCGGTCGGCGGTGTCCAGCACC
>Ga0325400_1003130_pt1 | contig 14819 bp, 14 predicted proteins | sample PopdelMetagenome_2_FD_205662 | JGI IMG/M metagenome (GOLD analysis project Ga0325400, IMG submission 205662) | Populus deltoides microbial communities from Bellville, Georgia, United States - Xylem-PdKOR-R1 | ecosystem: Host-associated > Plants > Phyllosphere > Stem > Wood/Secondary xylem... | reverse complement strand
GGCGTGTTTGCCGGCGTTCCCCCGCGCAAAAGCCTGTTCAATTTTGCTCGGAATAAGGGCCAGCTGCTGCTGCAGAGGTACCCTGAGCGTAGCCTGTAACGTATCCTTCAGCCGGTCGTGCAATACCCAGTCGGCGGTGCGGGTCAGTGATTCTTCCGTGTGCATATCATAACTAAACTGCTGTACCGCCAGCGTGTGTTTAAGGGAATCGAAGCTCGGTCGGCCCGTGAAATAAAGCGTTCCGTTGATGGTGCCCTTGATGTCGGCCCGGACAATAACCGCGTGCTGACCGCCGTACACCGTTGTTTTTTTGACGGTCATAACGCCCATTTTCTTGTTGGTCATGTGACGGGCCAGCAGTTGGTTTAACTGCTGGTAGGGGATGCGGCTCAACAGGTTGAGGGCGCAGGTCATGGGGAGCGAGTCGACTTTGACTAGGTGGGGAAGCCGGGCGATGGGGTAGACGGGCTCCGGCCCAAAGGCCGAACTGACATGGAGCTTAATCCGGATCGGAATAACGATGCGCTGGGCATTCCCGTAGATGGGTGCCGTCAGAACGCCGTAAGGGTGGGGGCAGAGCCACACTTTCTCGAACTGGCGGTTGATCAGCAGCGGTTTCTGAATGTCGCGCCAGATCTTGGCGACTTCCATATCGAGCCGGAGTTCATTGCGAACCGCGTCGTTAATGGCTTCTTCGATGCCGTCTTCCCGTTTCTGCAGGATGTAGTCAGCCACTTTGGCCACCGGAATTTTGATGCCCAGCAGGTGCAGGGAAGGCTTTTGAATCCAGGTGTACTGGTCGAGCTGAACGTTGGTCTGTAAGCGCCAGCCGTTGTTAACGTTCAAGGGACTGTAGAACCGGACATTCAGGGAACAGAATGCCTGACGCCGGCGCGAAGCCCGCTTTTTCAGACTAAGCGGATTGCTCAGCCAGACTTTGAGCGACGTACCGAATGACACACGCTTCCCGTTGAACGCCAATCGAATGGGGCCGGTTCGTTCAATGCGCAGGTGCCACCGATGGTTGATACCGGTCTGCTGCTGGTCACTGTCAACCAGTACTTTAGGCAGTGCCTTATTGATTTTCCCCTCCAGCGCGCTTAGCTCAAAAACAAGCGGGGCGCTGACGTAGGATTCACTGACGGTTAATGAATCGTCGAAACCCTCAGCAGCCGGCGGCTTGGGTTTAACTTTCTTGCAGGCGGTAAGTAAGCTTCCTGATAAGGTTAACAGGATAACAAAGAAGATAATAGAACGCAGCGGACGGCGTTCGGGATCACTACTCATGTTACAGGTTTGGAAATATAGTCACAGTAACTACTTAACCTGCAAAGTATCCCGTTTGTTAGTAACAACTGTTTTAGCGTCCGTACTGCACCCGCAACCTTTCGAACAACCCGCTTCTTTCTTGAAGAGCGCTTTCCAGGCCCGGCGGCCCAGGTATACGAGGGCGGCTGCGAAGATAAGACCGATGACAAGTTGCTCAAACACGGTTATAAGTGATTAAGGATGAAGAATAAGGCCTTCCGTGAAGTCCCGTTCTTCATCCTTAACTAGTAATTAAACCCATTGGTTCCGCTGGGCCAGCTGGTAAATCTGCTGGTAGTGGTGTTCGCCATGCCAGGCGTAGTTGGCAGCGGCCTCGGCCAGCGTGACGGTGCGCTGGCTACCTGGGTGGTAAAAGGTCCGCTGAAGCTCGGCATCCGACAGCGCATCGAGCACGATGACCCACCGTTGGTGTAAATTACTCAAAATAACCAGCGACGGCGCGGCAGACAAGCCGTAATCCGGCAGTTGCGCCCAGGCTTCCTGATCGTACGGTTTGATGGTCGGATTGTCTTCGGTCAGCGCCAACCGGGTGCGGATATACGCATTGGCGTGGCTATCGGCCAGGTGATGCACGACCTGCCGCACCGTCCAGCCGCCGGGGCGGTAAGGCGTATCCAGCCGGTCGTCGCCCCACTTGCCCACCAGTTCAGTCAGGTTGTGAGGCATGATGGCAATGGCCGCAATGGCTTCTTTCGTCTGGTCAGCCGTGTACGAGGCACTGGGGTTAAAAGGCCCAATCGGGTAGCGCAGCGTATCGAGGGTTTGCATGGTGTTAGCGTTGGGTTGACGTTTGAGGTATTGACGTTTGACCCGGGATTCTCCTCCCAAAATCAAATGTCAATACCTCAAACGGTCAGCGTCACTTTTTGTTCCAGTACTCGTCGATCACGGCGAGCAGCTGGGGCTGCATGGCGCAACCGGCGATAACGTCGCCCCGGAATAAATAGTCGTTCCCGCCCTGATAATCCGTGATCACACCACCCGCTTCTTCCACCAGCAGCACGCCCGCGGCCATGTCCCACGATTTCAGATTGAATTCATAAAAGGCTTCGAACCGACCGCAGGCCACGTAGGCCAGATCAATGGCCGCCGAGCCCAGCCGACGCAGGCCGTGCGAGCGTTGCAGCAGCGATTCCATGATTTCGAGTACGCGCTGCATCCGGTCGGTGCGGAAGTACGGGAAACCGGTGGCAATCAGACTGTCCCCGAGGTCCGTCGAAGTCGATACCCGGATGCGCTCGGCGGGGCCGCCGTTGGTCGACAGCCAGGCTCCACCGCCCCGGTAGGCGAAGAAGCACTCGTCGCGGGTGCCGTCGTAAACCACCCCGGCCAGCGACTGGGTGCCCTGAACGAGGCCGATGCTGACGCAGTAGAGGGGTAAGTTATGGATGAAGTTGGTCGTGCCGTCCAGGGGGTCGATGATCCAGTTGAGACCTGTGCGGTCGGCCTGCTCGCCGGTTGTACCTTCCTCGGTGATAAATCCGGCTTCCGGAACCAGCTGGCGCAGAGCGGCCACGACCTGCTTTTCGGTCTCTTTGTCGACGTACGACACCAGGTTGTTCACGTCCTTATACTCGATATCATCCCGGGAGAACGAGCGTCGTTCCTGCCGGATAAACGCCCCGGCGTCTTTGGCAATCTGAACCAGTTGTTGGGTGATGTTCTGTAGATCCATAGGGTTTGTATTTAGTGACTTTTGACAATTGACAATTGACTTTTGATCGATTTTGTCAAACGTCCAACGTCAGCCAGTCCAACGTCAACTTAAAGCGCTGGCTGCGCGGAGCGGCCAACCGCGGTTCGGGTAAAGCGAATGTGGTGGACGGCGCGAATCAGCAACGTCAGCAGGTAGAAAAAGTAGCCGTATACGTAGTGAAAAGCCGCCGAGTAGAGGAAGAAAACGACCAGCCCAATGGCCGTCAGCAGGAAGTAATTGCGGATTACTCCGTTGTCTTTCTGGCGCGTCACCCAGAAGATAAGGGGCAGATGCAGCGGCATCATAAACAGCAGGGCCGGGTTCCAGTCCGGAACGCCGTGGTCGGTAGCGACCCAGAGCAGGAACAGAAACCAGCCCCACGCGCCCGTAAAACCAAACAGCCACCGGTCCAGCCCAAAACCGCGCTGGCCCTGCTGATGCTGCCGACGGGTCACCCAGAAGACAAGGGCAAACAGGACAAAGAAGACCACATTGGGCGAAGTCAGCAGGGCGGTCGTGTCCATTTCCTTGCCGGCCGGTGAGCTTTGGAACAACACGGCGTCGCTGGTGATCAGCGACACGGTGCGGCCATCGGCCGTTTTCAACTGCGCCTGCGCCACTTCGGCATGCACGTTGTCGGGCAGGTACATCGACTCCCAGGCCGAAGCCGTTTCGTCGGCGGGACGGCCAATGGCGAGGTTCATGCCCATCCGCGCCCACAGTTGCCGGGTCAGGTAGTCATTCATCCAGTCGCGGTACGACCGGGTGGTATCCACCGCCGACACGAAGCGCAGGCTATCTCCGCAGGCTTTTACCAGCATATCCCGGGGCCGGCTGGCGCAGTTGTCGTAATAGAATTTATAGCGGTACTCCCGGTTTTCGGGCAGCGCATTCGTTTCCAGCAGATCAAACAAGCGCTGGCATTGGGCGGGCGTCAGGTTGAGCGTCTGCTCCCGGATGGTCCGGTTTTCGGCCATCGCGCCGTACACCGTATTGGGCATGCTCTGCACCGAAACATAGTAGGGTAGCGTGCCGCGCAGGAATTTAATGTAGAAGTTATCCGCCCGGAAGTCGAACGTGCCGTAATTATAAATCCGGTCGATGCCCCGAAACGGGTCGTAGATGCGCAGCGCATTGTGCCCGAACGACGAGTACAGTTCGGCGCCGGGCTCCACGGTCAGCAAACTCGCCTTGGCGTTGGGCGACAGGGGCTGGGCGTAGAACGACAGCGGCCAGAAAAAGAGCGCCAGCAGGATCAGCAGCTTATTCATCTTCATCGGTTTCCCACTTTTTCTTTTCTTTCCGGGGCTCGGCTCCCTGAACAACAATGACGATTTCACCTTTAACTGTTTTTTCGGCAAAGTACGTAATAATTTCCTGCAACGTGCCACGGACATTTTCTTCAAATACTTTTGTTAACTCCCGGCTGACGCAGGCCGGACGGTCGGCGCCGAACACCTGGGCAAACTGTTCGAGGGTTTTAACCAGCCGGTGGGGCGATTCGTAAAAAACCATCGTGCGTTCTTCGGTGGTTAGCTCCGTCAGGCGCGTCTGGCGGCCTTTTTTGTGGGGCAGGAAGCCTTCGAACGTGAAGCGGTCGGCGGGCAGTCCCGAGTTGACCAGCGCGGGCACGAAGGCCGTGGGGCCGGGCAGGCACTCGACCGGAATGTCATTTTTAATGCATTCGCGCACCAGCAGAAAGCCGGGGTCCGAGATGGCGGGCGTTCCGGCGTCGGACACCAGCGCCAGCGTTTTGCCACTTTTGAGCTGGGCAATGAGCCGCTGCACCGTCTGGTGTTCGTTAAAAATATGGTAGCTCTGGAGGGGCTTGCTGATCTGCAGGTGTTTCAGCAGCACGCCCGAGGTGCGCGTGTCTTCGGCCAGAATAACATCCACCGACTTCAGCACATTCACCGCCCGCAGCGTAATATCCTCCAGGTTGCCAATCGGCGTGGGAACGAGGTATAATTTCATGCGGCAAAAGTAAGCGTTATCCGCAGCCCCTATTCATGCGGGCGCGCTCTAATTTTTAAGGGCGTCGATGGCCGCGGCCAGCCGGCGGTCTTTCTCGGTGATGGTGTTGCCCGCGTCGTGCGTGGAAAGCCGGATGGACACGTTGTTGTAGACGTTGGTCCAGTTGGGGTGGTGGTCCAGTTTCTCAGCGATCAGGGCCACGCGGGTCATAAACGCAAAGGCTTCGCTGAAATCCGCGAAGACAAAGGTGCGGGTGAGGGCATTATTTTCTTCTTTCCACATAACGGCGAAGCGGTTGATTCTCTTCATTTTGCCAACAGTTACCTTGGCAAGGTCGATATAAAGTTGACCCAATGTAAAGATAAAACTTGACACGAATGGAAAAGAGTACTACTTTTGTGCCACTAAAATAAATGACCAATATAGAGGGATGGCGGAGTGGTCGATCGCGGCAGTCTTGAAAACTGTTGACTGTAACAGGTCCGGGGGTTCGAATCCCTCTCCCTCTGCTTTTAATGACAAAAACCCCCAAAATAGCTTGTTTTGGGGGTTTTTGTCATTAAACTGTAACTAATTTGTGCCTACCAATTGTACTGAAGAATTGTTTATCAAGGATAAACAATATAGTTATACCTATTTAAGCATTAAACCGATTAGATATTGAATAATACTATACTATCTCATTTATGGAAAGAAAGACAGAAGGTGCCTGGGTGTTACACCACATGGCTAAGCTGCAACACGTAACGGGTACAACCGATTTTGATGTAATTGATACAGCTGGTAAGTGCGGAATGGTGTTATCGAATTTAGCAGCTAGTGAGACAGGTTTTTTAAACCATGAATTAGTGACAACTATTGCAAAGTTGTCTGGCATAAAGCCATTAGAAATTAGAGGTGTAATTGATAAATTAGTAGAGCAGCGTCTTGTTGTCAGGGACGGTAATGAAGGAGTTCATGTATTAGGAGTAACTAATACTTCTATTTTAGAGCATACTTCAACTATTTATAGAGAACTAGAGCCAAACAACATTCAAAATGCAGCCTTGACTTTATCCGAACTAGTATCTGACTCGCCAAAAAACTATAAATTGATAAGTGAATATGTCTCTGATATACATAAATTAAGCTCAGCAGATTTGAGCACCTTGTTTAGTACGGCTGAGCTAACAGAAATTATTGATTATGAAAAAATAGATAATGAAAAAGTTTATTTTAATGGAAACCTGTTTAGAAAAGGTAATATAGATAAAACTAATAAAGTTTTAAGTACCCTTAAGGAACATGAGGTCAGGATTGTTACAGACCTTAATGATTCATTTAAAAATTCAGGATTCGTTTCGTTAGATGAAGCTATAAAGATTACAGGAGAGCCGCTGTTGTCTAAGTTACATTCCATTGGTATGTATGACTTCAATGAAGTTAGTAATAGTAAAGAAGCTAAGACTTTTTTAACTATGCCTGCAGCATTTTCTAAATATGGTCAGCCTTTTGAAGATGACGCTTTAGATTTAGCGAAGGCATTTGTAGCTTCTTTAGCATATGGAATGAATTATAGTCAACACAATAGAGGACGAATAGTTAGGCTACCTGCATTACTAAGTAAATTGATAGCTGGACATGAAGTGGGACCAGCAACTGCTATAGGAGAAGATTATAGAGTACTTGAATTGAAAAGAGTAGTTCAAATCAAGTATGATAGTCATGGAAGATTTTATATGAAATTATTGAAGAAAGAAGTTGGTGAACTCGCTCTTCAAGTTTTATTAAGTGGAGATGCTACAGAACAGGCTGTTATTAATCTAGTTTCTGGCAAAGTTGTTGATTATACAGGACCGGAAGCAACAAGGGCTATTGCTAGGAAGAAGCAAGGGAATATTAGTAATGCTCAGGTCATGAATGCGCTCCGTGTCATGAGAAGTTCTTTATCTTAATAAACTTTATGGAATCACAAGAGAAGTTGTTCAAAGGAGAGCTTAGAGAGGAGCAACTTAGGAGCTACTTTATAGGCCTAGGATTTTATGTGGTACGTGGAGTGAAATTTATCTATGACAAGTTTGAGGTTACAGATGTTGATCTCTGGTTGTACAATAAACAATCTACTTTATCTCGCGAAAGGATAAATGTTGATGTAAAGAATAGAAGAGCTCCTCAAGCACTTGAAAGAATATTTTGGACTAAGGGTTTGCAAAATGTGCTTGGTTTAGATAATTGTATTGTAGTTACTACTGATAGGAGAAATTCCATAGTTGAGTTTGGGCTAAAACATGGTGTAAAAGTGCTTAATGATAACTTAAACACATATAGTAAGGAAATAACTGATGGAAGAATGAATGAAGAAGATTTTCTTAATCTTCTTCGTAAGGGTAATCAATATATTTTTAATTGGAAAACCATGTATGAGAAATCGAAAACTAGATTATTAAGTGGGCTAGACTTCAGCGGAGTTAATGAAACCCTTGATGATTTAAATTCGGTATATAAGGTTTATATAACAGATGCTTATAGAAAAGAAGAAGCAAGTAGGCTGATTTACGTCTTAATCTCGCATTTATTAGTTAGTATAGATTATATTTTTAAGGATTTAACTTTCTATGATTACGATACAAAAGCTAATAAACTTTCTGATGGCCTTAGATATGGTAACTTAGGTAGGGCTGGTCTTGATAATACCCTTCGGTTAGCTATGCAAATATCGAATGAGTCTAGAAGTAGGGTTGAGGATATATTGGCGCTTTATGACAGATTACCAGTAGACGTTTTAAAAGATTTTTTCATCAAGACGGAAAATAGTGAAAGGTTATTTAAATGGGCTAGGTCATTTGAATATTATGCTTTTGGTAAGACATATTATAAGCCAGACTCTGTTCATCCAGAATTACAGGCAATACTGTTGTTACTGGTCGATTACTTCGGATATGATAGACGAAATTTTATGAAAAACTAGCTGCTTAATCTTAATGTAAAATAACGTCCTCCCACTTCAAGGGAGGACGTTATAAATTGTACCTAGTTTTTATTTCTGTAACCTTTAATAGTTAGCCTTCCTCTTATAGTGTCCTCCCTTCCTTTCTTGCTCCCTAAATTCAGTTTCTGTCATTAAAACTATGCTCCCAGAGTAATAATCAATTACTTCAATCTTATTCTCTCCTAGTGGGCTTTGTTTCTGACTTGATGCGTATGATTGTGTAGTCCAGCCGTCATGTTGTAGTGAGCTAAATTCTGCCGCCGTCATAGTTCGGCTTTCCTGCGTGTAGGCGTTATAAGCTGTTACTGTTCCAGCTTGCTGAGCGCTTGCGCTACTGCTATTTACTGAACTGCTACCTTGAATCTTCTGGACTCGCTTAGCTACAAAGTCAATCAGGCTAATGAAGTAATTGTGGCCGGTAATGTCAATGATCTTTGTCCCCGGATTACCGTTGACTTCAATCACGTAAGTAGCCCCGCTTTCGTCCTTCATAATATCGACCCCGGCGAAGCGTAGATCAACGGCTTGCGCTGCTTCAACGCATATTTTCTTATCCGCTTCAGATAACTCAACTTTACGACCCGAACCGCTTTGGCTGATGTTGGCCCTAAAATCACCTTTGTTGGCCGTCCGTTCCATTGCTACGGCTACCTGATCGCCTACGACAATAGCTCTAATGTCCTTACCACCGCCTTTAATCATCTTCTGAATCTTAAGATTCGTGGATAGCTTGTAGAAGCTTTCTAAGGCCGTATTTGCGGCTAATGGCGTTTCCAATAGAAAGACTCCTTTACCCTGACTACCCTGCAACAACTTTGCTACAGCAGGTAGACCGCCTACCTTCTTAATCAAAAAGTTGATGTGCCTGGGGTCGTGAGCGTAGACCGTTTGGGGTACCTTCAAACCGCGTGTACTAAGCCGTTGAGTCGTCTTTAACTTGTTGCTGGCCGTCTCTAAACCGTCAGGCGTTTGAGCGCAGTAGATGCCTAAATTCTCGGTTAAGTGGCGTAGGATGCTGGCTCCGTGCGGTAGGTTGGCCCCGATCCGACTAATAACGGCATGATAGCTCTTGGCTTGGAGCTTTACCGGTTCCTCAAGGGTTGCACCACCATTGTAGATTTGGTCAAAGCCTGATTCAGACTTACTGACGAACAGGTATAGGTCAGTAGGTTCGTGGACCTCGTAGGTATGACCTGCTTTCTGAATGGCTTGGACAAGGTGTTTGCTCGGTGAGCCCGTGCAGAGTAATAAGAAGTTCATGAATGGATTGGATTAATTGAAACAAAGCAATGAGTACCGTACATGGGTGTTGTTGGGTCTAAAAGCCATTGGAAAAGCACTAAGCAAAAGACCGCTTTCAGCTTTCATATATTCGGGAGGACCCCTCCGGTAATTACCGACAAGAGACAGGGAGTTTGAGAGCCCAGAGGGATCAGTGGAAAAAAACATGGTGTTTGAAATTGTAAAGTGTTGATGAATAGATTATTAAGGACAAATCAGAGTGGAACAATTTTCAAACTCGTTACATCCCTATTTTGCCCATTTTGGGCCGGTAACAGGCTATACTGAGCGGTAACAGCCGGTAACAATGCCGGTAATTACCGGAAAGTGCTAGTTTTGTGATGCGGTACCCAACCCCACGGTGCCAGTGGTTTACCAACAGGCAAAAGCCGTCCAGCGCCGGACGGCTTTTTACATAGATGGGGGTTGCTGTAGCCCTAGCCAGAACTCATTAAAGTCTTTGTGCGGATAGTAGAGCCTGGAGCGGTCTTCAACATTGATAAAATTGCGCTTCAACTGGTTGACGGCTTTGCGGCCTGCTTCATCATTGTCTAAGTACGTATATGCATACCGGTAGTTACGCAGCAAGGGAATAGCCTGCTTAACGAGACTGGTTGAATTAAGTACAATCGTCGTGTGTGCAGGCCGTCGGGCTTGGTAGTACTCGACCGCCGACAGAAAGTCAAAGAAGCCTTCAAACACGTTGACGGCTTTGGCCCCCGGTACCTCAAAAACGGTGAGGGCTTTAGAAGTACATAGCTTGACTTCTTTCCCTATTTTGGCCCTTAGCTCATAACCGCCTTTCTCATTGGCAAAGCCAACGGCAAAGAACTGGCCGCCTTGGTTGCGGTAGTGTACTTCTTTCAAGTACTGATAAGCTGTCAGTACACTAATACCCCGTTCCTGACAGTAGCGCAGTAGCGCCGGATGCTGCAACGGTTTTACGGCGGTAATTTCCGTAGGGGAGTCGTTGCCCTCAGAAACGATTTGGCCGCTAAAAGAAAAAGAAGTTTTCGCCGGTTGACTACCAAACTCCTGTAGCTTCTCGATGGCGGTTAGGAACGTACATTGGTGCAGCAATTGTACCAGGCGGATAAGGTCGCCTTTCAGTTCATCATCCCCAAAATCCTTGAACGCATTCTTAGCCAGGCTAACCCGGAAGGACGGCGTTTTTTCCTGCCGGAAAGGAGAGTAGTAGGTCAGCTCGGAGCCGTGAACTTGCACGGGCTGGTGTCCTTGCTGAGCTAAGTAGTCCGCAATGGAAATCTGTTTGAGTTGCGCGAGTTCGGTCGGTGTGATCATGTCTTTTTCTCTTAGCGGCTAAACAAGTTTCTACAGATAGATAAGCTACAAGTCAAGGCTCTTTGAGTCAATGAGGCCAACCGAACAAAATTCGGTTTAGGCCAAAAGGCTGGACAAAACGGCCAACCATAGAATCTTTGGACAATGGACAGGACAGACAAATGGGGCGTTTCTCTATATAGGCTGTCCTGTCCATTGTCTGTCCAAACTTTATTCTGTTTATGCGGAAAAATGATGTGATTATCCAAATTTAGTTCTGTTTAGAGTGGTAAAATACCCCGATTTGACCCCATTTCTTGGACAAGTTCAAGTTGTCCACGTTGTCCAAACCCTTGGACAGACAGGACAAAAAGCCCTATATATATAATTGTCTGTCTGTCCATATATATGGGCGCTTGTCCATTGGTGGAGTGGTCTAGGAAAATTACAATCCCAATTGACCCTAATCGGCTAAGGTGTATGCATCCCCGTCGTTGTCTAAAAGGCCCAAGGATTGAGCCCCCTTGATTCGTCGTAGAGCCGTCTTATCCGAACCCGCATCTTTATCCAACTTGCGAATGGCCGCAATCAACTCCGCTCGGGTGATCGATGAACGACCATGAAAACTAGCGTTCATCAAGCCGCTCAAATATTGGGGGTCATTGTCCTTACCTACTTTCTTCTGAGCTACCCTTTCTTTATGCTCTTCGGTCGATAGGGGGTCAAGCAACACCATCCGGTTATGTTCTTCGGAGTAGCGGAAGCAGACATCTTCAAAGTCGTCACCAATGCGAATCATCTGGCTTTCGATGCTGTGTACTTTATGCACCCGATCTTTACGCACGGCAATGAGTCCGGCACACTTGCGCATGATCTGACTACCTAAGTGGCCGCGCACGGTCCCCCCGCCTTTATTCTCGTGGACCACCACAATCAAACAGGTGTTATGCCGGGAAGCTAACAGCGACAGTTCTTCAATTAAGGCGTTGGACTTCTCTTCATCGTTGACCCCTGGCAGTAGATCGGCTAAGCCGTCAATGATCAACAGGTGAAGATCTAATTCGGCAAACGTGGTGCGCACGGCCTGTAAGCGTTGCTCAATGGTCAGTTCCAGTAAGCTCAGGATATGTAGATTGTCGGGGCAACGAGTCAGCCCCGCGTAGCGCAGTACTTTGTCGTGTAAGTCTTGGGTGCTGCTGACATGCTGCTCAAAGTCCAAGTAAACTACGTCCCGGTGACCAGCCAAAGTCGAGCGAATATTGAGCGACTCGTTTGCACTGGTGATGTGGGTCAAAGTCGTAGCTAGCATGAAGCCAATGACCGTTGTCTTACCGGATTTGGGTGGGCCTGTCAGGGCGGAAATCATGCCTTTCAACCCGTACTTAGCCCCCGCAATGCAAATAACCGGCTGAGGGGCCGGATACTTGGTTTCGTGGGATACGCGGTGCTTCTTGAGGTCGGAGAAGGTGAACATTCTGGCCGGGTTAGGTGGGGGTGTTCCTCGGGAGACCGTTAAAGCAGAAGCTAGGCTATTGGAGTGGAGAAAGGTAGTGTCGGATTGGTGTAAATCGTTGATTACCATTATCTTTGTATTAGATATGAATGTTTGACATTCTACTTAAGGACAGTATAGGTAAGCCCCACCAGTTACGGCGGGGCTTCTTTGTTTAGTTGGTAGGCCAGAGCAGCCCCTTGAGTTTTCGGTTCTCGCTTCTGAGCGTTTTGAGCTCTTGCTTGAGTAGGTGCATTTCCAGGGCTTGTAAGCCGCTTAAAGCCACTTGTTCACGCAAGTACTCTTTCAGCAAAACCACGTCATCGGGTAGCTTCTCATAGGGGAAAGGCGTAATTTCGTCGTTCATCAGGAAGCAAGTTTGGACTTGAGGGCTTTTACGATTGCGTCCGGTTGCGTGTGGATGTAATGCCGGTGCGTAACGGCAATGCTAGTGTGGCCCATTGCCGACTTGATAAAGCTTTCATCTACCCCTTTGGCGTGTAGGAGCGTGGCAAAGGTGCGTCGGGCCGTATGGCAGGAAACCCCCTTTTTGATATTGGTAATACCGGCGATCTGCTTGAGATAGGCGTTGATCTTGGCATTGGCCGGAATGGGCAGTAATTGGCCGCGCTGCAGACAAAACTTATCATCCTTGTACTTTTCCAGCAAGAGCCGACATTGATCGGTAAGGTAGACAATCGAAGGGGTTCCAGTCTTTTGGCGATTCTTGATGATGTAGTAATCACCATCGACGGTTTGGACAATGTGATGGGCTTGAAGTTGCTGGGTGTCCTTGTAGCTTAAGCCGGTCCAGCACATAAAAACGAACACGTCACGGATGCGTTCTAAGACAGGCGAGAATAGGGGAGCGGACTCAATCAGCTGCAGTTCTTTTTCGGTCAGATACTCGCCTTTCTTCATATCGAATTTGCGTCGGAAGTTCAGGAACGGGTTACGAATAATCCATTCGTTTTCGACGGCGTAATTGAGAATGCGCTTGAAGTGTTGGATGATCTTTTGCACGTAGTTATTAGATAGGGTGTACGTCTTTTTCAAGAAGGAGTCTAACGCTTTGGCATCCGCCGGCACGACCTGTTCGATACGGGCCTGTTTGCCATACTTATAGCGGGAAAAGGCTTTGAGTAAGGTGTCCCAACCTTGAAGTTTACCGTAGGACGATTTGCCAATGTCGCCTACTTCATATTGCGCCTGGACCGTTTCCATGAAGCGGTCAAAGAGTTGATACAGCGTCGGAGTCTGATTACTGAAACTGTAATTGCCTAGCATAGCCCCCCAAATCTCTTCCAGATTGACCGGACGCTCCGTAAGCCGGATCTCAGCAAAGAGCTGTTCTACTTTAGTAAGGATACTTCTAAGAAGTAGCGTGGCTTCAGAATTACCTTTAACCGTTAATGTAGCCCTATCAAATGCCCTAGGGTAACAAACGATACCCAGCGAGCGAACGAGCCGATCAGAGCCATAATTGATGCGTAGATAGAGCATTCCACCTCGCACAATTGGATAGACTGAGAGCGAAGTAGCGGACTGACGCTTACCCGTTGATTTACTAGCTTGTTGTAGCAAAGCCGTGAACCGGTTTTTGTGTACTTTTGACATAGGTTTACTTAGTTTTAGAAGGACTCGGTGAACTGAATGACCCCGGCACTGTTAGCGCAGCGTTCGGGGTTTTGCTTTTACAAAAGGTCCGTAGCTGGAATGTCAAAAAAGGCAGCTAAAGCCTTGACTTCGTGAGCAAAAAGGGGCTTTTCTCCTCGGAGTAATTGGGCAAACCGTTTGCGGTTGATGCCTACTTTTTCGTAGAAGCGTTGGTCAGGCTTGAACTGACCGCCAAACCGCTCTTGAAAGTCAGAATATGCCTTAGCTAAAGGAAGCATAGTTGTTTCTACCATTGGTCATTTATGATATGGTTAGGCTCAATATTAATAATTATTGATAATAATATTATTCAAAATTGATGACAATATTAATAAATGTGTATTAATGAGCTGATAATCAAACCCCTTACTATTGTGTCTTAATCAATATTGATGAAATGACCATTGCGGAGAAGATTAAGGCTATAAGAGAGATAAGGAAGATTAAACAGAGTGATATAGCCAGAGCAATAGGCATTGAACCTACAAACTACCCCAGGATAGAAAAGAAGGGTGATAATATCTCCTACGAACTTCTTATAAAGATTGCAGGAGCTTTAGGCATATCGCTATTAGAGCTAATTACTTGGGGAGATGAAGATCAAGCAGGTAGTAATAATTCTCTTATTAGCCAATTGAAAGCACGAGTAAATGAATTAGAAGATAGGGTAAAAGATAAGGATAAAATTATTCATAGCTTAGAAACAGAAGCGTCATATATGAGTCATATCGCTGACATATATATATGGGACAGGATATATGATATAGCTATGAATAGAGATATAGGAGAAGTAATACTTGAGTATAAAACAAGAAGTAGTTTGCGTATACCTATGGCTGTTTATACAGGTAGGGATAAATCAATGACTTTCTCTGAAAAATCGTACGCATATGATATAATACTTACTGATGAACAGACTGAACAAATATTCACTGAATTATTAGATGATAATACGTTTTTAAAATGGACTGAATACTTTTATTTAAGTGATGTACTTAAAAGTGAGTTACTGATTAAGATACTAGAAAACTACTCCAATAGCATTAGAATGCAACTACATAAAGAAAGTCGAGAAAGGAGACGAAAATGGGCCGAAGAAGGTTTCGAGCCACCAGAGTAAGTTCTTGATTATCAGTTTATAG